>Ga0315902_10000819_pt1 | contig 51884 bp, 41 predicted proteins | sample LakEriMetagenome_9_FD_203523 | JGI IMG/M metagenome (GOLD analysis project Ga0315902, IMG submission 203523) | Freshwater fungal communities from buoy surface, Lake Erie, Ohio, United States - Buoy 12 MA117 | ecosystem: Environmental > Aquatic > Freshwater > Lake > Lake biofilm | place: USA... | reverse complement strand
GAGATTATCAGCCAGATCAATTTTCATATTTCCATAGCCCACTTTTCGAACAGGCTCAGTTCCTACATTGTAGAAGTGAACCGTTGTGCCGTCAGCCAGATCGGCACCTCCGTTTTTAGGTTCGAGCAAATCGCCACCATAAACATCAATGTCAATCTTCTGATACAGATTGGCGCGACCCTTATCGATACACAAAGCAAATTGCGGTTGATTAAATCCCTCAATACGTCCGAGATTAGCGAAGTACCCGTGGTTGTTCTGAAAGAACTCCACCTCCTTCGCAGGAATCATCATATCATCCAGTCGAAATACAGGTTCTGTATTCGAAAGGGCCAGGTATTGAAGTCGTTTCCCTTCAATAGTCTCACCGCTCATGAGTTGAACGTGATGGGTTGATTTACGTTTTTGAGCTCCGGCAGTCAGTGCTAACAAAGCAAAAAACAAGAACATAGTTGAACGCATAACCATAGAGTTTTTGTGTACTACGCGTTAACCGGGTTAAATGTTTCGCTTATTTCAATAATAGAGCTGCGAATGCCGCATCTGCGGTGGGATAATCAAACAGAAACCCATGCTTGGGAGACTTGACGGAAACCACGCGCATGCCACGCAGAATAAGTTCGCTATCTGCGCCGATGACTGCAGTTCCCATGCGAATCAACAAGGCCGGTGCAGGAATGCCAAAGGGAAACTTCATGGCTTTGCGTAAAGTGGCCATAAAGGCTTGATTGGGCAGTGGCTCAGGCGCAGCCGCATTCACAGGCCCTGAGATTGAATCATTCTCGAGTAAAAAAAACAGGAGTCGTGTCAAATCCGTTACATGTATCCAGCTGACCCACTGCTTGCCTGTGCCTTGCGCTCCGCCCTGCCCTAGCGACACAAGACGCTTGTAGATGGGGAAGACCCCTCCATCCTTCCCTAAAACCAATGTGATACGCAAGGCAATGCGGCGTGTAGCGGGTAAGTGCATCGTGTACAGCGCGTTTTCCCACTGACGAGCCACGTCGGCCATGACACCCGCGCCATCAATGGCACTATCCTCTGTATTGGGCTCGGAGACATTTTCCGGATAAATGGATGCCCCGCTTGCATTAATCCATGTTTTGGGAGGTTGCTTGCACAGCGCTATCGCATCACCGATGGCCTGTGTGGTGTCCACACGCGAGCGAATTAAGGCTTCAATATTGTCTGCAGTGAACCGACAGTTGACCGACTTCCCCGCGAGATTGATGACGGCGTCTGCTCCTTCCAAAACACGCATGAGGGAAGGTTGGTCGTTCCATGTAGCATCTGCCCGATCACGGCCAATGGTCTTTACGTTCCAACCGAGTATTGCCGCATGTTCAATCAGATGGCTGCCGATAAAACCCGATGCTCCTGCGATGACGAGTGTCTTCATGGCTTGCTTAACAACAAACTATGCAAGCAGGTTCAGGGATTGAAAGGTGAAGGTTGAAAGTTGAAGGTTGCAAGTTGAAGGTTCTGTCTTCAGAAAATAACTTGCAACTAGCAACTTTCAACCTTCAACCATTTACCATCTACAGTCGAAACCCATACATCGCTTCCATGCCATTGGCATAGTAGCCGCGGATTTCAATGTAGGAACCTGCCTTGCCTTGTAATGCGGTTTCAACGTCACCCGGAGCATTTACCGCTTGTCCATCGATGCGTGTAATGATGAAGCCCTTTTGCAACCCAATCGATTTGAATTTCCCGGGTTGTATATCGATGACCTTCGCTCCGCCGGTGATGCGAAGCTTGTTTTGATCCTCAGGAGATAATCCACCGAAAGTTGCTCCCAAGGTTTGCACAGTGCCTGCTGCGTCTGCCTTCGCAAAATCTTCGAGCTCGGCTCTGCCACTGCGATTGCGCAGGGTGACATCCACCACTTGCTGTTTGCCGTCGCGCCACACCGTAACTTTTACTTTATCACCGGGACGATAACGACTCACCTGCTCTTGTAACTGAGGCATATTGTTCACCGCGCGCTCATCCACCTTTTGAATGATATCCCCTTGACGAATGCCACTCTCTGCGGCAGCTCCGCCTTCTGAAAGCGCGGCAACATAAATACCGGCCACATCTTTCAGTCCTTTTTCTTTAGCAATTTCCTGATCCACTTCATCGATTCTCACTCCGATAAAGGCACGTTGCACATGACCAAACTCGATGATGTCTTTCGATACCTTCTTTGCAATAGACGAAGGAACCGCGAATGAGTATCCGGCAAAAGCTCCTGTGCGCGTTTGAATCGCGGTATTGATTCCAATCAATTCACCACGGGTGTTAACAAGAGCGCCACCACTATTACCGGGATTCACAGCCGCATCGGTTTGAATAAAGGACTCGACTGGAAAAATTTCCTCGCCATTCTGGTTGGTTCCACCCAGGATATTGATGTTGCGGGCCTTGGCGCTAACGATACCTGCAGTCACAGTACTAGTGAGATCAAACGGATTTCCCACGGCAATCACCCACTGACCAATACGCACCTCATCGCTGTTACCCCAAGTGATGGCGGGCAAATTGCCTTCATCAATTTTCAGCACAGCGATATCTGTGCTGGGATCACGACCTACTAGTGTTGCTTCGTATTCCTTGTTGTTGTTGAGCGTGACGGTGAGCTTCTCCACTCCTTCCACCACGTGATTATTGGTGATGATGTACCCATCGTTACTGATAATTACCCCCGAACCGGAAGCACTTTGCACTTGCGGTTGCTGACGGTAACCAAAGAAATCCGACCATGGATTGTAGGCCGGTTGCATCGTCGTGGTGGTCTTCACGTGAACCACCGTATTCACCGTTCGTTCGGCGGCCATACTGAAATCGCCTGCAACTTCCGGCGCCAGTGAAGCAAAAGAGGCACTGTAGTCTGCAGTGTTGACCGGTTCATTCCATTGAGCTTTGGGAGATGTTTCAAAAAAGAGGCGGTAGGTTCCCAACGCCATTACTCCGCCTGCAAAGGCCATAGCCACTAACAAGAAATTCCGTTTCATAGGTCTAAGCAATATTGTTTACGTTAAAAATGCGATTCAAAATTAGAAACGCTGCAGCTTGAATTCATTGCACACGCGCTGTAAAATTGTGTTAAGCCTTCTTTTGATAGCACGACACATTGAGAGAAGTCAACCGTTTTTCATCCGTCCATGAACCGAACTATTTTCGCGCTGTTTAAAGAGGACATGCAAACACGGCTCTACATTTTTGGAATCACAATCAGCTTGCTCTTCATGCTCGTTTCGTGTGAAAAAGAAATCACGGTTGACCTGCCGCAAGCCGAGCGCAAAATTGTGGTGGAGGGTACAATTCTTCCTGGTGAATTTCCGTTGGTCATTCTCACCTGGACGCAAGGTTACTTCGAACCAACCGATGCCAATTCACTGCAGAATCTATTTGTACACGATGCGAATGTTACCATCAGCGATTCTGAAAACTCATTCGAACTCACTGAGTTTTGCACTAGCGCCGATACTGCACTATTGGCAATTGCCTCACAGGCTCTGGGCATTTCAGTGGAAAGTCTTCAAGCACTTAATCTATGCCTCTACACCAACTTCAATCTTCGGGGTGAAGTGAATGAAACCTATCGCATTTCCATCACGAAAGATGACCATTCAATAACGGGAGAAACCAAGATACCCGGCCTTGTTTATCTCGATACCGTATTCTTCGACATCCTTAATCCTCAGGTACAGGACACACTGGGAATTTTATTTGGTCGCCTCACAGACCCCGACACTACGGGCAACGCATACCGCTGGTTTACTAAACGAATCAATCACTACAGCAATTCGGTTCCTGATGAAGAACTGCGCGGCCGTCAGAAAGACTTGAATTTCATTGCTCCTTTCGGCTCGGTGTACGACGATACCTTCTTCAATGGGCTTTCGTTTGAATTCGCCTATCCACGCGGCATTGAATCCAATTCCAATAAGTTTGACGACAACAACGACGAGCGCGGATACTTCAAGGTGGGCGATACGGTTGCCATACGCGGATGCTCTATAGACCGCGCAGCGTTTAAGTATATCAAAAGCCTGGAAGCGCAAATCGGGAATCAAGGAAGTCCGTTTGCTACGCCGTTTAACCTTGAGTCCAATTTGCAAGGCGGACTCGGGGCGTTCATTGGATATGGAGCGATTTACGACACTGTCGTTTGCTCCTATTAAGTTCAATGTAGACAATACTGCCAGACCTGGCGCCAGCCTTTCCAGATGCCGCGCTCTGCAACGGTTTCATTGTGCCAGAGTGAGGTGAATTCACCACCTACGGCGCGCACTTCATTGCGAAGCACATCGATTGTTTCCTTGGCTTGCTGAGGTGAAAGACGGAGGTATGAATTCAGTGTGGAATCCATTACAACTACCGGATGAATTAGAAGGGATGTTGCCGCATTTCTCGTCAAATCAAACCAGGGAAACGGGAAACTCGTACCGGCGCGGAATCCCGGTACATCCGCATAACCCATCGAGTAATCGTGACATAGACCATTTTGCAAAAGTCGCTGATACGTAACAGGTAAGTCAAACTTGAGGAAATGCTGTCGGCTGTGGTGGACAGGTTCATCCAAAATCGTTTGCAAGCGCTGTATTTCCGTCTTCAAAATGGAAACATCCGCATGGCTTCGGTAGCCAGGATGAATACCAACCAATGCTCCTGAATCACGCATCTCTAAAATCCGATCCTGCAATTGTTCATTGCGAAAATCGATATTGATATCAAAGCGCGAACGGTTCGCCAGCAGAAAGAAGCACTTCAACTCCACTCTGTGCTCGTGGCAATAATCGCTAATGAAATCGTACGTATCGAACGGATCATCCTGATTAGCCAGCACACAATACGCTCGCTCAACTGCTTGCTTCCATTTTCCCTTGAGCACATCCAACACCAGTGCTCCACACGTTCGGCGAACTCCCTTATACCGAAACGCAAAAGCACTATCCACGTCGATGGTCGCCACGGGACGATAGGTCGGAAGCATAACGGTTGCCGCAGGAAAATGCTGCAACAACTCCTGCTCCATGGCGCGGCGCCAGCGATCCACGATGGCCATTTGAACGATGTCAGGCCCCGACCAAGACGAATGCCCGGAGAACCTGCCGTGTTCATCGCGCTGTGCACTCGTATACTCTTCCATCCGTGAAAGCATGTAGAACGTGCACGCCAGCGGGTCGAACCGCCCGCTTCCATCCAAATCCGGAAACGGAATATTATTCCAATATTTTAGTTCAGGACGAAGGTTGGGGACGTCATTTTTCCAAAGAATCGCGACAGGTTCACATTGCCAAGCTTCATGCTTTTCCTCCTCATCATACCACCATTTCGGACCTGTTTCGGTCTGAAAAACTTCCACCGAATCGGTGAAACGGAGCTCACCCTGCACGTTACGAAAGACCTGCTGCGCGGCGTAAACCAAGCGAGGATGCTGAATGCGGGTGAAGATGAGCACGGGATCAGAAATGAGTTAGAATGACGTCACACATATGTTTGGCGGCCTGCCCATCTCCATAAAGCGAAGGCCAATCGGCAGGCGTCTGCTGTATGAACTCCCATCCTGCATCTACGATTTTGACAGAATCTGCATCTGCAATACGCGCATGGCCACCGGTGAGTAACTCTACCCATTCGGTTTCCGGACGCATGATAACACAGGGCCGCTCCATGAAGTAAGCTTCCTTCTGCAAGCCGCCGCTATCGGTGCATACCAGAGAGCACGCCTTCAGCAAAGCCAGCATGCTGCGATACGACACCGGTTCGATGAGGTGAATTGAAGGATAGTCTATCATTTCGATTTGAAAGGTCCGGAGCTGTCTTTTCAATCGCGGGTGAACCGGTAACACAACGGACAGAGCAGTTTGAACAGCCAGATTATTCAAGCCCTTCAATATGGCTTTCAATCGCTGTTCATCATCGGTATTATTGTCGCGATGCACGGTAGCGAGGATAAAACCGGATTGCTTTACCTCTTCAGGCAAGACATTAGCCGACACAGGAAATGCGCCAAAGTGCAGCGCATTGTCGTACATCACATCCCCGGTTGCAACAATCAGCGGGTGATCGGCGGAAGGCGTGCCACGATAAGTGATATCCAATCCTTCTTTAGCCAGATTATTCAGCGCCGCCTCGGTTGGCACGAACAGCAGCGAGGATGCGTGATCCGTTACAATGCGATTATTCTCTTCCGGCATCGCTTTGTTGAATGACCGCAAACCGGCCTCAACATGAATGAGCGGAATGCGCCGCTTGGAGGCTGCCAGTGCTCCCGCCAGGGTTGAATTCGTATCACCATAAACAAGAATGGCATTGGGGCGTACTTCATCAATGATGCGCTCCAGTCCTTCGAGCATGGCAGCCAATTGACTTAGGTGTCCGCCGGAGCCGGCGTTCAATTGGTAGCGCGGTGCGGGCATTTCGAGTTCATCGAAAAACACCTGCGACATGTTATCATCATAATGCTGTCCCGTATGCACAAGGATTTCTTCCACACGCCCGGAGTCACAAGCAGCAAATGCTCTGCTTAGCGCAGCAGCCTTAATAATCTGTGGTCGTGTGCCGACAATGGTTAGAATCGTTGTCATGGTTTGAGCATGCCCTCATCGGTATAGCTGTAGTAGCCGTGATCGGTGACGATGACATGATCCAATACGGGGCATTCGAGCATTTGTCCGCTCAACAACAATCGTTTGGTGAGCGCGTCATCGTCTTTACTGGGCTCCAGGTTACCGCTGGGATGATTGTGGGCCACAATAATACTCGCTGCGTTATTGACTAGCGCAATTCGGAACACCTTTTTTGGATCGGCAATCGTGGCACTGAGTCCTCCTTCACTGATTTTATCGAGTGAAATCACCCGATTGGCGCGGCTCATGGAGACTACCCAAAACTCTTCGTGAGGCAGGTTCCACATGAACTCCAGCAGTCTTTCATAGACATCGCGCGAATGGCGGATGACCGGAGTACGCTTGCTTTCGGCGGCAATCTTGCGCCGAGCCATTTCGCAGGCCGCAGCCAGGTTCACCGCGTGGCGCTTGCTTACACCGCTGATGCGAGCCAGCTCCTTCCAGTTAAGGGCTCCCAAAGCTTGCCAATCGTGGTTGAGGCTATGCAAGATCTTGCGAGAAAGCAGCAATTGGCTTTCCGGAGTGCCATTGCTTCCCAGCAGCAAGGTGAGTAATTCGGCATCGGTCAATCCACTTGGACCAATGTTCATCAGTTTTTGTCTGGGGCACTCTTGGAGCGCCGGCAGACAGAGGTTGTCGTGCACTTTCATGGGCGCAAAACAAAAAAGGCCCTCCGAATGGAGAGCCTTAAAGCATGCCTGTGAGGCATGGAATATTATTTCAACTTGTTCACGAACACTTGCGCTTTACCCTTGAGGTTACCGGCTTTGTTCTTATGAATCACATTGTTCTTCGCGAGTTTATCCAACATGCTTACCACCTTTGGCAACAATGCACCTGCTTCTTTCTTGGAAGTCATTGCGCGCAGTTTACGCATAGCGTTACGCATGGTCTTGTGGTAGTATTTGTTACGCAGACGCTTAGCGTTGTTTGAACGAATGCGGGTGATAGCTGATTTGTGGTTTGCCATTGTCTTAAAATTCAATTGGGGGCGCAAATATACACAACTTGTTTCATGATGCAAAAAAAAGGAGCCCCGATCTCGATGACAAATTTACTTCTGAAATTCAATCGTTTAAACATGAGCCACGGAAGAGTGCCGCTGTTGGGTTGGGGAGCATTGCACGTCGCCTCGAAGTAAATTCCCTATTTTCGCCCCTTGCCAACCGCAAACCACAACCTGTGATCAAGACTTCGGCACTGCTCAGTTTATTCATCATTGGCTCGCTGTTGATTCGTTTGAATTACCTCGAGAGTCAGTCGCTCACACAAAATGAGCTGATGACGCTGTGCCGTGTGAACGGGATTGATGCCAACATGTCGCCCGAATTAACGCTGAACGTGTCAATAGACAGCACCTTTACTCAGCAGGAGTTGCGGTCGCAGCGAACTTTCGACAACGTGGTGAGCGCTACCATTGCCGACAGCGGTAATGCAGCGGCGTATAACGTTATGCTTTACTGGTGGGCGAGCCTATTCGGAGACAGCAATTTTGCCCTGCGCTCACTTTCTGTTTTGTTTGGAGTGCTCACGGTTATTCTCGGGTATTACTTCTGCCGTCAGCTATTCAATGAGCGCACGGCCAACATCGCAGCAGCATTGCTGAGCTTTCATCCGATTCTGGTTGAATACGGTCAATTGGCGCGGGCCTACGTTCCGGCGTCATTTATGATTTTGCTGGCTACCTATAGCATCTATCAGGTGAGTGTGGCCAAAAGACACACCTGGCTGCACATTCCACTATACGTGCTCGTATTGAATCTTTCATTGCTCTCGCACTATGTGACGCTGTATGTTTTCCTGTCGCATGTGCTGCTTGTGGCCATTTTCCACAGTCATCGCAAGGCACTGATTCAATATGCGGTGATGGCTGTAATAGGCTTCGGGTTATTCTCCATCTGGCTGTTCAACGGCGGTTGGCAGGGCAAAAAGCCGATGAACATTGAGCGTCAAATGTGGCAGCTGAATTTACCGGTGAATGGCGAGATGCCCAGCCACGTGCGCACCGCTTCGGATATCTTTGGAGACACTGCGACCAATTACGTGCGCATCTTCGGGGTCCATGTTGAGGACCCGTCCTTGCTACTGCTTCAAATTCTGGTGTTCGCGCTGCCTGCAACTGCCCTGTTTTTCGTCTTCCGAAAAGTGCGCAAATCGGAATATTTCCGTCCTGTCATGTTCGTGACCTTTCCGCTGGTGATGTACGTTGTCTTTGTGATTGTCATGGCGCTTCGCTCGGGCCATTCGATACCATTTGATATTCGCTATGCGATATTCGTGATACCCTTTGCCTGCTTATTGTTGGCCTTTGGCATCGATCGCATGATGGAATACAGCCGTCCGTCGAAAGCGGTGGGCTTTGCGCTAATGGGCATTTTATCGGCCTTGATGATTGCAGGCCTCTACCCTGCCCTTTCCAATGCATCCGAAGAGGAGCAGGCCAACTACAATCGTTACCGCGAGGCAGCAGCTTTTGCTCAGCGCGCCGCGGCTGAGGGCGACACACTGGTGTTCAACAATCGCAACGATGCCATTTTGGTCAACCTTTACTTGAGGAAGTCAGCCCCGTGGCAACAAGTCATTCGCACCGATGCCGATGCACCGATGCTGAAAATTCACCATCAGGATTTGGTAGCGCCGTTTGTGGAGAGCCGGTGAACGGTGAATGGTGAATAGTGAACAGTGAAGAATGTGACCTAGTGTGATTAGTCGTACTTCGGCTTTTTGTCGCGTTTTTCGGCGCGTTTCTCTGCCTTGGTTTTTGTTGCTACTTTCTTAACTTCTTTCTTTTGATCTTTTGACTTTGCCATGGAAATGATGGGTTTGGTTTACGAAGCAAGTATAGGAAAAAAAGGGCGAAGGGCGAAGGAACCTATTCACCACTTCACCACTTCACCACTTCACCACTTCACCACTTCACCATTTCACCATTTCACCATTTCACCATTTCACTGGTCACTTGCATTCCACTCCGCATAACTCGTCGGTGTCTCTTCGAGCTTGAGTTTGACGAGCCTTACTTCAGAGGGAAGGGTGCTGATGAGGACTCCATGAAAATGCATCATGAGGTTTTCGCACGAGGGCTGTACGTCGAGTAAAATGACCTTCTCGAAATTATCGGGCAGGAAGCGATCCTTGGTGTAGGGCGCTTCTTTGTGCAGCACCAACGCGTGATCGAACTTCGACATGATGTGGCGCACGGTGATCTCTTTAATCTTGCCGAAATCCACCACCAATCCTTGCTCGGGATGTCCCGATTGATCATTGATCTTACCGGCCACCGTAACGTGTAACTTGTAAGTATGGCCATGGATATTCTTGCACGGACCATCGTAGCCATATAAGGCATGGGCCATGTCGAAGGTGAAGACTTTGGTAACGCGAACTGTCATGAGGGGTGAGGGGTTAGGTGGGGATTTGGAAGTGCATCATCGTCCATTCGTTGCGCAGGTTGGAGGCGAGGTGCTTTAGACCAAGGGCTTCGGCGGTGCGCTTGATTTCGGGTTGGTCGCTTTCGTAGAATCCACTGAAGAGAATGCTCGCCCCGGGATTCATGTGACGCACGTAATGATGCATGTCGCGCGTGAGGATGTTGCGGTTGATATTGGCCAGAATTAAATCATAGCGGGCATCTGCCGGTATGGCCTCTGCCCCACCCTGAATGGTGCGGATATGCTTACAACCGTTGCGCTCCACATTTTCCAATGTGTTTTCGTATGCCCACTCATCGATATCAATCGCATCGATGGATTGCGAACCGCGCATCTCAGCGAGTATGGCCAACACGCCTGTGCCACAGCCCATATCGAGCACCGTTTTCCCGCTGCAGTCCATGGGCAACATGGCAGATACTATCAGGTGTGTCGTAGCATGATGACCGGTGCCAAACGACATCTTCGGTTCAATGGTAATGGTGTATGGATAGTTCTTTTCATCGGAATGAAATGGCGCACGAATGAGGCATTGCTCGTCAACGAGAATCGGCTCGAAACTACTCTCCCACTGCGCGTTCCAGTTTTGATCGACGATCACCACGGTGGTAATCTCCAGTCGCTGTTCGGGAATATCGGCAGTCATCAATCCTTCGAGCAATTGCGGGTTGAAATCGGGTTCCTGGATATAGGCCTTCACGCCGTGCTCCGTTTCCACAAAGCTCTCAAACCCGCGTTCGGCGAGCTCTACCACGAGTACCTCGCGCGCAGGCAAGAGCGGTTGCAATAGCGCGGTCACTTCTACGTAGTTCATTGCGCGGCTTGAATAATCGTCATGAAATCATCAGCCTTGAGTGATGCACCGCCTACTAATCCACCATCCACGTTAGGACAAGCAAACAACTCGGCTGCATTAGCGGCGTTAACGCTGCCTCCGTAGAGAATGGAAATGGAATCGGCCACGTCTTGGTTATAATTTTTGACCAGGAATGCACGAATGAAGGAATGCATTTCTTCGGCTTGTTCGTTGGTAGCGGTTACGCCGGTGCCGATGGCCCAGACGGGTTCGTAGGCGATTACCACTTTCGAAAGTGCTTCGGCAGACAGATGGAACAGCGCTTCCTTGACCTGCGCAGCCACCGTGTTGAAGTGCTCACCGGCATTGCGCTCCGAAAGCAATTCACCGCAGCAAAAGATCGGTGTAATCCCATGGCGCAGGCAGGCGTCCACCTTTGCACGAACAATTTCGTTCGTTTCGCCATAAAACTGACGGCGTTCACTATGCCCAATGATGCTGTGATTGACGTGAATTGAGGACAACATACCCGGACTAATTTCGCCCGTGTAAGCGCCACCATCATGTTGCGAACAGTTTTGCGAGGCCACCGCCAAAGTTGGTGCTGCCGCTTCGCTCAAGGGTTGCAAGTAAGGAGCCGGAGGTGCGATAATCACCTGCACACCGGCAGGAATGAGGTTCTTTTTGTCCATCAGAGCATTAACCAGGGCTTGCGCCTCAGGCCATGTCTTGTTCATTTTCCAGTTGCCGGCAACAATTTTTTTACGCATCGTAGGATTCGGTTTGGGTCGGCGAAAGTACGATGGAAAAACGATAGGCTCTTACCCTACCAACTGACGATAAATCCAAACGTGGGGATGAATGCGCCCTGGGCATTCGCGATGCTTTTGAGTGCATAACGCTGCTCACTGATGGGCGCATCAGGGTTTTCGATGATGCCCGGTCCGGTCGGATTGCCTTCCTCATCGAGGTTTCGCTCGAGGATAAGCGCTTGTTGACTGTCGGCATCGGCGGTGACGTTTTCCAAATCGATATAGACATTCAGTGTCCAACCCGTAAAGTTGTAAATGCGATCCACCCTAAGGTTCACAATGCTGGTGGATTTGCCACGCAATGCATGCAGGCGATCAAAATCGCGTATGCCGGCGTTGTTGATTTCCCATACCTGACGCTGCGCCGAGAGTTCATCATTGAATGGAGTATACGGAATAGCGGATTGGTAGCGCCAATTGATGCCTGCCTCCCATTGCGTGCCGAAACGCTTGCCCAAGGTGAGGCTCACAACATGACGCGCATCCCAGGCTGAGGCAACATACTGTTCTTGTTTGTCGAGGTATTCACTCCACGACAACGTGTAGGACACCATACCATAAAATCCCTTGTACAATCGCTGTTGGTAGAGAAACTCCAAACCATATGCTCTGCCCTTGCTATTGAAGCTCACGGGGTAATTACCAAAAACCCCGAAATCAGCCGGTACATGCGCAATGCTGATGCTATCGCGGAGCGACAGCAGGTAATTCGGGTAGCGCTTGTAAAAGCCCTCGATACTCAGGCGACTCGATATGGGGGTGTCCCATTTTACGCCGGCCGTATAATGCACCGACTCGACAAACTGTGTTCGCGCCTGATTATCGAGCACGCCGGAATTGCGGTAACTCAGTGTCATCATCGAAGGCAACTGGAAGTAGTTAGCGATTCCCGTCTGCAAACTGAATCCCTTGAACAAGGCTAAAGACAGATTGACCCTCCCCGACAGATGCTCCCACGGCTTTTTAAGTGATGCGTTGTAATTGCTGCCATCAGCGCGGCCGCCAACTGTGGCTGTGATGCGATCATTCAACCATCCTTTGCTTAGCTGCGTGAAAGCCGCGTAATTACGGAATCCCACAGGCGAGAAGTAATCCACTTCGATAGGACCGTATTCGTTGAAGATACGCGTGAAGACATCAAACTCGCCATGGATGTCTTCAAAAGAAATACCGCTGTTCCATTTGAAATGCTCCGCAGTATGCGTGTATTCAGCGCGAACGCGATGCGACCATTCGCGTGAGTTGTATTTCAGCAACAATCCCGAAGGGTTGGAAGCATCATTATTATAATATTTCTCCGCACTGTTTTTCAGCTCGCTTCGGCTCCCCGTCACCATGAAAAAACCATTTCTGCGATACGATTTATAGACGGCTCCTGCTGTATAATTGGATTGATCGCTGAAGGGCAAATTTTCGAGCAGGTAGCGCTGAATTTCGTTATTCCCTACTTCTGTGTTCAACTTAAAATCATCGATTGCACCAATGCCCAGAACAGTAATCGTATTGCGCGGATTCAACTTGATACGGACTTTCAGGGTAGCATCGTTGTACACCGGTGAAAAGGCGAAGTTGAGCATTTTCAGAATGTACTGTCGGTAAGAGCGTCGAACGGTGGCAAGGTAGTTCACCCGTTTGCCAATTGGCCCGTCTAAGGCGATACCCATGTCAGTTCCACCCAGGCGGGCTGTGACGTGCAAACTGTCGTTATTGCCCTCCTTCAATTGAAAGTTGAAGACCGAACTCAGTGCATTTCCACGGTTGGCCGGAAATTGAGCACTCATGTATTCCACTTCGCGCAATTGATTGGCGTTAATGATGGAGTAAGCCCCGCCACTGGCTCCTTGCGTGACGAGGTGATTGATGACCGGTATTTCTACTTCATCCAGGAAGAATCGATTTTCATTGGGAGCTCCTCCGCGGATGATCAAGTCATTGCGAAAAGCGGAGGTAGCGGTTACCCCCGGCAAGGTGCGAATGACCTTCGACACGTCGTTGTCGCTACCGGGGTTGCGTTGGATTTCATTGGCGCCCAAACTGCGCATAGACGAAGGCACATCAATTCCGCGCTTGAACGGCGCTGCCTCAACGATAACCTCCTGAAAAGCCCCCGATCCCGGAACCATATCCAGGGCCAACTTCACGGTATCGGAAGGCATCACGAAAACCTCCGCCAATAAAAAAGGCTCATAACCCAAAAGCGTTGCTTTTAAACTGTAAGACCCTTGAGATGCTGTTAAACGAAATGATCCATCGGCTGCGGTGGCTGCTCCAACTAAGCCCTCCTCAAGCACGACTTGCACAAACTCCAGCGGTTCCTTGGTATTGGCATCACGACAAACGCCGGTCACCACGCCCGTTGTTTGAGCGTGAATGAAACCGGCAACTGTCAGCAGGGTTACAAAAAGGAAAACACGCATCAATAGTCCAGTTTGATTTCGACTGTTGATGAAGTTCCATTGTGGTTGAAAGCACATTCCTTAAAGGAGGGAGGTCCAAACATGCTTAGCGCATTATTCGAAACACCAATGCCTTCTTCGGGTATTCCGAACATATTGGTGTCTAGAGTATTGTTTTTATTCTCATCGTGCATGACGGTAATGGCATACGTGCCCGTGGGCAAGTCGGCAAAGGTGTAGGTGACAGTTGTTCCTGAAATAGGAATCATCGCTTGCTTCAATGCTTTGGTATGATCCGAAGGAAATCCCGTTGACGCATTGAAGATGAGAAGAGCAAGCTGCCCCTTATTTCCCTCAATTCCGGTGATTTTAACCTGAACACCGGCACCGGGAGCCGGACGAAAGCTGCACAAGACAAGGGATGCACAAGCAGCAATAAAAGCGATGATTTTCATGGTTCAATTGTGATGTAAAAACGTGCCGTGATAACCAAAAAGAATGCTGTGAGGCAGCGAGGCTCTCGCCACTTCTTTTAGATCAGACGCATTTAAAACAAGTAAATAGGATTGTTTGTTCTGTGTATCCAGCACGACAGAGAGCAGGACGCCATCATCCTCTGCCTTGGCCTCAGGACTTGGAACAAAAACAGGCTCTCCCGGATAATGATGTGGCTTGTACCAGTTTTGTGCAGCACCTGAATCACTATCGATTTTGACGATTTGATTATAAAACTCCTGTGGCTTGGATGGATTGACACCGCAACCGTAAACAAAGCGATAGGAACCATGGCTGCGCACAAAGCGGTGATTGATGACCGGCAGTTCGAGGCAAACATCGGACAGTTCTCTGCGCTCTGCGCACTTATGCGAGGTTAAATCCAGCGTGTAGCGCCACATAGCACCCTTGGGTAGGGGCTTATCAGCCTGCGCGAGTCGATCCTTATAATATTCGCTGATGATATCGGCGCTCTCATAGGCGCACAAATCGACTTGCAGCATGCCGTTTTTCTCTTTCGCAAATACATGATGGAAACTGAAAAAAGCGGGTACCTTGATGGTTGAAACACGCTTTCCTGTTTTGCGATCAATGACAATGAAGCGGCTTCCCATGCGGGGTTTCCAATCGAAATTCTCGATGAATGGTTTTGCCCGAAAAAGCAGCATGATGGACTGCACCACCATCGGATATTCCGCGATGATGAAGTAGTTCTCGCTCATGCCAAAACTGTGCATGTAACCGGGCAAACGAACAGGAACAGAGGCCAATTCCTTTGCTTCACCGCTAATCTCGTATATCTTGTAAAAATTCACCGGGCCGTATTGTACGACCAGGTTGTATGCTCCTTTTTCATCAACTAGCGGATGCGCGGTTGTCATGCGATTACCACCGTATTTGCCGTAGTCATAAACGCCCAACGTTTGCAGCGTATGCGGATCAATTTGAATCTGCATCAGCGGTTCTCCCCAAGCGAATGTTTTCTCTCCAATCTGTCCAACATTCACCTTGGCGCTATCGGTTATTTTCGGATCGGGATTGAAGATTGTTTGAAGTTGCTGAAACAAGGTGCGGCAGGGATCCGTTGCAAAATCCGAGTAGCTGATTTTGTTATCCGCTTTGGTGGCACGATAGGCCTTGCAATCGATGTAGCGACTGCGATAGCTAACGCCGCCCTGATCGATAGCGAAGCGGTGCAGCATAGCCATACCATCGAACCAATGGCGCATGGGCTTATCGATATTCACCCAACCAGGACCGTTACGCAAGAGTTCTCCCGAAAGCCACATCGGCAGCTCTCCCTCAACCTCTAGCTGAGCGATATCGACTTCTTCACTATTGCGCAGGAAGCCGTGTTCCAGGTATTCAGGGGGCGATTGCGCCATGCGTTTAAAAGATGGCCGCCGCCTTAGAGGATGTTATATTTTGTTTACCGAGCGTTGGTGTTTCCATGCGCGTCCATTTGCTGGCCGCTTCAGGATCTATCAACTCCGCTGCAATTTTGCCGCTTGCAATTACAGCGGGTACACCCGCGCCGGGATGAGTGCCGGCGCCTGCGAAGTAAAGATCCTCAAAGAATGATGACTTGTTGTGCGGACGCATCCAGCCCGATTGGGTGAGCGACGGCTTCACAGAGAAGGCAGCTCCTTTGTGGCTGTTGAGCTCTTTATTGAAATGCACAGGGTCGATGGAGTGCATCGCCACGATGTTTTCGCGTAGGTCAGGCAGGTAGTTCTCTTCCAAAAACTGCAAGACACGTTCATTATATTTAGGACCGATTGTCTTCCAGTCAATATTCGCATCGAGGTGCGGCACAAGGCTCAGCACATAGAACGACTCGCAGCCTTCGGGCGCGATGCTCTCGTCTGTAATAGTAGGCATGTGCAGGTACAGACTGAAGTCTTCAGGCAGTGTTTTCGCGTTGAAAATATCCTTCAGCAGTCCCTTGTAGCGTTTACCTAATATAATATTGTGATGAGCGAGTTTACTATCAAGATAACGCTTCTTCGTACCGAAATAAATCACAACCAGCGAATTGCTGTATTGCAGATTATCAAAGTATAGATCGACTTTTTTCGGGCGATTCTGTTTCTTGATGAGGTTCTTATAGGTAAATGCAACGTCCGAGTTGGACACCACAACATCGGTTTTGTGCACGGTTCCATCCATGAGCTTAACACCTGCGGCTCGACCATTTTCAATGAGGATCTCCTCCACCTCGGTAGTCAGTTTGAGCTTTCCTCCAAGTTCAACGAAGAGTTTGCCAAGCGCGGCAACGGCTGCTCCCGTTCCTCCACGGGCATAATGCACGCCCCACTCCTTTTCAAATTGAATAATCAACGCCATAATGGAAGGGGTATCAAACGGATTCCCGCCAACCAGTAATGGATGGAAGGAACAGATTCGGCGAATAAACTCATCTTTTACATACCGCGATGCATAATGATACATGGGCAGGTAAGTATTGGTCTTGATGATATCGGGCATAATGCGCATCATATCACCTATGTTCAAAAAAGGTCTCTCCGTGTGAGGATGGAAACGCCTAAAAACTTCCTCGGTGCTTTTCACAAACCGCTCGAAACCTTCCACGTCGGAGGGTGAAAACTTGGCCACCTCTTTTTTGGCCATTTCAATATCACGGTAATAATTGTAAGCCTCACCGTTTTCATTGAAGATGCGGTAGAACGGATCGAGTGCGATGAGATCGAAATAGTCTTCACGTTTTTTTCCGGCTAGCGCAAACAATTCATCGAACATGTAAGGTGCGGTCATTACCGTGGGGCCTCCATCGAACTTAAAGCCGTTGATTTCATATTGGTATCCGCGTCCACCAACTTTATCGCGTTTATCGTAAAGCGTTACAGCATGTCCCGCTGCTGCCAGTCGGATTCCTGCCGATAACCCGCCGAATCCGGCGCCGATGACCACAATTTCTTTCTTTGCCATGAGATTTTATAATGAGTTAGGAGCGATAATGCTCAAATCAGGTGCGAGATTACATTGATACCAGATAGCGGGTATCCGTTTGATTTTACCCCATTTCGAAACGCACGCTCTGCCGGAAAAAACATCATATCCACGGCGTTCTATATCGCTGAGGATGCCCCGGTAGAATGTAGCGGCTGCGGCAATAGCCATGCGACCATCGGCATTGAGCATAGCAATACCCGGCCATGCTTCCTCATAAATAGACCGTGTGCGCTGTATTTGAAACTGCATAAACTTCACCCATGCATCATCGACGATTCCTTGGTGAAGGTGTTCGACGGTTATTCCAAAAGCCTGCATTTCATCTTCAGGAAGGTAGATTCGTCCTCTGCGATAATCTTCAGCTATATCACGCAGGATATTCGTAAGCTGCAGTGCTACACCAAGTTTTACCGCATAACGCAGGGCTTTTTCGTTTGAAAACCCGATGATATGCATGCTCATTAGCCCTACGGTAGAGGCCACACCATAACAGTACTCCGCCAAGTTTGCGAAGCTGGAATAACGATGCACGTCCATGTCCTTTGCAACGCCATCAATCAATTGAAGGGCGTAACATGCGGGGATTTTAAAACGCTGTCGGGTATCAGCCCAGGCAATAGAAACGGGGTCGTTGAATCGAGGACACAAACCCAGACTTTGATCCCTCCAGGACTGTAAATCCTTCATACCGACCTGCGAGGCATTATCGACGATGTCGTCCGTCGTGCGGCAAAAAGCGTAAAGAGCCCGAACGGCCTTGCGTTTTTCCTTGCTGAGTAAACCGGAAGCCATATAAAATGACTTGCTGTGAATGGCGGTGATGTTGCGACAATAATTGTAAGCAACTTGCAGGGGATCACCCAAGTGGTAATCCGGTAAAGCATGTGTGGCGTCGTGAGGCTTGACGCTACGGGCTTTTTCCAGCAATTCGATGTCCCAGTTGACCGTTAACATTTCCTGTAGTGACGGAATTCGTTAAAAAACATACAACAACGAGTTGAGGTTAAATGTTCATGGTCGTTTTCAACACGAGTTGATGATTGTCTCGGGGCCAAGTTTTTTTTCGAACTGATGACTGAATTAATTGTTATTGCATCGCGGCTAACTATCTTGCGGCCGCAAATTTTGAAATCACTCCACTTACGTTATGAGCGAAAAAGCGAAACTGATTCTGGAAGGTAAAGAATATGAACTTCCTGTAATCATCGGAACCGAGAACGAAAAGGCCATTGACATCAGCAAATTGCTGGAGACAACGGGTTACATCACGCTGGATACCGGGTTTAAGAACACCGGTTCAACCAAGAGTTCCATCACCTTCCTTGATGGTGACAACGGAATCCTGTGGTACCGCGGTTATCCGATTGAGCAATTATCGGAATACGCCTCATTCCTCGAAGTAGCGTACTTGGTGATCTACGGCGAACTGCCGACCCAAAAGGAGCTGGATTACTTCCAAGGCAGCATCACGCATCACACACTGGTGCACGAAGACATGAAGCGCTTCTACGAAGCATATCCTACAGGAGCACACCCAATGGGGGTATTGTCGTCGATGATTGCCAGCATGTCGACGTTCTACCCGGAGGCTCAAAATCCGAACCGTCCGTTCAAAGACATCGAGCTGACCATGCACCGTTTGATTGCCAAGATGGCAACCCTCGCGGCTCAAGCCCACAAGGTGAGCATCGGTCACCCGATCATGTATCCGAAAAACAGCTATAGCTATACGCAGAACTTCCTGCACATGATGTTTGCCTTGCCAACCGCCGATTACGAAATCGATCCCGTGGTTGACGATGCACTCAACAAGTTGCTGATTCTGCACGCCGATCACGAGCAAAACTGCTCCACCTCAACGGTGCGTATCGTAGGTTCATCTCAATCGAACCTCTATTCTTCGATTTCAGCGGGTATCGCTGCTTTGTGGGGACCTCTTCACGGTGGTGCCAACCAGGCAGTAATCGAAATGCTCGAGCGCATCAAGAATGATGGCGGAGATGTACAAAAGTGGGTTGACAAAGCCAAAGACAAGAACGACTCGTTCCGTCTGATGGGCTTCGGTCACCGCGTTTACAAGAACTTCGACCCGCGTGCGAAGATTATCAAGAAGGCTTGTGATGATGTATTGAACCGTCTGGGTATTCATGACCCCGTGCTCGACATCGCCAAGCAACTGGAAGAAGTAGCGCTGAAGGATCCGTATTTCATTGAGCGCAAGCTGTATCCAAATGTTGACTTCTATTCCGGCATTATCTACCGTGCGATTGGTATTCCAACCGAAATGTTCACGGTGATGTTCGCTTTAGGACGCTTGCCGGGTTGGATTGCGCAGTGGAAAGAAATGGTAGAACACGGAGAACCGATTGGACGTCCTCGTCAGGTGTATACGGGTTCAACCAAGCGCGACTACGTGCCGATTCCCAAGCGCGGATAATCTTCTCAAAGTGCTATAACGTATGGAAAACGGACACGTCAAGGTCGAAACGCAAGGTGGCATTGCGACCATCAGCTTTTTTCATCCACAAAGCAATTCCCTTCCGGGAGCCCTCTTGCGTGAATTGGGTGATACCATCACACGTGTCAGCAACGACCCTGCGACTGTCGTCATCATCCTGCGCAGTGAAGGAGAAAAGGCCTTTTGCGCCGGTGCCAGTTTCGATGAACTGATCGCCATTCAGGATTTAGAAGGCGGAACGCGTTTCTTCAGCGGATTTGCGCACGTGATTAATGCCATGCGCAAGAGTTCCAAACTCATTATTGGCCGTGTTCAGAATAAAGCTGTCGGCGGCGGTGTTGGCGTTGCATCCAGCGTTGATTACTGTTTTGCCACAACCAAAGCTTCAATCAAATTGAGCGAGCTGGCTGTGGGTATTGGTCCTTTTGTCGTTGGACCTGCCGTTCAGCGAAAAGTAGGATTATCGGCCATGTCGCAGCTGGCCATCAACGCTACCGAATGGCAATCGGCTCAATGGGCGAAAGAAAAAGGGCTTTATGCCGAAATCTTTGAAACCGAAGAAGCGATGGATGCGGCTATCGACACGCTCGCTCAAAAGCTGGTCAACTCCAATCCCGAAGCGATGGCTGAATTGAAGACCATCTTCTGGCAAGGCACTGAAAACTGGGATCAACTGCTGGTCGAACGCGCCGGCATCAGCGGCCGTTTAGTTCTCTCCGACTTCACGCGTAATGCGATTTCGAAGTTTAAAGGGAAATAACGATTGCCAACGCTATAACTCCAATTAATATCCTACTATCATAACGCAAAAAAACCGCCGAAGCGGTTTTCAATGCTTATTTCCGGATGATTACAAGTCGCGCATACAACGGATAGAGAATCCGTTTTCCTCGGGAGCAGTAGTGAAATTAACAGTAGTGCTATCGGAATGAAGTCTCATCACACGAGCGCTGTTATTTCCAAGAGTTGTTGAGCTCCACCAATATCCAATACTACCCATATTGTAATAGCCGCCACTACTGTAACGTGCTCCTCCGGGGTGACCTTTAAATTGTGACATATTATTCGCGCCGAAGTTGGGTGCATTCCACAAACCGGATCCATCCTCAACAATACCAACTGACTTCAACGCAGCTCCAACGAGTTCCGAACTCCCGACCAATGGCGCCAAAAAGCTTTCGACAGTGTACCAATCGTTATCGTTGGGCACATGAAATCCACTAGGACAAACATTTCTCGGATCATTTACTGCATGCCAATTGTAGATCTTACCATACATAGCCTCGTTCGACGGATTACTGCCATAATAGCACCACGCTCCTTCTGAGGCGCTTGACCATTCAGCAGTTGACGGATATTCGTTGATAGCATCTCCATTTTGATATAATGTAGTTCTCAAATTCTCCGCAATCCATTCCTGGTCTCCGATGATAATGGTCGGATAATAATTACCCTGTTGATCAGACACTCCGTCACCTGCGGCAATTGATTGATCACATCCATCACAAATGATATTCTGCTCAATATCCTCGCCTGCAACGTTTAGAACAATTGGATCACTAAAACATGCTTCAACACCATTGTAGTACCAGCCTGTAATTTCTACAACAGTGTTACAAGTGAGCATATGGTAATATCCATTGGTTGTAAAAGTAAAAGCCCAATCATTAAAGAAAACAACCCCTTCTACAGGTTGACCATCCGTGTCTTGCAATTGGCCATGGACAACGGTGACGCTATTCGTGAAATCATCAACGTTGATAGTGAGTTCTGAGTCTGTCGTGAATGGACCCACCACCTGCGAATACACCAAGATGGTGTATCCACCGCATGACATATAGATATTCAGTACCAACTCCTCACCTTGAGGAACCAATCCTGTAACGGTTCCATTATCATCGGTAAAGCCGGAGGCCGAACCATACTGCTCGCTGACGAGTTCTACGATTACTCCTGACAAAGGTAAACCTGGTCCAGGGTGGGTATTGTCAAACACATGGCAAGTGAATTCTACAGCTTCGTTAAAGTCATCACAATTCCAAAATGAAAAATGGGCTACCTGACCTACATAGGTATTTCCTTCCAAAGAAGCAGCGCCCTCTTCCATCCAGTAACCGTGCTCCTCGCTGTAATGCCACAACGGAATAGTACCCGGAGCAGTTGATAACATTTCGGCAGGAACCGTGAATCGAACGGTAGCATTTGCTCCCGGCAACAATTGCAATTCGTTTCCGTTGGCATCACTCAGCTCAACACCTGCCATTCCGAAGGATTTCAGCACATCCAACTCGTTGTTGCGCAAGCCGTACATATTTCCCGGCATCTGTTCAAACATTGATTCCAGATCTGATGGATCAATATAGTTTATCGACACGTGAACCATTCCAACATAAGGCTCGCCTTCCAAGCCAATAACATCAGGCGGGAAGTCAATAGCAAGATTTTCCAAACTTACAGTTCCACCATTGGCACTGTGAAAAGATCCGGCCTGGTTTTTCGCCAGAAGTGCAATCTTCACCTTGTTCATACCCTCTGCAGGAATAAATGAACGAGAACCATGGAAATAGCCATCCTTGACAACTCGGATTAAAGCTAAATGCTCATAACCAACAATGTCTCTTAAGAGAAAAAAACCTCTTTCATCGGTCACTACTGACTGCGTTCCGAATCCTGCTGTGATCATTGCACCGGAAATTGGATTACCGGCTTCATCAACTATTTGCCCATAGACGTCAACTGACTTCATCGCACCAAGAAGGTCAGGCGAAATAGGGCGATCATTCGTGCTTCGCTCAATGTCTTCATCGCGTTTGCAGGAGACAATCGCTGTGGAAACAGCTAGTAGCAGAAAGCTGCTAAGGCACAGCCCGTAAAAAAATTTGATTGTTTTCATGTGATTTGTTTTTGGTAATAGCTATTGAATTGAATGGGAACTCAAGTGCACATTCAATTTCGATACGAATGTAAGAGACTCCAACAGTGCATTCCCCCCCATTTGAGAATTCGTAGCAGAAAAATGAGAATTCGAAATTTGGCTCGCCGCTAATCCTCACTCAACGCCATTTCAACGTTTAAGAGCAAGTAACCTCCACTCGCCACTCGCCACTCGCCATTCGCCATTCGCCACTCGCCATTCGCCATTCGCCACTCGCCATTCTCCACACCGCGCTGTTGTTAATAATGCCCCACAGGTAAAATATCACTGTATCTATTTCGTCTCTTTACCGTAAACTCGAAATAGACTGTTTTTACCTATGCGTATTTGTCGCTCCATCCTATTCATTGGAAGTTTGCTGTTTACCCTTGTGAAAAGCGCAAACGCCCAGCAGCCGTGCTTTAAGCAGCGGGTAACGCCCTGGGCTGATTCCCTGATGCAAACCCTTTCGCTCGACCAAAAGATTGGTCAGCTCTTTATGGTAGCCGCGTGGAGCGATCCAAAGCACAACGCCTATAATCCACAAAAAATCCAATCGCTCATCGATAACTACGGTATCGGCGGACTCATTTTCATGCAAGGAACTCCCGGTCGTCAGGCCGTGTTGACCAATCGCTATCAGGCTTCAAGTCGCATCCCGCTGATGATTGCCATGGATGCCGAATGGGGATTGGGAATGCGTTTGGATTCGACCATTGCCTACCCGCGCCAAATGACCATCGGAGCTTCAACTAACGACAGTCTGGTGTATGCGTTCGGTCGTGAAATGGCTCGTCAACTGCACCGCTTGGGTGTTCACGTGAGTTTCTCTCCTTGCGTCGACATCAACAACAACGCAAAAAACCCGGTGATCAACAGCCGCTCTTTCGGTGAAAACAAAGCGTTGGTGGCGTCACAAAGTCGCATGTACATGAAAGGACTTCAAGACGGTGGTGTGCTGGCGTGTGCCAAGCATTTCCCCGGTCATGGCGATACGGGTGTTGATTCGCACAAAGACCTGCCCGTGGTTTTACATAGCTACGAGCGATTGGATTCACTGGAACTTTATCCTTACAAACAACTCATCGGCGAAGGCCTTGGCAGCGTCATGACTGCGCATTTGTATGCGCCTGCACTTGACCCAAACGAAAAGGTTGCCTCTACCCTTTCGCGTGAGGTTATCACGAATTTGCTCCGCAACAAAATGGGCTTCGGTGGATTGGTATTTACCGATGCGCTCAACATGCAAGGCGTAGCTAAGTTTTTCAAGCCTGGTGAAATTGAAGTAAAAGCCATTCAAGCCGGAAACGACGTATTACTGTTTTCCCAAGACGTTCCAAAAGCGATTGAAAAAATTAAAACGGCGGTCGATAGCGGCTGGATTAGTATGGAAGAAATCGACATGCACTGCTACCGCATTTTACAAGCAAAAGAATGGGCAGGATTGAACAAAGGAGTTCCGGTTGCTGTGGAGAATGTGTATGCCGACCTCAACAATACGCAGGCCCTTACTTTGCGCCGAGAGTTGGTAGAGAAAAGTATCACTGTCGTTAAAAACGAAGAGAATATTCTACCACTCTCAAACCTCGTGGGCAAGCGCGTGGCCGTTGTCAGCATCGGAGCTGAGCGCAAGAACGACTTTAACGCTACGATGGCTCATTACGGGAACTTCGATCACTACGTGATGGAAAAGAGTCCCGATTACAACCGCGCGATGTGGTGGAGAGACACGCTCAGTTCATACGACTTGGTAATCGCTGCTCTTGTTAACTCAAGCAATAAACCTGAAAAGAACTTCGGCATTACCAATGAAAGTTTGCGCATTCTCAATTCGGTGGGCGAAGAAAGACAGGTGATTGTGAGTATGCTCGCCAATCCTTACGCCTTGAATTCACTGAAAGATTTGAGTCATATCGACGGACTTTTGGTGGCCTACCAGGATGATCCTATGACGCAAATTGCAGTGGCGGAAGTAATAGTCGGTGCAATTGGCGCGGATGGTTCCTTACCTGTGAGTGCAACGGCGCAGTTCCAAGCCGGAGCAGGATACAGCACACAAGGTGGCGGGCGCTTGCGCTGGTCGGTGGGCGATGAAATCTGGTATTCGAGTTTGCGCAACACTGCAGGCACGATTGTTCCCGGCGGAAGTCCTGCCGGTGATTACGAAGAAGACATGATGTCGGACGGTGAGGTGCGCAGCGCCCAATCCGTTGAGCAGGCGATGGGAAAAATCGACCGCATTGCGGAGAGTGGCATCTTGAGCAAGGCCTATCCCGGTTGCCGCATTTTGGTGGCCAAGAAGGGCGAAGTTGTGTTTGATAAAGCCTATGGCACATTGGATTGGACGACCGGTCAAAAAGTAAATGAGAGCACCGTTTACGATTTGGCTTCCATCACGAAAGTGGCTTCAAGCACTATCGCTGCGATGAAGCTCGTTGATATGGGCTTGCTGGATGTAAATAAGCGCCTGGGCGATTACCTCACCTTCCCGGCAGGCAATGAATATGCGCAGGTTACGATTAACAGTATGCTTTCGCACTGCGCAGGATTCACTCCCTGGATTCCATTTTACACGCGCACGATGCAGAATGGCGAATTGAAAGCCGATGTGTACAAGCGTGCTTCCGAGGAAGGATTTACGCAGCAGGTTGCTGAAGGCATTTACATTGCGGATACTTATCGCGACAGTATTTTCAATGCGATTATCCGCACACCGCTCAGCAACGACAAGAGCTATAAATACAGCGACCTTGGCTACTATTTCATTCAACGCATCGTAGAACAGCAAAGCGGCATGTCGCTCGATGTTTTTGTGCAGCAGAATTTCTACGGTCCAATGGGACTTGCGACTATCGGGTATCAGCCTCTGGAGCGCATGCCTGCCAAGCAGATTGCACCAACGGAGGACGACCGCATTTTCCGCGGACAAACCATTCAAGGTCACGTGCACGATCAAGGTGCTGCCATGATGGGCGGTGTTGCCGGTCATGCCGGGTTATTCAGCACTGCTCAAGACCTCGCTGCTGTCATGCAAATGCTGATGGATGGCGGTGTATATGGCGGCAAGCGCTACATCGAGGCTTCAACGGTTGGCTTGTTCAACACGCGTCACTTTGCGGGCAATCGCCGCGGATTAGGCTTTGATAAGCCAACGTTCTCACCCGGACATGGCAGCACGTGCGGAGCTGCTTCACAGAACAGCTTTGGACATACGGGCTTCACCGGCACCATGTGCTGGGCCGATCCCGATCATGATTTGGTGTATGTATTCCTCAGCAACCGTGTGCATCCCGATACAGAAAACAAGAAACTGCAGGAGCTCAACATCCGCACGGAGATTCAGGCGGAGGTGTATCGTGCGTGGGGAAACTAGCGAAGGGCGAAGGGCGAAGGGCGAAGGGCGAGGGACGAAGGAATGCATTGAGCACATTCTTCGCTCTTCGCCCTTCGTCCCTCGCCCTTCGCCCTTCTTGCTTACCTCGCTACTTCCAATCGCTTCACCACACTCTCTCCATTGAGTGTAGCGCGAACGAAGTAAATACCGGCCTCGAGTGTTTCGACGTTCCACTCTCCTATCCAACTGCCACGGTAAATTTCTTTACCAAGCATGTCGTAAATCTCAAGAGTTTCAGGTTGACGGTCACCATGTCCAAACTGTACTCTTTCACCTGCCGGGTTTGGCCAAACATCCAATCCCAGAGCAGTCTCTGAGCGTGTACAATTGATTGGGCCAACATAACGCGAGAATTTCTTGGACATTCCGCAGGCATTCGATGCATACACGCGCACCTGACCATTGTTTAATCCAACCAACGCTGTCATCGTTGCCGTGCCTTGTCCACTCAGGATTTGCCAGTTATTCGGCACTTCCCAGGTGTAGGTCAATCCGGCAATCGGATTCACCACGGAGAATGTGGCTTCTTCGAAACGACACACATTAGGTGATGCATTGATTCCTGAAGGAATGCCGGGCGTCAGACTCACCTGCATGCAGTGATGCAAGCTTGCCCCACAGCCGTTCAAGGCGCTCACACAGATACCCGTGTAACCGCAGGTTGAATTTGGTCCAATAGCTGAGCCGAAATTCACGGTAATCGTCGAGGTCCCTTGTCCGCTTACGATTGTCGCTCCCGTTGGCACTGTCCATAGGTAACTGATGACGCCTGCCAATTGAGGTGTTGAGTACACCACTCCCTGCTGCGAGCACAAGGCTGTTGTTGGACCTGTAATGACCGTTGGCTTGGCGGGAACAGCCGATACAGTAATGGCTACTGACAAGCATGTTGTCACGCCACAAGAACCGCCCTCAGCTCTTACGAAGTATGTTGTGTTGGCTGTCGGAATGACGGCAACTGCAGCTCCAGTGCCGACTGCGGTACCCAAACCGCAACCGTTCTTATACCATTTCCATACTGCACCGCTAGCCAGCACACCTGTTACTGATAACGTCACGGCATTGCCGGCGCAGATTGCCGTTGATGAAGCCGAAACGGTTTGTGGTCCGCAAGGAACAGACGCAACTTGAACGGTTACTGAAGCGCAAGCTGTGTTGTTGCAAGCGCCGACTGCTTGAACAAAATAAGTAGTGGTGCTTGCAGGGGTTACGGTAATGGATGTTCCTTGTCCTAGGAGCGTTCCTCCGCACGATCCGCTATACCACAGCCATTGAGCATCGGTTCCCAGTGAGCCGCCAACCACAGTAAGTGTAACAGACTGGCCGGCAGTTATGGTTGCGCTCGACGCAGTTGCACTTTGCGCTGCGATGCTTGATTGACGGATGATCAATTCAAGAGTAGCTATACTGTCGCAACCTGATGTGTTGGTTGTTTCAAACGCGTAGGTACCGGACTGCGTGTATTGCAGACCATTCCACACATAGTTATCGCAAGCCGTTACTGAAGTGAATGAAGTGCTCACCGATACAGGCTCACCGATACAGGTGCACGCTTCGTTCACGCTATCGTTGATGGTACAAGGATTACCATCATCACAAGCGCTGCCCGGCTCCGGACCAAAGCAAAGGTCTGAAGCATCGCAAACACCATCGTTGTCTGAATCTGAGAAGGTTCCTGCACATGAGCAATCGGCAAGGATTACATCGTCTACCGTGCAGGGGTCGTTGTCGTCGCATGCAGCGCCCGCTTCCGGACCTGCGCACAAGTCAAAAGCATCGCATACGCCATCTTCATCGCTATCGACAAAGACGCCAATGCATGAGCAGTCTTCGCGAATAATATCGTTCACCGTGCATGGATCGTTGTCGTCGCACGCAGCGCCCGCTTCCGGACCTGCGCAATTATCGTTTGCATCGCATGTGCCATCGTTGTCGGCATCGGCGAAGGTTCCTGCGCATGAGCAGTCGGCGAGGATTACATCATCAACAGTGCAAGGGTCGTTGTCATCGCACGCAGTGCCTGCTTCCGGGCCCGCGCAATTATCGTTCGCATCGCAGGTGCCATCGTTGTCGGCATCCGCGAAAGTTCCGACGCATGAGCAATCCGCGAGGATTACATCGTTCACGGTGCAAGGATCATTATCATCGCATGCCGCGCCCGCTTCAGGTCCTGCACACAAGTCGTTCGCATCGCAGGTGCCATCGTTGTCGGCATCGGCGAAAGTTCCGACGCATGAGCAATCCGCGAGGATTACATCGTCTACCGTGCATGGATCGTTGTCGTCGCATGCAGCGCCCGCTTCAGGTCCTGCACACAAGTCGTTCGCATCGCAGGTACCATCGTTGTCGGCATCAGCGAAGGTTCCTGCGCATGAGCAATCCGAGAGAATAACATCATCTACCGTGCATGGATCGTTGTCGTCGCATGCAGCGCCCGCTTCCGGACCTGCGCAATTATCGTTCGCATCGCAGGTGCCATCATTGTCAGCATCAGCGAAGGTTCCGGCGCATGAGCAATCCGCGAGGATAATATCGTTCACAGTGCAAGGATCGTTATCATCGCATGCCGCGCCCGCTTCAGGTCCTGCACACAAGTCGTTTGCATCGCATGTGCCATCGTTATCGGCATCGGCGAAAGTTCCGACGCATGAGCAATCCGCGAGGATAACATCATCTACCGTGCAGGGATCGTTATCATCGCATGCAGAGCCGACTTCAGGACCAACACACGTATCATAGATATCGCAGACGCCATCGTTGTCTTCATCCACTACAGTTCCGAAGCAATTGCAGTCGGCTTGAATCACATCGTTGATGGTGCAAGGATCGTTATCATCGCACGCGGTGTTAGGCTCAGGAACGCCTTGACATTGTTCGTCTGCATCACAGGTGCCGTCGCCATCACTGTCTGCGAAGAAGCCCGCGCAAGTGCAATCGAGTTGATATACGTCTTCGATGGTGCATGCATCACCATCATCGCAGGGAGCAAATGGGTAATTCAACGGATCGGCGTCGTTGCAGTCGGAATTATCAAGTGTGTAACCATCCGGAATAAAACCATCGCAGGTAGTCAATGGCATTTCGAAATTTCCAAAGCCATCGCCATCTGCGTCGGCGAAGTATGTTTCGTTGGGTGATACTTCAATGGTCACCTCGCTGGTACAAGTTTGGTCACCTTGGGTTACTGTTACGCTGTAGGCGGTTGTTTCAGACGGATTGACGGTGATGGATGGCGTTGTTTCGCCGGTGGACCAAGCATATGATTGCGGACAAGGAGAAGCTAGATTTAAAGCCCAAACTCCATCCGTTCGAACATATATAATTCTGTTGTTATTAGCATCATAAACCGACGTACCGTAACCAACAGAGTTATTGGGGGTTGGTGGCACAGCACCCCCTACAGAAATTGGCGCAAATCCATTGTCTTGTCCCCGACGGAATCTAAGCACCTCCATGGAGTATGAGTTGCCATAATTATTTTGATTCTGAGAATAATTACCGCTTGGAACATAGCCTCCGATAATATAAAAATCATCATTATCGTAATCGTAAGTAAAAGAACCTTCACGCGCAATGCTTTGATTATTTGGAGCAAGAATTTGAGTGAATTGATAATTGCTCAAATCCAACTCATACAAATCGCGTAACCAACAGTATTGTCCGACATCCGTTTGCCATGGTGAACCCAAAGCACAAGACGATGCAAATTGATTACCGTCACAGCTGCCTTGACCGGAGAAAATAAATAATTTATTACCTGCTGCATTTGGGGCAAACTGTGTATTACGTTTTGCGGGATTGCAATTGTTGTTATTCGCGTATGGATTCACCCAACCTGTTGAAGTACTTTCCCAAATCCAATTTTTCATGGCATAGTAACCATAACCACCAAAATATCCGAAACGATTAGAGATAGGATTCCAGAATGCTCGTCCACCATAACTCTCAGCATCAAATCCACCGGACCCAATCTGCTGCCAAGTACCTCCATTTAATGGAAGCGTATAAACAACATCTCGGCCTGCTCGTGAAGCAACCAATCGTTGATTGGTAAAATCAAAAGCATAATTATACAATTCCCCAGGTCCTCCATTAGATGTTAACGTTGAAACTGTATTCGTATTCATATCAAAGCAATAAACACGGTTTACAGAGCCATTTTTCAGGACTGAATAGAACTTTGAATTTTGAGAATCGAAACCTGTAGTATTAAAGTTAATTTGACTGCCAACATAACCTGAAGAGGGGATTAATAATTCCCATTGTGGTTGATCTGATACAGAACATGGTTCGAGCCCGCCAACTTCGAGAACAACTGAGTCTGATGCGCATATAGCACTAGCAGAAGCACTAGCAGAACAATTTAGTTGCAGCGGCTCCACACTCAACGTCAACGTCACCGTGCTGTCACATCCTGCAGCGTTTGCCAAAACGGCTTCATAGGTACCGGCAGTAGAAAGCAATTGTCCATTGAAGTCGTAGGTTTCACCCTCGATGATGGAAGCTTCGATGGACGATGAAGATGGTTGACTGACATTGACCACGACTTCTTGAGAACATGTATTTGAGCCGTCGGAGAAGGTGGCTGTGTATGTAGTAGTTGCAGCAGGCGACACTTGTGTTGAAGACGTCGTTGCGCCATTTGACCAGCTCACAGTTGCCTGTCCTTGACCGGCTCCAAGATTCCACAAATAGGTGCACGCTGAAGGAACACTCACGCCATCGAGCGTAAACCCGCCGGCAGTCGATCCGCATACGGCAAATGAACTATTGGAAGGGATGATGCTCAGGCCGTAATCATCTCCTGCGCCACCGGCTGTTTGTGCGTCAATAAAGCTTCCCGCAGCAGTGTAATTCGCCAAAAGGATATCACTCAGACCCGCGTTAGCCCCTGTAAAATGTCCGGCTACCACGATCTTGTCATTGGCAATGGCCAGCGAGCGGTAATAGGTGCTGCCCGTGCTTTGCTGACGGGTAACGACCGATTGCGCCACACCTGAGGCGTTGTAGGAAATCAAAAAGCCAATATCATTCGTTGATGCCGGTATGCTCAGATTCGAACCATTGGTAGAATAAACCGTTGCTTGCGCACCACGGAAGTAGCCGACGACCCAAGGGTTACCGGAGGCATCGACTGCCACATCAGATCCGGAGGTCAACGAGCCAACACCATCACCAACATTGCCGAAGGTGGTTCCCCATTGCCAGTTGCCCGAAGCGTTGAGTTTCACCAAAAATCCAAGTCCGATACCGGGGTTGAAAAGGCTATTGTTTGCGCCTGAAGCATCAATGAATTGCGCCGCCGTTCCATTGCTCCACGAGCGGAAGGAACTGGTGATGTAAATATTATTTGAGCCATCAATTGCTACACTACTCAGACCGGTATCTCTATTATAGACTGCGGCTTTCCAAAGAATATTTCCGCTAGCATCGAACTTCACCACCAAACCCGAACCATAATTCGATCCGAATGAGCTCACCGGCACGCTGCCATTTGGACCATAAATCGTCACTGCAAAGGAAGAGGGACAGCAACCGTTGAAACCGCCTGTAACAACCGGATTTCCGGCGCCATCGACGGCTACTCCCACAAAGCCGTCATTCGATGTTCCGCGAAGCGAAGCTCCCCAAACCACCTGACCGCTGTTGTTGAGCTTCACCAAAAAGCCATCCTGGTGATTACCGTTGCTGGTTGAAGTCCACGGAGCACTGAACGTAGTGGAGTTAGCTCCGTAAAAGGTGAACGCCTGGTTGTATCGTCCGACGATATAGACATTACCGGCCGCATCCGTTGCAATGCCGTGTGAGCCTTCACCCGCATAATCTTGATCTCCGGATGAACCTCCGCGGGTAACCCATTGTATTTGCCCGCAACTGTTATACTTCGCCAGGAAAATATCGCGATTGCCGATGCCCGATATGGTAATTCCGTCTATTGTTGTGGAGCCGGTATAAGCGCCGCTCATGTAATAATTGCCTTGGCCATCGCGATGGGTTGAAGTAATCGCAAAGTTTTGATTGCCGGCCTGTTTCACCTTTGGGTTGAAACATCCGCCGGCAGTGGCGGCCGGCACAGCAACCAAATTGACAGACTCCCCGGCACAAATCGTAGATTCCGGCGTGGATATCACGCCTAAGTTGCACACAGGCGTTGATTGTGAAGTGTACAGCGCTTGAACTTCCGCCTCTGAGAGGGCGCGGTTCCAGATTCCAAAATCGTCAATTTTACCTTTGAAATATTCTCCATTATGATGTGAATCAACAGCTTTACCAATAAACAATGTAGTTGCACTAGTATTATAACTCTTGACGGCAGAGAAATTTAAGATACCATTGATATAACAACGTGAATACTGTCCGTCAAAACTTATAACTACATGATTCCAAGTTGAAAGGCCAAGTGAAGCTGATCCATATGCTACCGAACCCGAACATCCGTTGCAAGCATCATTGGCCTCACCAATAATCGTTGGAGCACTTGGCCAATACAAACAACAAAAGCGGTTATTAAAAGAAATTTGACCCCAATGGAAAATGCTTCCAGCAGTATTATCACTGGATGAAACCGCTGATTGATTTGCAAAGAAGGATATTGTTCTTGCTTGATTACCGAATGGTATATTTTGAATAGCGCAGCTTATGAAATTGCTCCCGTTAAAGTCGTAACTCGAATTAATATTACCATTTCGATCCGCAGTGAGCACCGCTCCATTCACCACGCCATTGTTCCCATTTCCACTCTCGTCATTGGCGTTGCCGTTAAACGGATACCAGGCCACCAGTCCGTTAGACGGCACGTAGGACGGCAGTTGAGCGGAGCAGTCAGTTGAGTAAAATAAATTGAAGGTTGTTGCCAGCACCATAGCCAGCATAGCTGAAGAGTAGAATGACTTCATGCAATCGTGATTTTTACGCTCAGCGTTAATGGCTAAGCGATAGGTTAATTAGGTTACCAAAGAATTTGTTTGGCGGCACGAATGTACATAAACATCGTCCAAAACGTAAATTCTTCGCCCTAAATTTCACTTTAGTCTTACCAACGAAGAAACCAGGGTTTTAAGTTTCAATGCCAACCCTAAAAACACCGAATTTTTAGACTCAATTCCAAGAATAACTACTAATTCTGCGATTACGTTCGCAAAAAATAGGCTTCGATTATTCGTGAAAGGGTGAAATAGTGAAAAGGTGAAATGAAGCCTGTTTGCAGCGAAGTCAAGCCTCGGAAGGCGAGCGAAGTCGAGCCTCACACCCAGCCCCTCTCCAGAGAAGAAGGGGAATAAGGCCTCATGTGCTGCATTCGCCCGCACTTCGCACTTCGCACTTCGCACCTCGCACTTCGCACCTCGCAATTCGCCACTCGCCATTCTTTCCCTATTTTCGCGCCACCAAAATTCACATTCGCAATGAACATCCACGAATACCAAGGTAAATCGATACTGGCATCTTACGGCGTGGCCGTGCAACGTGGCTATGTGGCTTCAACTCCGGAAGAGGCGCACACGGCAGCCGTGAAACTCAAAGAAGAAACCGGCACAGGCTGGTTTGTAGTGAAGGCACAAATTCACGCCGGTGGTCGCGGTAAAGGAACAGTCACTGAAACGGGTTCACGCGGTGTGGTGCTCGCCAAAGGCCTCGACGAAGTGGCCGATAAAGCCAAGGGAATTTTAGGTGGTCACCTGGTTACCCTTCAGACCAAAGCTGACGGTAAACTCGTCCAGAAAGTATTCATCGCGGAAGACGTATACGCCCCGGGCGCCAGCGAACCCCGCGAATTCTATATGTCGGTCCTCCTCGACCGTGCACTCGGCCGCAACGTCATCGTGTACTCACCCGATGGTGGTATGAACATCGAAGATGTGGCACACAATACGCCGGAGAAAATCTTCAAGGAAGTGATTGACCCGATGACGGGCGTCAACGACTTCCAGTGCCGCAAAATCGCTTTCAACCTCGGCCTTAGCGGTCAGGCGATGAAAGAGATGGGCAAGTTTGTCAAGAGCCTTTACGCCGCCTATGTTGGTTGCGATGCGGCGATGTTCGAAATCAATCCCGTTTTGAAAACAAGCGACGATCGTGTGATTGCCGTTGATGCGAAAGTGACGCTGGATGGCAACGGTCTTTTCCGTCATCCGGACTATGCTCAAATGCGCGACACGACAGAAGAAGATCCAATTGAAGTAGAAGCCAGCAATGCGGACCTCAACTACGTGAAACTCGACGGTAACGTGGGCTGCATGGTGAACGGTGCGGGTTTGGCGATGGCCACCATGGATATCATTCAATACAGCGGCGGACAACCTGCTAACTTCCTCGATGTGGGAGGAACAGCCGACGCCAAGCGTGTTGAAACAGCCTTCCGCATTATCCTGCGCGATGCTTCGGTCAAAGCTATTCTGGTCAATATCTTCGGTGGAATCGTACGCTGCGACCGTGTAGCTCAAGGGATTGTTGACGCTTACAAGAACATCGGCAATATTCAAGTGCCTATCATCGTGCGCCTTCAAGGTACCAACGCCGTTGAAGCTAAGAAACTCATTGACGAAAGCGGTCTTGAAGTGCACTCAGCCATAACCTTGCAAGAGGCGGCTGATCAGGTGAAGAAAGTGCTTTCGTAGGTGAAATGGTGAAATGGTGAATAGTGAATAGATGTACTCGCCACTTGGTTGGTGAGCGGAGCCGAACCACGCCACTCGCCACTCGTCACTCGTCACTTGTCACTCGTCACTTGTCACTATCCTGATGGCCATTAACCCATCACGAATCGGCAATAACACATTCTCAACACGGGGATCATCGGTAACACGTTTGTTCAGTGCCTTCATTACTTGAGTTTCGATATCGTTTGGATGGGGCTCATGCAACACTTTTCCGGACCACAGCACATTATCGATGAGGATAATTGCACCGGGTTTCAAACGATCCATAAGCATATCATAGTAATGCAGATAATTCTCCTTATCGGCGTCCATGAATACCAAATCAAAATTCAGCGGTAACAACGGAATCAATTCTCTTGCATCGCCAAAGTGGCGCTCAATTTTATATCCGTGCGGCGATTGCGTGAAATACTTGTCTTGAATCCACTGCAGTTCATCATTGATATCGATGGTGATGAGTCGGCCATCTTCGGGCAACCCCTCCGCCATACACAGAGCTGAATATCCCGTATAAGTTCCAATCTCGAGAATAGTTTTAGCCCGCATCATTTGCACCAACATCTTAAGCACCCGACCTTGCAAATGGCCGCTGAGCATGCGCGGATTAATGACCTTTTGCCAGGTTTCACGCGTCAACTGTTGCAGCAGCTCCGGCTCCGGCTTGGTGTGGGCGTCGGCATAGTGGTCGATATCTTCGGGGAGGAAGTTCATGGGGGCAAAGGTACTGAGGACTGGGGACTGATTACTGGGGACTGGGGACTGAGGACTGGGGACCGGGTTTAAGTCGTGAATATGAAAGGCGAAAGTAGTTATTGGAATATTATATTATGCGATTGGTCAATTCATACAAGAAAGCCCATTTCAAAACAGAATAATATTCCTCTCAAGAATATCAAAGTTGTTTTTTATTGTTCAAAATTTGAAGAATGAAATCAGATTTTGAAAAAATGTCCTATGCATTTGCGCTTTCAATTATCAGGGCGCATGAAAAACTAAAGTCTAAAAAATTGTTTGAGCTAGGCAGTCAACTTCTTCGATCAGGAACGGCGATTGGCGCTTTATATAGCGAAGCAAAGTATGCTCAAAGCCGACCGGATTTCATCAGTAAATTATCGATAGCAAGAAAAGAATGTAACGAATGTTTGTATTGGCTGAACTTGCTACATGATAGCAATTTCATCTCTACTGAGGAGCATACTACGCTTCATCAAAATGGCATTTCACTCCTGAAAATTCTAACTGCTATGATCAGAACAAGCCAACAAAAAAATCCTACGTCAAGGTCTTAGTAATGATTCAGAGGACTGAGTCCCCTGTCCCTAGTCCTCAGTCCTCAGTCTCCAGTACCCAGTACCCAGTACCCAGTACCCATTACACAATCCCCAATCCCCTACCTTTGCCGCATGCTTAAAAAAACCATCCTGCTGCGTTTGGCCATTGCAACGTTGATAGGTATGCCGCTGGTGGCTATCGTTGTTGACCGGTTTTCGGAGACAGTGAATCTGCAGCTGGCCATTACCGGTGATTCCAATTTCGCGGGCCAATTCCTGTGGGGTGCCATCGCCGGAATTACCATTGCTGTAGGTGCGCACCTGCTGATTGCCTCGCCGCTGTTGAATAAAGTAAATTCTTCCTATGCGCGCATGCTCGGACGATTCCGCTTAACGTTGAGTGAAATTGTTCTCATTTCCATGTGTGCCGGTGTGGGTGAAGAGATGCTTTTTCGCGGAGCGGTGCAGCCATTCCTTGGGATTCCTATCACTTCCATCCTGTTCGTCGCCATTCACGGCTACCTCAATCCACGCGATTGGCGATTGTCCATCTACGGCGCTTTTATGTCGTTGGGTATTGCTTGGCTCGGCTATCTCGCCGCATCACGCGGACTATTGAGTGCCATGCTCGCGCACACGCTCATCGACGTATACTTGCTGCTTTACATGCAACATGCGGCGAAGTCAATACCCGTGACACACAATCCTGATTTGATAGACTTCCCGGAGGAAGAAGATCACTAATGCTCTGCACTCTCTGCGACTCTGCGGTTTGATTATTTTACCGCAAAGGCGCAAAGAGTCGCGGAAAAATAACTTATCGAGCGATGCCCAAACCAAAATCAAATTCACTTGCAGACCTAGGCGGAATGGTCTATTCCACCAATCCAAATTATAAACCGGAAGTGACCGATGAACAGGCTGAATCATTTTCCCCGGCGCAACAAGACCTTCGTGTATGGCTGGAGAAGAATCATCGCGGGGGAAAAACAGCGACGGTCATCAAGGGCTTCATTGGCAGCGATGCTGATCTTGAAGCATTGGGAAAAACACTCAAGACCAAATGCGGCACCGGCGGATCAGCCAAAGACGGCGAGATTATTATACAAGGCGACCATCGCGAGAAGATTATGACGATGCTTGCGCAGCTGGGATACAAAGCCAAAAAAGCAGGATCATAACATGAATTTCTACCCGAAAACGCCCTTTCGCATCACCATTAAAACACTCCAGAATCTGGAGGAAGTATTGGCGGGCGAACTCAAAGAGTTAGGTGCAGCCAACATCGAAATTGGTAAACGCGTTGTGCATTGCACCGGTGACATGGCGATGGTATATAAAAGCAACTTGCACTTGCGCACAGCACTTCGCGTATTAATTCCCATCCTCGAATTCCCCATTCGCCAAGCCGATGATATTCACCGTCAGGCCATGAAATTCGATTGGACCGAGTGGCTCGATTTGAATCAGACCTTCGCGATTGATCCCAACGTCAACAGTGAATTTATTCGTCACAGCAACTATGCCTCGGTGAAGCTCAAAGACGCCATCGCCGACACCTTCAACCGCAAATTCAGTAAGCGCCCGAGCGTGCATCCCGACAAACCCGATGTGCTTTTTCACTTGCATGTCGATAACCACCGGGTCACCATTTCGCTCGACAGCAGTGGTGAGTCACTCAATCGCAGAGGCTACCGTTCGCGTGGCGCACGAGCTCCACTCAACGAAGTGCTGGCCGCCGGCATGATTATGCTCACGGGCTGGCGTGGTGAAAGCCACTTCTACGATCCGATGTGCGGCAGCGGAACATTGGCCATCGAAGCCAACATGATTGCCCGTCGCATGCCACCGCAAGTGTTGCGTAATGAGTTTGGATTCATGCGCTGGAAGTCATTCGACAAAGCCCTTTGGCAACAAGTGAAGCGCAATGCAATGGAGGAAATGGTAGAACCTACAAATGGCATTTACGCTTCCGATGCCGATAAATTCCAATTGCGCACCGCAACAGAAAATATTGAAAATGCAGGGTTTGAAGACGACATTCAAATCGTGCAGCAAGACTTCATGGATTTGAAACCCATATCCGACAGCGGTATTATAGTGATGAATCCACCCTATGGAGAACGCATGGATGAGGAGAACATCATTCCCATGTACAAGGCCATTGGGGATCATTTGAAACATGCCTGTGCGGGTCACAGCGCCTGGATTATTTCATCGGATGAAGAAGCTTTGAAACGTGTGGGTTTAAAACCATCGCGTAAAATATCCCTTATCAATGGAACGCTCGCCTGTAAGTTTTACCGCTTCGATATGTTCGCAGGTAAACGCAACGAGCGTCATCAGCAAAATCAATCTTCAGAACAATGAAACCCATAGCACTCATCACAGGAGCAACCTCCGGATTTGGGAAAGCAACAGCCGAACGCTTTGCACGTGAAGGTTGGAACATAATCATCACAGGAAGACGGGAAGAACGTCTTTCGGACTTGAAACAAAAGCTGGAAACTGCTCATCCGATTGAAGTCCGCACATTAGCATTCGATGTGCAATCACTCGAGGCCTGCAAAGCAGCTTTGCATTCATTAAGTGATTCCTGGAAAGCGATTGATGTGCTTGTCAACAATGCCGGGCTTGCCCTGGGTCGCGAACCGTTCATGGAAGGTTCCATTGAACAATGGAACACTATGATTGACACGAACATCAAAGGACTATTATACATCAGTCAACTCATCGCACCCTGGATGATTGCCCGCAAGCGAGGCACCATCATCAATGTTGGATCAATTGCCGGCAAGGAACCTTATGGTGGAGGTAATGTCTATGGTGCCACAAAAGCAGCTGTCGACATTCTTACTCGCAACATGCGCATCGACCTTTTGCCACATGGCATTCGTGTGGGACAAGTTGCACCGGGTGCAGTAGAAACAGAATTCAGCTTGGTGCGTTTTGGCGGGGATATAGAAAAAGCTGCTGCAGCTTATAAAGGATTTACACCGCTCATCGCCGAAGACATTGCCGACGCCATCTGGTATATGGCAAGCCGTCCGGCACACGTTTGCATCAACGATATGGTCATCACTCCAACGGCACAGGCCAATGCTACGAGTTTTCACCGACAATAACCTTGGACAGATCTGAGATTAGTTTATTGTTAACTTTGACTAGACAAATCATTTTATCATGAACGGAGCAGAAATAACCCCTTTTACCATCGATTCATATTTCGGAATGCTTAAGAACCTTAATCAGGAAACTAAGCTCGAACTCATTTCTCGCCTTTCCGATTCAATGAAGAAAAATAAGAAGCCTTCAAAACGAAGTGTTAATACTTTGTTTGGTGCACTGAAAACAAAGCAAACAGCAGAAGCACTCATTACTGAGATTAAAAATTCAAGGAATTTCAAACGTAAAAGAACTTCACTGTGAAGAGATATCTGCTTGATACAAACATCTGTATTTACTTTCTCAAAGGGCAATTCGATCTTGACAATAAAATAAACGCTGTAGGTCCGGAGAACTGTTTCATATCGGAAATAACATTGGCTGAATTAAAGTTTGGCGTCGAAAAAAGCATTCAAAAAGAAAAGAACCGACAAACACTTAAGAAATTCGAAAGAACATTTTCAATTCTCCCCATTTACAGTGCTCTTGACATCTACGCTGCTGAAAAAGCTCGCCTTCAATCGAAGGGTAAAAGCTTGGATGAATTCGATTTGCTAATTGGCGCTACCGCAATAGCGGGTAAATTGATTCTCATCACTAGAAATGTGAGCGATTTCAATCGAATGAATGGCATTGATATACAAGATTGGACCATCAACGAAAAAAAGCTTACTAAGAAGAAGTAACGCCGCCCGTCACCATTTCACCATTTCACCATTTCACCATTTCACCATTTCACCAATTCACCATTTCATCGAATGTCCGCTCGCCATTTTATATTGCTGTTGACCTTAGCAACAACAACCTCTTGCCATTTCAAAAACAAGCAAGCCGATCTCATCCTACACAACGCCACCATTTATGCGGTCGATGATGCCTTCAGCACGTTCGAAGCCCTAGCGATTAAAGACGGGAAAATCCTGGCGCTGGGAACCGAGCGCGAAATTCTCAATGAATACGATGCGCCTCAGATTATCGATTGCGGAAAACAATTCATCTATCCGGGATTCATCGATGGGCACTGTCATTTTCTAGGGTATGGACGCACGCTGCAAGAGGTGAATCTCGATAGCACTGCATCCTTCACTGAAGTGATTGAGCGCGTGAAGGCGTTCAAACCGACCAATTCACGCGGCTGGATTATCGGTCGGGGCTGGGACCAAAACGACTGGACAGATCAGTCCTTTCCCTCACGCGCAGCGCTCGATAGTCTTTTCCCCTCAACACCCATCGCCTTGCAGCGCATCGACGGCCATGCCATGCTTGTGAATGCAGAAGCTATGCGACTCGCCGATATTGATGCGACAACAAAGGTCAGTGGTGGTGATATCGATTTTACCAAAGGCATCTTGATTGACAATGCCATGAATCTCATCACCGCAGTTTATCCCCAATACAGTCGAGAAGACGATATCGCCGCATTGCTCGCTGCGCAGGAACGCTGTTTTGCAGCGGGTCTGACAACAGTTGATGATGCGGGATTGATGAAGTCGGACGTCGATCTCATCAAACAACTGCAGGCCGAAAACAAGCTGAAGATGCGCCTTTATGTTATGCTCGCTGATGACTCCATCAACTATGCGCATTATTTGAAATCGGGTATCGACACTTCAGATCGACTCAGTGTTCGGGCGTTTAAGTTTTACGCTGATGGTGCCTTGGGATCTCGCGGTGCGTGTTTGCTTGCACCTTACGATGATGTCTTGCCTTACAGCTATGGACTCATGTTGCGTGAACCGTTGCATTTTCGCAAGAAAGCCTACGACCTCCGTCAAGCCGGATTCCAGATGTGCACGCATGCCATTGGTGACAGCGCTAACCGGGTGATGCTTGATATCTATGGAGAAGTCGTTGGAGATTCGGCGGATCATCGCTGGCGGATTGAGCACGCGCAGGTAGTGCATCAAAATGACCTTGATAAGTTTGCACAGTACCACGTCATTCCGAGCGTTCAGCCCACACATGCCACGAGTGATATGCCCTGGGCCCCGCAACGACTGGGACGCAGCCGAGTGATGCGCGCCTACAGCTACCGTGAACTGAAAGAGCAGAATGGAATGGTGGCTCTTGGAACCGACTTCCCCGTGGAAGGCATTTCCCCCATCAATACCTTCTATGCCGCTATCGCGCGCAAAGATTTGAAAGGTCAGCCTGCTGAAGGCTTTCAACGTGAAAACGCGCTCACCAGAGAGGACGCACTTCGCGGAATGACCATCTGGGCTGCGTTGGCCAATTTTGAAGAGCACAAGAAAGGAACGCTCGAGGTAGGGAAATTGGCTGATATCGTAGTGTTGAATCGCGACATCATGCGTTGTAGCGAACAGCAGCTTCCATCGACTGAAGTCATCATGACCATCCTGCAAGGCGAAGTGGTTTTTAAAAAGTGAGTTTTCCGGAAATAGAAAAACCCCAACCGTTGTCGGGGTTTTTCTCTTAACATTAACCAAAAACAAAAACGCTGTGCAGACATTTTACACAGTTAAGAAAAATGGGGTGCTGAAGTGCCGGCCGCAATCGTTCGCAGCTCGTGTTTCCTTCGAACGGTCTCTCCAATGGCGGTAGGCGTTCCGTCATCGTCGATGCGCACAAAGCGCATGTCGGTGCTGCAAACAACGGTTTCCTCTCCGCTATATAAGTTATACTTCGTGGCTTCCAGTTTTAAGTTGATGGAGGTATGACCAAGCTCAATGACCTCGGCATAGATGCGCACGTGCTGACCGGCCTTCAGTGGTTTTTTAAAAATCAACTCTCCCACGCGCACGGTTACCATATTGGGCGTGTAACAATACTCCGTGGCGAAAGCTGCCGCTGCCTCATCCAGCCATGCCATGAGTGTTCCGCCAAAGAGATTTCCATGAATGCCGATGTCTTTGGCCATCACGATTTTCTTGGTCACCAATTGCTTGAAAGAAGTTGTTGTATACATGGTATTAAAAATTTCTATTTAAAAAAAAGCCCCCGAAGAATGTCTCTCGGGGGCTGTGTAATCCTTGGTTATATCAATTACCCAACGACCTCCCCCTTCAGGACATGTCATACAACAGCAAGGAATCATCGCTCCATGCTGAGTTGCAAAATTCCAATTCCGAGGTTGTGTCATTGTCAATTCCATTTTAGCATTATCAAAAAAAAAAGGCTTTCCAAACCGGAAAGCCTTGAGGTGTCATATCAACGCTTTCCTTATAACAACGAGCAATTAGGACAACAGATGCCCATGTTTGCTTGTGTTGTATGGAAAGAATTATTCTTCATTGCGGTTGCAAATATAGTTTCATGATAGAAAAAAGTCAAGTGCTGAAAAAAAATAACCTACGAATAACTTCATGAAAAAATGATCGTGAGACTAACTTGCGCCTCATAGAAAAATGAATACCGGTCACATCATTTGGGTTGAAAACAACAGCCAAGTAAGCGAGATGATTGCTCGCCTTGTGCGCGCTTCCAGCCTTACCATCGACACTGAGTACGACAGTTTCAAACGCAGTTATGGCTTCAAGGCCTTGCTGATTCAAGTATATGATAGTGAAACCGTTTTCATCATCGACCCGCTCAGTGGAATTGATTTGCGCCCGTTGTGGGAGGTATTTGAAAACGAGGAAATCCAAAAGATGCTGTATTCGGGGAGCGAAGACATTGCGTTGCTCAAAGCCATGGGGTGTTCCATACGCAACGTGTTTGATGTGCAGATTGCGGCCACCTTGTGCAATCACCCGGCTCGCAACTTGGGTGGACTCATTGAAGCAGAAACGGGCGAAGCACTTGATAAAAGCCAGCAGCAGTCTGATTGGAGTAAACGCCCGCTGACCGAAGCACAATTGAGTTATGCTGCTAATGATGTGACCTTCCTGGCGGGTATAGCGGATAAGCTGACGCAGCAGGTGGCTGAACGTCGTTTGTTGCATGTACTTTCAACCGAAAACAAAGCCCTAGAAAACATTGAGGAGCGCTCGCATATCCCGAAATTAAAACCCTACCATCATAGGCTTCACAGCGATGCCTTTTGTCACTCTCTGCTGGAACTGCTTTACTGGCGTGATCGCACAGCCAAATCGTTTGATGTGCCACCGGTACACATCGTAGACCTCGAACCACTGGAGAAGGCGCTTCAGAATAAAACCGCTTTCCTTCAATCAGGCGAATTCCATGGTTTCCATTATAAAGTGAAAAAGGATGCACAGTTACGAAGGGAGGTCGAGTCAATTATCCACGCTTATGATGAACATAACCTGGAGCGCAAACGCGAACGTCGTCCGCGGCCTGCACTGTTTACAAAAGAAGAGGTTGATGCAATCATTCAAACCAAATGCGCACCTTTTAAGCAAATTGCAATAGAACGTTACGGAGAACTTACTGCAGAATACTTACTGCGAGGACTGAAGAAACTGGCAACGATTCCAGAACCCGATTTAAGCGAGCTCAAGTCGTATCAGCGCGAATTGTATCAGTGCATGGTGAATGATGAACCTTGGCCTTGGTGAAGTATCCAAACCAGTGCTCCAAAGAATGATATTTAGTGAATGAACCTCTCCCTCGCCCATATCGCCATCGTTGTTGATGACTACGACCGAGCTATTGACTATTATACTCGAACACTAGGCTTTGAGTTGACCGAAGACACTACCCTATCGGAAACAAAGCGGTGGGTATTGGTCACACCGCCCGGAAGCGCATGTTCCTTGTTGCTCGCACGCGCGGCAAATGACGAACAACAGACCCGCATCGGCAATCAAACCGGCGGACGCGTTTTCTTATTTCTGCATACCGCTGATTTTGACACCTACTATACGCAGTTGCAGGCCAACGAAGTTGAGATTGTAAGAAGTGCCTCTCAAGAGCCGCACGGAAAAGTGGCGGTATTCCGAGATCTTTACGGCAATCTTTGGGATTTAATTCAACCTAACGGAAAATAGAGAGCACTAAAGCATCATGGCCAATCCAATGTTGAATCCGGAAGTAGAAGCATATTTCGCCCAAGGCTGCGGGCGTTGCTCGCTCTTCGACACACCACAATGCCGCGTGCATTTATGGCAGGAAGAAATGCAGACTTTAAGAAGTTTCTTGTTGGAGGCAGGTCTTACCGAAGAACGTAAATGGGGTAATCCCTGCTACACGATCAACGGTAAAAACGTGGTCATGCTTGGGGCCTTCAAAGAATATTGCTCGCTGGGATTTTTTAAAGGGTCACTATTAGCTGACCCGAAAAAACTGTTGGTAGCAGCCGGCGAAAACTCACAAGCATCGCGGCAATTGCGTTATACAACCGTGAAAGACATTGAGCGTGACAAAAAGCATATTGCAGCGCTGATTACCGAGGCGATTAAAACGGAGGAAGCGGGCAAAAAAGTAGACTTCAAAGCGGTTAGCGAATTCCCGATGCCTGAAGAGCTTGTGCAAACATTGGAGAACGATCCGGAATTGAAGAAAGCCTTTTACTCGCTCACTCCAGGCAGGCAACGAGGCTATTTACTTCATTTTGCTCAGCCCAAACAATCGGCCACGCGACTATCGCGCATTGAGAAATGCACGCCAATGATTCTTCGAGGTGAAGGCCTGAATGACGGCTACAAAAAGGCGTAATTAAAGTCAGCCCCTTCGGGGCTGCTTGTCAAACGTTGGGCTTCTGGCTAACAATATTTCGCCCCTCCGGGGCTTCTGAAAGGCGATGGACAGTTCGTGTGCACCGGCCCTCGGCTCCGCTCGGGCACCGGGCGACTATTCAAAGATGAGCACCTCGGCTCCGCTCGGTAATAGCCTGCGCCGACCGAGCGAAGCCGAGGTCATTATTACAAGCAAGCAGCCCGGTCCCCGAGCGTAGTCGATGAGTGCACCCCTCCATCAAAAGAAACAACAAGTTCACCCTTTCACCATCTCACCCTTTCACCATTTCACCATTTCACCCTTTCACCTTTTCACTATTTCACCATTTCACTATTTCACCATTTCACCCTGTAACAACTCCCCCCTACCTTCGTCCTACTGTCAACTCGCATGACAACCAAGGAGTACAATAGCACCGTCGACCAATACGCCAACCGCGTGTTCGCCTTTGTTTTCAAGCAATTGAAAGACCGCGAGCAAGCACAAGACATCGTGCAAACCGTATTCAGTAAGATGTGGGAGAAGGTGGATACGATTGATGCCGCCAAAGCGAAGTCGTACTTGTTCACCGCAGCCTACAATGCTATTGTCGATTGGTCGCGCCGACAGAAGTCGAAGCAAAAGGCGATGCTGCATATCGAGGGCGGCGTGGAGCTTCAAGACCACAGCGATGAGCTGCGTGTGTTGCTGAATCGCGCCGTCGACACTCTGCCTGCTGTGCAAAAGCAGCTCATCCTTTTGCGTGACTATGAAGACTACGACTACACGCAAATAGCCGAAATCACGGGTCTCAGCGATACGCAAGTGCGCGTTTACATCTTCCGCGCGCGTCAAACACTCAAGTCATTCATCACCCAACATTGGCCCTCATGAACATCGGTCCCGGAAATATCGAAGCCCTGCTCCTCGACGCACTTGAAGGACGCTTGAGCGCTGCCGAGGCCGCCGAAGTGTGGGCTGCACTTGAAGCGCATCCCGAATGGGGTGTGAGCTGGGATTTTGAAGATCGTGAATTGCCGCGACTTCAAGCCGATGATGTTCTGGCCATGGACTGGTCGGGCTTGAAAAAAGAAGTGGTAACTGATCAACAGATTCGTCAGGCGCTTCGCCAAGACCGCGACCGACATACGCTTGATGCCGATGTAAAGCAATCGCTCTACCGACGCGAAGAACGTGCATTGTGGCGCTACTGGGCCGCTGCGGCAAGCGTTGCCCTGCTGGTATGGTTGGCATGGCCGACCGGCGAACGCAGCAATGTGCCTTCGATTGCAGAAACGATCAAGACTCAACCGGATTCGAGCGCAATCCTACCTCCTACTCCTGCAGCGCCTGCGAAGGTGTTGGCCGATGACCGACCATCGACTACGATAGTGTACCGACCATCGCAAACGCCACAAGAACGAATCATCATCGAGCATTGCGCAGGCACGCCGGAACAGATTCAAGAAGAAGTCATCGACAAAGTACTTCCACTCTCGGATGAAGAATGGATCGTGGCGCAAGGCAACGACACCACTTCGCTCGAGGCGCCGCTTCAATTGCCGTTTGACTTGCCACCGACTCAAGAAATGGCAGTGGTTGAATCCATCATCACAGTTCATGCATCTGCAAAAACAACATCGAATTCCTACACCCCACTCGCTTGGCTCAAAATGAAGGCCGCCCAACTCGCAGCGCGCAAAGAAGCAGACGGTACCCTGCCCACTGTGCGCCGCGACAAGCAGTCCTTCAACCTGCAATGGGGTTCACTTTCAATTAATGCACACTAAAAACGTAAAGACATGAAAAAGGTAACACACATTTTTACTGCTGCTGCTCTCACACTGATGAGCTTCAATAGCATTGCACAAAAAGAAGAAGAGAAAATCGATACGGTAAAAATCGAGCTAGGCGAAACGACTGTATTCATTATCACTGATGACGACTTGAAAGATTCAACCTTCATCGACGCGATAGGTGACTTAAACAAGTCAAACAAAAGCGCGCAAGATTATGCATGGTCCGGCATAGATGGGTTCCAAATCGGCGCAATCGGATTATTCACTTCAGATGGCAAGCGCGCCTTTGCAGACCGTCCTGATCTCGCGCTAAACTCTACCCGCTGTTCAATGCTCGGATTCACGCCAATCGGAAAAGAGGCGGAAATAATCAAAGACCGCTTGCGCCTGGCCGCGGGTCTGGGCTTCCAGTTCGAATCGTATGCCTTTGATAAAAACGTTCGCCTTACCGATGAACCCTACCTGCAAGGCATAGAAGACACGGTGCGCGACTATCGCAAAAACACCCTCAACGCGAACTACGTGACGCTGCCGGTAGTGCTGCAATTCAACACCAAGCGAAACCTAGAAAAACCCCTTCACATTGCCGTGGGTGCCATTGCAGGTTACCGTATTGGTTCCAACATGACCTACAAATGGTCGGAAGACGGACGCCGTCAGCGCGAACGTTTGCGCAACGATTATGCGCTGGAACCCTACCGTCTCAGTGCTATTGCACAAATCGGTATCGGGAATGCGACGATTTGGGCACAATATGACTTGACGATGAAGTTCACGGCAACAGACACTTCCATCGCCTTGGTTGGCGCAAAAGGCACCCCGGAGGTCTACGCCTGGTCCGCAGGTATCAATATTCCTTTTGGTGAATACTAACGAACAGTTTTAAAAAGCAATTTCGGACAACAACTGAGAACCGAATAAAGGCTACCTTTTCGGCATTATTTAACACTCATTCATCACAAGAGTCCTCGACTTTTGCCCAAACAAAAAACAATGAAAAAAATCTTCTTCACCCTTGCGCTTGCCTTGGCAACCATCTTCGCTCAGGCGCAATCAGCCACTGAAATCATTAATTCCTGCAAAGAAGCCATGGGCGGCGCCGCATGGGATAAGATTGAAGGCCTGCGATACATTGCCACAGTCGAACAAATGGGGATGAAGATTCCGTTGGACATTGTTACGATGCGCGATGGACGCATGTATACCAAGATTTCATTTCAGGGTATGGAAATCACCCAAGGGGCCTATGACGGCACAACCGTGTGGAGCACCAATTTCATGACACAAAAAGCAGAGAAGGCCGACGATGAAACCACCGAGAACACCAAGCGCACGTGCAAGGAATTCCCATCAGCACTCTTCCATTGCGCGGATTTGGGGTATACTGCCACTCTTGAAGGTGAAGAAACCGTTGATGGTGTGCTGTGTCACAAAATCAAACTCGACAAGAAGACTTCTCTCGCAGAAGGTAAAGAAGTACCGAATATCGAGTATATATTCATCGATAAAGACACGAAGGCGATCATCATGGCTGAGTCTGAACTAACCTCGGGTGAAGCGAAAGGTAAAATCGCTCAAACAAAATACAGCGACTATCAGGAAGTGAATGGCGTTTACGTGGCCTTCTCCCAAACCATGGGTATCAAGGACGGTGAATCTCAAGCCATTTCTTTCGAAAAAATTGAGGCTAATCCGACTGTTAGTGCCGAAAATTTCAAATTTCCGGGCGAATAAAACTTCCATCAGAAACGCATGAAAAAGATTCTTCTCAACGGTGCGCTCATCGCATCGTCATTAATGGGCTTTGCGCAAGCTCCCGTCTTAACTGCCGGTGAATACTTCGGTGATTTGAAAGTGCGTCACATCGGCCCTGCGCTTATGAGTGGCCGCGTTAGCGACATTGAAGGCCACCCCACCAACTCCGACATTATCTACGTTGGTGCTGCCGGCGGTGGAGTATGGAAGTCGCAAGACGCGGGTGTAACCTTCAACCCCATCTTCGACGATTACTGCCAGTCCATCGGCGCCATTGCCGTTTCTCCTTCTGACCCCGATAACACGATTTGGGTGGGCACCGGTGAAACCTGGACGCGCAACAGCGTGAGCATTGGCGATGGTATCTACAAATCGTCCGACTCGGGAAAGAGCTGGAAGAAAATGGGCCTCGAGAAAAGCGAACGCATCAGCGCTATCGAGATTCATCCGAAAAACAACGAGGTTGTATACGCAGGTGTGTTGGGTGGTTTGTGGAGCAACAGCGCTGAGCGTGGTGTATTTAAAACAACCGATGGTGGCAAGACCTGGAACAAGATTCTATTCGTCAACGAAACCACGGGCTGCTCGGAGCTCATTATGGATCCAACCAATCCTGAAGTGTTGTATGCCGCGTTTTGGGAGTTTCGCCGCACAGCATACTCCTTCAACTCGGGCGGATTGAATAGCGCGTTGTATAAGACAACAGACGGTGGTAAAACCTGGAATAAGATTCACACCGGATTCCCTGCCGGCAAGCTCGGCCGCATTGCCGTAGCCGTGGCTCCTTCCAACAACAACATTTTGTATGCGGTGGTTGAAGCGGAGAAAGACAAAGGTCTTTATCGCTCTGATGATGCCGGTGCAACGTGGAAGTTCCTCAATGGCGACTTCGGCTTGGTGGTGCGCCCTTTCTATTTCTCGCGCATTACAATCGATCCCAAAAATCCGGATATCGTTTACAAAGCCGGACTCTTCGGTTCCATCAGTCGCGATGGCGGAAAGACCTTCAAAGGCCTCGGCTCGATGCACTCCGACATCCACGACTTTTGGGTAGATCCCAATCACACCGAGCGTGTGATCGTCGCTACCGATGGCGGTGTTTACCGCAGTATGAATTACGCCACGACGCTGCAGCGCATTGAAGATTTGCCGCTCAGTCAGTTCTACCATGTGAGCATCGACAACCGCGAGCCTTTCTATGTCTATGGTGGTCTTCAAGACAACAACTCCTGGTTTGGACCGAGCGATAGTCCCGGTGGTATTGAAGCCCGCGATTGGGAAGTCGTGGGTATGGGTGACGGATTCCGCGTGTATCCGCACCCCACAGAACCGCATGTGGTGTATTCTGAAATGCAAGGTGCAGAACAGGTATGGCGCTACGATACCAAGAGTCAGCAAGTAAAGAACATCAAACCCTATGCGGGTCAGGGCGATCCGAAGCTGCGTTTCAACTGGAACACCCCGATTACCACCAGCGTGCACAATGCGAATCGGTTATTCATCGGCAGTCAGTTCTTGCATGTATCCAACGACCGTGGTGACACGTGGAAGAAGATCTCCACTGATTTGACCACGAACAATCCGGCGAAGCAACTACAAGAAGCATCGGGCGGCTTGTCGGCCGACAACTCCGGAGCCGAGAATCACTGCACCATCTTTACCATTGCTGAATCACCGAAAAATGAGAAGGTGATTTGGGTGGGCACCGACGATGGTCAGATACAGATTACCCGCGATGGCGGCACCACCTGGACGAATGTAACAGCGAACGTGACCGGGCTTCCTGCAACCACCTGGTGCTATCATATTGAAGCGAGTGTATTCGGAGAAGGCATTGCGTATGCCGTGTTTGAAGGCCATACCACCGGCGACTTTACGCCCTATCTCTACAAAACGACCGATTACGGCGCCACGTGGAAGTCGATTGCTACGAGCGACATCACTACATTCATCCGCAACGTGCAGGAAGATTTTACGAATCAAAATCTCTTGTATGCAGGTGCTGAAAACGGGCTTTACATAACACTGGATGGTGGCGCGCACTGGTCGAAATTCACCAACAACATGCCTTCCGTTGCGGTGCATTATCTGGAGCTAGACGCAAAGAGCAAGAGCCTCGTGATGGCGACGCACGGCCGCGGCATTATTATACTCGACCATACCGAATTGTTAAGTGAGCTCACACCGAAAGCCCTCGAGGCGAATGTGCACTTCTTCCCTACTCGTCCGTTTGTGATGAGCGAGAAATCGTCGTTTGGCGGCACCAGCACCGAGCACCAGTTTGTAGGAGCCAATCCGTCCGACAATGCCCGCATCAGTTATTTGATGCCCAAGCGCCACACGTTTGGCAAAATGAGCATGGAAGTGTTGGATGAAAAAGGCGCACGCATAGCCAAGCTCGAGCCCGGCAAGCAGAAAGGGATCAACACCGTGGAATGGAGCTTCAACTCACCAGCACCGAAAGTTGCTGTGGGGAAAACGATGTCGGGTGGTTCCATGTTTGCACCTCGCGTGAAGGCCGGAACCTACACTGTCAAACTAACCAAAGGCAATGAAACCTTCGAAACGAAGATTACGACCATCTACGATCCGCAGTCACCGTTTACGTTGAAGGAACGCGAGGCCCAGCAGCAAGTCACTCAAGACCTATTCGACTTCACCGAAGATCTCGCCTACCTTGTGTATCAGATCGACACGTGGGATGCAGCCCTGGAAGCGCACACAAAAGGCCAATCGAAACCGGCCAAATACGCAGCCAGTTTGAATACCGGCATCGACGCCATTCGTGAAGTGTGTGTGGTCACCAAGGGCGACAACTATGTGGGCACCGCAGAGCCCCGCTTGCGTGAAAAGCTCGGCGACATTTACAGCACGATAGGATCATACTATGGTGCGCCTTCCACCTCGCAACTCGAAAACATCGCTGCTTTGAAAGCCGAGTATAATAAACAACTCGCGGCTTTTGAAAAACTCAAGAGCGGCGAATTGAAAAAATTCGAAGCAGAACTGGCTAAATCCGGCAAACCGACGGTAGTGGTCAAGACGAGAGAGGATTTCTTGAAGGAAGAGTGATGATTTTTTTTAACCGCGGAGGCGCAGAGAAATGACGAGAGAATTTTCTTTGCGCCTTTTCGGTTTATAATAATCATCAATCACGAAAATACTCACTTCATAGCAGAAAACAACCCGCAACCCATCCCCTTGCCTATATCGCCTTACCGCGTATATTCGTAACCATAAGCGCAACGAAACTAGGTTTTGTGGCGCGTATAAGAGAGTTATGGGAGATGGTCGGACATAGCGCTTATTTCCAAAGGTGATTTTGTGAAATCCAACAACTCCCCTACCATCGCGTCTGCTCGGTTGCG
>Ga0315902_10000818_pt1 | contig 51897 bp, 34 predicted proteins | sample LakEriMetagenome_9_FD_203523 | JGI IMG/M metagenome (GOLD analysis project Ga0315902, IMG submission 203523) | Freshwater fungal communities from buoy surface, Lake Erie, Ohio, United States - Buoy 12 MA117 | ecosystem: Environmental > Aquatic > Freshwater > Lake > Lake biofilm | place: USA... | reverse complement strand
TTTGACCAACTATAAACTCCTCCTGATGGTGTTCCAACTGCTGTCAAGGTAGTACTTGATCCAGCACATATTGACTGGTTTCCTGTTACCGCAACAATCGGTGCAGGATTAACAACCACTTGCGAAGTTGTTGGCGCTGATGTACAACCGTTAACGGTATATGTTACTGTATAATTGGTTGTAGCTGTTGGCGATACATTAATTGAACTCGTAGTTCCTCCTGTTGACCATGCAAACACTCCTCCAGGAGGATTGGCTGTAGCGGAAAGCGTGGCCGTTCCCCCAACACATATCGTTGCCGATGTTGCTGTTACCGTTGGAAGCGGTGTAACTGTTACTATTATTGGTTGAGTTGTGCTACAACCATTAACCGTGTAAGTTACTGTGTATGTGGTTGTGGCAGTTGGTGTTACAGTAATACTCGGACCTGTAGCTCCAGTTGACCAAGAATACGTACCTCCCGCTGGTGTTCCTGATGCTTGAATTGTTGCGGAACTACCTGAACAAATGGTTGGATTACTAGCCGTGACCGTCGGTGTAGGGTTTACAGTTACTGTAATTGTATTTGATGCTGAAGGACAACCAGCAACATTGTAATTTACAGTGTACGTTGTTGTTGTTGTGGGAGTAACTGTTGTACTTGCCGTAGTTGCACCATTTGACCAACTATAAACTCCTCCTGATGGTGTTCCAACTGCTGTCAAGGTAGTACTTGATCCAGCACATATTGACTGGTTTCCTGTTACCGCAACAATCGGTGCAGGATTAACAACCACTTGCGAAGATGTTGGCGCTGATGTACAACCGTTAACGGTATATGTTACTGTATAATTGGTTGTAGCCGTTGGCGATACATTAATTGAACTCGTTGTTCCTCCTGTTGACCATGCAAACACTCCTCCAGGAGGATTGGCTGTAGCGGAAAGCGTAGCCGTTCCCCCAACACATATCGTTGCCGATGTTGCTGTTACCGTTGGAAGCGGTGTAACTGTTACTATTATTGGTTGAGTTGTGCTACTACCATTAACCGTATAAGTTACTGTGTAAGTAGTTGTGGCAGTTGGTGTTACAGTAATACTCGGACCTGTGGCTCCAGTTGACCAAGAATACGTACCTCCCGCTGGTGTTCCTGATGCTTGAATTGTTGCGGAACTACCTGAACAAATGGTTGGATTACTAGCCGTGACCGTCGGTGTAGGGTTTACAACAATCGTTTGGGTTGCCGTATTACTTCCACTCGCATTAGTTGCAACTAAGGTTACGGTGTATGTTCCAGCAGTTGCATACGTAACCGTTGGATTCGTGGCTGTAGAAGTTGCCGGGTTCCCTCCTTGAAACGTCCAAGCATAAGAAGTAGGGTTTCCGGTCGATGTATTTGTAAATGAAACAGATTGACCTACACAAATTGTCGTTGAAGAGGCAGTAAAAGAAGCAGTAGGTGGTACGCTTAATTGAACACCCGTTAGGTTTATATTATCAACATATAAATTATTACCATAACCAGATAAGTTTTTAAAGGATACTATTACTTTACTATTTCCTGTAAATGGAGTCAAATTAACTGTTTCTGTTCTCCACTGTGTTGCCGTTGGGACAAATGATGCAGTTGTAGCAGCTGCCGTCGCAAGTGTGGTATTAGATTTCATGTAAACTGATGTCCACGTTGCACCGCAATTAGAAGAAACCAAAACTTCCAAACCATCAAAGCTCGTTGCATTATATGGAGCGTAAGCAACATCGAATTGCAATTGCGCAGAAGAATAACCATTCAAATTGACACCCGGTAATCTAACTTGATCATCATCTCCATCATTGTAATTGAAATTATCAAAAATCATTGAATTTCCTGCAGTTGGGGCATTACCTACTGTTGCACTTCTTACCCAGGTTGTTGGAGAGTTGTTTGAATTGATTAAGGACCAGTTTGTAGGTGGGAACGTGGCAGTTGTAAATCCTTCTGTAATTGGTAATGAAATACCATTTCCATCAAGAACATTAATAACGTTGGTTTGCGTTTCAATATCATTCCCAAATGCATTGGTTGCGGTTAAGGTAACCGTATATGTTCCAATGTTATTAAATGTTACCGTTGGACTCGCAGCGGTTGATGTGGACGGAGTTGCTCCAACACCAAAATTCCAAGAATAACTTGAAGCGTTGAGCGAGCTATTTGTAAAGGTCACTGTCTGACCAACACAAATTACTGTAGCAGAAGGAGTAAAATTGGCTACAGGAGGATTGGTCACCCCTGTTCCATTTAACTGATAATTAAACGTTGCTTCATCACAATCATTGGTTCCAAAAGATATATTTCCAGTATAAGTGGCACTTGCCGTTGGACTAAAAATCACAGTAAATGTTGTACTTCCTCCTGCTGGAATTGTTGCAGTGTCAAAACCAGTTCCGAGTGAAAAACCTGTTCCCGAAACAGTAATAGGATTTGTTAATGTCAAATTACTTGTTCCTGTATTGGTTACTGTAAAAGTAGCTGTTGAGGTTGTTCCAGCGGTTACAGTTCCGTAATTGTAAAACCCTTCGTCAAAAATATTGGTGGTAGCTTGTGACACAGCAATTTCTCCTGGAGTTGTAGCATTAAATTTCAAGTTGTCGATATAGATATTATTTCCATTTGCAGCAACTGCTCTTATTCTAAATTTCACATTTTTGGACGTTGTAGTAACAAAAGGTAAAAGATTGATTGTTTCTGTTCTCCAATCTGTCGTTCCAACGGGTGTATAATAAGTTGTTAGAGTGGTTGTCAAAACTTGTAATGCAGTTCCCGTTTTGTCATAAATAGGTGTTGCATTCCATGTTTGACCGCAATTCTCAGAAATCTCAACATAAAGTCTTTCATAGTTAGCAACTGTTGTATTTCTTCTTCTATAAGCCACATCAAATTGTAAACTGGCAGCCGTAGCATTACATGGCAATGTAAAAATAGGAGTAATCAAATTTTCAGTTTGCCCAGTAGCATTTCCGAATCCTGGAAATTGGGCTGCATTGTTATTAAATACTCCCGTAATTGAAGTTGCAGAGGCACCCACCCACTCGTAACAATCATTTGTCGGATTTTCAACCACCCATCTTACATCCGGAGGAAACGTTCCCCCATCAAAAGTTTCCGTAAAAGGAGCAGAAATTCCAGGTGAAACCATAAAGCCAATGCCTGATGTATCATAAGCCGCTGCTTGATCAGCTGAACCATTTGGCAAAGTAGAATACGCTTTAATAAAATGTTGTCCTGAAGTAGTTGTGAAAGCAGGCAAGGTGACATTTGTCGTAGCGCCTGAAGCAAGATTCCCTGTCCATGAAAAGGTTGTTGGTGTTCCGTTGTCTATTGTGTATGAGATTGTTGCACTTGTTAATGCGTTACTTCCTCTATTTTTTAAGGTAACACTTGGTGTAATACTTCCAACACAGTTATCTCCTTTCGGATTAAGAACATCAACCACCGAAGCATCAATTGTTAATGGCGGTGTACAGGCATCTGAATTAATAAGACTAACGCGCAAGGGACTGTTTTCAAGAACCGTACGCATTCGCATTTTCTGATCATTTGTAAAAATATTCATACACAAATCGTCTGTGTAATCCATGTAATTCTCTATCATATCCACTCCTGCGTCGGGTGCAGCAGTACACGAATTTGTGCCAACTGGACAACCATAATTCGCTGCTCCAGCCTCTGGTGTATCGTTACAAAAATCATCAACTGTACAACCACCATCTCCCCAAATATGACGAAGACCTAACCAATGTCCAATTTCATGTGTTGCAGTTCTTCCCTCATTGTAAGCTCCCGTAAATCCTGTAACAGAACTTTTTCCGATAGAGCTATATAAGAATACTACTCCGTCTGTTCCGGCTGTTTGATTACCACATCCCATTCCACCTAAAGGAGATTGAGGAAACTGAGCGTATCCCAACAATCCATTGGATAGATCTGCCAACCAAATGTTCATGTATTTTGCAGGATCCCAACCCCTTGTAGCAGTTGGAACGTTGTTATTGTATGTGTATGGTTTAATTGTGCTATTGATGTATGTTTGAGCATAGGGAGGGGCAGTAAACCCAACTGTATTTCTATTGATCCTATTTACACCGGGTTCACCAGCTGGAAATGCAGATCCATCCGGTCTTCTTTGAGCAAGACAAAACTCAATTTGCGTATCAGCACCATCTGGGTGAGTATTCCATCCGTTTGAACCTAAAATCTTTCGAAAATCCTCGTTTAATACATCTATTTGGGATTGTATGGCCGCAAAAGAAACATTTGAACCGGTGCCAACAGCCTCTCCATTGTGAATGACATGAACAACCACAGGAATTACATAAACCCCACCGATGATTGCACTTGCCTGATTTTGGATAAGTTGTTGCTGCATCCATTGTTCGAATTGATCTTTGGTCTCTAATTCAGGAAATTGTTGCATAAGTTGTTGATGATTTTCATCTGTATAACAACGAATCACTTGTTGCGCAAACAATTGCAACATAAAAACACATGTAAATAATACAAATGTAAAAGAGTTTTTAAAAGACATAGTTATGAGTTTAGAATAGCGTCTTAAAGATAACTAATCCAAACAAAAAGTTGCATGAAAAGATCAAAAATTTTATTAATCCCAACTATATCCAATACCCAATTGTAGCCCCAGAGAAGAATAGCGATTTTTAACTATCCCGCTTTGAACGATTGGACCCAAACATTGGCGGAATATTGGTGATAAAGAAACCTTTACTCCAGATTGAGAAAAGTAAGAAAATTCAATTACTGCATGGACGGTGCTTGTTAACTTGCTGATGTTGGCCTGATACGAGGATTCAGTATTTTCAATATTCAGGTAATAGCCAGTAACCTCTTTTGCTAAAAATCCCATTGAAATTCCACACATCGGTTGAATGCCGTATGAACCTTTTCGAAGTTGATAACCCATTAAAATTGGAATGTTAACAAATTGATAATTGTTTTTAAATTGAGCATCGTAGGAAACATTGGAATAATCTGTTCGCTCCCCCCACGTAAAATAATCGATTCCACTAGTTAGGGTCCATTTATTCATTTGAAGACCAAAACGAACTCCCATGTCCCATGATGTCAACATAGATTCTTCTAATTTTCTTTTATCTCTGTATTCGGATGATGTATAAGGCATAACAACTGCAATTAATAGTGGATCAGGTTTAAGTACTTGGTGAAAAATCGAACTTACGCCCGAATAAAACCCTAAAAAGTAGTTCAGATTTCTGTCTTTATTTTCAAGACTGAGATTTTCCAGTGTAGAATTCTCAAGTTTGGAACTTACGTTTGTAGAATCTGTTTTGACTACTGCGCGATTGGAGGAATCAACATTTTCAATTGATTTTGCGATTTCCTCTGTGTCGGAATCCGATGAATCTTGCGTTTGAATTGAAATCGATTTTGTTATCTCATTATTGGAATCAGTTCGTAGATTATTAGATTCTTCCACGGTTTCTTTCCTCTCAGAAATAATAATCGATGATTCAATTGGATCGGATTGTTGTTTTTGATTCTCGGCACTATCATTCACATTGCCCAAATCGGTTGCTTGAGTCTTATCGTTTCCATTTTTGGAATTTGTTATTTTTTGTAAAGCTCTTTCCTCTTGATTCTGGGTGGTTGATTTTGAATTATGTTGAAGCAAATTAGTATTTTGCGTAATTGAGCCAAAATCAGAGGAAGTTTTTTCTTTCGTTGCTGAATTTGAAGTTTTTGATAACGATGAAGTTTTTGTGTTGACTGCTATCTCTTGACTAACTTTTCCTTTTGTTGAAAGGGAATAAGCGAAAAGCACTACTCCGAATAGACTAAAGATTCCAGTTACCCACCAAATTGCCATGGGTCTTTTTTTCTTTTTTTCTAATTGATCCAAACGGGCATTGATATCCGAAAGAAATTCAGATGGAATTTCCTCCGAAAAATCAGGTTGAAAACCCTTTTTAAATAAATCATCTATTTGTTCATCTTGTCTCATGACTCAATTCTTTATTAAGTATTTCTTTTAATTTTTTGCGTGCCATTTTTACATGCCACTTGGACGTTTGTTCTGAAATGCCTAGAAGTTCCCCAATTTCTTTGTGCGAAAATCCATCAACTACAAATAAATTGAAAACAGCCCGAGAGGCCTCAGACAAACACAATAACATCTGATTCAAATGGGCTTGTTCAATTTCAAATTCGATATCTGCGGTAAATGATTCATTCGTTTCAACCGGTACGTCTTGCAGAAAAAGATCCCTGTACTTTTTGTTTCTGCGATAATCATCAATGATTTCATTCGTAATAATACGCTTAATCCAACTGTAAAATCGGACATCATTATACCGATCCAAGTATTGAATAATCTTAATGAAAGCATTGTTTACCAACGTTAAATGATCTTCTTGATTGTTACGGTATCTGCGTGCAACACTAACCAATACAGGATAACACAGTTTGTATAATTCCAACTGTGCCTTCCGGTCAAAAGCAAAGGCTTTTTGAAGTAAATCTTCACTTGGTTCTTGCATGCATTACTCAGGTTATCTAAATTAACGAAAAAAAGATACGGGGATAGGTGTATAAACAATTTTTTGAATCAAAAAAAATATTTCTCAGGGATTCGGCAGATAAATATCTAGCTTACCTTGATACACCTATCTTGTATGTTTCAAACACTTTTTTCAAGCCAAGTGCTTTTGCAATAAGCATTTCTGATTCAAACTGAGCATTTTTCCAATAATTGTTATGATAAAAAGCCAAGCTCAATTTTAAGGTTGGATCGTTTTTTAAAAAAGCGTAAATGGGAGCTATAAATTCGAATTCCATACCATTTGAATTAATTATATCCACGCAAAACTGTTTAGTCCCGTCATCTAACTTGATTTTTTTATCAATACCGGTATGACAAGCGGCTCGAAAAAACCTACCTAATACAATTATTTTATCGTATTCATGTCTATTTTCAAGTAGTTTTATGGTATGGTCAAGTTTTTCTTGGTAGAAATCTACCAGGTTTTTTGGTTGATTGGCAGCCATTTGTAACACTTCAATTTCCAAAACCCGAGAAAACAAGTGTACCGATTGGTTGATATTTAAAGAGGGGATTTGTGTTTGTTCTGAGATATTTCCTCGTAAAAGTTTTTTACGCTCAAGAAAAAGTTTTTGAAAATTTTTGAACTCTTGACTTTGTTTTTCAGACCTGGAAGCATGTTCTAAAAACCACTCATAATGTCCAAATGGATCGTCTTCATATACAAAATAATCCATAAAATTTACCTCTGTAATACCCTTTGCAACGAGGTGTTCCAATTCTTTTTGCGGCAATTGTTCATTATTGAATAGATACAAAGCGATGTCTTGACAAAGCCAGCCCGAATGTTCAGGGTAATTTTTTCGAATATCGATGAACAGCTCAAGACCTTTGAGGCGATCACCAAAAAACAATTCCGATTTCATTTCCAAAACCTTGCGCGTGTATGCTTCCAATTCTTCAGATGAATTTTCGAAAAAATTTATAAAATGCTCATAAGATTGATAACCTAGAAAAACACTAAGTTCGTTGAGAGTCGACTTTCTCGGCTGGGTAGTTTTATTGCCAATCGAAAATATGCGGGCCAAACTACTATAAGAAATATACAGCCCTTTTTGTTGGAGTAAGTTTTCTAAGCGGCGGCAATTCTTAAACGAATCGATCGCAAACCCTACTTTCTTTTCCAATTCACTTTTAAGCGCAATTAGCATGAACAAAAATAAATATAAATGTCAAAACAATCTGAGAACAAATGAAGCATTTATGAAGCAAATAAAACACTACATAGAATTTACCTTTGACAACAAATATTTGAAATTGAATTGATCGCTCGTCATAATTCCTTTTCCAATTGAAAAAAATGAAATAATCCCGCTGCAAAGCCTCGATTCGATTTATCGGTTGGGGCTTTATTTATTATTAAATTCAAGTATTAACTTCAACATTTAAACTCATGAAAAAAATATTTTTTCGTCTGTAGAAGAAAAATATCTATATTTGATTATTATTTTATTCTATGGAAGAATTTTATTCACAATTTCAAAAATATAATTTTTGGGACAAACATTTGCCAAAGCTTGGGTATTTGAGACAAGGGTATTTGGATAAAATTTTCCAGTTTTGTAATAATTCGTTGGTCAAAGTATTGGTTGGTCAGAGGCGAACCGGTAAAAGTTATTTACTCCGACAAATAGCTTATAACTTCATTCAAAATGGCGTTCCGGCTAAAAACATTTTCTTTATCAACAAAGAATTCATTGAGTTTGATGAAATTAAAGATTATAAAGATTTAGACCAACTAATCAAGCTTTATCAAAAAAATCTAAAGCCTTCAGGAAAGGTTTACCTCTTCATCGATGAAGTTCAAAACATTCAACAATGGGAGCGATTAATTAACTCCTATGCACAGAATTTTGCAGAGAGCTATGAAATTTTCATAAGTGGTTCTAATTCAAAAATGCTTTCAGGAGAACTAGCCACACTACTTTCCGGTAGATATATCAATTTTGAAATTTTACCTTTCAGTTACACCGAATACTTGGGAATAAAAGAATTGAACAACCAGAAAGATTCCTATCTTACCTATTTACAAAGTGGAGGTTTACCGGAACTTTTTTCGCTACCCAACGAAGAAACAAAACAACACTACGTTTCAGCAGTTCGAGATACCGTTTTACTAAGGGATGTTATCCAGCGACACGCTATAAAAGAACCAAAATTATTGGAAGATTTGTTTATCTATGTGGTAAATACAGCTTCAAATTTGATGTCATTGAATAATATTACCAATTATTTTAAAAGTAAAGGAAGAAAAACGACTTATGATACAATTGCGACCTATTTGGGCTATATCGAAGATACGTTTCTGATTCATAAAGTAGAACGTTATGATATTCGAGGAAAAGAAACGATTTCAGGTAATGTTAAATATTATTGCAATGATTTAGCCTACAAAAACTTTTTATTTAGCGGATTTGCTCATGGAACTGGCTATCTTTTGGAGAATCTCATCTTCTTAGATTTGAAACGAGCTGGATATCAAGTATATGTTGGTGTTTTACCAAACAAAGAAGTTGATTTTGTTGCTAAAAAAGGTGATCGTTGCGTGTACGTTCAATGCTCCTATATCCTGAATGACGAAACTACCACAATGCGTGAATATTCCGCACTAGAGGCCATTCCCGATCATTACGAAAAAATAATCGTTTCGTTAGATGACCTTAAATTTCCAAATAAAAATGGTATCAAGCACCTGCAAGCATGGGAGTTTCATGCGTTTATTTAGGTGTTAATCGTAATTGGTGAGAACATTTTTTTTAGTAAGTATTATCACAATTCCATTACCTCAATGCGATTTATCGGTTGGGGCTTTTTTCTCCTAAATTATTTTTCCTATTCTTCTTTATTCATTTGCTGAGCTTACATTTGTATACATGCTCTTTTTCGCTGCGTATATTACTTTAATTCTTGTACTCACTTTTATACAAAAGAAAGATTGGCTCCAACCTATTTTTAAGTCAAACAAAAAAGTTTCGTGGTTCATCTCAGGAATATCACTGTTCATGTTATACCTTTCATTGGATCAAGGTCAATTGTTAACCGGCATCATTTCAGAGCACGGTATGGCTGGTATGTGGTTAATTTGGTCAGGTTTGATAGGAACATTTGTTATTCCGATTGTCTTTGCCCCACTTTGGAAAAAGCTCGATTTCATTACCGATAATCAATTCCTTTTATTTCGCTTTCCCGGGAGAAGTGGTCGCATTTTGCATTTATTCCGAGCAATTTACGTTGGGGGCTTAGTCGTGTCATTATTACTTAGTTTTCACATACTTGGATTCGCGCGAGTTGCGGAGATTTATTTTGGAATCTCCAGTTTTCACGCAATTATCTTCACTGGAATTATACTCGCTATTTACGCATTAAAAAATGTATTTGATATAAAAATCAAAATGGATTTCTTACATGCCATTCTTTTTCTAGCAGGATTTATTGTAATTCTATTTTCACTTTGGAATATTAATCAAGATTGGAGCGCTTTTTATAAATTTTTCGAAGTTCACCCTGAAAAGAAATTCATTTTTCCTTCTTCAACAGATAAAAGCGGTTGGTTTTCACTTCTTGTAATTATCGGAGTGCAGTGGTGGAGTTCAAACTTATTCGATGGCGGTGGACCAGAGACAGCTCGATTCACAGCTGTAGAGGGGACGAAAAATGCAGTTTTAGTTGGATTAGTTCCCATTATACTTTCCTTATTTTTGAGTTTTTTGATGTTGGGCCATATTTTACTAATCCTCGGACTCAATACCGCTTCTTCAACTCAGGAAATATACTATGTTAAATCCATATTCAATGTCGTTCCAAAACCGCTACAATCTTTGGTCTTTTTGAGTTTCTTTGCCATGTTCATTTCAACCGCAGAATCCATCATGAACTGGGGCGCCTCTTTTTTGACCATGGATGCTTACAAAGGATATTTAGAGAAAAATGCATCTGAAAATCGCATTCGCATTGTCTCATTTGGCTCAATGGTTTTTTTGAGTTTGTTAGCCATGTTTTTTGCCTTGCAAATCGAAAGTCTGCAGAGTTTGGTAAAAATCACATTTTCAATTGCAGCAGGAGTCGCACCAGTTTACATTCTCAGATGGATTTGGTTTCGAATCAATGCTTGGTCGCAACTAAGTGCTATGTTGAGTTCAGCAGTATTTACTTGGTTTTATCCCTTCATACATGAAAAATTTCCACTTCGAAATTTCCCAATGGAAGAATCACGAGTCCTAATTGTTACGATTATCACCACTATAATTTGGATTTTGGTAACATATATGACTCCTAACCAAAACAGAGAAGTCTCAAAAAAAATGATTCCAATTCTTGAAAGTAGAAAAGTCTTTGTAAAACGATTTGCTTTAGCTATTTCTCTAGGCATATTATTAACAGTCTTCATTTCTTTTTGCTGGCAGATGATTTTAAATAATTAATTATTCCAATCGCCATTGTTTTTCAAGAATTAGAACGAATTATCCGAATTGAATTTTACTTATTTGAAGGTATTCCTTAAATCCAATATCTATTTAAGTGCTTCCACTTAGTCTTACCCCAATACCTACTTAAAAAATAATTCGTAGGCATGTGTATTTTGTAAGCGTTTGAAGATTTTTAATTTCAAACACTAATTAAAGGTTGCAGTTTTGTCTCATAAAACAAAACGAAAGTCATGAACACTACACACATCTTCAAAAACGCAATAGCAACTTTAACATTCACATTATTAACAATCATTTCATTGTCACAAGAAGGAAAAGTATGGGTAACCATTCAAGATCAATCAAATGTTCCTTCAATTGTCAACGGATCTTTGACATCTTCAAATACAGCTTTCAATCAAGTAATCAATAACATGAATATTCAATCTGTTGAAAAAGCACTTCCTGCTTCACGTTCTGCTAAATTGCAAATTGTATATGAAATCACTTGTAACTGTAATGAGGTTGATTTATATACAAACTTAACGAATCAAGTTAGAGTAGTGAGTCAAGTAGAATATGCTCCAGTATACGAAACATTGGATATGCCAAATGATTATTATTCTACATTCACGACTGATTATGCTTTAGATTTAATCAATGCTCAAGGAGCATGGGATTTAACGCACGGAAATCCTGATTTCATTATAGCTGTTTCTGACCAAAACTTTTACAATACGCACGAGGAATTAGTTGGAAAAATAACTTATTACGATTCTACTAACACAGCAACAAGAACACATGGAACTGCGGTAGCAATTTTGGCTGCAGGAAATACAAACAATGGAATAGGAAAAGCTTCAATTGGTTACAACAGCAAACTTGCTTTATATAGAATGAATTACAATGAAATGCTTGTAGCTTCTTATGCCGGAGCAAAAGTAATAAACTTAAGTTGGACGTCTGGTTGTTCATTCAACCAATATGCTCAAGATGCAATTAATGAGGCCAACAACAACGGTACTTTCATCGTTGCATCGGCAGGAAATGGAACAACTTGTGGTGGCGCAGATAACTTAGTTTACCCAGCTGCTTATGCGAATGTGTTTTCTGTAACAAGCGTTGGACCAACAAATAACCACGAAAGAACAATAGGCAATGCTTCTACCACTCACCAACACAACAACACAGTTGATTTAAGTGCTCCAGGATATGATGTTTCAATTAGCGCTGCATCTGGTTGGTACTTAACGGGAAGTGGTACTTCTTATGCTGCTCCGCAAGTAACAGGAACAGTTGCTCTAATGTTGGCTGTTAATCCTTGCCTTACTCATGTAAATATCGAATATATCTTGAAAAATTCTTCACTAAACATCGATTCAATAAACCCAAGCTATGCTGGTAAAATCGGAGCAGGTAGACTTGACGCTGCTGCTGCTGTAAATATGGCTTTGAACTGGGCTAGTATTCGGGTAGATGCAATTACAACGACAAATTGTAATTCAAATGGTGGAACAATTGAATTAACAGTAAACGGTACTGCTCCTTTCAATGCAATTTGGGATAACGGACAAACTGGTTTGACTTTGGATAGTTTAACTGGCGGAAGCTACCACGTTACCGTTACAGATGCATTAGGATGTACTACCGATACAACTATCACTGTTGACACAGTTACACCAATGGCTTTTGAAGCTCAAATTACAAATGTTACTTGTAATGGTTTGACAAATGGCGCTATTGATATTATAATGACACAAGGAAATGCAGTAAGCTTCTGGTGGGATTATAACGATATTACTACAGAAGACTTAAACAATTTAGCGGCAGGAACTTACCGAGTAAAAATAACAAATGAAAATGGATGTACAACATTTGGAAGCTTTACAGTAAATGAGCCGGAACAATTAACAGCTCAAGTTTTAACTACACAACCAGATGCAATAACTACCGCTAATTTGGATTTGGTTGTAAACGGCGGGACTCCCGAATATCATTTTGTTTGGAACAACTATGCAACAACTGAAGATCAAAATAATGTTGAAGCAGGATATTACACAGTTACAATCACAGATGCCAATGGATGTGTTACCACTGCTGATGCAACAATTGAAGAATACGTTCCGGTTGATACAACTAACAACCAAGGTGGTAACAATAATACAGCAAATGTAAATGAGAATAATCAAGTTGATTTTCTAATTTATCCAAATCCTGCTACTGAAAACGCAAACGTTCAATGGAATGGAAACTACAATACACTAACTATCATCAATGCTCAAGGACAAGTAGTTGGAAATGAAAGTATTGAAAACATGAATAATTTTCAAATTCAAAACTTAGAAACTGGAACTTACTTTATACAACTAAATAATAACAATCAGACACTTACAAACAAATTAATCGTTCGATAAGAAAAATTGTAACACAACAAACAACAATCGTTTATTTAGCACAATATCAATCGTTTTTCATAGTTAGTTTAGGTAAAGTAAAGGAAGTCGTCTCACAAGGGCGACTTCTTTTTTTCTGAATATTGTTCGCTAAATAGAATAGTATTAATCAATTAGCTTAATTTTTTTTAATATAAATTTTTATTAATTTCGTTACCTAGGCAACCTAAGACAATTCAATTTCGTCTTGATTTAGTTAAATTTGACAATAATTTTATTAACATATGAAAAATAAATATTCCTTATTCCTATTTCTATTATGTCTAAGTGCGAAAGGTATTTCGCAACAAAACGTCAGCATTTCAGATGTTCCAGCAACTCCAAATCCAACAAGTGTTCTGGATGTTAGCTCAACAAGTAAGGGAATGTTGATTCCTCGCATGACTACTGCTCAGAGAAATGGAATAATTAGCCCGGCCAATGGATTATTGGTTTATGATACAGATGTAAACTGTGTTATGTTTTATTCAAGCACACTCGTTTCTTGGAATTCGCTTTGTTCCGGAGCTAATTCAACAAGTTTAATTGCTAATACGACATCAGTATTGGCAGGCGCTAACTGTGCGGCTGGAGGGGTTCTCCTCGAATTTGGAAACGATTCAAACGGAAACGGACTATTGGATGTTGCTGAAGTTTCAGCAAGTCAATATGTATGTAATGGACTGGCCGGTACCACTGGACCGGCAGGACCTCAAGGAGCAACAGGGCCGCAAGGACTAGCGGGACCAGCGGGACCTCAAGGTCCAATTGGGTTAACAGGGGCGACAGGGCCAACAGGAGCGACAGGAGCCACGGGGGCGACAGGGGCGACAGGGCCAGTGGGACCACAAGGTCCGATTGGTTTGACTGGACCAGCAGGACCAGCAGGGCCTCAAGGACCAATCGGTTTAACTGGACCATCAGGAGCAAGTGGAATAAGTTGCTGGGACATCAACGGAAATGGAATTAATGATCCCTCTGAGGACACCAATGGAGACGGAACTTTTAATACAACAGATTGTTCGGTAGGAATAGTTGGTCCTCAAGGACCAGCAGGACCTCAAGGACCGATCGGATTAACAGGGCCAGCGGGACCAGCAGGTGCAACTGGAGCTACGGGGCCACAAGGACCAATCGGATTAACAGGGCCAGCGGGACCAGCAGGTGCAACTGGAGCTACGGGACCGCAAGGACCAATCGGATTAACAGGACCTGCGGGACCAGCAGGTGCAACTGGAGCTACGGGACCGCAAGGACCAATCGGTTTAACAGGACCTGCGGGACCAGCAGGTACAACTGGAGCTACGGGACCACAAGGACCAATCGGATTGACAGGACCAGCAGGCGCAACTGGAGCTACAGGACCACAAGGACCAATCGGATTAACTGGTCCCGCTGGACCAGCAGGGCCAACCTGGACAATAACTTCAGACAATTTTACTCCAGCTGGAAATCTTCAAATTATTACGACAGCACCTCAAACTGTCACTTCCACAAATCAAGCATGGCTTGTAGGAGGTAACAATTTCGGAACTACAGCATTACCCTATAAATTAGGTACAATTTCAAATGATCATGTTGATTTAATTTCAAATAATTTAGTTCGTGGTCGATTAAGTAACCTAGGTGAATTCTTTATTGGAACAACCAATACTGTTCTTGCAGGAGACTTAATGAACGGAGTAAGTAATGCTGCTTTTCCTTGGGCAGTAAATGGATATTCATCATTTAATGGATCGGGAGTTTATGGTGCTATTTCTTCCGGTAATACTATATTTGGTGGTGTTCAAGGAGAAAGTTCTTCAACTGTTGGAGGTGGAGTAAATGGAGGTTGTGGCGTCCGAGGCACAACATATAGTCAGATTTTGAATGGTGTCAATGGACAACGCGGAGGAGCTGGTGCAAATACAGGTTGGGGTGGGCTATTTCAAAGTGATTTAGGATACACTGGAATATTAGCGGCTGTTTCAGATAAACGAGTTAAGAAAGATATTAACACGATTAACAACGCAACAGATTTAATAAAACAGTTGAGAGGTGTTAGCTATTTTCATAGATTAGATGAAGAACAATACTCCGATCTAGGCTTAAAAAGTGGTTTGAATTACGGCTTCATCGCTCAAGAAGTTGAGGAAATATTACCTTCCTTGGTGGTTGAAAAAAATATTCCTCATATCAACAGTAGTAGACGACAATACAACGAAAACAAACCAGCTGAAATGTTAAAAGCAGTAAGTTATATTGAAGTAGTTCCAATTTTGGTTGAAGGGATGAAAGAACAGCAAAAAATAATTGAAGAGTTACAAAAAGAGATAGAACTATTAAAAACAAAAATTAAAGAATGAAAATGCTGAGATTTATCTTTTTTTCGGTAATTATCATCGTTCTAAACAAGAGCCATGGGCAAACAATGAATAACAATGGCGGATTCATTACTGCTCAGCCTGGATCATTTATATATGTCAATGGTAGTGTCTCGAATAATAATGTTGGAATTCTAGCTGTAAATGGTAATGGAACACCAACATCTTCCGAATTATATGTTACACAAGATGTAATAAACAATGCCACGATTAATGCGAATGGTTATATCCGCTTGTTAGGACATTGGATAGATAATAATATTTTTAATTCGACCACAGGTACAGTTTTTTTTGAAGGTGGGAATCAATTCTTGGGAGGAAGTTCTATTACTCAGTTTTTCAATATAACGCTTGATGGAACAGGAATTAAGACTCAACAAGTTGACAAAATCGCTAACGGCACCTTAGATTTAAAAAGTTTGCATCTGAATACTGATATTTATGAATTTTTTGTTACCAATTCAGCATTAAATTCAATTCTTCGAACTTCAGGTTTTGTTTCAAGTGCAAATGGTGGTTTTTTATCGAGAGCTACTGCAAACACGGGTATGTATCTTTTTCCTACTGGCTCTACAGCAAATACAAGTGCAAATATTCCTGGAACTGGCACATATCGTTATCGTCCAATTGAGTTAAATCCGAATGATGTAAATCCGAATGTTTATAGTGTACGAATGGCTAATCTTGATGCGACAACGGAAAGCTACAACAGAAATAATGCAGAGCCAATTATTTGTGAAGCGAATCCTTTATTTTATCATCAAATTGCAAGACCAGTTGGAAATAGTAATACTGATATAGGAGTTTGCTTTATTCCAGCTGCCGATGGCAACTGGAACGATATGGCTAGATGGAATATTTCCACCAACGGAATTTGGCAAGATATGGTAAATGTTAATCTCGGTAATATTACAGGATTTACAAAATCAACGGCTTCTGGCTGGTCAAATTTTGGTGATATCCCTTACATCTTAACAAATTTAAATCCTACCACACCTGTTATAAACAACAATACCACTAATGGATGTGCTCCATTAAGTGTTACTTTTCAAACCAATTCTACAAGTGGTGTAAACTATACTTGGTCGGCAAATGGATCTAATTTAGGTACAGGTTCATCTTTGAATGAAGAATTTACCTCATCAGGATGCTACGATATCACATTAACGGCTTCTATTGGATCGTGTTCCTCAAGTATTACTGTTCCTGATTTAGTATGCGTAGATAATACTCCAAATGCAGCTTTCACAAGTAGTGTATCTACTTTTTCAAGTCCGATAGAAAGCGTTTATTTCGGAAATAATTCAACTGGTGCTACAAACTATGTTTGGGATTTTGGAAATGGTACGACTTCTGTTCTGTCAGATCCATCCGTAAATTATACAAATATAAACGGTAATGTTTTGGTAACATTATATGCTTATTCCGCTACTGGATGTGTTGATTCAAGCTTTGTAATAATTAACTACTCTGAGGACGAAATATTTTATGTGCCAAATACATTTACCCCCGATCAAGATGAGTATAATCAAACATGGGGGCCAGTTTTCACCCAGGGTTTTGATCCTTACAATTTCGATTTGTATGTCTACAACCGATGGGGCGAGTTAATTTGGGAAAGTCATGATGCAGAAGGAAGATGGGATGGAAGTTATGGTCTGAAAGGATCTGACTGCCCTGATGGTGTTTACGTGTGGAAAATCGCCTATAAACCAAAAGAAAATGACAAAAAAATAGTTGTCACTGGGCATTTGACACTTATTCGCTAAAAATAGGAAATATATCCTATGTGAATTTTTCCTTGATTGAATTGAATCGGATTATCGAATTGTTTTCCTAAAGCATAAGTAATAGAAAAAATACCAAGTTTTGTTCCAAAGGATAAACCTGCCCCAAAACCAAAGGGCATGTCATTTATGTATGTATTAACAGCATTGTCTTCATACCATGCTTGATTGAAAAAAGTAAAAAGATTCGAATTTTTATCCAATAAAAAACGATACTCGACTTGTGCTACCGAATAGGAAGTAGCAAACAACTCTTCCTCATTAAAGCCCCTAAATGAATTTAATCCTCCAAATCGAATTCTTTCATTCGCAAACGTATTTTCATTATAAATCCAATCAGATAAGACTCCAAATTTAAGAATATGTCTCTTTGCTATGGGGATATATTTCTCTAAACTAAGCAATCCTTTGGCAGAAAATTTGGTTTCAGAATCTCCTTCAATTTTTCTATTTCCAATTGATGTTTCCAAAACAAATGATATTCCTTTTCTCGGATTTGGAAGGTAATCTAACTTTTTTCTATTCACAGAAATACCATAAGAACTTATAGACGTACTGAGCAATGAATTCGACAAAGAGGTACTTAGGATTCTGTTAGAATTATAGCTATAAAAGCCTTTGACTACAAAATTGTTCTTTAGCTGATAAGTAATACCTAATGATCCTTTAATTTCTAAAAAAGAACTATCCCGTTTGTATAAATTAAATTTTGCATCAAATCCAAATTTCGACTTAAAGAGATAAGGGAAGATGTTATTGATAAACAAATTTTGTGTTCCCGGCTGAATACTTCTCCAATTTAATTCAATCAGTTCTGCTTTTTTTAATGCATTCAATAGTTTCAATTGAACTTGGCCAGTAAAGGCCATTTTTTGTGTATTTGGATTAGGTTGCAAGCCTATTGCACCATTTATCGAACTTACCGGTTTGGATTTTAAATACAAAAAAACATCCACCTTATTTTCGTAAAAAAGTACATCAGGAGATTTTATTGGCTCAAGAAATGAAATAAATGAAAGATTAGTTTGCATATCGCGCAATAAACTTTCATTAAACATCCTACCAGTCCGAATTCCGCTTAAGTTTGAAATAAATGATTCTGAAATAGCAGAATCGCCTTTGATATTAATTTTTCCCCATTCAAACCTTTCCCCTCGATTAATATTTAATTTTCCAACCAAATTATTCTCATTTTGAAATGAACAGTCTATCAGTTCAATCTTGACAAATGGATAACCTTGATTCAGATATGCATCGGCTATCTTAGAATAATTCTTTTGAAAATCAGATGCCGTTAATTTAAACTCAAGCGGAAAAACACCTTGTCGTCTCAAAAAAACCAACTCATTTGAGTCGTAACTAATATTTGCGGATTTAAATTTGGGTCCAACATGAAAAGTTATGTTATTTTTTTCATTACCACCTTTAATTGTGTCAATGGAGAATGTTAAATAACCTTTATGAAAATATTCTAACTTTAAGCCATTCAAATATTTGTCCAATGATTCACGATTTTTAAATATCGAATCCGGTAACTTTTTATTAGGCCACTTATCTAAGTAAGTATAATTTACTTCATACGATTGTGAAAATAAACAATGAGTAGTATTGAAAAGAATGAAAATAAGAACCAGACGCATAACTTTTCTAACGTCTCACAACAACGATTTATTCTCCCATTAATTGTTCATACACCGACGTTAATCGTTCCAATTCTCTTATTTCAGAATTAATCCTCTCCTTTTCAGATTCATTTTCTGCAGAATCTAACTTTTGCGTTTCAGCCTCAGTTTTGGTGGCAATTATATTCACGATATAATTAATAATTTGACCATAATATAACTGGGTCATTGAATTACCCTCTCTTTTCAAATAATCAAAAATTGTATATGATTTTTCGATTACTTTCGAATTTGTGTTGTAGCATAAATTTAATAAGCCACCAATCACATTCAGTTCATCAAAGCCCTCGAATTTGTTTTCATAAAATATTTTTTCAAAGAATGCAAAATTTGTTTCTGTACCATGCTGCCCATAAACATCAGCAACAGCAACAAGAATTTTCTTTGTTTTATCTTTTTCAATTAACTCATTTGCCTTACCAAGGCCTAAATCTTTATCGATTCCAGAAAGTGTAGAGAGTGCTGAAACCTGAACGGAATATGACTTATCACTATCAACTCGTTCTGAACAAATCTTAATTTTTTGATCCTTATCAAACTCTTTGGAAATAAAGTCAATCGCTGATATCCTTACTTTAGAATTTGGATCATTACTTACTATAGACCCAATTAAGGACTTAGCTTGATCTAGATATATGCCGGTTAATTTAGATGCTTCTTTAATAGCTAGTACTCGAATATGCCAAAATGAATCTTTCATTGCATCCAAAATAACTTGCTGAGACTTTGTATCAAGCTTCCGGGCGGCATATTTCAATGCTTGAGCTCTTAATTTGTAGGAGTTGGATGATTGATATTGATTGATAAACTGTTCAATAGGTTTATCTACATAAACAGACCCCAACAAAACTTGATTTACATCAAAAATAACATTCTGTATATTGCCTTTGTAGTTAAAAGTAAATGTTTGAACAGCTGAATCTACAGTTATTCGTTCAATACGTTTCCCATTGTCATCGTGAATCATAACATCAACAGGAAGTCGATAGAGCGGATATTCACTTAATTTTTGCTTTTGGTGAATAGTTAACTTAACTTCTTTTAATGATTTATCCATCGACTGATAAACTTGCAAAATTGGGTGCCCTTTACCAAGGAACCATTGGTTAAAAAACCAATTCAAATCTTCTCCACACACTTCTTCAAAAGCTAATCTTAGGTGATGAACTTCAGCCGCTTTATATCTATTTTGTGTCAAATACAGATTTAATCCTTTAAAAAATGCCTCATCACCCAAATAATTACGAAGCATGTGCAAAATTCTACCTCCTTTGTTGTAAGAATGGCCATCAAACATTTCTTCTTTATCGAAGTAATAGTAATTAATTAAATCATGATGATTTCCTTGAGATGAATTATAATAACCTTTTGCCTCTTCTTCGGCTTGGTAATTTGCTTCATCTAATCCATAGCGATGTTCATCCCATAGATACTGAGAATAATTTGCAAATGATTCATTTAGTGGAAGATTTGCCCAAGATTCGCACGTTACATAATCTCCAAACCAATGGTGAAATAACTCATGTGCAATAGTAGATTGATCATTCCCATCCAACAATTCGCGATCCGTTTTGTAAACAAAATCTCCAAAAATTACTGCCCCCGTATTTTCCATTGCTCCTGAAACATAATCTCGAACAACAATCTGGTGGTATTTATCCCAAGGATATTCAACTCCTAATAATTGAGAAAAATGCTTAATCATCGCCGGAGTTTCACCAAAGATAGCCTTTGCATATTGCTCATACTCGGGTTCTACGTAATAGTTAACTTCCATTTTTGATCCATCTGGACGCGTATAAGTATCCTTAACTACTTTAAATTCACCTACTGCCATCATAAACAAATATGGTGCATGAGCTAAGTCTTGTTTCCAATGGTCTGTTTTCGTTCCGTCTGTGTTCTTTTTAGATGAAACAAACTTGCCGTTTGATAAAGTCGTGAATTTATCTTCTACTGTAATAAATATCTCTTGTGTTGATTTAGCATTTGGTGCATCTACGGTTGGAAACCAAACTGAATTTGCTTCCGTCTCACCTTGTGTCCAAATTTGAGGCATTTTCCCTTTTTCTTCACCTTTAGGATTAATAAAATAAAGCCCCTTGTCCGAAGTAATGGCTGCGCTGCCTGAAGTTACACGTTCCTCTGGCTTTGCTACATAATCAATTACAATTGTATAATTTTCTGTTCTCTTATATTTTTTATCTAATTTGATATCAATTTGACTGCTATCATAAGAAAACGTCAACGATTTTCCGTTCAACATAACGCTATTAATATCCATTCCTTTGGCATCTAATGTGAGGCTATCTGTTTCGTAAAAGTGTGGTTTGGCAGTAATGGTTGCTTTCCCGTTCATCCTGGATTTTTTCCAATCAAAATTGACTTCTAACTTTGTATGAACGATATCGTTATAAAGCGTTCTACTTGGATTATACGTTTTCGAGAATTCTTCGGTAGATGGGAAGTCAAAATCAAAATCCTCTTCTATTGTTGGAGACATGTTTTCAGTTGCATTTTGAAATGTTTCATTCAATGCATAAGAGGCCTCCTCTTGATTTTTGCAACTTTGAAGAAGAATGATAGATACAAATAGGATTAAATAAATGTTTTTCATAGCTAAAATTGTTGAGCGTAATATTAATTATAATTTTTTTAAAAATACTTATTTACACGGGGATTTCGATGATAAAAGAGGTGCCTACATCTTCGTTTGATGTAAAACTAATTTTTCCTTGATGATTTTCAATTATTTGTTTTGTTATCGATAACCCAATTCCGGTTCCTGTAGACTTTGTTGTAAAATAAGGAACAAAAATTTTATTTTGTCGCTCTTTTGGAATTCCTATACCATTGTCTGAGATTACAATCTTACAATTATTATCATCCCTAGTTAACTTAATATCAATTAGACCATCATTCTTGGTTTCAATTGCTTGTAAGGCGTTTTGCAGTAAATTGTTAATTGCGCGTATCATTTGATCTTTATCAGCTTCGATGTGAATTTCGGATTCATAAGTCTCTAAATGAATTTTTACTTTAGAATTTTCAAACAAAGAGATCACGTTTTTCAACACTTCAACTAATTCTACTTTTTTCAAAGAAGGGGCTGGCATTTTAGCAAAATTGGAAAATTCATTCGCTATCTTCGATAATCCATCTATCTGCTCTATTAATGAATTTGCAAGTCGATCAATTTTTTCTTTTGCTGAAGGATTTTCTTTCTCAAATACACGCATCATTTGTTGAATACTCAACTTCATAGGAGTTAATGGGTTTTTGATCTCATGTGCAACCTGTTTAGCCATATCGCGCCAAGCAGATTCTCGTTCACTTTTTGCTAACTGATCTGCTGTTTGTTCCAATTCTATCAACTTCTTATTATACTCCTCAACCAAAACACCAATTTCGTCCTTTTTATCGTAAACAATGACTTGATTTTTTTTACCGAAACGAATGGAGGCAAGGTTGGTTTGCAATAAACGAAGTGGTTTAGTAACCCAATTAGACATAACAATTGCCAAAATCACGGAAATAGCTAACAGAAGCATAAACACGTTAATAATAGCAACTAAAAATTGCTGAATTTGATTTTCGAGTTCTTGTTGTTGACCAAAATGTTGAAGATTAACAAAGGCAAGTAATTTACCCTCCGAATTGAAGAAAGGCAAATACGCAGAAACATAACTCAAATCGCCAATACTTTCCTGATGACTAAACTCACTTTTGTTTTGTATTTTAAGTTGTGAATAAGCCTGAGAATTCATCTGCTCTCCAATTAATCCAATGTTGAAAATTTTTGGCCTTGATGTTGCCAATAAATGTCCTTCCGGATCATATAAATTGATATCCGTTACGAAAACTCTAGAAAGTTTTGTTAGCAGAAAATTAATGTAATTTCCGTTTTCATAAACATCTAGGTATTTCATTTCACCTATTTTGTTTTTTAATTCTGTTTCCAATGAAACTAACTTTTCATTGATAATCTTATTCGTGAATTCATTGTATTGATTTTGGACAAACACCCCACTACCCCATCCAAATGCAAACAGAGAAAAGAAGACAATGCCAACAAGTAATAATTGAATTTTAAGCGCTAAAGAAATTGTATTCCGAAAAAGACTTTTACCATTTCGATAAAAATAAAAGGGCAGTAAAACAACACCAAAGAAAGTAAAAACATAAGAAAACGATGTTATTACCTCCAAAATTGTAAATATTCGAGTTGAAATAATTATGGCATCGTTTTGTGTTTGTTTTAATACATAATGATTGTAACCAGCATAATTTACGTATCCCTTCACCGCATTTTCTGGTAAAACGAAAGGGGTTGAAGGATAGCCAAATTCACCGTATTTTGAAACTAATTTTCGTTTGTGATATTTTGCAATTGAATATTTTTCTAATGACTTCAAAACACTTGCTTTTGAGGAAATAAGTAATCTCGGAAAACCTATTCCTTCAGGAATTTTCTTTGATTTTAACGTAGCTGATAAATAACATTTGGAACTGTCATCGTTTAAAAATGGCTGAAGAATAACATAACTTAATTGTCCTGTGTAGTCTCTGACATAGTAAATATTTGAATCAATTTTTGATGGTTCACAATGATCTCGGATTAACAAACTAATGTCTTTATATTGAAGATTATCTTTGGTGATTATGGATCGTCCATTCGAATCGAACAAATTAAAATTCATTTCATAACGTTCCCAGTATCCATTGAATAATTTTCGCTCCAATGAATATTCAAAATCACTTAAATCGATGCCTTCTTTCGAGTGAGAGATTCTATTTAAAAAGGGTTCCGATTTAATCTTTTCAACCGTTTTTTTATACTCGTGCTCTGTTTCTATTTGACGTTCAGTTGCTAATTCTTCTGCAAGTTTTTGTCTTTCTGAATTCATTTTGTTCTCATTCGTCCAGGTTAAATTAAATGCAATAAACAAAGAAGATAGTGTTAGAATAAATAAGGCGTTGACTTCATTGGTAATGAATATTGGTCTTTTTTGAACTGTAAAAACCAACCATAACGTCAGAATCAAGGGTACGATTATGCCAATAATGTGAAACGAATTTTGAATTATAAGAGAAACGATAAAAACCGTGCTTAGGACAAAAACAACACGTGCTAGATTACCTCGGTTGAATCCATTTCTCTCAAATGCATCAATCAAATTAACGAGAATGATATAATAACTAAAAAATAAAATCCCAATAGAAAAAAGAGCTAGGTATGAAATAACATTCAAACTAAACAATTGATCCGTAAGTAAATAAATTTCAGACTTACTTACCAAACTAGAGCTAACGAATAAAATAAAATACCAAAACGAATAACTTCCGATTAAAAGAAAATATAAAATAGTAGAATAAAGAAGATTTTTTTTATTTATTACTCGGAGGTACCTAATCAAGCATCCACTTAGAAATAATATTAGAATTACATTTACTAAATATTCAAAGAAATTTGGGAAAATGGAATTGATATAAAAAAACTTCTGACTAAAAATGGAAACATCATTATCAAAAAAACTTTGGGAATACATCAATGAAAAAAAGCGAACAAGTAATAATGCAGTTGGGAAAATCCAAGAATAAATCATCTTACTGCTGAGAAATGATTGATAAATTGCCCCCATAAAAGTGGTGATTACTAATATCAATAATACGAGTAGTATAAATGACTGATAATCAGCAGGTGTTTGCTTTTTATTGGGAAGTACGCTAAATAAATAGTTCTTTTTTGAATCAAAGATTTTCATCGGAAGCTCTTTGTCGATTAACAATTGAGCGGTTACAGGAACATGAAGTGCTTCCGAAAATCCATTAATTAAATGTTCATTTTGATAAGCGAACTCACTTTTTATTAAGAAAGAAACCGCAACTGTCCAACCATTACCTGTTTTTACTTTTGTGTAATACCAACCGTTTTGCAAATGATTAATACCCTCATTCGGAAAATGGATATCGCTGAATCTACTAACTGGTAAAAGATTAGAATTCCAATAAACGAGCGAATCATTTTTATAAACATGAATTGAATACGAGTTGTCCTCATGTTGCTTTAACCATTCTGAGCGCAATCCGTTTTTCTTTAACTCATTCAGTTTAATTTGCGCTAAGCGTTCGGTTTTAAACTCAACTTCTTGAATTCTTGCATTAAGATTCGAAACAAGTTTGTCATTATCCTCAAAAAAAATTACTGAGTAGCTAATAGAATAAACAACCAAAAATGCAAGTGATAGAAGATAAAATTTATATTTCAGAATCCAATTTTTCAATTTGAAACTGAATTAATGGATATTGATTTATCTTTCAGTTTTGAATAAATTCCCATTTTGATTCGTTCAAAATCTTCCGTAATATGAAGATCATTCCTGAAAAAATAATTGGCATGTTGCTGATAAGGCTGGATATAATTCTCATAGCATGGTAAAACATGATTTTCCCATTGATACAATATATCATCCAAAGAATACCCTCTTGATTCTTTATCTCTTTGTATTCTTCTTTCAAGCTGAATATCCGGATCTAATTGAACAAAAATGGTTATTTCTAACAACTCCCGAATCTCTTGATAATGCAAAATAAACAAACCCTCCAATATGATAATTTCAGAAGGATGAATTGTAATATAGGATATTAAATCCGCTGGTGAATTAAAATGATATTCCCTTAATTTTAAGGTTTCGCCATTTCTAATTTTTTCTAAATCAGCACCGATTTTTTCTCGATCTAAAGCTGTGGGTAAATCAAAGTTTACTTTTCCATTTATATCAATAGCCTGTTTTTCAATAGGCAAATAGTAATTATCCAATGAAATTACTGCAGGTTTTAGTGAAGCAAATTCATCTTTTAATTTATTGAGAAGGGTAGTTTTTCCGGAACCACTTCCGCCACAAATGCCAATAATCATAATGAAAAGGAATGATTACGAATTTAGTAATATTTAAGTTTGTATGAATTAGTTTCGAGTCAAATCTTTGAAATATTCTTCAAGAGATTTAGATTCCAATTTAATGGTTAAAATAAATAATCCATTCTTTTGAGCAAATTCGGAAATATTCAATCGAATGTCAATCTGATCTGAAGATTCTACTAACCAACCGTTTTCAAATTTCTCTACCGATTGAACTCCTTTTAGTTTTTGCAATTGACTCTTAGTGATACTTTGATTAAACTCAACGAATACAGTTTGTTTGGTCTCACTATATTTGATTTTATTAGCCACATTATCCGCAACCAACTCGCCTCTTTTGATAATTAATACACGTTGACAAATCGCCTCGACTTCTTGCATAATATGCGTGGATAAAAGAACTGTTTTCTCTTTACCTATATTTTTGATTAACTCTCTAATTTCAACCAACTGGTTTGGGTCCAAGCCCGAAGTTGGCTCATCCAAAATCAATACTTCTGGATCATGAATAATTGCCTGTGCTAGCCCAACTCGTTGTTTGTAACCTTTAGAGAGCATTTCAATTTTTTTATGCTGTTCTATTTCCAATCCAACGAGTGAAATCATTTCATCAACACGTTGCTTTACATTCTGTATTTTATAGATACGAGCAACAAATTCAAGATATTCTCGCACATACATATCTGTGTACAATGGATTACTCTCCGGGAGATAGCCTATCTTTTGTCTGGTTTTCAGATTGTTTGTGTCAACTTGCATTCCACAAACTTGAACAGATCCCTCAGATGCAGGAATAAAACCTGTTATGATTTTCATCGTTGTTGACTTTCCAGCTCCATTTGGCCCTAAAAATCCAACAACTTGACCTTTTGGAATGGAAAAACTAACATTCTTAACCGCTGCTTGTTCTCCGTAATACTTGTATAAATTTTTTATCTCAATCGACATCTAAAGAAATTGTATTTTTCAAAATTAATCTTTTTCACGCAAGAAAGACATCGATTTTACTTCTTGTTTCTTTTAAACGAAAGAAATGAATACAAAGGTTAACGAATTACATGAATATAACCGTTTTTTATACCATCCTCATAAGTCAATTTGTAGTAATAAACACCGTCCATCAAGTCGTCTGAATTCATAGATTTACCTGCAAATGGAGATCCGCCGTTTGAATTTTCGTGAACCAACGTGCCCCAGCGATCAAATAAGGAAAATGTAAATTGTTGACAGGTTTGAAAATATGCTTCTAAATCTAATGTATCATTAATTCCATCTCCATTTGCCGTAATAACATTAGGAAATTCAAAGTCATCAAAAGTATATATCTTAGTAATATCAAGCTCGATTTCTGAGGCGGGGGATTCACATCCATTTACAGTAACCGTGGCAGCATAGGTTCCAATATCTGAAACTTGAGCATTAAAAGAATTAACGATGGAGGTTGAACTAAAGCCATTCATTCCTGTCCATAAATAAGTCCCTCCTGAAACGGAATCGGCTTGAAAGATAAACAAATCACCCGGACATTCAACAGGACTATTTGATGTCAATATTGGAGGGTTAGGAATTGGATAGACAATCAAATTGTAAGTAATGGTAGAATCACACCCCAAAGTTGTTTGCAAATAAAAAGGAAATGTTCCGGTGGTATTCAAAGTTTGCCCTTCAAAAACAAAAAATTCACCTTCACATAAACTAGTATCACGCACAATATCATAAGCTGGATTAACCGATAGAGTTAAATGTATTATTGAATCACAGCCGGCAATGGTTTGAAGTGCTAATGTATATTCACCCGGAGTATTTAAGTTTTGGGAACCCAAAGTATATGTTTCATTAGAACAAATAGTTGTATCAATTACAATGTCGTAAATAGGACTTACAGTTATTGTTTGGTTCAATGTATCACTATTACACCCATTAAGCGTAAAGAAAGCAGAGTAAACTCCCGTGTTAGTAAAGGAGGCATTTAAAATTGTTGTATCCAAAGTATTCGTAGAAAAATTATTTGGGCCAGTCCAGGTACAAGTAGCTCCTGCTAATGAATCAATGGATAAATTCAATGTATCAGTTTCACATAGTGGAGTAGGGAAATTAATTGTTGGCATAGGAACTTGAGGTGGTTCATTTATGGTAAATGTCTGTGAGACAATACATCCTTGAGGACTTTTAACATAAGCTGTATATGCTCCGGCAGAGAGATTACTAAAAGTAGAATTCGAACTATATGTAATTCCGTCCAAAGAATAGGTTAAGGCACCCGTTCCAACTGCCGTTATTGAAACTGAACCATCAGAAAAGCCATAACAACTCGCGTCTGTTGGCAAAACTGCAATTAAGGCCAAAGGAATAAATAATGGTGCCTCTACATCAAAAGTAGGAGTTCCTTGAGGCACTCCATTATAAGTTGCGTTTCCTTGGATGTTCAGATAATTATTATCAAATTTATAGTATGCAAGAAGTCCTGGCTGAGTTGTAGGTAAAAGAAAATTCATATTTAATTGAATTTCTTGTTCTGTCCTAACAACATTCCAAATTCTAACCTCATCAATATTTCCACGAAAGTGTTCCACTGTTACTGAATTACCCGGTCTTGCTCCAACCGCAGCAATTAGATTGTTTTGAACCAAATCTCCGGTTGCGGGTAACTCATTTACTTTACATCCATTGACATAATATTTGATTAATGCTCCATCATATGTTGCCGCTACATGAAACCACTCATTGATTGGCATTGTTGCCGGATTTGTACAAAAATAAAAGCCAGTTGTCGTTGTAATTCCAAACAATGTAGGTCTAAATAAATAATTGGCATCAGTTGGGCCTGAATGTTTAGAAATGATGTTCGAAACAGTATTATTTGATTTGCGAATAATTGCTTCAACGGTTATTTGGCTTCCAGAAATATCCAAATCTCCAATATCCACATACCTTGCACCAGTTCCGACTGTGTTAAGAGAATTCTGACCAAGTAGGACAAAATTCATAATTAAAAATAATAACATCAATGCTTTCATGAACTAGGACTCTTATTAATTAAATAAAAATTTTCTAAAACTTACTTCCCTCAAATTGGTAATTGGTTTTTCAAAAAAGTGATAAAGTAAAAAGGAGAAGAAAATTATCAAAGTCCAGGATACTAAATAAGCAACAATTCCATTCGAATTTTGAAAATTCTGATGAATCGGATCAATAATAATGGATAAGTTAATTAAATACATGGAATAAGATATTTTACTAATAAACGTAAAGCTATTTGAAAACCAAGAAGGTTTTAAAACAAGGGAATTGAAAAACGGCAAACATAAACTTAATGCCATGGGAGAAATTGAATAATAAAATACTTGTGCAAATACAGACGTAATTTCTAACTCAATAGTTCGATGAACAACTAAAATTAAGACGGATATTATTAAAAACATAAACTTAAGCCTATTAATAAAAGACTGATAATAAGTAATTAACCATGCGAATAACAATCCATAAGCGATACTATCTAATCTCAATAATACAACTTTTTTAAATGTTATATCGAAGATAAATGGATTAATATTGGGTGTTCTTGCATTGAATCGAAAAACAATTGTACTCAAAATGAAAAGTACGATCACTAACAAGAAAGCATTTTTTTTACTAAAAAATTTAAGCCCCAGGTAAAACAGCATCGGGAACATAAGATAAAACCACTCCTCAACACTTAAGCTCCATGATTCCCAAAAGAAATCATAAAATGGTGTTGAAAAATTTTGCAAAAAGAAAAAGAATTTCCAAGTAGCTTGATTGATATCTCCTCTTGTCCAATTTTCAGATATAAACCAATAATTAATAATTAGAAAAAGAAAATAAAGGGGCAACGTCCTAAACCACCTGCGTTTCCAAAACGACAAAATCTGAATTAACTTTGATTCTTGGTCAAATTCTCGTAGAAGTATACCACCTATTAAAAACCCACTTAGAACAAAAAACAAATCTACTCCATCAATCGGTTTAATGTAAGGGAAGCCCTCTAAGATGGTGTTTTGGAGTAATATAGAGCTATGACCTAATATTACTGTTAAAATTGCGAGTGAACGCACAATATCCAAACCGATTTTGCGACTCAAAATGTTTTAGTTACGAATTCAAGATCGTAAAAATACTAAAATTGAAGAAAGTCTTTTTAGCGTATCAAATGAATAAACCCAGATTTTGTTTTATCTGAATAGTTTAATCTATAAAAATAAACACCATCGGGTAAATCAGAGCTACTTTTATCCTTTCCTGTAAATGACTCGGAATCGATTGTTTGTTCAAAAACAAGTTGCCCCCAGCGATTGTAAATAAATAGGTTAAATTCTTGACACGTTTTGTAATGCCCAACAATATCTAACGAATCGTTTATTCCATCTCCATTGGCAGTGATTACATTTGGGAACTCAAAATCTTCAAAATCATTCAGATTTATAATGGAAACGGAAGAATAGCTCGGAGTGGATTGGCAACCATCAACAATAACATAAACACTGTATTCACCCATGTCTATCTCTTCAACAGCAAAAGAAATTTCTTGACTCGTTGAAGAAAAATTTTGCGGGCCACTCCAAAAGTATTGCGCATTTGGAAAGGAACTCGCTGTCATTACTAACAAATCACTTGGACACAACACAGGACTATTCGATTGGATTGTTGGTGCGGGTGGGATAGGAAGTACTGTTAAATTGATATTAACAATTGAATCACAACCATTGGAAGTTTGTAAGGTTTGAGAATATATTCCTGAAGCGGAGAGATTTTGACCAAAAAATGGATAAATATCACCTTGACAAATACCCTCATTGAAGGTGGAAGATAACGTAGGATTTACAGTCAAATTTAAGTTGACTATTGAATCACAACCTGAGGCTGTTTGTAACGTCTGGCTATATTGTCCGGCAGCTGTCAAAGTTTGACCACCAAAAGAATAGCTTGTGCCTTGACAAATTGATTGATTTAATTCCGTTGTTGGAATTTGATTTACATCAAGGGTTAGTACAACTGTTGAATCACAACCTGAAGCAGTTTGAAATGAAATGGGATATATGCCTGCTGTACTGAAAGTTTGACCCGCAAACGAATAAGAAGATCCTTGACAAATCGATGCGTTAATTGCTTCTGTAAAAACGGGGTTAACCGTTATCAATACTTGATCATTATCCGGACACGAAGTTGGATTATTACTCAAAGTTGTTTGAAGATTGTACGTGTAGGTAATCGGACTTCCTGTTTGATTGGTTAATGTTACTGAGGGATTAGAGGTTGTTGTTGAGCTTAAATTTGGACCACCTGACCACAAGTAAGAATAATTCGGAGTATTCGGAGTACCAAGTTGAGCTGTTCCTCCACTGCAAATAGTTACATCTGCTCCTGCATTTGCCGTAGCAATATCAGCATAAATACGAACATTTTTAATGGAATGTTTATCCGTTGCCCCACCTGTACTTGCCGTAAAACCCATGTACCCAAGGATATTTGCATTATAGTTGCCGGTTAAATAAGGTGTTCCGTTGATGCTTACTGTTAATGTACCACTTGCATATTCTACTAAACAAGTCTGGTAATTTGAAGACCTTAAGAAATTGAGTCCCGTTATTCTATTTATCATTCCAGCTCCACATTCATCGTAACCAGCTCCTTGGAATAATTGAATTTCAGGATTGGCACCACAACCATTATCATAAGTGTCTAAAATAACAAAAACACCATTTGAAGCTGCTGGTATTCCAACACCTCCCCCACTTACAAATCCTGTGGGCGGAACATCTAAAAAACAAAAAGCAATTCCATCCGCAGCACTACCTTCCCACATTCTAAAATCAAACTCTACTTTCCATTGGTAACAAGTAGATAAATCAATTGGTTGATTGTAAAATATACCCCCACTGCTAACATTAATAGCATCTGTCAGAATGATTTCATCTGAAGATGTATTTGCATCACCCCCTGTGTCACCAATATAGGTTGCTCCGTTTAAATTCCAACCAGTTGTATTGACAGGATTCCCTGTAAGTTCAGCAAATACTAATGTTTGGGAATGTATATGCACAATACAAAAGGAAATTAATAATAATAACAAATACCTGTATTTCATACAATTAAATGTAAAACAAAGATGTGAAATATTATTGAATAGTTGCATAAAATAAATTATTCACAAGTTATACTTTTTGCATACAATGCGAAATTTTATATCATTCTTTGTATTTTTTACTTTTGTGTCAATGAATTCGTTAATTCAAATTATTAGGGCTAATAAAATTTGCATTCAATTGGCCATATTTATTGTTTTAGGGCTAATTCTTATAAATCGTATTAATGCCGATGATTTTGATAGGCTTATTTTTCAGTTTGACTTTTCTCTTATATTGGTTATCTTATTTATGCCTGTAAATTGGATGATGGAATACTTAAAATGGAATGTTCTACTTAAACAAAATTCCGTTTCAAGAAAAATGGCTAAAGAATCATTTGCTTCTGGAATGTTGTCAGATTTTGTAATCCCCGGTATTCCTTCGAATTTTATAGGCCGAATTTTTTATTACGCTCCAGATGATCGAATTAAACTTACTTTCTGGATTCAAGTATCTAATATTATACAATTTTCGATTACAATTCTATTTGGATTATACTCATTGATATTATTGAATTTGTCTGAACCTCCTTTCATTTTCTGGTCATTAATAGCTGGTTTGCTTTTAGTAATCTTGGGGATTTCCAAGCCTGGTCGGAATCTCTTAGGAAAATTTTTTGGCAAAGAGATTCAGAAACAAATCCAAAATCTTAATGAAAATTCCATATTATTAACACTGATTGGATATAGTTTTATTCGATTTATAGTTTTTTCAATTCAATTCGCACTTTTACTTTATGCTTTTGGGCAATATCAAAATTTATCTATATTTTTCTGGATTTGGTCTAGTTACCTTTTTGTTACTATAAGTCCTTCCTTATTTATGGGAAATCTTGTTATTCGAGAATCTATTACAGCTACAGTTTTCAGTCTTGGCAACTTTGCTATTCTTCCTGTTATTTCAGCCACTTTTTTAATTTGGCTTATCAATAACTTTATTCCGGTTGTGTTTGCTTGGTTTTACATTACATTTCGAAAAAAAGGATGACTTATTTCGTGCTAATTTATATTTTAACCTATACTTTTCTCCTAATTACTTTTCTATTAGGTGGTTATTCACGCCTAAAAAGAAAAAATATGGAAAAGGGAAATTACAATAAAATTAAACTAGAAGATCTAACGGTAGTAATCCCTTTTCGAAATGAGGAAAATCGATTAAAGGGACTATTAAGCTCCATTCAAAATTCAGAATCACATCCTATATCTTACATTTTTGTGGATGATCATTCATTGGATCAATCCCAATCTTTGATTCATAAATATCTTCAAGGTTTAAAATTTGAAATAGTTAAACTTCCGAAGGGTACATTTGGTAAAAAACGAGCACTTGAAAAAGGTATTTCAATAGTCAAAACAAACTATGTTCTCACTTTGGATGCGGATGTGGTATTTGAAACCAATTACTTGAACGAACTCTCGAACTTGAAGGAATGTGATTTGACAATTTTACCTGTTCAATATGAACACAAGAATTATTTCAATGGTTTTTTACAACAGGACGTTGTTCTAGCAAGCTTAATGAATGTGGCCATTTCGGGCTGGAAAAGACCTGTTTTATGTAGTGGGGCGAATCTATTATTTTCAAAAGAATCATATCTTAAATGTATAAAAAACAGCAATTATTTTGATTTGGATAGCGGAGATGATGTGTTTTTGATGCGAGCTTTCCAACAAGAGAATTTGTTAATCGACGTGCATTACAAAAACAAATTATCAGTAAGCACATCAATTCCCGAAGAAATTACAGATTTTTTTCATCAACGCCTTCGCTGGATTGGGAAATCAAAAAAAGTGGGTGATAAGCTTTCAAATGTCTTGGCCTTTTCTCAATTTTTCTTATCGGTAGTAAACTGGCTGATAATAATTACATTATTTACTTATCTGCAATTAAATCAATTTATTACATTCTTGATTTTGAAAAATGCTGTCGAATGGGCGTGCACATTTTCATACTATCGTGATATCAATAAACTCAATTTGTGGGTTTTGGTTCCGATTTATATTCTTTTGTTACCGTTAACCAATTTGATTATTATTGTATCTTCTTTTTTCGTTAAACCGAGATGGAAAAATCGTTTAATTGTACAATAGAACATAGAGATTCAAAGAAAAAGCAATACAAAGCCATGAGCAATATGGTATTATGAATAATCCATTTGTGTTTTTGAATCCAAAATTTTTTGAATGATTTATTAAGATTATGGTAAATAATGATACCAAAATAATTAATCCGGCAGCCACATAATGAAGTTGAAAAAAAACAGGATTCCACCCTATGTTCAAAAGTAGATGAATCCCATAAATTAAAGCGTTTGATCTGGAAGGATACTTTTTCCAAAGTATCGTCATATAAATGGAAAACAATAACATAATCGCTGTCCATGCAGCACCAAATACCCAGCCTGGAGGTGTCCAAGGAGCCAGATTTTGAGTCTGATACCATTCATTTGTAGCTGGACTTTCACCCATTAAAAAACCTCCAACTGCCAATGCTCCAAAATTGAAAACCAAAAAAATCAAAAAATAAATACCAGTTCTAATCATACTATTTTATCATTATTCCTTTAAGTCCTAATTGTTTAATTGGTCGCAAATTCTTGTCGCAAATTGTTTCAGGTGGAAAAACAAATTTTTTATCATACATGACATCATTTACCCAAAAGCTAACCCAATATTCATTCGAAATACCAAAAACCTCTTCCATAATGGGTTCAATTTTGGCTGCTTCATTTGGTAATAATAGTTCAATACAATGTCTCAATGTTGAAGTTTTAATCTTTTCACCGGTATTTGCATTTTCCCCATATCCTGTACTCGTAATTATTATTCCTTCCATAATGTCATCTCTTAAATTCATGAGATAAACATAATATTCAGGATGATTTTCTTCATTGAATTGTTGAGCAACGGCAACAACGACATTTTCTACTTTAGGACCAAATAACTCCTCTCTCATTTTATAAAATTATATATGGAATAACCGTTCGCAATATAGCGGAAAATATCTGGAGAGTGACCAACTTTATCCAAATTATTCCTGACATATTCCAAGTCTTTTTTCTTGCTTTGAGGAATGTTGTAGTTCTGCTCCCGCTTCATTCCAAGTCTTACAATAATCAATTCATCTTTAGGGATTGTCAACACATATTGACCTCTAAATCCACGAAAATAATATACTGGATTCCCTTGGTTTTTATATATCCATGTATGCAACCCATAACGCTGATTTGGTATTCCTTCATCCGTTAACATATCCGGAGTTTGAACCAATTCTTCCATGTATTTTTTGGAAATTAGTTGAGTCCCATTCCAATTACCTTTGTTTAACACTAATCTACCTAGCAATGCATAATCTCTGGCTGTAGCATAAAAACAACAAAACGATTTTTCACGACCATTCTCATCATCCATACTCCAATAGGCATTTGAACTTGCTCCAATTTTTTTCCATAATCTTGATTCCATATAATCGGATAAGTTCATTTTTGTTGCATTTGCCAAGATCATTCCCAAAATTTGTGAATTACCACTTTGATAATTGAATCGTTTACCAGGTTCCATTTCCACCAATTGAGTAGTAGCCAAACTATATAAATCAGAGGTAAAATAACCCTCTGCGGCTTCAGATAATGGATTGCTACCACTTTCTTCCCATTTTAATCCAGAGGACATCAACAACAAATGTCTAATGGTAATATTATTCCTACCGAGATTTTTAAACGCGGGCACATAATTTCCTGCCGGATCATCCAAACTTTTTATGTGTCCTTCATCTAAAGCAATTCCAATGAGTAATGAAACTATTGTTTTGGCAACAGAAAATGAATTCGAAACCGTTTGCTGTGTGTGCTCACCCCAATATTTTTCGAACAACACAGAATCCTTGTGAATAACTAAAAAAGCAGTTGTTCCCCAATCTGAATGATATTTCAAATCCTCCTTGCTGAGTTCAAATCTATTTTTCTTCGGGTGCTCTATCCATTTAAACTTATCTTTACTTGGGTTCAAGGTAGTTTTAGGAAATAATTCCAAATCATAAATGCCGGGGCCTGATTCGCCTCTCAAATAAGTTTTTGCTATTCCTGAATACAAATAATACCGGCCGGAAAGAACAATAAATAGATTCCCGGCAATGAACAAGCCCAATATGAGAAAGGCAAATGTGCGAAGAAACTTAATCAAATACCTTTTCATAATGTGGCAATTTCAAATTCGAAAAGCGTTTTCAACTCCTGCAATATTATCGGTATTACTTGTGCAACTGTGATTGAACTATTTGTTTCTTTTTCCAAAGAAGTAACAGCTTTATTTTGAATTCCACACGGAATGATATGATTAAAATAACTCAAATCGGTACTAACATTAAAGCCTATTCCATGCATGGTAATCCATCGTGAACTCTTGACTCCCATGGCACAAATTTTTCGTGCATGAACGGTATTGGAATCCAGCCAAACTCCCGTTAATCCATCTAAACGTTCACCGTGAACACCAAACTTACTTAACGTTTGAATAACAGATTCCTCCAAATACCTCATGTATTTATGAATATCTGTAAAAAATTGTTCTAAATCAAAAATGGGATAAATCACTAATTGTCCAGGTCCATGATAGGTGATATCACCTCCCCGATTAATTTGATAAAATTTTGCGTTATTTTGTTTCAGCTGCTCCTCAGTCAACAACATGTGATCTTTATCTCCACTTTTTCCAAGGGTAAAAACGTGAGGATGTTCACAAAACAACAAATGATTTTGAGGCAATTCTCCACCGTTACCATTTCGAATATCAATTTTTCGCTGAACACCCTCTTGAAAAAGTTTTTCTTGTAAATCCCAAGCTTCTTTGTAATCTATTTTACCCAAGTAATGGCAATGAACAAGAGGTGCCATGCATCAAAAATTGGCAAGTTCTCCTTTCAAATAATCAATAATTTTGATATCAATGATATCTTGATTATTTGCTTCGCACAAATAATACGAAGCCCAATCTACCACATGAATCAAATACAAAGCTTGTTCTACTTGAGAAGCTCCTTTTGCTTGAATTGTAAAAACATTACCGCATTTTTCCTCTGTTGCCTTTTTTGTGATTTCAAAACGCTTTTTGTTTCTAGGATGAACATCTGAGGTTTCGAAGAAAATCGGGGCAAAACGCTTGTCTCCTCCTCCCCAGCCAACAAGTTCGTTATGATTCATTTCGGGAATAGTATGATGCCAACACAAATATTTTGAGTTTTCATTGAATTGTTGACGAGCTCGAACAATAACACCCTCGTAAATCGTTTCACCATACAAAACACCAACTTTTCCAAACAGATGGGAAGAAACTTTTTGAGCCACTGTTTGAATATCTAATAAATTATGAGATAGCATTGGACCAGAATTCTTCATTTGATTCAATGTTGAAGTGCCAATAAAACCAAAAGAATTGAGGATATAAAGCAGTTGTACCAATGAATAAGCTAAAGTACTTCTTGGAGGATTTCCTCCTGGAACAAGGATACAGTCATATTCATTTTCTTGACAGAATGTCTGCATTTTCCCACCACTGCATATACATACTACGTGTGCTCCGAGCGCATGTGCTTCATGAAGAGCACTCAACGTCTCCTCGGTATTTCCTGAATAAGAAGAACCTATTACTAGTGAGTATTGTGAGGCAAATGCTGGTAAAGTGTAATCTGTAACAAGAGTAATGGGTATCTTGATTTCATTTTGAACCCAATTAGATACGATTTTCGCTCCAATTCCCGAACCACCCATTCCGCAAATTATTATATTATTAATTTGATTTTTGGGTGCTAATAATTTAGAATTGTTAGCAATTTCGAATGCTTCTTCGATGTGTTTTGGAAAAGCGAGTATTAAGTCTTTCATATTGTATTAGATTAAATTGAAATCATTGCAAATTTAATGATTTCTTAGGAAGTAATTTTTATTGAAAAAATGAAGATTTGCAATTACCCTTTCTTCAAGCTTTGCTTGATATACATTTCAATAGCTCCAACCATGGATGGTGCATTTGGCTGAGGAGCATGTAAATCCAAACGTAAATTATTTTTCACAACCGCTTGAGCGGTAGTACTACCAAAGGCAGCTATTGCTGTGTTTTCTTGTTTGAAATCAGGAAAGTTTTTGAATAATGATTCAATTCCTCCAGGACTAAAAAACACCAACATATCATATTTAACATCCTCTAGATCAGACAAATCTGCTGCTACCGTTTTGTATAATATTACTTTGGAAAAATCAATGTTTTGTTCCTCAAGAGTGAGGGGGATATTGTCTCGAAGTATGTCTGTGCAAGGCAACAAGAATCTTTCGCCTTTGTGTTTCTTCATTACCTCGGCCAATTGTTCAATCGTTTGTTTTCCAAAAAATATCTTTCTCTTGCGATAAGCAACATATTTTTGAAGATACAATGCCACCGCTTCTGAAATACAGAAATACTTGAGATCATCTGGAACTTCATAACGAATTTCTTCTGAAACTCTAAAAAAATGATCGACCGCAACCTTTGATGTTAAAATTATACCTGTATAATCAGCAAAATTAATTCTTTGAGCACGAAATTCTTTTGCATCAACACCAACCACCTTGATAAAAGGACGAAAATCTATTTTGATTTTGTATTTATCGGCCAAGTCGTAATAAGGAGATTTATCACCTTCTGGTTTAGGTTGGGATACTAAAATTGATTTTATAGCCAATTCTATAGATATTTAACCGTTTCTAAAACTTGAAAAACTTATCATAAACACGAACAAACATGTATATAGGATAAATTTCGAGGGTGCAAAGATATAAAATTATGTAATACAAAGGAATGTTTTCTCGAAAGCCCACCGTAAATAATTTTATTAATCTAACCACATATAAGATTCCAATCATTATAATCGAAGAAAATAAAAACAATAAACTCTTGTCGGAATTGAGAAGCCATGGAATTGAAAGGATCAAACACACAACTCCCGAAGTGTGCATAAAATTAACATTGTAAAGAATTCCAAGGTTTAATTGTTTTGTTGAACCCGTAATCAACCCAACAAGATAAAGGCCAATATAATGAACCAAAAAAATAACCAATGCAATAGAAATTGAGAAAAGATAGTGATTTATAGATGAGTCAAAAATATTTTTAGTTGCCAAAAAAATCAACAATGATGAACTAGCAATAAAATTTAAAAGAAGTGAAAATGATCCAAGAGGATGAAGTTTAATTGAATCTGAAAATTTAATTTCCACTTTGAAATTAGAGAAAATTGACCAAACAATGCTCATTGTTTTATCATTTGACAAACGAGCCATACCTATAAATAGCACACCTGAAAATAAAACGATTAATTCAGGATAACCAAAAACAGGTTTTCTTTCTACTAGCTGCCCTATTGAAATAAGTGGTAAAAAAAGCACAAACAAAGTTAACAAGCAATTTCTTGTCTTCGATTGATAATTGAATGAAGAATAACAAACTTTATTAACAAATAAGTCTTGTTCATTTAAATAATAGTTAATTTTGCCACACAAAAAAAAGTAACATGAAAACTGATCAATACGTGCATCCCGACTATTATCAATTAGATGATTTATTGTCCGAAGAGCATAAACTAGTTCGTGATGCAGCACGAGCATGGGTAAAAAAAGAAGTTTCACCAATTATCGATGATCATTACGAAAAAGCAACTTTCCCAAATCACATTTTACCAGGATTAGGAGAGATTGGAGCATTCGGACCTTATATTCCGGAAGAATACGGTGGAGCTGGCTTGGATCAAATTTCATATGGACTTATCATGCAAGAATTAGAGCGATGTGACTCTGGTTTACGCTCGACTGCATCGGTTCAATCGTCATTAGTTATGTATCCCATCTGGAAATATGGATCGGAGGAACATAAACGAAAATTTTTACCAAAACTAGCAACTGGCGAAATGATGGGATGCTTTGGATTAACAGAGCCTGATTATGGTTCAAATCCCGGTGGAATGATCACGAACTTTAAAGAAGCTGGTGACCATGTTATCTTAAATGGTGCGAAAATGTGGATTTCAAACGCTCCATTTGCTCATGTTGCTGTTGTTTGGGCTAAAGATGAAGCAGGAAGAATTCATGGTTTGTTAGTTGAAAGAGGAATGGAAGGATTTTCAACTCCCGAGATGCATGGAAAGTTATCTTTGCGTGCCTCATCAACAGGCGAACTTATTTTTGATAATGTAAAAGTTCCTAAATCGAATATATTACCAGGAAGGTCCGGACTAGGAGCCCCCCTAAGCTGTTTGGATTCTGCTCGTTTTGGAATTGCTTGGGGAGCACTTGGAGCTGCGATGGACTGTTACGACCAGGCTTTACGTTATTCAAAAGAAAGAACCCAATTCAATGTGCCAATTGGTGCATTTCAGTTGATACAAAAAAAATTAGCCGAAATGATTACTGAAATTACCAAAGCTCAATTATTAACTTTCAGACTAGGGCAGTTAAGAAATGAAGGAAGAGCTACCAGCGCACAGATTTCTATGGCCAAAAGAAACAATGTTGAAATTGCCTTAAATATTGCCAGAGAAGCCAGACAAATTCATGGTGGAATGGGAATAACTAGTGAATATTCAATGATGAGACACATGGCTAATCTCGAATCCGTTGTAACCTATGAAGGAACCCATGACATTCACTTGTTAATAACTGGAATGGATGTAACGGGTATCCCGTCTTTCACTCGGGAAATGCCTGGGAAATAATTAAAACGAAATCATTAACTTTATAAAACTGCTTTCAACTGGAAGCAGTATTTTATTGAATAAAAAAAAGGAAGCTAAACTTCCTTTTAATAAATCAAATCATATAGGGATCTTAATTATTCAGCTAGAACAATCATTTTATTATTGGTTAGTTCAGCAACTCCGCCATTAATATTAATTTGTATTTTCTTGGAGTCATTAGTAGTTTGAATCAATTTACTTTTAAATTGTTCAGAATCAAATGTATTTGGTAACTCTACTAGTAATGAACCAGATTTAAGTGCAGAAATAATCGGTGCGTGATTTTTTAATACTTGAAAAGTACCATCTAATCCTGGCAATGTGACTGAAACCACTTCACCACTGTAAACGTTAGCTTCCGGAGTTAATATATCAACTACTAACATGATTAAGCCTCTGTTAACATTTTCTCTCCTGCTTCAATCACATCCTGAATCCCTCCCTTTAAGTTGAAGGCAGCCTCTGGATATTTATCGTATTCTCCATCTAAAATAGCATCGAATGCTTTTATCGTCTCTTTAATATCAACCAAAACTCCAGGAATACCGGTAAATTGCTCTGCAACATGGAACGGTTGAGATAAGAATCGCTGAACTCTACGTGCGCGATGAACTACCAATTTGTCATCTTCAGATAATTCATCCATACCTAGAATTGCGATAATATCTTGAAGCTCTTTATAGCGTTGTAACGTATTTTTTACTCTCTGAGCACAATTGTAATGCTCTTCACCAACTATTTCTGGTGTTAAAATACGTGAAGTTGAATCAAGAGGGTCAACTGCCGGATAAATTCCAAGTTCAGCAATTTTTCTTGAAAGTACAGTAGTTGCATCTAAGTGAGCAAACGTATTAGCCGGAGCAGGATCTGTCAAGTCATCTGCAGGTACGTAAACGGCTTGTACAGAAGTGATTGATCCATTTTTAGTAGAAGTAATTCGTTCCTGCATCGCACCCATTTCAGATGCTAATGTTGGTTGATAACCTACAGCAGAAGGCATACGACCAAGTAAGGCAGAAACTTCAGAACCTGCCTGCGTAAAACGGAAGATGTTATCAACGAAGAAAAGAATGTCTTTACCTTGTCCATCACCTGATCCATCACGGAAATATTCAGCTACTGTTAAACCAGATAAGGCAACACGAGCACGAGCTCCTGGAGGCTCATTCATTTGTCCAAATACGAAAGTAGCTTTTGACTCTTTCATTTCTTCCAAATCAATTTTCGAAAGATCCCATCCACCTTCTTCCATTGAATGCATAAAGTCTTTACCGTATTTGATAATTCCAGACTCCAACATTTCACGAAGTAAATCATTTCCTTCACGAGTTCTTTCTCCAACACCAGCGAATACTGACAATCCACCATGTCCTTTAGCAATATTGTTTATCAACTCTTGAATCAATACTGTTTTGCCTACACCCGCACCACCGAAAAGACCAATTTTACCTCCTTTAGCATAAGGTTCAATTAAATCAATGACTTTAATTCCAGTAAATAATACTTCAGTAGCTGTGGATAACTGATCAAACTTTGGGGCCTCACGATGTATTGGTAAGCCATTCGTGTTATCTACTTGGTTAATACCATCAATGGCCTCACCAACCACATTAAAAAGTCTTCCTTTGATTGCATCACCTGTAGGCATTTTGATTGCGCTACCTGTTGAATTCACATCCATACCTCTTGTAAAACCATCTGTAGAATCCATTGCGATTGCACGAACAGAATTCTCCCCAACGTGAGATTGAACTTCTAGCACTACTCTGCTTCCATCTGATTTACGAACTTCTAAAGCATCGTAGATATTCGGTAATGCACTTCCTTTATCGTAAATAACATCGACAACCGGACCGATAACCTGAGAGATTTTTCCAATAATTTGAGACATTTCAGTTATATTTAATCAATTAACATTCAAAATTCGGGTGCAAAGATATAGAATAATTTTAATTTAGATTTCCGAAAATTAGAATAAAATTCTCTTAATTAACATAAGTTTTAAACATGGCTGTTCGGTTTAAAATGATTGTCTTAATCCATTTTTCGAATTAAAAACTCATTTGAAAAATTATTTCGAATTAAAAAATGTACCGTGAAGTAAGAAAACGCGAAACTTAGCACAGACACTAATACTGTAATTAATATTCCATCTTTTAGAGTCAACCCAATTGGAAAAGCTTCCGAGGTTCCGGGTAAAACAATCAACGATCCCCAAATTTGCATAAAACAAATAAAATAACCCAAAACGAGTCCGAGAATTAAACCAGTTGCTGAAATTAATATTCCTTCCAAAAAGAAAATCGAAAAAATATTTTTTTTAGTCATTCCAAAACTTAAGAAAGTAGTGAAGTTTTTTTTCTTTTCTACAAACAGCATTGTTAAAGAGGCAATTAAATTGAACGCAGCTAAAATGAATACAAAAATCAAAATACCAATAACAATTATCTTTTCCGATTGACTAGTCTTGAAAATTAATTCGTTTTTTTCGAAGCGAGTTTTAATAATAAATCCAGCACCCAGCTTTTCTTGTAATTTAATTTTTACATCCTCTGCGATAATATTTTCTTTCAAATCAATCCAAATTGAACTACACTCATTTTCATATTGCAATAAGTTCGTTGCAAATTGAAAATCTGTCAATATCACCTCAGAATTTACATCCCGATTGTAATTCATAATGGCTGTAACATCTGCCTTTTCTAAATAAAATGGATTTTGGCCTGGTTTAATCGCAATTTTTCGCTTCGGGGCATATAACACAACCGGTTCATAATTATCTTCATGATCCATCCCGATTTGCAATTTTTCTAATAATTCAGCACCTGGTAATATAAAACTCGAGTAATCCTTAATGCGCTTATTGTGAAGCAAATGATTATTCATGTTTGCAATTCCCAGAAAACTCGAATCCACACCTATTAACTTAGCATTGACCCATTTATCTCCGTTTTTCAAAATCACTAACTCCTCTATTGCTTTGGAAATAGACTGAATACCCTCCATTTTTTGGATTTTTGAAAAATCAATTTGTGAGGTATGAAATGTTTTTGAATTTTTTGGAATAATGGTTAAGTCTGTATCAAACTCAGAATACATACGATCAATCATTTGTTCAATTCCATTGAAAGCTGAAATCAATATTACCAATGCGGCCGTAGTTACAGCTATTCCAACAATTGAAATCACTGTGATTAGGTTAATTGCATTCCTTTTCTTCCAGGAAAACAGATACCTCTTCGCAATTAATAATGCTACGTTTGTTGCCAATTTATTTTTTCAATAACTGCTCTATTTCCTCAGCATAATCTAATGAATCATCAATAAAAAAAAGCAATTCCGGGATTTTGCGCATGTTTCGTAATCGTTTTGCAATTTCCATTCTGATTTTTCCTTTATGCAAGTTTATGTTGTCTAATACCACTTTTTTCTCTGGCCCTGCAAAAAAACTAAGATAGCATCTTGCAAGAGATAAATCAGAGGTAACACGAACGATAGTTACGGTAACCATGCTTCCCAAGCATAGTTCGTTTGTGTGTTTTTGTAAGTGTTTTGCTAGCTCTGATCGTATAGCTGCCTCAATCTTGTGTTGACGTATGGATGACATGAATGCAAAGTTAGCTAATTCTCTCAATGAATGTATTATAAACATCATTCATTAATATTTATATTTGCAAATGAATTCTTGGAAAGACCTTTACAGGTACACATTCAAATACAAATTTTTGGCCTTTATTACCATAATAGGTAACCTTCTATTTACCATTTTTAATTTACTTTCTCTTGTTCTGTTTATTCCGTTTCTACAATTAATTTTCAAATCAGATCAGTTTGAAAACAAAATCAGCAAACCTCTTTACTCCGGAAACCTGAGTGACCTAGGATCATTCATTCGGGACTGGTACAATTTCAATATGCATGAAATGGTTTCGAATGACCCTCAACAAGCCTTGTTGTTTGTGTGTATTTCAGTTTTTATAGCTTTTTTACTAAAAAATGCCTCGCGTTATTTAGCCGTTTGGTTTCAATCTGAATTAAGGATGGCTGTGGTTAGAGATGTTCGAAATGAATTATTTAGCAAAACCATGCGCCTTCCTCTCTCATTCCATACACAAGAGCGGAAAGGAGATTTGATGGCGCGCATGAATAGTGATGTTGGAGAAATTGAAAATGGAGTTGTGGGAATTTTAGAATTAATATTCAGAGACCCAATTGCGATCGTTATTCATGTATTTTCACTTCTATACATAAGCCCTCAACTCACCCTAATTTCATTTTTCCTACTTCCTATAACAGCATTTATTATTTCGAGAATTGGAAAAAGCTTAAAACGAACCGTAAAAAATGGTCAAGAGCAACTGGGGCTGCTTTATTCCGCTATGGACGAAAGTTTGGGCGGTATTCGAATAATCAAGGCATTCAATGCGAGTGATTTCATGAGTCATTTGTTTGAAAAAATTAATCTCAGGCACCAGCAATTGGTTACTCGAACATTTCGCAAAAAAGATATTTCGCCTCTTCTGAGTGAAACACTCGGAGCGGGAGTAATGATGTGTTTGGTCTGGTTTGGTGGTTCGATGATTCTCAATGCAAGTCAATCAAATCCGGGATTAACTGGAGAGTTGTTTATTACCTTCATCATAATATTCTCTCAATTGCTTAGACCTATTCAATCCGTTGCGAATCAAATAACTGTGCTTCAGAAAGCAAAAGTGAGTATGGATCGAATCAACGAAATTCTTCATACAGACATAAAAATACAAGAACCTGAGAACCCAACTGAATTAAATGAGATAAAAGAAGGGATTTCTTACAAACAAGTTTCTTTTCGCTACGGAGAAGATTGGATTCTCAAAAATGTGACATTCACCATTCCTAAAGGAAAAACCATTGCTCTTGTTGGTGAATCGGGAAGTGGAAAATCAACCATTGCGGATTTACTCCCACGATTTTACGATGTTGAAGAAGGAGAAATAGTATTGGATCAGGTAAATGTTAAGTCGCTTACCACTCAAAATCTTCGAGAAAAAATTGGAATTGTTTCGCAGGAGTCTATTTTGTTCAACGTGACGGTAGCAGAAAATATTGCTTTTGGAGATCAATACCCAGATCTTGAAAAAGTTAAATACGCAGCAGAGGTAGCTAATGCAAACGGTTTCATTGAAGAATTAGAAAATGGTTACGAAACTCTAGTTGGTGAACGTGGAAACAAACTGTCCGGTGGACAAAAGCAACGCATTTCAATTGCTCGAGCAATCTATAAAAACCCTGAAATACTGATTCTTGACGAAGCTACCTCAGCCTTAGATACAGAATCTGAAAAGCTGGTTCAAGAGGCCTTGGATAAACTTATGGAAAATAGAACTTCACTGGTTATTGCACATCGCTTGAGTACCATAAAAAATGCAGATGAAATCATCGTATTATCCAAAGGCGAAATTGCGGAAACAGGTACTCATGAAGAATTAATGGCGCAAAAAGGAATTTATTATCGCCTTTGCTCGTTACAGGGCATGTTGTAGTTTTGTTTAATATTTAAAAAAAAAGAATAAACAAAATTGCTGTTTGTCTGTTTTATCATCAAAACACAATTATGACAAACGAATCGATTGCCTTGAAAGAATTATTTGAACAAATTGGTGACGACCATATTCTAACATCGATTGAGACTCCGATGCGACCTGATGCATTTTTTAAATCGGAGGAGGAGAAAATTGATGATATTGCCTTTCATTTCCGTAAAATCATGGAAACCTTAGGATTAGATTTAAACGATGATAGTTTGAAAGGAACGCCATATAGGGTAGCCAAAATGTATGTTCAAGAAATTTTTTCAGGATTAAACCCTCAAAATAAACCAAAAATTGCACTTTTTGAAAATAAATACAGATACAATGAAATGCTTGTTGAAAAGAATATTTCATTTTACAGCAATTGTGAACATCATTTCGTTCCAATTATGGGAAAAGCACATGTCGCATACATTTCAAATGGTTCAGTAATTGGCCTTTCCAAACTTAATCGAATCGTTCAATATTTTGCCAAAAGACCACAAGTCCAAGAGCGCTTGACCGTTCAGATAGCTCAAGAAATTCAACAAGTCATTGGTACAAAAGATGTTGCAGTACTCATTGATGCAAAACATTTGTGTGTATCTTCAAGAGGGGTGAAAGATGAGTCTTCCGCTACTGTTACCAGTTATTATTCAGGGAAATTTGAAAACGAAATGACAAAACGAGAATTTCTACAAGCCATAGCGATGGATTAAGGATTAGATTTATTTTTTTTGAAAATAAAAGCAACCGCACAACAAAAAAATAGTTTTTTACGTAGTAGGTATGTTGTATCTTTACTTCAGTAAACAACTTGATTAGAATATTTCCCATATTGATTTTGCTCCTCGTGCTTGACGTACATTGTCAAGATGTTTGGATGACACCTAATCGAGGACAGTGGGATGATAAAATTCTTTACAGTGTTGACATCAATCAAGGAAAGTTATATTTAGAGAAATCGCGCATGACTTTCTTTTTTACAGATGCTCTTTCACACAAGCATGGAGAAAACGATCATCATCACGAAGAAAAAACAGGAAATGCCTATCATGCAATCTATCAGGAATTTATCGATGGCAATGGTTCAACTCAGAAAATCGAAAAAAATCCTTCCCCACACTATTCAAACTACATTCTCGGCTCTGATCCAAGCCATTGGAAATCAGAAATTCACTCAGTCCAAACAGTTATTTACAAAAATTTTTACCCCAACATTGATCTTTTATACAATACAGAAAAAGGTCAATTATCATACAACTTCCTTGTAGCTCCAAATGCCAACTCAAGTCAAATTCAATTTCAATTTTCAGGAGCCAATGCGATCAAAATTTCAAGTGACGGAAACTTAGTTGTTACTCACAGATTTGGTGAATTAACTCAATCTGCGCCAATCGCCTGGACAGAGGACATAAACGGGAACCAAACTAAAGTCCCTTGTTCATTTCAAATTGATAACGATATCGTTTCATTTGCTTTTCCGAAAGGCTATAACCACAATGAAAAACTCATAATTGATCCAAGTTTAACATTTTCTACATTTACTGGATCCACTGCCGATAATTGGGGTTTTACTGCTACACCTGATATTAACGGAAATTTATTTGGAGGAGGAATTGTTTTCGGAACAGGTTATCCTTTATCGACAGGTGCATACGATGTGTCATATAACTCGGGAACAGGAACTTTTCCAATGGACGTAGGAATTACAAAATACAATGCTGCTGGAACAAATATTCTCTATTCCACCTACCTTGGTGGAAACGGTAATGAAACTCCTCATTCCATCGTTTGTGCTCCGAACGGAGAATTATATGTTTACGGCGTCACCTCCTCTGTTAATTTCCCTATGGCTGGTAGTCCTTACGATAATTCGCACAACGGCGGACCATATGAACTAGAGAATTCATTGGAATTCAATGGTGCCGATATTTACGTTGCGCGACTAAGTCCAAATGGAACTTCATTGCTCTCTTCAACTTTTGTTGGTGGGAGCAACACAGATGGATTGAATACTAATACATTACACTATAATTATGGAGATCAATTCAGAGGAGAGATTATTCTAGATAACAATTTAAATGTCTACATTTCAAGTACAACAGCATCGTCTAATTTTCCAACGGTAACAGCAAGTCAATCTACCTTAAATGGAAGTCAAGATGCAGTAATCTTTCGATTAAATTCAAATTTAAGTTCGTTAACATGGAGTACTTATTTTGGAGGAAGTGGTCTAGAAACTGGAAACTCTGTTACCGTCTCATCAAATGGTTATGTATATGCTGCCGGAGGCACATCTTCCTTTTCACTCCCCATTTCATCTGGTAACGACTTGTCCTATAATGGCGGGATATCGGATGGTTATGTTCTTCGTCTGAATCAAAACAATGGTCAATTTGTGGCTGCCACTTACATGGGTATGGGAGAATACGATCAAACTTACTTTGTAGATACCGACATCGACAACTTCGTGTATGTATATGGACAAACGGAAACGGATTGGGGCATCACACCTGGTTGTTTCGGTAACCAAAATTCAGGTCAATTTGTAAGAAAATACACCTCAGATTTACAAACAATTTCATGGAGTACAATGATTGGTGGAGCACATGGACATGTTGAAATTTCTCCTACCGCATTTCTTGTTTCTGATTGTTATGATATTTATTTAGCCGGATGGGGAGGTGTTCTAAATCAAAGTGGACAAGCTACCAATTCTACAAGCAACAGTTTTCAATGTACTCCGGATGGATATCAGTTAACTACAAATGGTAATAATTTCTACATCGCGGTTCTCGATCAAGATGCTAGCGCATTGAAATATGCCACTTTTATGGGAGGAACAAATAGTAGTTACAACCATGTGGATGGTGGAACAAGCCGTTTCGACAAATCCGGACGAATATACCATGCTGTTTGCGGTGCTTGTGGAGGCAACGATTATGGTTTTACAAGCACCCCTGGAAGTTGGTCTCCAACAAACAATAGTTCAAATTGCAACATGGCTACTTTTAAATTCGAATTAAGCACCATTCAAGCAGCTGCCGCCCAGCCTGCACCATTGATTTGTATTCCTCAATCTGTTTATTTTCAAAATAATAGCACAAATGGAAATGCTTATATTTGGTACTTTGGCGATGGGAATTCTTCTACTGAATTTGAACCAATTTACCAATATACAACTCCCGGTATTTATGAAGTGACATTAGTTGTACTCGATACAAACGGATGTTTTAGTAGCGATTCAGTATCCATTACGGTAAATATAGGCGCTTTTGAGGGAGGGGTTGTTCCGCCTTCAAGTCCAATTTGTCCGGGCGAATCGTTTCAATTTGAAGCTTTTGGTGGAGCAAATTACAGCTGGAGCCCTGCTAACGTTTTGAATAATCCAAATATCTACAATCCAATTGCAACAATAACTCAGACAACGACCTTTAATGTTACCATTTCAGATAGCTGTGGATCTGTTACTGTGCCTGTAACTTTAGAAGTTTTTCAAAGTTCATTAACTGTCTCACCAGATACTAGTATTTGCATTGGAAGTTCCGCTAATCTTCTAGCTAATTCAACGGGATCAATAACTTGGTCGCCGCCAACCTATCTAAATAATGCGTCAATCTATAATCCGACTTCAACTCCAGAATCGAGTATTACTTACACTGTGACTGCAATTAGCCCGGATGGTTGTACGAACCAAGATTCAGTAACAATTAATGTGTTTTTCAATCCTCCTATCCCAGAAATAATTGATACGGCTAATCTATGTTTCGGTGGTTCGACTTCCATTATCGCATCGGGTGGGGACACATATGAATGGAGCCCAAATCTTAATATCAATGTACTAACCGGACCAATCGTTACAGTTAATCCCACATTTAATCAATGGTATTATTGCGCTGTTTCCAATGCCTGTGGAACAGTAATAGATTCTGTATATATTCAAGTAATTTCTCCATCAATTACAGCTGGAAACGATACGATTATTTGCCCCAAAGAAACAGCAACAATTTGGGCTTCGGGAGCAAGTTACTACGAATGGTATCCAGGAAATACAGTTGTTTCTGTTAATGGAAATGTTGCCGAAGTTAGCCCAAACCAAAGTACGAACTACATGATTATTGGTACAGATAATAGTGGTTGCAAAGACACTGCTTATGTGGAAGTAGCACTTTATCCCTATCCTTCCATACAAATTACACCAAGTATAAATGCTTTCTATGATGATGAGGTCCAACTGGAAGCAATTACTCATTTACCGGGTAGTTACGTTTGGAGTCCTCCTGAATATTTATCCTGCATTAATTGTTCTAATCCAATTGCCACGCCTAATCAAAACATAACTTATTTTGTTTCATTCACAGATATTAACGGCTGTTCATCAACGAATTTTGTGACCATCACCTACGATGCAGTTGTATATGTTCCAAACACCTTTATTCCTGATGGTGATGGCTTGAATGATTTATTTCAAATATATGGAGGTAACATCAAACAAATGGAATGCTTGATCTTTAATCGATGGGGTGAATTAGTTTGCACCTTAAATTCAACCGATGATGGATGGGATGGAACCTACAAAGGAGATAAGTGTCAAGATGGAACCTACACGTGGAAGCTAACCTATAAAGATTTCTTAGGTAAAAAAAGTCAATTAACAGGACACGTCAATCTTCTAAGATAACTCGGCCCCAAGTAGGCGAATCAAATCCGTTACGTTTTTTTGCCAAACAAGTTTGTTTTCATCAACTTCATCATCTTCTGCAAAATCTATAATATTCAACGCCACAATATTTGTCATTGAATCCTGTTTATATGCCATTTCAAAGTAAGATTCTTCATCTTCATCGTTCACCCATTTGAATCGTATTTTTGATCCGGGTTTATGATGTTGCAAATAAGCGCTTTCTTTTGAACCATTCCATGAAAACTCATAAACATTTCCGTTGGCATTCACATTGTCAGCAAACCATTCTCCCAAACCTGAAGGAGTGGTTAATTTATCTTCTAAAACCCTTGGAGATGTTTTTAATAAGAATTCTATTTCGAATTTTGTTTTCATGGCAATGATTTAAAATATCTTTGTAAAAAATACTAGGACAATATAAATATTATTTTTCAATATTGATGATTAATTTTTTGAAAAATTCGGGAAATCAGCTTTTTAGGTATCGCGGCCAAATTCCAATTATACTTGTTTTGGTTGCAATAATAGTCATCTATAAACACCCAACAGTTACTTTTTTATCAACTTTATTTG
>Ga0315902_10000817_pt1 | contig 51916 bp, 31 predicted proteins | sample LakEriMetagenome_9_FD_203523 | JGI IMG/M metagenome (GOLD analysis project Ga0315902, IMG submission 203523) | Freshwater fungal communities from buoy surface, Lake Erie, Ohio, United States - Buoy 12 MA117 | ecosystem: Environmental > Aquatic > Freshwater > Lake > Lake biofilm | place: USA... | reverse complement strand
CCGGGCACGATAACGCCACGCCCATCAGCGCGCAACTCCCTCCGGTTCGCTCAGATTGCCAGGTCGCCAATGCGCAAATCCTGTGCCGAACAGGATTGGCAGGATGCCCGTAGCGAGCGTCCGGCGACGGGGTACGGGTCACCCGAAGCCGGCTTGGGCGAGTTGAGCCGGAATCAGGGAAGAGCCGCTTCGGGACGAACCGGTCTACGCGGCAGGATGCTCGTGTTTTCCGTGTAGTTAGCTTGCGGCGTCGAGATACGGATCCTGGCTCATCTGGATGTGGGCCTCGGCACGCTGGCGCTCGACGTATTCGAGCACGCGTCGCTGCCGCACGTGCCGGGCCTCGACGCGTTGCTGTGCCCGCTTGAATGTGGCGACGAGTCGTTCGGGGTTGCCGCCGAGGCGTGCCCGCATGCTGGCGGCGATCCGCTTCGCCCGCTTCGGACCGAAGCCGGCGACGAGGATCTCGTCGTCGAGTGAGACATACTGCCGCCAGGTGCCCGGATCCCCCTGGCGGCCACAGCGGCCGATGAGCTGCCGGTCGATTCGCGCCGAGTCGTGAAGCTCGGTGCAGATCACGTGCAGGCCACCCATATCGTAGACGCCCTCTCCGAGCTTGATGTCGGTGCCGCGGCCGGCCATGTTGGTCGAGACGGTAATCTGGCCGCGCTGGCCGGCGAGCGCCACGATCTCGGCCTCCTTCTCGATCTGCCGCGCGTTGAGCACGGTGTGCGCGAGGCCGGCCTCCGTGAGCAGCCGCGAAAGCTCCTCCGACTTGTCGATCGACCGCGTGCCGATCAGCACGGGCCTTCCGACGGCGTGCATCTTCTGCACCTCCGCGACGATCCGGGCGAACTTCTCCGCCTGGTCGGCAGAGACGACGGCCGGCAGACGCCGCCGGATCGCGGGGCGGTTGGTGGGTACGGTGGCCACGGCGACGCCGTAGGTGCGGCTGATCTCGGGGGCGCTCGTGGCGATCGTGCCCGTCATGCCCGCCAGATGTGGCCAACGCGCGAAGAGATCCTGGATCGTGATCCGCGCCGCGTGACCCGAAGGCACGGTGATCTCCACGCCCTCCTTCGCCTCGACTGCCTGGTGGAGGCCGTCGCGCCAGGTGCGGCCCTCCGCGGCGCGGCCGGTGAATTCGTCGATGATCACGATCTTGTCGTCGCGAACGACGTATTGCCGATCGCGGACGAAGGCCTGCTTGGCCCGCAGCGCCCGCTCGACCGCCTCGTAGATCGCCAGCAGGCTCACCGCGTCGAGCAGTTCCGGCCGCTCGAGGGCCCGCACGCGGCTGCGGCCGCGCCCGAGCAGCTCGCAGGTCTGCTTCTGCACGTCGTATTCGAAATCTTCGTCGCGCTCGAGCGACTCCGCGGCCCGGGCCGCGAACTGGAAGAGCGCCTGCTGCACCGCCTGCGCCTCACCGGGCGGCGAGGCGATGATCAGCGGCGTGCGGGCCTCGTCGATGAGCACGTTGTCGGCCTCGTCGACGAGGGCGAACCAATAGGGCCGCTGCAGCAACTTCGCGGTGGCCGACTCGGCCTTGCCCGTGAGCATCGCGCCGAGGTCGCCGCGGCCCTCGGTGATCTCGCGGTTCATCAGCCGGTCTTTGAGGAAGTCGAAGCCAAACTCCTTCGCCGTGCCGTAGGTGACGTCGCACGCATAGGCTTTTCGCCGCTCGTCGAAATCCATTTGCGACTGCACGATCCCGACGGAGAGTCCGAGCGCCTGGTAGATCGGCTCCATCCACTCGGCGTCGCGCTTGGCGAGATAGTCGTTGACCGTGGCGAGGTGTGCCCCCTTGCCCGCGAGGGCGTAGAGGACCAGCGGCAGCGTGGCGACGAGTGTCTTTCCCTCGCCCGTCTGCATCTCGACGATCGAGCCGTGCACGAGCGCCACGCCCGCGAGCAATTGCACGTCGTAGTGCCGCATGCCGAGCGAGCGACGGCCGGCCTCGCGGGTGGCGGCGAACGTCTCGACGAGCAGGTCGTCGGCCGGCTCGCCGGCCTTCGCGCGGTAGGAGAGCGATCGCGCCAGCCGGCGCAGGGCGGCGTCGCTTTTGCCCTCCATCTCGCCGGCGAGGGCATCGATGCGATCGACCGTGCGCCACGTCGCCGCCGTGATGGCGGGACGCGAACCGGGAGCAAAACCCTTCAGCCAGCCGAACATGAAGCACCCTCGAACGTGGTATGGGTCAACTTACCACGCGGTGGCGGTGCAGGGCATGCAAGTAGACCGCTTGTTCCACAAGCGGGTCCAGGGATCCGCTTCGGGACGAAGCGGTCTACTTTCCCGGCACCAGGCCCGGAGGGCCGGGTCAGCACCAGCGAGCGGAGCTCGCCAAGGAAAGGTCGACAGGATGTCGAGGCTTTCCGTGTAACAAGCCGGCCGGGTCAGCAGCAGCGAGCGGAGCTCGCCAAGAAAAAATCGGCAGGATGCCGATGTTTTTCGTGTATCTAGTACCGGGCGGGTAGCGCCGGCGTGGCGCGGGCGGGTGGCATGCCGTTGGGGCTCTGGAAGGGCCACCAGTTGCCGTTCACCGTCTGCTGCTGCGGCATGGCCTGCTGCACCTGCGTGTTGAACTGGTTGGTGTATTGCTGCGCCTGGCCGGAGAGCTGCTGCTGTTGCTGCTGGAGGGCCTGGTTCATCTGATTGGTGTATTGCTGAGCGGTGTTTTGCAGCTGGTTCGTCATCTGTTGCTGCTGGTTGGCCAGCGACTGCTGCGTGGAGTTCATCCACTGCTGCGGCTGAGCCTGCATCTGGTTGGCGTATTGCTGGGCCTGGTTCGTCAGGCTCTGCTGGTATTGGTTGGCCTGCGTCGCGAGCTGGTTGCCATATTGCTGCACCGACGGCGCGTTCGCAGGGGGCGTTGACTGCGACCAGGTCCAGGAGTTGTTGGGCGCCGTCAGGCTCGGCGCTGCGGGGGGCGCGGCCTGCCAGCCCGTCGGGGGCGCGGTCATCATCGGGGCGCTGGCCGGATAGGCGGCTCCCTGGGGCATGCTGACGTTGGCACCGTAGGGCGCGGGCTGGCCCATCATGCCGGTGGCCGGTGGCGGCACCATCGTTCCGTAGGCCGGGGCGGCCGTTTGCGGCGGTGTCTGGCAGCCGGCAAGACTCAGGAGCGCAAGCGCCGCCAGCGCCACCGTGGTCAGAAAGATGTAGGGTTTGTGTTCCGGCGGCACGGCGTGTCTCCCCGCGGCGGGCGGTGTGGAAAACTGCGAACGGGGCGGGAGAATAGCGACTCCCCCACATGGGTCCAGATCACTTCCACGCCCCCTTTCACCCACAAAGCCCCCGAGCCCCCCGGCCTGCCCCTTTGCCTGGCCCCTCCGTCCACTGACCCGTCCACTCACCGGCCATTCTCGATGGAAATCCCCGCTCAACAGCCGGCTTTCGCGACTCGGGCGGACCTGCTCGCCGGCCTCGAGCGGGAAGCCCTGCGGCTCGGGTTCTCGCGGCTCGGGGTCGCGTCGGCGGATTCCGCCAGCCGCGATCCGCGGATCCATGCGCATTTCCGCCGCTGGCTGGAGGAGGGGCATGCCGGTGCGATGGAGGGCTGGCTCAGGCAGCACGAGCCGCTGCGGCGCGACCCGCGGGCGATGCTCGAGGGGGTGCGCAGTGCGATCATGCTGGCCACCGACCATGCGGTGCAGCCGGCCGATGCCGCGGCAGCCGACGCGCGGCCGGGGCAGGGAAGGGTGGCACGCTACGCCTGGGGCAACGACTACCACGACCTCTTGCGCCGCCGCGTCAACGCGCTCGCCGCCTGGCTCGAGCAGGCAGAGCCCGGCTGCCGCACCCGTGGCTTCGTCGATTCCGCACCGTTTCCGGAGCGCGAGTTCGCCTGGCTCGCAGGGCTTGGCTGGTTCGGCAAAAACACGATGCTGATCGACCCGATGGCGGGCAGTTACTTTTTGCTCACGGTCTTGCTCACCGACGTCGAACTGCCCGCCGCCGCGCCGATCGCGGTGGACCACTGTGGCACATGCACCGCCTGCCTCGACGCCTGCCCCACCGACGCCTTCGTCGCGCCGCGCGTGCTCGACGCACGGCGCTGCTTAAGCGCGATCACGATCGAGGATCACGGACCGGTGCCCCACGACCTCCGCGCGGCGCTCGGCGCATGGGTCTTCGGCTGCGACATCTGCCAAGAGGTCTGCCCTTGGAACCGGCATGCGCCGGGGTCGGCGGAGCCTTTGTTTCAGCCGCGCGACGGCCATGCATCCCTGCCGCTCGCCGAACTGCTCGCCCTCGACGACGACGCCTTTCGCCGCCGGTTCAAGGGCACGCCGCTCGTGCGGGCGAAGCGTTCGGGATTGCTGCGTTCGGCCGCGATCGCGCTCGGCAACCGGCCCGACGCCGCGAGCGCCGATGCCCTGATCGCGGCGCTTGCCGATCTCGACGAGGTCGTGCGCGGCGCCGCCGCGTGGGCGCTGGGACGGTGGCGGCACGCAAATGCCGCGCTCGCCGCGATCGCGCACGATGCGCTCGTCGCTCGATTGCCGCTCGAGACCGACGCCACGGTGCGCACCGAAATCGAATCTGCCCTCTCGTAGGACAGGCCTCCGTGCCTGTCTATCTCCACGCAAAACACGGACATCGTGTCCGTTTTTGCTTGACGGGCTCCGCCCTCTCGTAGGACAGGCCTCCGTGCCTGTCTATCTCCACGCAAAACACGGACATCGTGTCCGTTTTTGCTTGACGGGCTCCGCCCTCTCGTAGGACAGGCCTCCGTGCCTGTCCAGGGCCGGTTTGCAAGACAGGCAGAGACGCCTGTCCTACGTGCCCGTCCTCACGCGCACTCGGCCGTTTCATCGACCTCGGCCGACGCGTCGCGGCCCGGGGCGTCGACCGCATAGAAGCGGTCGAGCACGGCCTGCCAGTCGGCGTTGACCTTCACGGCGATGAAGGCATCGCGGACGGCGAGCGGCTCGGGGTGCAGCCGGGCATACTTGATCGCGAACTTCCGCATCGTGCGGCCGGCGATCTGCTCGCCATGCAGGTTCTGCGAGAGCCGGAAGTGCTCGCGGAGCACGTCGCGCTGCTCGTGCACCGTCGGCGGCGGCAGCGCGGGGCCGCCCGAGAACAGCGCGAGCGTCTGCCGGAAGATCCACGGATTGCCGATCGCGCCCCGGGCCACGCTCACGCCGTCCACGCCGGTCTCGCGCATCATCGCCACGCAGGCCTCGGCCGAGAAGAGGTCGCCGGAGCCGATCACGATCCGCTGGCCCGCATGCCGCTTCACGGCCGTGAGAAATTCCCAGCTGCTCGGGCCCACGTATTTCTGCTGCACGCTCCGGCCATGGACCGTGATCGCCGCCGCGCCGCGGTCGAAGGCGCCGTCGAAGATCGTCCAGAATTTCTCGACGCTCTCCGGCGAATCGTCGATGCCGCGCCGCATCTTGAGCGTCACAGGCACGTGCGCCGGCACCGCCGCGCGGACCCGGCTGACGATCTCGAGCGCCGTCTCGGGCACGCCGAGGAGATAGCCGCCCCGGCAACGGCCGAGCACCTTCTTCACGGGGCAGCCGAAATTGATGTCGATCACGTCGAAGCCCGCCTCGACGAGCCGGCGGGCCGCGGGCGCGAAGTCGTCGGGGTTTGCCCCCATGAGCTGGCCGCCGACGGGATGCTCGTCGTCGCTCACCGCGATCCGGGCCAGGTTTTTCCTGTTCGTGCCGATCACCGCGATGAACGTATCGAGCAGCACCTCGCAGAGCGTGTAGGCCGCGCCGTAGTGCCGCGCGAGCACCCGCATCGGGAGGTCGCTGTAGCCGGAGAGTGCCGCCTGCACGACCGGCGACGCGAGCTGCACTCCGCCGATCGAAAAAGGTGTCAGGACTCTTTTTCGGTCCACCGTCTTGCCAGAAAGAAGCGTCATGGCCGGAAAAGAGTCCTGACACCTTTTTTGATCACGTCAGCACCGGACACATGTCGAACCACGCGCGTCCCTGGGCCGCCATCCACTCGAAGCTCGACATCGGCCCCCAGTCACCCGGCTCGTAGACGTCGATCGGGGCCATGCCGCCGGAGCCCCAGCCGCGCGCGAAGGGATCGATGATCTCCCACGACTTCTCCACCTCGTCGGACCGCGCGAAGAGGCTGGCATCCCCCTCCATCACGTCGAGCAGCAGAGGCTCGTAGGCCTCCGGCAGCCGGCCGGCGAACTCGCGTGAATAGCTGAACTCGAGGTCGGTGAGCCGCAGCTGCATGCCTGCGCCGGGCACCTTCGTGTGGAAGTGGAGCTGGATGCCCTCCGCTGGCTGGATCTGCACGACGAGCCGGTTCGCCTCGCGATGAAACGACCGCCTGCCCTCGGCGAAGAGCTCGAGCGGCGGCTGGCGAAACGCGATCACGATCTGCGTCGTGCGGCAGCTCATCGCCTTGCCGCTCCGCAGGTAGAAGGGAACGCCCTGCCACCGCCAGTTGTCGATCTCGAGGCGGATCGCGCCGAACGTGGCCGTCTGGCTGCCGGCGGCGACGCCGGGCTCGGCGAGGTAACCGCGATACTGGCCGCGGACGCCCGCCGCCGCCACCTCGCCCGCCTCGAGCGGGCGGATCGCTTCGAGCACCTTCACCTTCTCGTTGCGGACGGCTGTGGCCTCGAACCGCACCGGTGCCTCCATCGCCGTCACCATCAGGAGTTGCAGCAGGTGATTCTGAAACATGTCGCGGAGTACGCCGGCCGTGTCGTAATAGGCGCCGCGGCGGCCCACCTTCACCTCCTCCGCCACGGTGATCTGCACATGGTCGATGTAGCGGCGGTTCCAGACCGGCTCGAAGATCGTGTTGGCGAACCGTAGCGCCAGCATGTTTTGCACCGACTCCTTGCCCAGGTAGTGGTCGATGCGGAAGACCTGGCTCTCGTGAAACACCGAGTGGAGGTGGGCATTGAGCGCCCGCGCCGACTCGAGGTCGGTGCCGAACGGTTTCTCCACCACGATCCGCCGCGGGCCGCGGTTCTCGGCCGCCATGCCGTGGGCGCCGAGCGCCGTCACGACGGGCGCGTAGAACTGCGGCGCCGTGGCGAGGTAGTAGACCCTCGTCGCCTCGCCGGCCCCTTCGAGCGCGGCCAGCCGCGCGTCGAGCGCCGCGAAGTCAGCGGCCTGCGAGATGTCGCCCGGCTGGTAGAAGATCCGCGCCGCGAACTCCCGCCAGGAGGCGTCGTCGAGCGGCGCGCAGCCGCAGTGCAGTGACGTCGATTCCCGCAGGCTTGCCCGCCAGGCGTCGTCGGTCATGAGCGTGCGCGAGAAGCCGATGATCCGCGTGTCGGCAGGGAGCGAGCCCGACCGCACTAGGTTGTAGAGCGCAGGCACGAGCTTGCGGCTCGTGAGGTCGCCAGAGGCGCCGAAGATCACGATCGTGTGGGACATAGGCTGCGAGTGTACCGTCTCTCAGCCCCCTTGCTGAACACGATCGCTGCCAGATACGCACGACAGGCTGAAGCCTATCCCACCATGGCATGACGGGCTGAAGCTTGTCCCACCGGTCAGAACCGCATGCCCGTGAAGCCGCCATCGACGTAGAGGCTCGTGCCGGTGATGAAGCTGCCGGCGACCGGGGCGCAGAGCAGGATGGCGGCGCCGACGAGTTCCTCGGGATTGCCGAAGCGGTTCATCGGCGTCTGGCTCATGATCGAGGCCGTCCGCTCGGGCGACAAAATCTTGCGGTTTTGCTCGGCGGGGAAGAAGCCGGGGCAGAGTGCGTTCACCCGCACGCCCTTGGGGGCGAGTTCGCGGGCGACGTTTTGCGTGTAGTTGAGCACCGCGGCCTTCGACGCGGAGTAGATGAAGACCTTCGAGAGCGGCTTGTCGGCCGAGACGCTGCCGATGTTGAGGATCGCACCGCCGCCGAAGCCGGCCGCGAAGTTGCCGGCCATGTGGGCGCCGAAGATCTGGCAGCCGAGGTGGGTGCTCTTGAGGTTGGTGTCGAGCACCTTGTCGTAGTCGTCGTCGGGAATTTCGAAGTAGGGCACCGACGAGTTCACGCCGGCGCAGTTGACGAGGATGTCGGCCCGGCCCCGGGCGTGGATCACCGCCTCCAGGAGCGCCCGCACGCTCGACCGATCGACCGCATCGACCGAGGCGAAGGCGGCATCACCGCCGGCCGCGCGGATCGCATCGACCCTCGCCTGACCACGGTCGGCGCCGCGGCCGGCGACCATGACGAACGCCCCGGCCTGCGCGAGCCCCTCGGCGAGCGCGCCGCCGAGCACGCCGGTGCCGCCGACGACGACGGCCGTCTTCCCCGACAGGCTGAAGAGATGTTCGAGGAACGAGCCGCTCATGCGTTGCCCCCCTTCGATCCCACCGGCTTCCGCAGGTCGAGCCACTCGGTGTGGAACGTGCCCGGCTTGTCGGTCCGCTCGTAGGTGTGGGCGCCGAAGTAGTCGCGCTGGGCCTGCAGCAGGTTGGCCGGCAGGTCGGCATGGCGATAGCCGTCGTAATAGGCCAGCGCCGCCATGAAGGCCGGCACCGGGATGCCGATCGTGGCGGCCGTGGCGACCACGTGCCGCCAGGCCTTCTGGGCCTTGGCGAGGGCGTCGGTGAAGTAGGGAGCGAGCATGAGGTTTTCGAGGTTCGGGTTTGCCTTGTAGGCCTCGGCGATCCGCTCGAGGAACTGCGCCCGGATGATGCAGCCGCCCCGCCACATCATCGCGATCGCGCCGTAGTCGAGCGGCCAGTCGTGCTCCTTGGCCGCCGCGGCCAATTGCACGTAGCCCTGGGCGTAGCTCGCGATCTTCGAAGCATAAAGCGCCTGCCGCACCTGCTCGATGAACTCGGCCTTGTCGCCGCGGTTGGGCATGTCGGGGCCGGCGAGCACGGAGCTTGCGCGAACGCGGGCGTCCTTGAGCGCCGAAAGGCAGCGGGCGTAAACAGCCTCGGTGACGAGCGTGCTCGGCACGCCGAGGTCGAGGGCGAGCTGGCTCATCCACTTGCCGGTGCCCTTGGCGCCGGCCTTGTCGAGGATTCGATCGACCATGAAGGCACCCGTGTCGGGATCCTTCACGGTGAAGATGTCGCGGGTGATCTCGATCAGGTAGCTGTCGAGGTCGCCCTTGTTCCACTCGTCGAAGACCTGCGCGAGTTCCTCGTTCGTGAGGCCGGCGCCGAGCTTGAGCAGCCAGTAGGCCTCGCAGATCAGCTGCATGTCGCCATACTCGATGCCGTTGTGCACCATCTTCACGTAGTGGCCGGCGCCGCGCGGGCCCACCCAATCGCAGCAGGGGATGTCGCCCTTGGGGCCCACCTTCGCGGCGATCGCCTGGAAGATTGGCTGCACGAGCGGCCAGGCCGATTTCGAGCCGCCCGGCATCAGGCTTGGGCCCTTGAGCGCGCCCTCCTCGCCCCCCGACACGCCCGTGCCGATGTATTGCAGGCCCGCCGCCTCGACGTCCTTCGTGCGGCGCTCGGTGTCGGAATAGAGCGTGTTGCCGCCGTCGATGATCACGTCACCCTTCGAGAGCAGCGGGGTGAGCGTCTTGATCAGGTCGTCGACCGCGGGGCCGGCCTTCACCATCATCATCACCTTCCGCGGGGCCTTGAGCGACGCGACGAGGTCCTCGAGCGAACGGCAGCCGACGACGTTGGGCTGCTTGCCGCGGCCCGCGACGAAGGCGTCGGTGACGGAGCCGGTGCGGTTGTAGACGGCGATGGAGTAGCCGCGGCTGGCGACATTGAGGGCGAGGTTTTCGCCCATCACGGCCAGACCGATCAAACCAATGTCACACGTCGCCTGCTTCGCCATCGATGGCACTCCTCCCAATTGTTTTCCGCCGGCGGCCCGGCGCGGGTGACGCAGACTATATCGGTGGCTGCGCCCTTGGGCCACAATCGCGGTGAAACACGGGCAGAAACAGGAAACTGAAGAAGCACCGCCGGAGCGACCGATACCACTGGCACGGCGGGATCAACCGGTGCGCCGGGAGTGTTCGGGAGGGTCGAGCCGATCGTCAAGGCTTGACCAAACGGCCCAAACTCCCATAGCGTGACAGGCGTCTCGCATACGGCTCCGTAGCCAAGTGGCTAAGGCAGCGGATTGCAAATCCGCCATCGTCGGTTCGACTCCGACCGGAGCCTCTTCGTTTTCGCGCGCCAACAAAAAAACCCCGGGGCCGCACGGGCCCGCGGGGTTTGTCGTTCAAGCGATGCTCACCCGGATGTCGGCGGGACGTTAGGGCAGGATCACCGCGTCGATGACGTGGATAACGCCATTTTTGGCCTTGATGTCGGTCTTCAAGACCTTCGACATCCCCGTCGCCGTGCCGACCTTCACGCCGTCGGCCGTCGAGATCGACACCGTCTTGCCGCCGGCCGTCTTGGCGTCCTTGAGCTTCACCACGTCGGCGGCGTAGACGGCTCCCGGGACGACGTGCAGCAGCAGGATTTCCTTGAGCTTTTCCTTGTTTTCCGGCTTCAGCAGGCTCTCGAGCGTGCCGGCCGGCAGTTTCGCAAACGCCTCGTCGGTCGGGGCGAAGACGGTGAACGGCCCGTTGCCCTTGAGGGTCGTCACGAGATCGGCCGCGGTCAAAGCCGCCGCCAGCGTCTTGAACGTGCCGGCGCCGACCGCCGTGTCGACGATGTCTTGAGGCGCCTGCGCCATTGCCACCTCGCGCACGGGATGCGAGGAGATCACGCGCTCGCTGATCACGGTGTGCTGCGTCCGGACAACGTGCCCGTGATGCACGATTCGGCCCGAGCTTCCCTTGCAGGGCGCAGCCACGCCAGGCACCGAAGCCAGGGCGACGCCAAGCGACATCACCATCACACCGCCGGCATATCGAGACAAGTTCATGATGCTCTCCACTGAAAAAGGGGACGTTGATTCCACTCGCGAACCCTAGGCCGAAGCGGTCCCGAGGCAAGAGGGCATGCCGGCAACGCATGCTTCACCGGCAGGAATCGCCGCGCCGCACAGAGGGCTCACCGCCGACACTGGCGGAAAAGCATCACAGGCGTTCGACCGTTGCGGGACCGACCGGGAAGAGCTGGAAGCAGATGCCAAGCAGCAGCGGCACGAGCACGAGCGTCACGAGCGTCGAGATCAGCATGCCGCCCAGGAGCACCGCGCCGAGCCCGCGGTAGAGCTCGCTGCCCGCTCCAGGGAAGAGCACCAGCGGCAGGAGGCCGAGCACCGTCGTCAGCGTGGTCATGAAGATCGGCCGGATGCGGCTGCGGACCGCCTCGAGAATAGCCTCCGTCGGCTCCCACCCGACTGCCCGGCCGTCGTCGGCTTCGCCGCGCACCAGCTGCAGGGCCCGCTCCACGATCAGGATCGGGTTGTTCACGACCGTGCCGATGAGGATCACGAAGCCGAGCATGGTGAGCACGTCGAGCGACTGGTAGATGCCGAACGCCGCGCCCAGCCGGTTCAGCACTGCGAGCCCCAGCAGGCCGCCGACGCTCCCCAGCGGCACAGACAGAATGATCACCGCCGGATAGACCCACGACTCGAACAGCGCCGCCATCAGGAGGTAGGTGATCAGGCCGGCCAGCACGAGATTGAACCAGAGCGATTGCCAGGTGGTGACGAGCTTGTCGGTGGTGCCGCCGAGCGTGATCGCATAGCCGCCCGCGAGGGCCCCCGACTCGACGAGCGGCCTGACGACCATGTTCTTGATGCGATCTTGCGCCTCCTCCAGGGGCATCCGGGCCGGCGGCGACACCTGCACCGTGATCGCCCGTTCCCGCTCGCGATGGAGGATCTGCTCCGGGCCGCTCGAAAACTCCCGCACCTCCGCGACGCTGTCCAGCGGCACGAGCTGGCCACCCGGCGTAATCACGGGGAGGGTGCGCACGTCCTGCGTGCGTTTCACGAATCGCTCGTCTCCCTTGATCACGAGGTCGATGCGATCGCTGCCGAGGTAGTAGTCGGTGGCGTAGCCGCCATCGACCAGGCAGTCGACCATGTAGCCGAGCTGTCGGGCGTCGAGCCGCATGTCGGCCGCCTGCTCCAGCCGCGGCACGAGCTGGATCTCGGGGCTCGAGAGATCGAGCGACGGCCTGGGCAGGTTTTGGCTGCCCGGGGTCGCCTGGGGAAGCTTGCCCATCACCTGCACCCCGAGCTGCACGAGTGTGGCGAGGTCGGGACCCGTGATCTCGATGTCGACGGTGCGGCCCGATCCGATCCCCTGCTCGAAGAGGCTCGACTGCTTGGCCACCGCGAACGTGCCCGGCAGGTCGGCGGCCACGCGGCGGATCAACGGCACCAGCTTCGATGCCTGGAGCGGGTCGAGCGAACGCACGCCGAGAAACACGCTCCTGCCGCGGGCCACGAAAAACATGTCGCCGAGGATCGGCGCGTCGAGCGCGGCGGCCTCGGGGGTGCCCGGATCGACGTCCCAGTAGGGCAGCAGCCGCGACTCGACGATGTCTCCCATCCGCAGCAATTCGTCGATGTTGTAGCCCGGCGGCGGCAGGAGGATGCCGAAGACGAGGTTGCGGTTGCCCTCGGGCAGATACTCGACCTTCGGCATCAAGAGCCACGTGGCGACTATCGCGGCCGCCACGATCGCGAGCGAGGTCACGGACTGCCGCACGAAGCCGCCGAGCAGGAATCGATCGAGGCGAATCAGGGCTTGCGTGAAGCCGCCGCCGACGAGCCCCACGAGATCGCCCGCCCCCCCGAAGGCCGAGCGCTGCTTTGCGTTCCCCGCCGCGTCGCCGCCGGTGACCACCGCCACGGCCGCGCGGGCATGGCGTCCCTGCAGGAGCCAGGCCGCCGCGGCCGGCACCACGAGCCCCGAAACAGCGAGCGAGAGACCGACGGCCGCGGCGATCGCCAGGGCGATGTCGCCAAAGAGCTGGCCGGCCTCCCCTTTTACGAACAACACCGGCAGGAAGACGGCGACGTTGGTGAGCGTGCTCGCGAGGATGGCACCCCACACCTCGCCGGTGCCGCGGACCGCGGCCGTCTGCGGATCTTCCCCACGGCTCCAGTGCACGAAGATGTTTTCCAGCACGACCACGGCATTGTCGATAAGCATGCCGACGGCGAACGCGATGCCGGCCAGGCTGATCACGTTGAGCGTGCGATCGAAGGCCGCGAGCGCCAGGAAGGTGCCCATCACGCTCACGGGGATCGACAGCGCTACGATCAGCGTGGAGCGGATGTTGCGCAAAAACAGCAACAGCGTGCCGAGCGTGAGCAGGCCGCCCACGAGGATGTTGTCGTTGACCAGGCCGATCGCCGAATTGATGTAGTCGGTCTCGTCGTAGACGAGCGTGAGGCTCAGGCCGCGCGGTCGCAGCCCCGCGTCGATGTCGGCGGCCACGCCCCGCAGCCGGCGCATCATCTCGAGGACATTGGTACCCTGTTCGCGGGTCACCTTGACGGCGATGTTGCGGGCGCCGAACCGCCGCACGATGCCGTCGGGCTTCTTCGTGCCGAGCTGCGCCCGGGCGACGTCGCGCACATACACCGGCTTGCCGTCCCGCCGCGTGATGATCACGCCCTCCACCTGCTCCGGCGAGCGCAGCCGGCCGAGCGTACGGACGACGTACCGCCGCTTTCCCTCCCAGACGTCGCTGCCGGACGTGTCTTGGTTTTGGTTGGCGAGGGCCAGACGGAGGTCGTCGATCGTGAGCCGGCGGGCGGCGAGGAGCTGCGGATCGACGATCACCTGCAGCTCGTCCGCGCGGCCACCCACCAGGTCGGCGTTCGACACGCCATCGACCCGCTCGAGCCGGCTCTCGATCTCGTCTTCGGCCATGCGCCGCATCGCCTCGACGTCGAAGTCGGGCGGCCGGAGCGACTCGAGTTCCGGGTGCGCGGCCACGATCCGGCGGAGCCGAAAGAGGGCGAGATCGGGCGTGCGCGCCGTCATGACCCGGTCGAGTTCGGCCGCCAGCGCGGGGTGGTCGGCCCTGGCCTTCGTGATCGCGGCCGGGTCGGGGGCGGCCTGCCCGAGGATCAGCCAGGCCACGGGCCGGTCGTTGGAGCTGGCCGTGCGAATCACCGGCCGGTCGGCGTCGATCGGCCAGTCGCGGACCTGCTGCACGCGGGTGTTGACCTTCACCAGCGCCTGCGACATGTCGGTGCCGACCGCGAATTCCAGCTCGATCACGCCGAGGGAGTCGCTCGAATCACTCGACAGTTTCACCAGCCCTTCGACGCTCCGCAGTTGCTCTTCGAGCGGTTGCACGAGCTCGCGCTCGATCTCCTGCGGACTCGCGCCGATCCACCGCGATTCCACCGAGATCGTGGGCACCTGCACCTCGGGCGTGAGCTGCACCGGCATCGTGACGATCGCGAGGATGCCGAAGAGCGTGATCAGGATCACGCCCACCGCCACCTTCACGGGATTGGCGACGCAGGCGGCGATGAGATTCATGGCGGCCTCCCCGTCAGGGCGTTCGAGGGGGCGGTGCGAACGAGACTGCCATGCCGGGCCGCAGCCGCTCGTTGCCGCGCACGACGACGATCTGACCGGCCGCGATGTCCCCCCGCACCTCGACGGCCCCGCCGACCGCCGCCCCGGGTGATACCGGCACCGGCCGCACGGTGCCGGTGCCCGGCGCCGTCGTCTCGACCGCATACACGAACGGAGGGCCGGCTCCGAGCACCAGCGCGTCCTTCGGCACCACGACGGCCAGCCCCGTTTTTCCGACCGGCAGCCAGGCGCGGGCCAAGAGGCCGCCTCGCAGCACGGGCTGGCCATCGACGATCCGATTGTCGAGCGCCACCTTCACCGGGAAGCTGCGGCTCAAGAGGTCGGCCTGCGGCACCACGCGTTCCACCGTGCCGATCCAGGTCTGGTTGGGCGCCGCATCGATGTCGAGCCGCACGGCGGCGCCCGCGGACAGCGAACCGATCGACAGCTCCGGCACCTGCACCTCGATCTCGACGCGGTCGAGCTCCGCGATCCGCGCGATGAGGCCGCCTCGTGCGACCCATTGGCCCTTCTCGGTAAACCGCTCGACCACCCAGCCGTCGAACGGCGCGCGGATCGTGTGCTTGCCGAGTTGATCGTCGATCCGATTGAGTTCGGCTTCCTGGGCGGCCACCGCGGCGGCGGCCTGAGCGATCTGCTCGGCCCGCGGCCCGGCCTCGGCGAGCGCGAGCGCCGCCCTGGCGCCGGCGAGTTGCGCCTCGAACTGTCGCATCTCGGTCTGCGCGTCCTGCAGTTCGTCGGCGGTGCTCGTGCCGCGTTCGACAAGCCGCGTGAGCCGGCTCAAGCGGCTCCGGGCATACTCGAGCCGCGCCTCGAATCCCGCCACCACGGCCCGGGCCTGGGCGATCTCTTCGGGGCGAGTTCCCGCCCGGAGTTCGCCGAGCACTTGCCGCCGGCGCTCGAGCTCGGCCGCGGCGCCCGTGCGCTCGATTTCCAGCATGCCGCGCAGGAGCTCCGCGATCGGCTGGCCCGCCGAGACGTGCTGCCCGTCTTCGATCGGAAATTCGACGAGCCGGCCATCGACGGCGCTGCCGACGTCGCTCGTGCGTCGCGGGTAGACCGTGCCCACGAACGGCTGCGAAGCGGCGATCTCTTGCTGTTCGGCGGTCGCGACCACCACCGGAGGGGCGGGCGGTTCGGCCGCGACGGCCGGTTTGCCTGGTATTGACGGGAAGAGCAGGGGGGCGAGCGCGGCGAAAAACGCTGCCGAGCGGCGCATGGTGGTGCGAGGGAGCATCCTGACTTTTATACCCTCACTCGAATGCCGAAACGGTCGGCAGATGGTGTTTTCAGCCCGCATTTTCCAGCCGCTTGACGCCCACCTCGGGCTTCGCTAATTTTTCGGGAGTCCCGCGGCCGATCCAAGATTCTCCGGATCGGTTCCCGCTGGATGGCTCGTGACGCTTTCGTCATGGCCTGCTCGTGGGTTGAGGCCCGTTTCGGCAATCGTGTGCTTGCGTACACCGTTGCCGGAATGAACCTCTGTCCATGACGGGCCACGAGCCGTCATCGCTGCACTTCGGTGCAGGGGTGTCGGCTTGTTTTGTTCTTTGACAATTTGGTCGTGGTAGTTGGCATCTTGAAAAGAATGCCGAAGGGATCGTGTTCTCAAGACACGCTTCCGGAGGCGTTCTCCCAAGGCTCAAGCGTGAAGCGGTTGTTTTCGGACTCGAGGCTTTCGGGCTTCGGTCGGAAAGCGGTCGCTGGCACGCAGCGAGAATACGTTACTGCCCTGGATGGGGTCGGCGCGCTTGCCGGCGATGATCCAGGGCTATCCAGTGCTCAACAAGCACTGGGCCCGTAGTTGAATCTCGAAGAGTTTGTTTCCGAAGGTCCGATTTGCGTCGGTCTTCGCGAGCATTCGATTCGGGTGGTCAAGCTACAAAGGGCGCATGGGGGATGTCTAGGCGTTAGGAGGCTTTGAAGGGCGCGGAAGACTGCGATAAGCCCGGGGAAACCGTCAAACAGGTGATGATCCCGGGATGCCCGAACAGACCGTGACTGAATCCATAGGTCACGAGTAGCGAACGCGGAGAACTGAAACATCTCAGTACCCGCAGGAAAAGAAAGAAAAATCGATTTCCTGAGTAGTGGCGAGCGAAAGGGAAATAGCCCAAACCGCAGTGGTTTCCACCGCGGGGTTGTAGGGCCCTCCACCGGAGTTATCAAACAATTGGCTAGCGGAATGATCTGGAAAGGTCGTCCACAGAGGGTGACAGGCCCGTACGCGAAAGCTGGTTGTCTCTGGAGGGTACCCTGAGTAGGTCGAGCCACGTGGAATCTCGACTGAATCTACGGGGACCATCCCGTAAGGCTAAATACTCCCTAACGACCGATAGTGAACAAGTAGAGCGATCGAAAGATGAGAAGAACCCCTGCTAGGGGAGGAATGTGAACCTGAAACCATGTGCCTACAAGCGGTCGGAGCGCTATGGCGGGTAACCGCAATGCGTGACGGCGTGCCTTTTGCATAATGATCCGGCGAGTTACCGTCAGCGGCTCGGTTAAGGCTCTCAGGGCCGTAGCCAAAGGGAAACCGAGTCTGAATAGGGCGACAATTGGTCGCTGGTGGTAGACGCGAAACTGCACGAACTACCCATGAGCAGGTTGAACCGCGGGTCAAACCGCGTGGAGGACCGAACCCACTTGGGTTGAAAACCGAGGGGATGACTTGTGGGGAGGAGTGAAAGTCTAATCAAGCGCAGAGATAGCTCGTTCTCTCCGAAATAGCTTTAGGGCTAGCCTCGGAACATTGCACAGTGGGGGTAGAGAGACTGAATTGGATGAGGGCTCTTCCCGAGTACCTCACCGAACCAAACTCCGAATACCATTGTGTTTACTCCGGGAGTCAGTCCGCGAGGGATAAGCTTCGCGGTCAAAAGGGAAACAACCCAGACCACCTGCTAAGGTCCCCAAGCAGAACTCAGTCACTAAGGAAGTCGAGTTGCAGTGACAGCCAGGATGTTGGCTTAGAAGCAGCCATCATTTAAAAAGTGCGTAACAGCTTACTGGTCGAGCAACTCCGCGCCGATAATGAACGGGAGTAAGTTCTGCACCGAAGCAGTGGAATTCACCTTGTGTGAATTGGTAGGAGAGCGCTGTACATCAGATACAAGTCGCACCGTAAGGAGCGATGCCGGGGTGTACAGGTGATTATGCCGGAATGAGTAACGATTAAGCAGGTGAGAATCCTGCTCGCCGAAAGCCTAAGGTTTCCTGGGGAAGGTAAATCCGCCCAGGGTTAGCCGGTTCCTTAGTCGAGGCCGAAAGGCGTAGACGATGGACAGCAGGTCAACATTCCTGCGCCATATTGCCGGACCGATGGAGGGACGGCGTCTGAAAGGTGAGGGGACGGATAGAAATGTCCCTCGCCCGTGTGGAAGGTAGCTGTAGGAAAATCCGCAGCGACATCCTGAAGTGCGGGACAAAGACGCTTATGTTTCGATAGTCACCCGAAGGACGTCCAAGAAAAGCTTCTAAGGGTTGATGGCAATGTGACCGTACTAAAACTGACACAGGTAGGCGGGACGAGAAGTCCTAGGCGCTCGGGAGAACACTGGTTAAGGAACTCTGCAAAATGGCCCCGTAAGTTCGCGATAAGGGGTACCCCCGATGGTTAACGCTGTTGGGGGTCACAGTAAATCGGCATCAGCGACTGTTTATCAAAAACACAGGACTCTGCTAACTCGCAAGAGGATGTATAGAGTCTGACGCCTGCCCGGTGTTGGTAGGTTAAGGAAGAGGGTTCGCCGCAAGGCAAAGCCCGCGACCGAAGCCCCAATAAACGGCGGCCGTAACTATGACGGTCCTAAGGTAGCGAAGTTCCTTGTCGGGTAAGTTCCGACCTGCATGAATGGCGTAACGACTGATGCACTGTCTCAACCAGTGACCCGGTGAAATTGTAGCCGTGGTGAAGATGCCACGTACCCGCAGTGTGACGGAAAGACCCCGTGAACCTTTACTGTAGGCTGATATTGGTCTCGGACGTGTTCTGTGTAGGATAGGTGGGAGGCTTTGAAGCGGTGGCGCAAGCCATCGTGGAGCCAACGTTGAAATACCACCCTGAATTCGTTTGAGTTCTAACTCTGATTCCCGTGAATCCGGGCAGAGGACAGTGTCAGTTGGGCAGTTTGACTGGGGCGGTCTCCTCCAAAAGAGTAACGGAGGAGTTCAAAGGTACTCTCAGCCTGGTTGGCAATCAGGCATCGAGCGTAAAGGTAGAAGAGTGCTTGACTGCGAGACCCATGAGTCGAGCAGATACGAAAGTAGGACTTAGTGATCCGGCGGTGCTGGATGGAAAGGCCGTCGCTCATCAGATAAAAGGTACTCCGGGGATAACAGGCTTATCGCTTCCGAGCGTCCATAGCGGCGAAGCGGTTTGGCACCTCGATGTCGGCTCATCACATCCTGGGGGTGGAGAAGCTCCCAAGGGTTTGGCTGTTCGCCAATGAAAGTGGTACGTGAGCTGGGTTCAGACCGTCGTGAGACAGGTCGGTCCCTATCTGCTGTGGGCGCACGAAACTTGAGGGGATTCTTCTTTAGTACGAGAGGATTTGGAAGGACGTTCCTCTGGTGTTCCAGTTGTCGCGCTAGCGGCACGGCTGGATAGCTATGAACGGAACGGATAAACGCTGAAAGCATATAAGCGTGAAGCCCGCCCCAAGATCAGGTTTCGTAGGGCTTTATGCCCGAAAGTCCCCTGGAAGACGACCAGGTTGATAGGCCGGACGTGTACGTGCAGCAATGCACTCAGCTAACCGGTACTAACGGACGAACGCTTGACCACTCGTATCGAGTGTTCCTGAACCGCTCAGGCGGTTCGGAATCATGCCGACTACCACGACACAACATTCGTTGCCGCGAAGGCGGCAACACAGATATTTCCGGTGAACATATCTGGAAGGTCACACCCGTTCCCATCCCGAACACGGTAGTTAAGCTTCCAGAGCCGATGGTAGTGCCACAAGCGCGAGAGTAGGTATCGCCGGATTTTTACAACGCAGGCCCGCACGGCTCACCGCCGTGCGGGCCTGTCTGTTTTTCCCGATGTGGGACAGGCTTCAGCCTGTCATGTGCACGCCGGGCAGCATCTCGCGGAGCAGTTCGAGCGGCAGGCCGACGACGTTCGACGGGCTGCCGGCGACGAGTCGGAGCGGCAATCGCTCGTCTTGGAAGCCGCAGGCGCCCGCCTTGCCCTGCCAGAGGCCGCTCGCGAGATACCAATCGAGGAATTCCTTTGAGAGCGGCCCCATCTCGAGCAGGCTTTCCGCCACCGCCAATCGCGGCTGCCCATCCGGCAGCTGCCAGACGCAGACGCCCGTGAGCACACGGTGCCTGCGGCCGGAGAGGGTCTCGAGCATCCGTCGGGCGTCGGCGGCGTCGGCCGGCTTGCCGAGCACAGTGCCATCTACGTCGCTGAGCGTGTCGCAGGCCACGAGGATCCCGGCCACGCCGGTGGCCGCCACTGCCTCGGCCTTTGCGCGGGCGAGCCTGACGACGTAATCCGCGAGCGGCTCAGCGGGGTCACGCGGGGGCTGCGATTCCTCGGCCGCCTCGGGGGGCGCGGCCACGGTCACCTGCCAGCCCTCGCCCCTGGCCAGTTCCAGCCGCCGCGGCGAGCGGCTTGCAAGCACGATCGATCGACGCAACGCTTGATCCATGCAATCAAAACCTCCCGTCCCCGAAACCCTCTTCGAGGACGACCACCTGATCGTACTCGCGAAGCCGGCCGGGCTGCCAACGGCAAACGCGCCGCGTGGAACCACGAGCGCCTTCACGCTCGTGCAGCGCGGCCTGCCGCGGGGCGGCTTCGTCGGGGTGGTGAGCCGGATCGATGCGCCCGTGTCGGGCGTGCTCGTCTTCGCCAAGACCCGCGCGGCCGCGGCCGAGCTCTCCCGGCAGTTTCGCGAACGCACCGTCGAGAAGGATTACGTGGCGATCGTCGAGGGGCGGTTTCCGGCGCCGCTCGGCACCTGGGTGGATTGGCACGACACGATCACACGCGAAGACCGCGACCGGCCCGACCGCGACGACCGCGACGACCGCGACGACCGCGACGAAATAGGCGGTGAACCGCCGGACGAAGAGGCAGACTCGGGTCGCGCCGCCCACGCCCGAGCCCGCGTCGTCTGCCGCGCGGGTGAGGTGTCGCTCGTGGAGCTCGCCCCGTCCACCGGCCGGCGGCATCAACTGCGGCTGCAGCTCTCGCGCCGCCGCTGCCCGATCGTCGGCGACCGCCGCTACGGCAGCCGCATCCCGCTCGAACAAGGCGCCATCGCCCTCCATGCCCGTCGGCTCGCCATCGATCACCCCGCGACCGGGGAGCGGATCACGATCGAGTCGCCCCTGCCGCCGGCCTGGAGCCTCCGGTTTCCGGCGCTCTTCAAGCGGTCGGATCGGCCGCCGGGGGGCGGGCGGCAAGGCCGTCCGGCACGACGCCCTTCCGGGGGGTAGACTCTCCTACGGGGAATGACTCCGCCCGCTTCGAACCCATGACGCCGACCCCGCACGCCGATGCCGCCGATGGCGGCGCCGCCAGACAGCCGCCACGCCGCCGTTTCCGTGAAACGGCGATCGCCAGCGGTCTGCTCGACTCGGCGCAACTCGACGCCGCCGAGGCGCAGGCTCGGGCGGTGCTGGGTGAAGGGCCGCATGCTGCCGACCGCCTCGACAAGGCGGTGGCCGACGTGCTCGTGGGCCGCGGCCAGCTGACGAAATTTCAGGCGGGCCAGATGCTCCTGGGCCGCAGCAAGCTTTCGCTCAACCAATACCGCATCCTCGACCAGGTGGGGCAGGGGGGGATGGGGCGGGTGTTCAAGGCGCAGCATGCGATGATGCGCCGGATCGTCGCCATCAAGGTGCTGACGAAAGACAAGGCCACGGCCGCCACCGAAGCCGCCTTTCTGCGGGAGATCGAGCGGCTCGGCGACCTCGACCACGAAAACCTGCTGCGGGCGCTCGATGCCGGCCGTGATGGCAAGGTGTATTACCTCGTCACCGAATACGTCGAGGGGCTCGACCTGCGGCGCCAGGTCTTGCGGCACGGGCCGCTCGATGAATGGACCGCCGCCTCGGTGATCGTGCAGGCGGCCCACGGCCTCGCCTGCGCGCACGATCAGGGCGTCGTGCACCGCGACGTGAAGCCCGGCAACCTGCTCGCCACGAAAGAGGGACGCGTCAAGGTGCTCGACCTCGGCCTCGCGGGCTCCGTCTTCGACATGCAGTCTTCCGCGTCGGCCCGCGTGATCGGCACGATGGACTACATGGCTCCGGAGCAGGTGCGGAATCCGGCCAACGCCCGCGCGACGGCCGACATCTACGGCCTCGGCTGCACGCTCTACTTCCTGCTCACAGGGCAGGTGCCGTTTCCCGGCGGCACGCGCGAAGAGAAGGCGCAGCGGCAGCTCACGCAGGAGCCCGTTCCGCTCCGCCGGCTCGCGCCGCAGGTGAGCCTGCCATTCGCGCGGGTCGTCGAGGCGATGATGCGGAAGAACCCCGCCGAACGCATCGCCTCGGCCCACGAGCTGCTCGAGCGGCTCCGGCAGTGGACTCCGGAGCAGCCGCTCCCCATGCCGCGGCGGCGTTCTCCGCAGGTGATGGCGGGGTCGCAGCAGCCTGGTTCCCGCGAGCAGACCAGTTCCCGCGATTCCACACAGGGCCCGATGTCGCTGTCGGAAGAGACCGCTGGCGGCTCGAGCGCCGCGAGCACGCCATCGGTCGATTCGGTAAACGAAGTCTTCGATCCCGAACAGGTGGTGTTGCCCAGTGCAGTCGGACGAAAGGAGTTTGAACGGTTCGACCGCGGCGGCGCCGCGCGGCTCGCGGAGTTGGTGCAGCGGCTGGCCATGTCGTTTGCCCGGTCGGGCGGTCTTCGCCAGGCGGGGGCGTCGATGGCCGTGGCGGCCGTCCTCAGTTGGGGGATTGGAACGCTCTGCGGATGGCTCGGCATCGATGCCCCGGGGCTGGCCATCCTCGTCGGGGCCCTGGCATTCGCCGCTATCTTTGGCGTGCAGGCCTGGGCGGCCCGTTCGGCCCGCCGCGGGGACGACTGACCCAGCGCCCGCTCCGGAGCGCCGCTCGTTGACACGGCCGCAATCGACGCCTACCAATGAGGCCTGTCAGCTTCGTTCCGCCCCGGCGGAAACGCTGCGGACGGGTAGCTCAGTTGGTAGAGCAACGGACTGAAAATCCGTGTGTCGCCGGTTCGATTCCGGCCCCGTCCACTGTCGCGGCACGGCTTGTGCCACGGGCAAAAAAGAATCGGGCGGCGTCCTGGGGACGCCGCCCGATCCGTTTGAGCCATTCGCGCGATGCGAGCTTATCCCTGAACCATCGCCTTTAGGTTCTTGAGGGCACGCACGCGAACCTTCACGCTCGCGGGCTTGGCCGGACGATCCTGCAGCTCGCCGGTGAAGGGGTTCTTGACGCCCTTTTGAGCCGGACGGGCCGGAACCTTGCGACGCTCGACCTTCACCAGGCCGGGGATCGAGAAGACGCCGATGCCCGAGCCCTTGAGGGCCTTCTGAATCTCGCTCGTGAGCGCTTCCATCACGGCGACCACGTCCTTCTTCTGCAGACCAGTCGTCTCAGAGATGCTCCGCATGATCTCCGTCTTCGTCATCGGCTTGCTTCCCGACTTCTTCGCCATCGCCAATACCTCCGAAAAATTGTGTGCGGCAGAACCCCCACCGCGATGTGGAGCCCGGCACGAACTGCCGAAAGCGTCGGTGATTAGAGGCTCTGGAAATGAAAATGCAACCCGAAAACCCGATTTCTGGCCGAAAAAAGCGGGGCCGCGGCGGGGCACCCCCGTTTTTGGCCGTACGGACCTTTTCTTGCTGGCCAGAGGCGACGGGTCGTAAGATGAGTCGAGCAGGAGTGATACAGCCGATCGGAGCCGGTCGAAGACCCCGCCGGCACTCGCTTTCCAAGACCTTATCGAGAATACCTGATAGGACCCCGGGAACGCCCCTGGCACCGGGCTTTTGATGGCACGGTTCACACGCGGTGCCGACCTTTCCCGGCGATCTCGCCTCGCCATCGGGCTTTCGTCCGCGATTGTGACGCTGATGTGCCTGGGGCTCGCCCGCGCCGACGAAGACGACGAAGAAGCGATCGAACAGCCTGTCGCAGTGGCGAATGACTCCGCCGAGGAGGAAGCCGCCGAGAGCGGCGTCTCGCTGCCGACCGACCGGCTGCGGGAACGGCAACTCGATCGCGCGCGGCGGCTCGTTGCCGACAAACGCTGGAGCGATGCCGCCACGCTGCTCGACGAGATTCTCGCCGCCGACCGCGACTTCTTCTTCTGCCCCGACCTGCAGAAGAGCACCTGGCGGAGCATCAAGTCGGACGCCTCGCGGCTCGTGGGCGAACTGCCGCCGGAGGGACGCGAGGCATATGGGCTTCAATTTCGGGCGCGTGCGGAGAGGCTGCTCGCGCAGGCGATCGCGCACGGCGATGCCGATGGAGTGATCGCCGTCGCCCGCCGCTGGCCGCACACGCCTGCCGGTCAGCAGGCGACGGTGCTGGCGGCGCTGGCGGCGATTGACGACAACCAGCCGCTGGCGGCGATCGCCTGGCTCGACCGATTGACGGCGGCGAGCGCGCGGGAATTCGAGCCGACTGTCTCGCTGATGCGGGCGAAGGCGTGGTGGCTCGCCGGCCAGCGCGACAAGGCGCTGGAGATGCTCGAGCAGGCCCGCGCGACGGGCGCGGCTTCGGTGCGCGTCGGCGGACGCGATGTCTCGCTCTCCTTTCCGCCTGGAAACAACGCCGATGGCGCGGCGGCCTTCCTGGCCTCGATCGCCGGCGACCAGGCCGTGGCCGGCGATGCGACCGCGTCCGCCTGGTGGATGCACCGCGGCGACGCGGCCCGCAACGCGGTCTCCGCCGCCACGCGGCCTCTCCTCGTGCCGCGATACCGCGTGCCGCTCACCCGCCACCCTGAGGAGTCGCGGCTGCTCGAAAACCGCCGCCGACTCTGCGCCGACCGAGACGACCCCCTCTTGCCCGCCGGCAAGCCGCTGGCCGTGGGCGGACTGATCGTCTTGCATACGCCGATGGGGCTTCTGGCGGTGGACTTCGATTCCGGCAAGCGCGTTTGGCTCCAGACCGGTGGTTCGGCGGCACTCTGGATCGACGGCCCCGGTGCCATGGGCACCGGGGAAGCGGGCGACGAGGACATGCCGGCCGACGGCGCCGGCTCCGTGCTGAGCGTGTTTGGCGACGCCACCAGTGGCACGCTCTCGAGCAACGGCCGGTTCGTTTTCGCCGTGGAGACAAACGCTGCCGACGTCGCGCGGCCGGCCGCCGCCAACGGCATGCGCCGCATCATCGCGGGAGCGACGCGGCAGGTCGGCAACCGGCTCTCCGCCTACGACGCCCTGGGGAAGGGAGCCTTGCGATGGCGGCTGCCTGCGGCAGGGCCTCGCGATGACGAGGCGGCCGGTGAAGAGACCTGGTACATGGGGGCGCCGCTCGTGCTCGGAGACCAGCTCTTCGTCCTCGTCGAGGAGCGGGGTGAGATCCGGCTCGACGTGCTGGCTGCCGCCGACGGCGCGGTCGTCTGGTCGCAGCCGCTTGCGGAACTCGACGAAGAGCAGGCGGCCGATACGGGCCGCGCCCAGCAGCGCCGCCTCGCGGGGCTTTCGCCGTCGTTCGCGGACGGAGTGCTCGTCTGCCCGACCGGTTCGGGCACGCTGGTGGCGGTTGATCTCGCGACCCGCACGCTGCTCTGGGCGTCGAACTATGCGGTGCCGACGGAGCAAGGGGCGCAGGTGATGCGGTTTGGCGTGCGGGTGCAGGTCGGCGGGCTCAACGGCCGCGGCCTGGTCTTGAACGGACAACTCGGCGGCGCCGCGACGGCTGCCGGCGGTTGGCGCGACGCCGCCCCGATCGTCGCGGCGGGCCGCGTGATCCTCGGCGCGGTCGAAGCGGAGAAACTCCTCTGCCTCGACCTTCGGTCGGGCGGGCTCGTGTGGGAGGTGCCGCGTGGAGAGTCGCTGTACGTGGCCGGCGTCGTCGATGGCCGAGTGATCGTCGTGGGAAGCGATGGCGTCGACGCCCTGTCGCTCGCCGATGGCAGACGTGCCTGGGACAAGCCGGTCGATTGTGGCGCCGCGCGACCGAGCGGGTGCGGAGTCGTCACGCCCACGCGGTTGTTCCTGCCGACCGATGCGCCGGAGATCGTCGAGATCGCGCTCGCAGACGGAAGCATCGTCGGCCGTTCGCCCGCCCGCAGCGGTGTCGTGCCCGGCAATCTGGTGGCGCATCGCGGTGAATTGATCTCGCAGGGAGTCGATTCGCTCGACGTCTTCCATCAGGCGGCGCCGCTCGAGGAAAGGCTCGAGACCGCGCTGAAGCAAGCCCCCGCCGATCCGTGGGCGACCCTCTGGCGCGGGCAGCTCGATCTCGACCGTGGCGAGATCGAATCGGGATTGCGGCGGATCCGCGCGGCGCGTGCGGCGAGCCCCGAACGCGTCAACGCCGAGGTGGTGAGCGACGCGATCTTCTTCGCGATGCGCCGCGACTTCGCGGCCGCCGCGCCGCTCTGGCGGCAGGCGGTCGCGGAGGATGGGCGGTTGCCGCGCTCGGAGGCGATGCTGCGACTGGCCGTCGATCGTTTCATGCTTGCCGGCGACATCCCCTCCGCGTGGGCCACCTTCCGCGAATGCCTCGGGGTGGCCGATGAGGATCCCGACGGCGACGGGATGGTCGAGGATGCGAGCGATCCCGTCTTGACGGTGTCGGGATCGCGGTGGTTTCAGGGACGGCTGCCTGCGGTCCGCGACCGAGCGGCACCGGAACTGCGAGCGGAGATCGACGCCTTCGTGACCGACCGCGCGCGGCAGGTGCTCGAGCCCGGCACGGCCGACACCCAGCCGCTCGAGCGGTTTCTCGCCGCCTTCGGATCTCATCCGGCGGCGCTCGGCGTGAAGCGGGCGCTCGTGGGCGCGCTCGATCGCGAGGCGGCCGCGGGCGAAGCCGGCCGCGCCGCCGCGGTGCGGCGCGATCTCGTGCGGCTCGAAGTGGCGCGGGCCGAAGGTGGGCTGTCCGAGGATGCACCTGCCGAGGGAGTGGCCGATGCGTCGGGCAATCTCGGCGCCGCATGGCCCGTGGGCAGGGTCGTCGCGCAGCGTGCCGCCAAGCCGCGGTCGAACGCCCCGGCGCCAGCCTCGCGCGCGATCCCGATTCCGGTCGACGTGCGGCCGGGGGCGCTGGTGCCCGACCTGCAACTGGGCTACGAATTCAATTCGCAGATGCTCGTGGCCAGGGACGGGCTCGGCCGCCGGATCGGCGAGCCGTTTGCATTCCGTGTCGGTGGCATGCCCCACTTTTTCCAGGCCGTCGGCGCCGAAGCCACGCTCGTCGGCCGCATCGTGCTCATCCGATCGGGGCCCTTGCTCGCCGCCTATAGCCTGCCCGTCGTGTCGGGCGACGGCAAGGCAGCGGAGTCGCCCCAGCGGCTGTGGGTGGCATCCGACGGCACCGATCCGACGGCCTCGTTGCCCGGCATGGGCTTCGCGATCGGCCGCAACGCCGGCAGAAGTCTGAAACGCAGCGGCAACGTGCCACTCGGCATGGCCATTTCGGAACCGGAAGAGACACAGTTGCCCGCGCGTGGCGTGCAGGCCACGGCCCGCGGTGTGGCGATCCTCTCCGGTCGGTCGCTCGAGCTTCGCGATCCGGTGTCGGGCGACGTGATCTGGCAGCGGCATCGGCTGCCGGTCGATGGTGATCTGTTTGGCGACGAGGATTTTCTCTGCGTCTGCCCGCGCGATGGAAAGGGAGCCGTCGTGGTGTCGATGGTAGACGGCCGCGTCGAGCGCACCTGCGACCTCCCCCGCCACGAGCAGCGGCTGATGACGGCCGGCCGCGGGATCGTCGTGATCGATCCGGTCGCGGCGCGGCGTTCGCCGCTCGGCGGCATCCATCAGCAGGTGAAGCTCGAACTCATCGATCCGGTGACGCTCGCGCGGCGTTCTCTGGGAACCTTCGCGGGCGAGGCCCGGGCCGCGGCCGTCGGAGCAGGGCGGTTGGCCGTGGTCGAGCCGAATGGACAACTGACGCTCGTGGATGCGGGGCGAAACGCCGCCGCAGGGGCGCGGTTCAGCGTGAAGCTCAACGACATGCCCGCCGGCCTGCAGAACCTCCAGGTGATACCCTGGGAAGATCGGTTCCTCGTGATCGTGGGCAGGCAGGAGACGGCCGACGAGCAGCAGCGGTTCGGCAAGATGGGCTCGATGTCGCCGCTGCCGCTGATGGTGCCCGGTGGGGAGCCGGCAGCAGCGGTGACCGGATCGGTGTGGGCCGTTGCCCGCGAGAACGGTGAGATGCTCTGGCCCGTGCCCGCCACGATCGTTCGTCATGTGCTCGTCCGCCACCAGCCGTCCGCCCTGCCGCTCCTGCTCTTCGCCCGGACGATCATCCCGCCACGCGAAGGGGAGCGACACCGGCTCAGCCTGCTCTGTCTCGACAAGCGGACGGGGCATGCCGTGCATGTCGATGACAAGATCGCGATGCCGAGCCAGATGCCGATCGGGTGCGACGCGATTGGCGACCCTGCCACCCACGAAATCGCTTTCGGCTTCGGCGACGGCGGTAGGAATCGCGGCGACGGTGGCGAATCCACGGGGCTGCGGCTCGTATTCACCGGCGAACCAACGCCCCCCCAACCGCCGTATCAAGCCTCCACGAAGCCACCGGTTACCGGCGACCTCGCCACGGAACTGGAATACTGGCTGCGGAAGGCCCTGACCATGCCACTCCCCTTTTGACTGCGGCTCGCCCCCACCGATGATCCACCCGATGCTTTCGCTCCTTCGCACCGCGCCCATGGCTGTTGTGCTCGTGGCGTTGCTCTCGCCAGTCGTGGCGACGGCGGCGAGCGAACAGAAAGTGGAGCGGGCCGTGACCAAGGGTCTCGACTGGCTCGTGCGTCGGCAATCGCGGCGGGGCAGCTGGTCGGCCAACGAAGGCCGTTATCCGACCGCCATGACGGCGCTGGCGGGTACGGCGATGCTGATGGAGGGCTCGACCACCACGCAGGGCCGCTATGCCGAGCCGATCCGTCAAGCGGTCGATTACCTGGTCAGCCGGTCGCGGGTCAACGGCCTGATCGGCGACCCCAAGACCGACGACCGCTACACCTACGGCCACGGCTTCTCGATGCTCTTCCTGTCGCAGGTGCTCGGGGAGGAGGAGGACGAGCGCCGCCGGGAGGAGCTCGTGAAGGTGCTCGCCAAGGCGGTGGAGTTTTCCGGGCGGGCCCAGACGGTCGACGGTGGCTGGGGATATGTGAGCGCGAAGGACGGCAACAATTTCGACGAGGGCTCGACTACGATCACGCAGGTGCAGGGTCTCCGAGGGTGCCGCAATGCGGGGGTGCCGGTGCCGCGGGAGATCATCGACAAGGCGATCGCCTACATCCACAAATGCACGCAGCCAGACGGCGGCGTGCAATACAGTTCCAAGGGGGGCGGGGGGCGGCCGGCGATCTCGGCCGCGGCGATCGCCTGCCTGTTCAACGCCGGAGAGTACGACGACACGCACGTGCCGCGGATGCTCGATTACGCCGAAAAGAACCTCGGCAACATCAACAACAACGGTTTTGGGCACTGGCATTACGCGCACTTCTACTATGCCCAGGTGATGTATCGTGAAGGGGGCAAGCGGTGGGCCGGCTATCGCGAGCAGATCGAAAACCGGCTCGTCGGCGAGGCCCAGGTGGACGGCGACACGGCGTTTTGGCCGCAGGGCTACATCGGCCCGGTTTACACGACGGCCACGAACCTCACTATTCTGCAGTTACACAAGGGCATGCTTCCGATCTATCAGCGGTGAGTATGCCCTCCGCTCGACCGCCACGGTTCCGTTCCCGTCCCACCAGTTCTCCCGGAGCATTCATGACGCATCCGAACGCGATCGACTCCGCCGCGATGCAGCGGCTTCACGAGGCCCACGATCGAATCCTCGAGCAGCTCTCCCGCGTGATCGTGGGGCAGCATCAGGTGGTGGAGGAACTGCTCATCAGCCTCTTCAGCCGCGGCCATTGCCTGCTGGAAGGCGTGCCCGGGCTGGCGAAGACGCTCATGATCAGCACGCTCGCCAAGAGCCTCGATCTCTCCTTCAGTCGCATCCAGTTCACGCCCGACCTGATGCCGGCCGACATCATCGGCACCGACGTGCTCGAGGAGGACCGCGCCAGCGGCACGCGGCAGTTGCGGTTCCTCGAAGGCCCCCTCTTCGCCAACGTCGTGCTCGCCGACGAGATCAACCGCACGCCCCCCAAGACGCAGGCCGCGCTCCTGGAGGCGATGCAGGAGCGGCAGGTGAGCGTCGGCCGCGTGCGGCACCGGCTCGTCGATCCCTTCTTCGTGCTCGCCACGCAAAACCCGATCGAGCAGGAGGGCACCTATCCGCTGCCGGAAGCACAGCAGGATCGCTTCATGTTCAAGGTGCGGGTGCACTACCCGTCGTTTCAGGAGGAATTCGAGATCGCCCGCCGCACGACAGGCGCGGTCGTCGAGGAGGCCCGGCCCGTGCTCTCGGCGGCCGACATCATCGCGCTGCAGCAGAGCGTGCGGGAGGTGCCCGTGAGCGATCATCTCGTCCGTTATGCGCTGTCGCTGGTGCGGCAGACGCGGACCGGCGAGAAGGGCGTGCCCGACTTCGTGTCGGACCAGCTCTCCTGGGGCGCCGGGCCACGGGCCGTGCAGTTCCTCATCCTCGGCGGCAAGGCCCGGGCCCTGCTCCAGGGCCGCAGCCACGTGACTGTGGAAGACATCCAGGCCCTCGCCCCGCCGGTGCTGCGGCACCGGATCGTGGTCGGCTTCGCCGCCGAGAGCGAGGGCGTGACCCCCGACACGATCATCCAGCGACTCATCGAAACCACCCCCACCCGCGAAGACGAACTCACCCGTGACTCCCGCTTCCAAACGATATTTGCATCCTGAGGCGATCGCGCGGATCGCGCGGCTGGAGCTGCGCGCCCGCGCCGTCGTCGAGGGCGTGCTGGCCGGCCTCCACAAGAGCCCCTACAAGGGACAGAGCGTGGAGTTTCTCCAGCATCGCGAGTATGTGCGCGGCGACGACCTGCGCCGCGTCGATTGGAAGGTGTGGGGGCGGCAGGATCGGCTCTACGTAAAGGAATTCGAGGAGGAGACGAACCTCCGCCTCTCGCTCGTCGTCGATGCCTCGGCCAGCATGGACTACCAGTCGGGCGCGCTCTCCAAATACGACTACGCCGCCACGCTCGCGGCGAGCCTCGCCTGGCTCGCGCTCTCGCACGGCGACGCGGCGGGCTGCGCCGTCTTCGACGACAGGCTGCGGGCGAGCGTGCCGGCCCGCACGAAGCGGTCGCAGCTGGCGAGCATCGTCGAGGTGCTCGAGGCGCCGCGGGCCCATCGGCCGACCTCCTTCCATCCCGTGCTGCGGTCGCTGGCCGAGACGCTCCCGCGCCGCGGCCTCGTGGTGCTCGTCAGCGATCTGCTCGGCGATCGGGAGGGGATGTTTCAGGGGATGCAGCTCTTGCGCAAGCGCGGCCACGACCTCGTGCTGCTCCACGTGATGGACGACGACGAACTCGACTTCCCGTTCGAGGGGCCGACGCGATTCGAGGGGCTCGAGCTGCCGGAGCACATCGCCTGCAACCCGCGGGCCCTCCGCGCCGGCTACCTGGCGGCGCTCGAAGAATTCCTTGGCGAGGCCCGCAGGCGGTCTGCGGCGGCGCGGTGCGATTACTCGCTCATTCGCACCGGCGAGCCGGTCGATGTGGCGCTCGTGAAGTTTCTGTCGCGGCGCTCGAGCATGGCCGTGTAGGAACCCCGATGCCGACGTTCGACTTTCCGCCGCTCCTCTGGTGGGGCCTGCCGCTCGTTGCGGCGCCCGTCATCATCCATCTCATCAACCTCCTGCGCCACCGGAAAGTGCCGTGGGCGGCGATGGAATTGCTGCTGGCGAGCCAGCGGAAGTATCGCACGCGCGTGTTGCTCAAGCAGATCCTGCTGCTCGCGCTCCGCGTGGCCGCGGTGCTCGGCGTGGTGGTGGCACTGGCGCAGCCGCGGTGGACAAGCGCGCTCGGGCAACTGCTCGGCGGCGGCCGCACGACCCACTTCGTGCTGCTCGACGACAGCTATTCGATGGGGGATGCCGCGGCCGCGGGGCGGGTCGGCGAGACGACCGCCTTCGATCGTGGCCGGCTGGTGGTCGAGCGGATCTGCGGCGAGCTCGCGGCGGCCTCCGGCGCCCAGGAGCTCGCCATCGGCCGTTTTTCCCCGTTCACGATCCGCGGTGAGGCCGCCGAGCATCCGCCGGACCGCACGGGGCTGCCATTCGACTTCCAACGGCAGGTCGTGACTCCGGAGCTCGTGCAGCGGGTCCGCGACGAGCTTGCCCGCCTGGCGCCCTCGCAGACCGACGCTGGGCCCCGCGACATGCTGGCGACCGCGGCGGAGCTGTTCGCCGCCGACACCGGCGCCGCCGCGGCGAAGGTGGTCTGGATCGTGAGCGATTTTCGCGCGAAAGACTGGGCGAAGGCCGACGACGTGGTCGAGTCGCTCCGCCGCCTGTCGGCCGCCGGCGTCGAACTTCGGCTCGTCGATTGTGCGGAGGAGGGCGATGCACAGGCACCGGCCAACCTCACCGTCGAGCGGCTCGAAGTGACCGGCGGCGTGACGGCCACGGGCGTGCTCGTGCCGATGGAGGTGGCCGTTCGCAACCACGGCCCCCAGCCGGTTCGCGCCGTGCAGGTGGAATTGCGCGAGGACGGCGCGGCGCGTCCTGGAGTGAGAATCGAGGAGATTCCCGCCGGCGGCGTCGCCACGCAGCGATTCGACGTGCGGTTTCCGCGGACGGGAGGGCACGTCGTCGACGCGCGGATCGCCCCCGATGCCCTCGCCGCCGACAACCAACGGACCGCGGTGATCGATGTCGCCGACCGTGTCGACGTGCTCCTCATCGACGGCGACCCCCGCGGTGGCACCCGCAGCGGCGATGCCTTCTATCTCGCCGCGGCGCTCGCCCCCGGCTCGGGAGCACCGACCGGCCTGCGGCCACGGGTGGAGCCGCCTCGGGCGCTCGCCACGCTCGATCTCGCCGGCTTCGACTGCATCTGGGTACTCGACGTCGAGCGTCTCGACGCGCCAGAGATCGCCGCGCTCGAAGGCTTCGCGCAGGCCGGTGGCGGCGTCGTCTTTTTCGTCGGGCCGCGCACGCAGGCGGCGAACGTGAATGCCGCGCTCCATCGCGACGGGGCGGGAGTCTTTCCGGTGCCGCTCGCAGGCGCGGTCGATCTGCTCCCACAGGAGACGGCGCAGGCGCCCGATCTCGTCGTCGAGCAGCACCCCGTCGTGGCCGTCCTCTCCGGACAGCGAAACCCGCTGCTCGATGCGGTGCGAGTCGAGCGGTTCTTCGCCGTGGAACGGGGCTTCGAGCCGCCGGCCGGGAGCGGCCTGCGGCGGCTGCTTTCGCTGCGATCGGGCGCGCCGCTTGTGGTCGAGCGGCCCTATGGCGCCGGGCTGGCGGTGGCCGTGCTCACCACGGCCGCACCGACGTGGAACAACTGGGCCCGCGGCAATCCCAGCTGGGTGGTCGTCATGCTCGAACTGCAGAGCCATCTGGCGGCGATGCGCCGCAAGGCCGAGTCGCTCGAGGTGGGCGAGATGGTGCGGGCGGAGCTCGAGCCGGGGCTCGATGCGATCGACATCGACTTCGTCACGCCCCCCGACGGCACGGTCGTGCATCAGGCGGCGAAGGACGTGGATGGTCGGCTCTCGGCGGCGCTCGCCTCGACGGCCGCCGGCGCCTACGCCGCTCGCTGGAAGCGGCTCGACGGCACTGAGCGGGAGCGGGTGGTGGCGGTGAACGTCGCCCCGGAGGAAGGGCGGCTCGAACGGGTGGGCCGCGAACGGCTCGAGGCAGCGCTTGCGGGCGTGCCGTTTCGCTACGAACCCGCCGCATCGCTCCAGCCCGATTCAGGAACGCTTGCCGGCGTGTCGCTGGTCAATCCGCTGCTCTACCTGATGCTGGCAGTGCTCGTCGCCGAGCAACTGCTCTCCTATTCGGCCAGTTACCACCCGGCTTCCCGGCCAGGCTCATCCCGCTGAAGCCCGCGATCATCCCCATGCCCGACATGTTTCCAGCCACGAGCCTTTTCGCCGCGACGGAGCGGGTGCACCATCGCGTGACGAGCGCCTTGGTCGATGGCTTTTCGCAGTGGTGGCAGATGCCGCTCTTGGTGCTCGCCCTGGCCGCGATCGCCCTCTTCGTGCTCTGGATGTATCGCCGCGACGCCGCCGAACTGCCCCGCGGGATCGGCCTCGTGCTCGCGGGGCTGAGGCTCGGCGCGTTGGCGGCGCTGGCGGCTGCCTACCTCGATTTCGAGCGGAAGGCAGAGCACGAAATCCTCTTCCCTTCGCGGGTGGCCGTGGTCGTCGATTCGAGCGCCAGCATGACGCTCGAGGACGATCCGCCGGGAACTCAACCGGCCGACGGCGCCGCCATCAGCCGTGGCGGCCGCGCGCTCGAGGTGCTCGAGCGTGGCGGGCTGCTCGCGGCGCTCGCCCCCACGCACGAAGTCTCCGTCTGGCGGTTCGATGCGGATGCCGAGCCGCTCGTGGTGCTGCCCGCCGCCGGGGCAGGGGAGAAGGCCGCGGCCTCGGAGGCGGCGGCACAGGCGGTCGACGGCTCCGCGATGCCCCCGGCGGGCTGGCAGGAGCGGCTCGCGGCCCGCGGATTCGAGACGCGCATCGGCGAGACCCTCCTGCGGGTGCTCGATCAGGAACCTGCGGGCACGCTCGCCGGGGTCATCCTGCTCTCCGATGGCGCGAACAACGCAGGCATCGACCCCACGGCGGCGACGGCGTCTCTCGCCAAGGCCGGCGTGGCGGTGCATACCCTCGGCATCGGCTCGGAGCGGCTCCCGGCCAATGTCCGCGTGGCCGATCTGCTCGTGCCCGCGCGGGTCTTTCCGGGGGACCGCTTCCCGGTGACCGGCTATCTGCAGCCGCAGGGGCTTGCCGGGCAGACGGTGCGTGTGGAGCTCGTCGATACGTCCGACGGCCGGGCCGAGCGGACGATCGACACGACCGAGGCGGCGCTCGGCGTTGATGGTGCGCTCACGCCGGTGCGGTTCGACGTGCCCGCGATCGAGGCGGCGGGCCGGCATGCATTGACGCTCCGCGTGCAGCCTCCGGCCGCCGATCGCACTCCCGCCGACAATCAGCAGACCGCCGAAGTCGAGGTGGTCGATCGGATCACGCAGGTATTGCTCATGGCGGGTGGGCCGTCGCGCGAGTATCAGTTCATGCGCAACGTGCTCGAACGCGACAAGAGCTTTGCGGTCGACGTGCTGCTCGGTACGGCGTCGTCCGGCATCTCCCAGGATGCCCGGCGGATCCTCGATCGCTTTCCGACGACGGCGCAGGAACTCGGCGAGTATGACGTGGTCGTCGCCATCGATTACGACTGGCGGCTGCTCGATCAGGCAGCGCAGGCGCGGCTCGAACGGTGGGTGGCCGAGGAATCGGGCGGGCTCGTGCTGGTGGCGGGCAATGTCTTCATGGATGCGTGGCTGGCCGATACGGAGACCGCGGTGCTGCGTAATCTTCATCCGGTGGAGCTGCGTCGCTCGAATGCCGTGCGGCTCGGCGAGCGGCCGGGCTACGAGGAGCCGATGCCGCTCACCTTCTCCCGCGACGGCCAGGAGGCGGAGTTTCTCTGGCTCGGGGCGAGTCGCATTTCAAGCCAGACGGTCTGGAGTGAATTTCCGGGCGTCTATTCCTGCTTCGACACCTCCGTCGCCAAGCCGGGCGCAACCGTCTATGCCCGCGTCGAGCCGCCCGGCGCGAGAAGCCTCGGCTCGGCCCTGTCCGACGAGGGCTTGATCTACATGGCGGGGCAGCTCTATGGATCGGGCAACGTCCTCTTTCTTGGGAGCGGCGAGACCTGGCGGCTGCGCCGCATCGACGACGCCGTCTTCGAGCGGCTCACGACCCAGCTCGTCCGGAACGTCTCGCAGGGGCGGCTCCTCCGCGGATCGCGGCGGGCGCGGGTGCTCGTGGAACGCGACCGATATGCCGTCGGCTCCAACGTGGTCGTGCGGGTCGTTGGCTCCGAGGGCGCGGCCGCGACGGCGGCAGCCTGCACGGCAACCGGACCAGATGGCGCAACCGTGCGGGTGGCGCTCCTGCCTGAGCCGGGCCGGCCGGGCGTCTTGCAGGGGGGCTTCGTGGCGTCGCGCGAGGGCGTCTGGCGGATCGACGTGGAGCTCGGCGACAACGCCGACGACACAATTTCGCGCCGCATCCAGGCCCGCCTCCCCGACCGTGAGCTCGAGCGGCCGAAGCTCGACCGCGGGGCGCTCGATCAGATCGCGACCCTCTCCGGCGGATCGGCCCACTACCTCGCGCAGGCAGCCTGGTCGCCGGAGGATTCCCGCGGGCTGGCCGCGCGGATTCCCGACCGCTCGCGGCGCGAATACGAGACCGGTGCGGCCGATGGCGGATTCAAGCGCGGGCTCAATGCGATCCTGCTCGCTCTTGGGACGGGCTTGTTGTGCTGCGAATGGGTCGTGCGCCGCCTCGTGAAACTCGCCTGATACCGAACCGAACAAGCCCCGAGGAACGTTTCCGCGTGTCGTCGCTCGCTCCCTTCGCCCTTGCATCGCCCCGCGCGGCCCCGGCTGCCGCGACCGCGGCGGCGCGCGAAGGGCTCGAGACGCTCGAGCGGCTGCTCGACGGCCTGCGGCGGCAGACGCGGAGGTGGATCTGGATCGAGTCGTTGGCCCTCGCCTGCCTGGCCGGCGCCGCCGTCTTCTGGGGATCGCTCGCGCTCGATTGGCTGCTCGAGCCTCCCGCCTGGGTGCGCGGGACGGCGGCCGCCGCCGTCGGGATCGGGCTGCTCCTGCTCCTGCGAGCCAAGCTCTGGTCTCGGCTTTCAACGCCGCTCGACGATGCGTCGCTCGCCACGCTCGTGGAACGCGGCCATACGGGATTTCGCGACAGCCTCTCCACCGCGATCGAGCTCTCGCGGCAGCCGCGCGACGACATCGACCCAACGCTCTTCGGGCGCACGATCGACGAGGCGGTGGCGGTGGCTGGAAGCGTGCGGCCCGCGATGTTCTTTCGCCGTCGCCGGCTCATGGGCCTGGCGCTCGCCGGGCTCGCCGCCGCGGCGAGCATCGGCGCACTCGCCCTCGCCCGCCCCGCCATCGCCGACCTCTGGGTGCGCCGCATGGTCTGGTTTGGCGACGACCCCTGGCCGCGCGGCACGAGCCTCGCGGTCGAGGGCTTCTCTCCGGCGGGGCGCCGCAAGGTCGCTCGGGGCAGCGATGTCGAGATCGTCGTCAGGGCCGACGCCACCAAGGTCATCCCCGAGGTGGTGGATCTCCGCAGCCGCGGCGACGGCGGCTGGAAGACCGAACGCATGGGCATGCGGGGCGGCATCGTCGATGGCGCGCAGGCCTTCGGTCACGTGCTCAGAGCCGTTACCGACGACGTCGATCTCGAGATTCGCGGCGGCGATGCGCGGCTGCGCAATCTCCGGCTCGAGGTGGTCGATGCACCGGCGCTCGAGTCGCTCATGATCCGTTATGCGCTGCCGGCCTACCTCGGCGGTGGAGAACGCCAGGTGGCCGCGTCGCGGATCGTGCAGATTCCACGCGGCTCGACGGTCGATGTCTCCTGCACCTCCACCAAGCCGCTCTCGGCGGCGACGATCACGGCGGTCGCCGAAGCGGGGGAGGAGACGCTTGCCACGATCCCGGGGGGCGATCTTCGGAGCCCCCAGCAGCTCGAGGGCGGCCGGCCTCTTGAGACCAGCCGGCAGATCGCCGCGCGGGTGGAGTCGCTCGAAGGGGAGCGAACGATTGTCGTGCGGCTCACCGACACTGACGGGCTCGTGAATCGCGAGCCGATCTCGTTCGTCCTCTCGGCGGTGCCTGACGAACCCCCAAGCGTCGCGGTGCGGATGCGGGGCATCTCGACCGCCGTCACGCCGCGGGCCACGATTCCGCTCGAGGGCACGGTCGCCGACGATCACGCGCTCGCGGCGGCGTCGGCGACGCTCTCGGTCGCGGACCGACCGATTTCCACGCTGCCGATCGCCTTGCCGGCCGGCGACGGGGCGGTCCTGGAGATGACCGCCGAGCGGCCCTTCCGTGTGCCGCTCGAGCCCTTGTCGCTCGCGCCGGGTGCGAAACTCTCGCTCGTGGTGACGGCGGAGGATCGCTGCACGCTCGACGGCGGGCCGAACAAGGAAGCCGGCGATGCCTGGACGCTCGACGTCGTCACGCCGGAGGCGCTCGTCGCCATGCTCGAAGCCCGCGAGATCCTCCTCCGCCGCCGCTACGAAAGCTGCATCGCCGATCTCACGCAGGTGCGGGATCGCGTGGCGAGCGGCGTGTCGCGCCGCGCGGATGCCGCGGCCGGCGACGATTCCGATTCCTCCGCCGCCGCGCGGCTCGGCGAGGCGGCGGCCCGGGCTGCCGGTGAGACCGCGGAGATCGCCGAGGCCTTCCGGATGATCCGCGTGGAGCTCGACAACAATCTGCTGCTCACGCCGGAGCTCGAGGCCCGGCTCGTGACGCAGATCGCCGATCCGCTGGCCGCCATCGCCGCCAAGGACCTGCCCGGGCTCACCGCCGCCTGCCGCTCCGGCACCAGCCGGGCCGGGCTGGTGCAACGCGCCGACGACGTGTTGGCCCGCATGCGGTCGGTTCTCGATAAGATGATGGAGCTGGAATCGTTCAACGAGGTGGTGGAACTGCTGCGCGGCATGATCCGCACGCAGGAGGAGATCCGGGCGGAAACGCTCAAGCGGCAGAAGCAGCGGGCCCGCGAGGCGCTCGGAGAGCCCTGAGGAGGGCGCGACCATGAACGCGATCTGGCACATGCACAACCACGGCCGCAGGGTCGCGCGAATGGCGGCGATCCTGCTCTTCTGCGTGGGCTGCTTTGGCGTCGGCCGTTGCGTGGCCGACGAGCCGAAGGCCGCCGATGCGGCGGCGCTCGCCGCCCGCGAGCAGACCCTCGTGGAGCAGTTCAACGAGCTGGAAAAAACGTTTCTGCGGCTGGCCGATCTGCTCTCCGCGAGCGACCCGCGGCGGTCGGCGCTGCTGCGGAGCGTCTTCGAGCAGGCCCGCGAGCAGGAGGTGGGCGATCGGCTCGACCTGATCGTGCAACTGCTCGAGAAGGGGCAGCTGCTCAAGGCGGGGGCGGGGCAGGCCACGGCGCTCGAAAAACTGCGGGAACTGCTCGATCTGCTCGAATCCGGCGACAGCGACCGGCAGCTGGCCAACACGAAGCAGGAGGTGAAACAGTTTCTGGCCCGGCTCGCGAAGGCGATCGCGAAGCAGCGCGACATCGAAGGTTCGACGGAGGCCGGCGCCGATGCCGACAAGCTCGCCGAGCGGCAGGAGGCGCTCGCGGAGGAGACCGAGGCGCTCGCCCGCGAGATCGGCGGCTTCGCAAAGCGAATGGATGCCCGCGACCCCGGAGGAAAGCCTGCCGGAGCTCGGCAGGAAGGCGAAGGAATCGCGGGAGAGAAAGGCGAGCAAGAAGCCGAGCGGGAATCGGAGCGCGATTCGAGCAAAGACGCGAAGCAAGACGCGGACAAGGAAGAGGGGAGCGGCACGCCGGCCGGCGGCAGTCAGTCGCAGGAGCAGGGGAGCGAATCGCAGCCGTCGGCAGGAGAGCCGGGCGCCGACGCCGGGCAACAGGAGTCGGATGACGGCGACGACGAGGCATCCCGGGCCCGTCGGACGAAGCGGCGGCTGGAGGCCGCGAAAGACAGGATGCGAAAAGCGCGTGAGCAGCTCGACGACGCCAAGCGCCGTGACGCCCGCGCGGAGCAGGAGAAGGCGATCGAGGAGCTCGAGACCGCCCGCGCCGAACTCGAGGAAATCCTGCGGCAGATGCGCGAGGAGGAGGTGGAACGGCTGCTCGTGCAGCTCGAGGCCCGCCTTCGCGCCATGCTGCGGGCTCAGAAGGCGGTATTCGCCAGCGTGGAGAAGCTCGCCGCGCAGACCGTGCCGCTCGCCCGCGAGGGGCAATTGGAAGCCGCGCGACTGAGCCGCGAGCAGGCCGGCATCGGCAACGAGGCTGCGAAGGCGCTCGTGCTCATCCGTGACGACGGATCCGCCGTCGCGATCCCCGAGGCGCTCGAGCAGATGCGGGATGATTCCGGGCAGGCGCAGGCCCGCCTCGCGCGAGGCGACGTCGGCGGCGCCACCCGCGGCATCCTGCAAGACATGATCGCCAATCTCGAGGAGATGCTCGGCGCGCTCGAGAAGGCGCAACGCGAGCAGCAGGCGCGGCAGCAGCAGGGACAGCCGGGCGGCCGTCCCGCCGATCCCGGTGAGCAGCCGCTGGTCGACAAACTGTCCGAGCTCAGGATGATCCGCGCGCTCCAGATGCGGGTGAACACGCGCACGAAGCGGTTCTCACAACTGCTCGCCGACGGGGTGGAGCGGGCGGACGAGCCGGAACTCGTCGAGGCGCTCGCGCGGCTCGCCCAACGGCAGCAGAAGATCGAGCGTGCGGCCCGCGACATCGTCACCGGTCGAACGGAATGACCCCGCGTCGAGCGCTGGCGGAGACACGGCCGCGGAAAACTCGGGCGTTTGCCCGAAGTGTGCCGAAATGCCGCAGCGCGGGTATGATTGGGAAGCGGCGAAGCGACCGGTTCGCCGCGTCTCTTTCGAGGGTCCTCGACCGCATGGCACCGTCCAAACTGATCGTTGCGGTGTGTTTCGTCTCGGCTGCCATGGCCGCGGTCCGGCGAGCCGATGCGGCGCCGGCCACCGTCGCGGCGATGCCTCCTTCCGCCGACGTCGAATTCGCGCGGGAGCCATCGTGGTCGGCGCCGACGGAGACGGAGGTGCGCCGCCGAGTGCTCGAATGGCTTGCATCGTCGTCCGCTTCGGCCGACGTCGCCGGCCGCCAACGGGATGCCTGGGCGGAACCGGCCGCGACGACCGCGGCTGCCGACGACCTGCTCGACCGGGTGATGGCCACGTTCGTGGCGGTCGATCCACGCTCTGCGGCGCTCCGCGCCGATCTCGATGCCGACCGCAGCTGGCTCGACGCGGGCGTGCCTGATTTCCAACGCGATGCCCTGAAGCTCTGGCTCGGCCGCGAGCTCGTGCGAAGCGATCGATTCGACGACGCTCTCCCGCTCTTCACCGGCCTCGATCTTGCTACGGCGGTCGATCCCGCGGCGTTGCTCTTTCACCGCGCGGCCTGCCAGCACTGGCTGCTCGATGCCGACGCAGCCGTCGAGTCGCTCGACACGCTGCTCGAACGCGCAGGCGTCATTCCCGTGCGCTACGAGCGGCTGGCGCGGCTGATGCGGGCCGACATCACGGCGCTCGAGGATGAATCGCTCGACCACATCGCCAGGCGGATGCGTGACGTGACCCGCAGGCTCGACCAGGGGCGGGCCGGCCCGCGCACCCGCGAGGTGCAGGACGGCGTGATCGAATCGCTCGACAAGCTCATCGCCGCGATCGAGCAGCAGCAGCAGCAGCAATGCCAGCAGCAGGGGGCGTCGAGCGCCGGCGGCGCGGGCCGCGGCGGCGAAGGCAAGCCGATGGAAGACAGCCAGTTGGCCGACGGCAAGGGCGCCGGCGACGTGGCCCGCCGCGATCTCGGCGACCAGGACGGCTGGGGCAATCTGCCGCCCCACCAGCGGGACGAGGCGCTGCAGCAGATCGGCCGCGAGTTTCCGGCGCACTACCGCGAGGCGATCGAGCAGTATTTCAAGCGGCTCGCCGCCGGCTCGGAGAGCCCGTAGCCGCCCATGCATCCATCCAGCGGCAATCTGTTTGTGGCAATCGCGGTCTTGGCGGCAACGCTCGGCGTCGCTCCCGCGCAGGCTCCGGCCGACGATGCAGCGGCGCCGGTCTACCGTGCCGAGCTCGAAGATGGCAGCCACCACGTCGGCGCTTTGGTCAAAGTCGATGCGGAGGTGGTGACGCTCGAGGCCGACGGGGCGCAGCGGAGCCTGCCGGTCGCCGCGGTGCGACGGCTCGAGCGGGAATCGCCCGCTCCGGCGCCGGCCGCTCCAGCGGCGCGGCTCACGCTCGTCGATGGGTCGACCCTCGCGGGGGACGAGTTTTCTTGGGCGGACGGCCGGGCGACGCTCGTCGTGCCGCAGGGCCGCGTCGAACTGCCGATCGAACGCGTGCGGTCGGTCGCGTGGCGGAAGGCGGATGCGGGCGAGGTCGAGTGGCTCAGTTCGCTGCCTGAGTCGATCGAGAGCGATCTCGTCGTGGTGCGGAAGGGAGACGGCTTCGAATTCGTCGATTGTGCGATCGCTGCGGTGTCGGCCGATGCGGTCTCCGTCGTGCTCGACGAGGAGAAGATCCCTGTGAAGCGGACGAAGGTGATCGGCCTCCACTGGCTCAGGCCGGCGGCGGGTGCGGAGCCCGCGGCCGTCACGGTGGACGTGGTCGGCGGAAGCCTGCGGGCCGATCGCGTGGAGTGGACTCCCACTGCGCTCGTCGTCGATGGCGTGATCCGCATCCCGTCCGGGATGCTCGAGCGGATCGACTTCGCCTCCGGTCGGACGATCCAATTGGCGACGCTTGAGCCAGAGCGGCTCGAGGTGGAGCCGTATTTCGGGGGCCTGGCGAAGATCGCGGGGCTCGCTGGATTTTTCGCCCCGCGGGCCGTGCCCGCCGACCGCGATGTTCCACAGCCGGGCCTGCTCGTGCGGCCGCGAACCGTGGCGGTGTGGCGACTGCCGACGGGCAGTCGTCGGCTGCGCACGGCGATCACGCCGGCCACGAAAGCGCCGCATGCGCCGGCGATCGTCGCGATCTCCCTCGACGAACGCGAGGTGTTTCGCGGATCGATCACGGCGGAGTCGCCCGCCATCATCGACCTCGATCTCGTCGGCGGCCGTCGGCTCACGCTCACGGTCGATTTTGGCGCGGCGGCCGGCTCCGGACCGGTGCGTCTCGCCGCTCCGATCATCGAAAAATAACGCCCGCAATAGACTCGGCTCTTGTGAACAGCATGTACCGCCCCTCACGTCGCCCCGCCCGTCGTCAGCCAACGCTCTCCGTCGCGCTGGCCGTGGCGTCGTCGTTGGCAGGGATCGCGATCGTGCAGGCGCAGGACGTGGCGGCCTCCGTCCGGCAGGCGGAGCGCACGAGGGTCACCACGATCGCGAAGGCCTCGCAGGCGGCCGTGGCGATTTTCGCCGGAGACGCGGGGGGGGGCTCCGGCGTGCTCGTCAGCCCCGACGGCTATGCACTCACCAACTTTCACGTCGTGCAGCCGGCCGGCGTGGCGATGAAGTGTGGCCTGGCGGATGGCCGCCTCTACGACGCCGTGCTCGTGGGGCTCGATCCCACCGGCGACGTGGCGCTCGTCAAACTGCTTGGCCGCGACGACTTCCCATTCGCCGAACTCGCCGACAGCGATCTGGTGGAGGTGGGCGATTTCTGCTTCGCCGCCGGCAACCCATTCCTGTTGGCCACCGACTTCCAGCCTTCGATCAGCGCGGGGATCGTGTCGGGCGTCCACCGCTATCAGTTTCCCGCCGGCACGATCCTCGAATATGCGGACTGCCTGCAGGTCGATGCGGCGATCAATCCCGGCAACTCCGGCGGGGCGCTGTTCGACGCGCGGGGCCACGTGATCGGAGTCAACGGTCGGGCGTCGTTCGAGAAGCGCGGGCGGGTGAACGTGGGCGTCGGTTACGCGATCTCCGCCAACCAGCTGCGCAACTTTCTCGGCTTCCTGAAGGGCGGGCGGCTCGTCGATCATGCAACGCTCGGGGCGACCGTCGCGACGGCCGAAGACGGCCGGGTGATGGTCTCCGACATTCTCGAATCGTCCGACGCCTATCGGCGCGGCCTGCGCTACGACGACGAGATCGTGTCGCTCGCCGGGCGCAACGTGCGGACGGTCAATGCCTTCAAGAACGTCTTGGGCACGCTGCCGGCGGGCTGGCGGGTGCCGCTCGTCTTCCGGCGCGGGGGCCGCCGCATGGAGATTCTCGTGCGGCTCGCCGGCGTTCACCGTCAGGCGGAGCTCGCGAAGGTCGTCGCCGGCGAGAATCCGGCCGGCAAGGAGCGCGGGCCCGACGAAAGTCCCGAATCCGACAAGGAGGGCGAACGCAAGGAAGCGATGCCGCCGCTGCCCGAGGCGATCCGCGGTCTCTATGCCTCGCGCAGCGGATTCACCAACCACCACTTCAACCTGGTCGAGCGCGACCGCGTGGCGCTGGCGCTTGCCCGGCGTGCAGACGTTGGCGGCCGCCGCGGCACCTGGCGGCTTGCCGGCAGGCTCGCCTCCGGCGAGCCCTTTCGCATCGAACTTTCCGACACGAAAGGGGTGATCGATCTGCCGACCGGCACGAGCACCGTCGATGCCACGGGCGAGTTGGACGCCAACCCGAGTCCGCCGGGCAGCGGCGGCATGCTGGCCGCGCTGCTGCTCTGGCGGCGGCTTCTGCTCGACGGGCCGCAGCAGCTCGGCCGCACCGATTATTGGGGCACGCAGCCGCTCGACCCGATGGCGCTCGGCGAGTTTTCCTCGCCCGTGATGATCGACGTGCTCGAAACGGCGGTGGCGGGGATCGAGGCGCACGTTGCGGTGGCTGCCGATGGCGCGGTGACCCGGATCGATCTCTGGACGGCCCCCGATGCCGATCCCTGCGAGGTGGTGCTCGCGTCCCCCGCGCCGGCAGCCGGCCTCGCGGACGGCGTGCCGGGCAGGATCGACGTTCGGCACGGCGACAAGGCATTCGGCACCTTCATCATCGAAGAAACCGTCTTCGATCCCGAGCCAGCCGAGCGCGAGGCCGTGCCGGCGGGGGGGGGCACTTCATGAGAGTCTTGACCGCGGCAGTCGCGATGGTGGTCGGGTTTTCGCTCTCGCCGGCGTTCACGCTCGCGCCGAGTGCCGTGGCGGCGGCTCCGGGCGAGACGATCGCCGCTGCGGCCCGCAAGGTCGTGAAGCTCTATGGGGCGGGGGGCGTGCGCGGGCTCGAGGCGTATCAGTCCGGCATCCTCGTCTCCCCGGATGGCCGGATCGTCACGGTGATGAGCACCGTGCTCGACGCCGACGAGGTCACCTGCGTGCTCGACGACGGCCGTCGCTATCCGGCCACGCTCGTCGGTGTCGATCCCCGTCGCGAACTGGCCGTGCTCTCGATCGGCGGGGAGGATCTGCCGGCCTTCGTGCTCGACGAGGCGGATCCGGTGCCGCTCGGCACTCGCATCCTCGCGCTTTCGAATCTCTTCGGGGTGGCCGTCGGCGACGAGCGGGTCAGCGCCCAGCACGGCGTGATCGCTGGACTCGTGCCGCTCGAGGCCCGCCGCGGAGCCTACGAGGCTCCCTATCGCGGCGACGTCTACATCCTCGACTGCACGACCAACAATCCCGGTTCGCCAGGCGGGGCGCTCGTCGATTGGCGCGGCCGGCTCGTCGGCATGCTCGGCAAGGAGCTTCGCGCCACGTCCACCGGAGTCTGGCTCAACTACGCGCTGCCGGTCGCCGAGGTGGCCCGCGGTGCAAGCGAGATCGTCTCCGGCGCCGTATCTCAGCCCGCCTCGGCGGCGGTGGTGGCGTTCGATCCGGCGGCGATCGGGGTCGTGTTCGTGCCCGACGTGCTCGACAAGACGCCGCCTTTCATCGAGTCGACGCGGGTCGGTTCGGCGGCGGCGAAGGCTGGGCTCGTGCCCGACGATCTCGTCGTGGCCGTCAACGGCCGCGCTGTCTCGTCGCGGTCGGCCGTGCGCGAGGCGGTCGGCCGCCTGGGTAATGGCGATCCCGTGCGGTTGACCGTGATCCGCGGCGGCGCGATCGTCGAATGCGACCTCGGCCCGAAGCCCCCGGCAGCAGGCACGCCATGACCGCAGCGACGTCGGAAACCCGCAGGAGCATGGTGCGGGTCGGTTGTTGCGCCGTTGCCCTCGTGTTGGCATGTCGATTGTTGTCTGGCTCCGCTGCTGGAGCCGATGCCGACACGCTCGGCCTCGACGAGGAGGCTGCCTTTCGCGCGGCCGTGGAGCGGGCCGCCCCGTCGGTCGTGCGGATTGAGTCGGCCGGCATGTCGGAGGCGGCGCTCGCCGGACCGGCCGAGGCTTCGCCCGCGGCGGGGCCGTCGAGCGGCACGGTGATCGATCCAGAGGGCTGGGTAGTGACCACCGAATTCGCGGTGCCCAAGGATGTCGCGCAGGCCGTCGTCGTGCTGCCGGACGGCACGCGTCGGGCGGCACGAGCGGTCGGCCGCGATCGATCGCGCGGGCTGGTGCTTTTGAAGGTGGATCTGCCGGCGGGCATGACGCTCCCGGTCGCCCCGCTGGCATCGCGGGCGGATCTCGCCGTCGGGCAATGGACGCTGGCGTTCGGCCGCACGCTCAGTGCCTCGGCGCCAAACGTGGCGATCGGCATCCTCTCGGCGGTGAACCGCGCCTGGGGCAAGGCGGTGCAGACCGACGCTTCGGTATCGCCGGCGAACTACGGCGGCCCGCTCGTCGATGTCGAGGGGCGCTTGATCGGCATCCTCGCGCCGCTGCCGGCCGACACCGCGGGCATGACGGCCGGCACCGAACTCTACGATTCCGGTATCGGCTTCGCCGTTCCCGGCGACGACATCGTCGCGGTGCTGCCGAGGCTCAAGGCCGGGGAGACGCTGCGGCCCGGCATACTCGGCATCAGCTATGAATCCCGCGATGCGTTCACCGCGGCCGCGAAGATCGCCTTCTGCAGCCCCGGCTCCCCCGCCGCCAAGGCCGGCCTCCGCGCCGGCGATACGGTCGTCGCCGCCGCCGGGAAGCCCGTGGCCAGGATCGCCGAACTGCGGCACGAACTCGCGCCGCGGTATGCCGGCGATACAATCGACCTCGTGGTGGAGCGGCCGACGAAGGGAGGCGGCGCGGAGCGGGTGGAGGCCCGGGCGACGCTCGTCGCTGCCCTGCCTGCATGGCGGCGGGCGATCCTGGGCATTGTCGCCGACCGCACGGCCAGCGCCAAAAAAGACGGCCCACAGAAGCAGCCCGTGCGGGTGCGTTGGCTCTGGCCGGATGGCCCCGCGGCGAAGGCCGGCGTCAGGCCCGGCGACGTGATCGAGTCGGTCGCGATGAACGGTGCCGACGACGCGAGCGAGGCCGAACCGCTTCCCGTCGGCTCACCGGAAGTGCTCGCCGGATTTCTCGGCGGCGTCGAGATCGGAGCGACCGTGCGGCTCGTCGTCCGTCGCGCCGCGGAAGTCGTGCCGATCGACATCGCCACCATGGCGGTCGCCGGCACGCCGCCGGCACACGTGCCGCCGCTGCCGGGAGCCAACGGAGCGCGGGCCAAGCGGCTGGAGGCGCCCGAAGTGGCGAAGCCGCCGATCGCTGTCCTTCCGGATGGCGACGCCACGCAGCCGCTCGGCGTGCTCGTCTATTTCGGTCCTCCTCCCGGCGCCGTCGATCCGCAGGTCGGCGGTCGCAACGGCGGGGCCGATGCCGACCAGGCGTTCGCCGAACCCTGGAAGGCGGCGGTCGCACGACATCGTGTCGCCGTCATCCTGCCGGCCGCGGAGGATCCGCAGCGCTGGGCTCGCGGCGACATCGCCGCCGTCGCGCGGGCCATCGACTCGCTCGCCTCGCGCCGGCCGATCGATCGATCACGGGTGGCTTTCGCCGGTCGCGGAGCAGGGGGGGGATTCGCGTTCGTCGCGGCCGAATCGCTCGGGCCGGCAGCCCGCGGCGTGGCGCTGCTCGACTCGGCGCTGCCGCGGCAGGCCGCGATCGAGCCGGCCGAGCCGGGCCGCAGCCGCTGGGTGCTTTTCGGCCAGTCGGCCGACCAGGCCTTGCCGCGGCTGGCCGCCGATCGACAGAGACTCACCGACAACGGTTTCCCCGTCGGCATGCTCGGGGAGATGCTCGGCGATGCGGTGCCGGCCGAATCGCTTTGCGCGTGGGTCGAGTCATTGGGCGTGCTGTGAAAAAGGTGTCAGGACTCTTTTCCGGTCAAAAAGGGCCAGTTCCTGAAAACGGTGGGCCGGAAAAGAGTCCTGACACCTTTTTGCCGGTCGTCTTCGCCGACGAGCATGTCGTCGTGGTCGACAAGCCTGCGGGCGTGCCGAGCGTGCCGGCGCGGACGCGGCTCGATCCGCCGAGCGTGGTGGAGCGGCTCGCGGCCGAGTGGGGTGCGCTCGATGCCACCCATCGGCTCGATCGCGACACCTGCGGCCTCGTCGTCTTCGCCCGCACGACGGCGGCCCGCGCGGCGCTCGGACGGGCATTCGAATCGCGGCTCGTGCGGAAGCGGTATCTGGCCATCGTGCATGGCGGGCTTCCAAGTGCCGAAGGAATTGTGCACCTGCCGCTGGCCGACGACCCGACTTCGCCGCCGCGGAAGCGGGTCGATCCGCTCGTCGGCCGGCGGGCGACCTCGCGCTGGTGGCGGCTGGCGGTCGCGGCCGATGCCACGGGTGCGACGAGCCTGCTCGCGCTCGAGCCGGTGACGGGCCGCTCGCACCAACTGCGGGCGCATCTCGCCTGGCTTGGGGGGCCGATCATCGGCGATCGGCTCTATGCGCGAGGCGGTCGCGGCGCCGCGTCGGCCGGCGGGCCGATCGCGCTCTGCGCCGCGGCGATCGATTTTCCGCATCCGTACGATGGCCGGCGGATCACGCTCGTCGCCGGCATCCCGGCGATTCATCCCTGGACGCTCTACTCGCCCGAACTCTTCGCAGTCGGCACGAGCGCCGAGCCGCTCACCTGCTGCCAGTAACGCGAGAATCGGCCGAGGTCTTTCACCCGCGAGCGATCGGAGAACTGCGGCCAAGAGACGATGGCGACAGGCAGGCCTGTGGCGAGCGTCTCCGCGGCGCGGCGGACCCGCGGGCAGGGGGTCTCGGCCACGGCGACATGATCGCAGCCATGTGCCCGCGCCCGAGAGGCCAGCACCTCGGCCGGATCACCGAGATGCACTTCCACTTCCGGCACGTCTGCGAGGCATTCAAAGACGAAGGCAAACCGCTTGAGCGTGGGCCGCTCCTCCGCGAGCCACAGGGGATCGACGACGAAGACCCGCGGCGCGGCGGGGTGATTGGAAGCGGCCGGGCTTTTCGCTGAGAGCGAGTCGAGCGTGAGCCAGACGAGCGGTCGCCGGCCAGCGGCCAACGTGCCTCCCATCACCCGCGGGGCCGCGGGCCTGATACGCAGGGGCTGCCGCGCGGCGGCCGCTGGTTCCGGCTGAAAGAACCGCGCTGCGAGGTCGTCGTAATCCCCTTCCACGTCGCAGCCGCCGATCAGTGGGCAGCGGCTGCAATGCACTCCGCTCGTGAAGCCCTCGAGATTCTCACGATTGAAGATGTAGGGCTTCGCCGAGAACGTGCCGGCAACCCATTGCCAGGAAAGATGGTTGCTCGCCGGATCGCCATCGAGCAGATGCTCGAGAAACCAGCCGGCCCCCGCCTGCCAGCGAACGCCCCTCACGTGCACGAGCCAACTGGCGAGCCACATCCGCTCGTGGTTGTGGAGCCAGCCGGTGTCGTGAAGCCGGCGCACGAAGGCGTCGATGCACTCCATGCCGGTGGCGGCGGCGAGCACGTCGTCCGGCACACGCTCCTTGCCGCCGGCACGGGGCAGGGCGGCGGGCGGCTCGATGGAGTCGCGGATCCGGTCGCCGAGCGCCGCGTGCACCTGTCGCCAGTAGTCGCGCCAGCCGAGCTCCGAGACGAACTTGACGGCGTCGTCGGGTCGATCTACGAGCGCAAGGGCGCGGTCGCGCACCTCCGCGAGCGAGACCACGCCATGACGGATCCACGGCGAGAGCCCGCTCACCGCGCCGGTCACGTGGTTGCGCGTGCGGGCGTAGGCGACCGGATCGATCGCTGCCATGCGATCGAGGGCCGCCTGCCGCCCGCCGCGAATCGCCATGCCAACCACGCTCGCGTGCGACTGCCCCCGATCCGCCTCGGGAAACGCGCCGGCCAATTCAGCCACGAGCCGTTCGCGGTCGCATTCGAGAAAATGCCCAAGATCGATCATCAACGCATCATATGCATCGGGAGGGTAGCGCTCAGGCTGCCGAACCGTCGTTATGTGGCGTAGGCCTGCCGCATTGATGGGCAGGGGCATGCGCGGAAAGTGTGCCGTGGTTGAACTGCCGAGGGGGAGCCGTCGTCTGCGGCAGGAATTTTTTTGATCGCTCGTGGGAACCTGGTAGACCGCACAAAACGCGGAGGATTCGTTACTGCGGGCGGTCTGCCCAAGCGTGGCGACTGTTCCTCCGGCACGACTCTGGCACGGCGTTTGCTTATCCGCTCACTGTCTTGGCATTCAGGAGCGTTCCTGGTGCTCGGCGACGATTCGCTGCGGAGGCGTTTCTCGTCGATCGGTTTCCCTTCTCCTTCTGGAGTCGCACGATGCGGTCAACTAGGCGGATTGCCCTTTTTCTGCTTCCGGCCCTGCTGCTTGGGGCCTGTTTGCTCACCGGCATTTTCTCGGGATCGGTTGCCTTCGCGGATGATGCGGCGGCCGCTGCAGCGACCCCCACACCCCCCGCGCCTCCCACGACCGACGAGATCGTCCCGAAGCTTTGGGTGGCCGCCGACACCGTCTGGGTGCTCGTCTGCGGCATGCTCGTGTTCTTCATGAATCTCGGCTTCGGCTGCGTCGAGAGCGGCTTCGCCCGCTCCAAGAACGCCGTCAACATCCTCTCGAAGAACTTCGTCGTTTTCGCCGCGACGTCGCTCGCCTATTGGCTCATTGGCTGGGACCTCATGTTTGGGGCCGGTGATGGCGCCTGGATCGGCAACTCCGGCTCGTGGATGGTGGGCGGACTCGACAACAGTCCGGCCGTCGGCGACAAGTATCAGGGTGTCTATGGGGCCATCAGTTGGGCGAGTGTTCCGCTCTGGGCCAAGTTTTTCTTCCAGCTCGTCTTCGCGGGAACCGCCGCCACGATCGTCTCGGGAGCTGTCGCCGAGCGGATCAAGTATCACGCCTTCGTCCTCTTCAGCTTCCTGATGGCGCTGGTCATCTACCCGGTGACAGGCCACTGGATCTGGGGCTTCGGCTGGCTCGCGAAGGATTGGAATTTCTGGGACTTCGCCGGCTGCACTGCCGTGCATTCGGTCGGCGGCTGGGCGGCCCTTACCGGCGCCCTGATCCTCGGCCCCCGCATCGGCAAGTATTCCTCCGACGGCCGGGTGCAGGCGATCCCGGGCCACAACATGATGGCTGCCTTCATCGGCTGCCTCGTGCTCTGGTTCGGCTGGTTCGGCTTTAATCCGGGCAGCACCTTCGGCGTGGCCGCCGACGGTGGTGCCCTCGCCGCCCAGGTCGCCGTGAACACCAACATGGCCGCCGCTGCGGCCACGCTCACGGCCACCGCCACGGCATGGCTCCTGCTCGGCAAGCCCGACATCGGCATGACGCTCAACGGCTGCCTTGCCGGTCTCGTCGGGATCACCGCCAGCGCGGCGTTCACCAACATCACCTGCTCGGCGATCATCGGTGCGATCGCCGGCGTGCTCGTAGTGCTCTCGGTGCTCTTCTTCGACCGGATTCGCATCGACGACCCGGTCGGTGCGACGAGCGTGCACCTCGTGTGCGGCATCTTCGGCACGCTCTGCGTGGGACTGTTTACGACGAGCGATCTCACGGGCACCGTGGCGAACACGCCGTATGGCTCGGCGGCCGTGGGCGGCCCTGCCGCGGGCCTCTTCTTCGGCGGCGGCACTAAGCAGCTCATCGCCCAGTTGGTGGGCGTGCTGGCCGTCGGTGCCTACGTGGTGCCGGTGTCGGCGATCGCGTGGCTCATCATCAAGTCGCTGGTCGGCCTCCGTGTCGCCCCGCAGGAGGAGATCGAGGGCCTCGACATCGGCGAGCACGGCAACGAGGCCTACCACGGCTTCGTGATGGTGCGGAGCGAGTAATCCCGTCCAGAAGGATGCCCCAACGGCTTGGGTGGGCACTCCGCCTAGCTCACCCAGGCCGGGGCATTCTGGATCAACAGCCGCCGGGGCCAGCCCATGGCCCCGGCTGTTTTTTTGGAGGACAGGCTTCAGCGTGTCGCCCCGATCCTCTTTCCTGCCGTCGCTGTGCTTTCGGTCCCAGCCGGCTACGATGGGGCACCCCAAGCGGAGCCCCAGCTCATGAAACTCATCATCGCGATCATCCAGCCCAACAAGCTCGAGAGCGTCAAGCAGGCGCTCTCGGAGGTGGAGGTGTTTCGGCTGACGGTGCTCGACGTGCAAGGCTTCGGCCGCCAGCGGGGCCACGCCGAAACCTACCGCGGCCACGAGATCGCAGTGAATCTCCTCAGGAAAGTGCAGCTCCAGATCGCGGTGAACGACGATTTCGTGGAGCCGACGATCGCCGCCATCGTGAAGGGCGGCCGCTCCGGTGAGACCGGCGAGATCGGCGACGGCAAGATCTTCGTGCTGCCGATGGACGAGTGCGTCCGCATTCGCACCGGCGAGCGGGGCCGCGAGGCGATCTAGCGTTCAACCCGGCTTCGGGTGACCCGTACCCCGTCGCCGGACGCTCGCTGCGGGCATCCTGCC
>Ga0315902_10000816_pt1 | contig 51939 bp, 55 predicted proteins | sample LakEriMetagenome_9_FD_203523 | JGI IMG/M metagenome (GOLD analysis project Ga0315902, IMG submission 203523) | Freshwater fungal communities from buoy surface, Lake Erie, Ohio, United States - Buoy 12 MA117 | ecosystem: Environmental > Aquatic > Freshwater > Lake > Lake biofilm | place: USA... | reverse complement strand
GTCCTGTTTGTGGTTTTTTAAAAAACGTTTTTTTTATAATACTTGAATTTACATTCCTACAAATACTTTGTCTTTTAAACGTTTTTTCTTAACACATATAATAATACACCATACTTCTAATAATTCCTTAAAAATAATGTAATTTCCTCTAATTTAAAGAATTTTTTATTATAGTATTATTACAAATATTTGATATTGAATTAACAAATGATTTTATAGCTGTAGAAAATTTAATAACCTTACTAAAAGCTAATACAACTCTCGTCCTATAATATTAACTCTTAGATTTAATGGTTTACTAATTACTTTATTCATAAATAAACTAAAAACTCTTGCTTAGGTAAAGGAACAACTAATCTAAAAAATAAACATAGTGACAATTAAATAAGTTTCAAATGTTACTAGTGCAAACGATTTATAATGAGTACAAATATAATTCAAAAGTTCAAGTTGTTGTGTAGTACAATTATGTAATTTTTTGGACATTAGATATATCTGGATGTTTTAACCTATAATTTCCATAATTTACTGTTTTTTGAAAAGGAGTAGCTATAAAATCTTGATTTTTAGCAGCTCTCATAAATATAGATACTTAGTGTAAATACTGAGGATTACAATCTACTCACTCTAATAAATCCCTATATGCTTTATTTTTTTTTATATGTTGAAAATTAGGTAATACATCTTGTAAATATTTATTCTTACTTCTTTGCTATATGGTGTTGAAAATAAATTATGAAAATCAGCTTTAGCAAATCTCTTAGCTGCATTATGTTTTAACTCTGCTAAATTAGCTGCCTCAGATGACGATTTTAAGCTTGAAACATCAAAATTTTTAATTTGATCTAAAGTTGGTTTATAGTTGTTGTAGTGTTCTTTAAACCATTTCCTGAGAATCCATTTATTTTTAAAATAAGTATCGTACATAGAATAATGCTCTGCACGAAATTTAGAGAACATTCTTTTTAATTCCTCATTTCTAGGTGTGTATTTTTTATTAAAAATCATATTTATATGTTTTTTTAAAGAAAACGGATCAATTTTTTTATAGTATCAGCACTTGATAGTAATATATTTGAAGAGTTAGTTAAAGTTGTTGCTGTGTAATTATAAGAATTAAATTGAATTTTGTATATATAATCCGTTAAATTAATGAAATTGTTAGAATCAAATTCTTTTACACTAATTTTTTTTTCATTAATTATTTCTGTTAATACCTCTAATCTATTTTTTTTTTCAGTGTAAAAAAGTACTTTTAGTTTGAAAAAATGGAGTAAAATCTTGAATAAGTGAATAGAAAAAAACAAGTATTATTTTTTTTTTAAGAAAATACTTGAAATATATTTGTAAAGATATAAAAACCTGTAGTACATAATTTTAAATTTTTATTAGTTTGCGCTATTAATAAAATATTCACTATACAATTAGATATTTTGTTAATTAATATATATAACGCTTTTTATTTTTCAGTTAATTGGTGTATGATTTTTGTAGAATTAGTCGATAATTCTTCGATTTTTTTATTTAATAAGTTTATTTGTTAGTTTTGTCGATAATCACGTACAAAATAAAGTGTAAAAACACAAACAATAATATTTGTAATATTGAATATTTTTAAATTAATAAATTAGATAAGATTTTATTTTTATCTAATGTCATCTAAAAGTATTAAATTTTTTTATATTTTATAAGTTAGTCTGAAAAATTAAAGTTAAAAAAAAATATTCACTTTTTTAATTAAAATTAAATACTTAAAACGAAAAAAACTAAAATCTACTCTTAAAAAGTTTGAATACAAAAAAAAATTAAAAAACTATGTTTTTTAATTTTTTAAAAATAATTAATTGTTATAAGGTAGGTTATATTAAGATAAGCTTGACAATTACAGGTTCAATCTTATCTTTGCTAAAAAAAATGATAAATAAATAACGAGTGAAAAATTAGAATATATGTTTTCTCAATTACGTGCAAATAATTCTTCTATGTATACGATACTTATTTTAAAAATAAATGTAATATGAATTCTCAGGAAATGTTTAAAGAACACTACAACAACTATAAACCAACTTTAGATCAAATTAAAAATTTTGATGTTTCAAGCTTAAAATCGTCATCTGAGGCAGCTAATTTAGCAGAGTTAAAACATAATGCAGCTAAGAGATTTGCTAAAGCTGATTTTCATAATTTATTTTCAACACCATATAACAAAGAAGTAAGAATAAATATTTACAAGATGTATTACCTAATTTTCAACATATAAAAAAAAATAAAGCATATAGGGATTTATTAGAGTGAGTAGATTGTAATCTTCAGTATTTACACTAAGTATCTATATTTATGAGAGCTGCTAAAAATCAAGATTTTATAGCTACTCCTTTTCAAAAAACAGTAAATTATGGCAATTATAAGTTAAAACATCCAGATATATCTAATGTTATAGATATAATGTCCAAAAAATTACATAATTGTACTACACAACAACTTGAACTTTTGAATTATATTTGTACTCATTATGAATCTTTTGCACTAGTAACATTTGAAACTTATTTAATTGTCACTATGTTTATTTTTTAGATTAGTTGTTTCTTTACCTAAGCAAGAGCTTTTAGTACATTTCTGATAAAGTAATAAGTAAAATTAAAAATATTATCTAATATTTTAAAACGATTAGTAAAGTAAACTCTGCTATTTTTATTATAAATACTTATTGTTTTATGAATTAAACAGTTTTAGTAATAGAAAAATAAATGTATTCTTTTTTATTAATATATTAATAAATGTTTAAGTTTTTAGCATATTTTTGTGTATAAAAATAATAATCCGTTTACGAGCAATCAATTTATTTTAGATATCATTTTAAATATATTATTATCTATTTTTACGATTGTATAAATATATTTTTTAATTCACTTTAAAATATAGTAATATCACAAAAAATTTCACATAAATTAATATAAACATAAACACCCCCATTAAAAAACTTTTTTAATTTTTATATTATAATTAACATTGTTTTTAAATTTTATAAAATAAAAACTTAATTATTTTTATCATAACTAAATATATATATATGTTATTAACTCCTTTAGAACAATTTCAAATTATTTCATTAATTCCTTTAACATTATTTGGTTTAGATTTTTCTTTTACTAATTTATTTTTAATTAGTTTATTAATCCTATCTTTTTTTAATTTATTAATTTATTTTTCTTCTAAAAACAATAGTTTTTTTTTTATACCTCATATTTGGCAAGTATTTATAGAATTATTAAATGAATTAGTTTCATCATTATTATATGACAATTTAAATGACCAAGGTGAAAAATATTTTCCTTTTGTTGGTTTAATTTTTAATTTCATAGTTTTAGTAAATTTAGTTGGATTAATACCTTATAGTTTTACTGTAACTAGTCATTTAATTATAACTTTTTCATTGTCATTATCAATTTTTATAGGTGTAAATATAATATGTGTAAAATTATATAAATTACATATGTTGTCTTTATTTTTACCAGCAAATACTTCATTTGGATTATCTTTATTATTAGTTCCTATTGAATTTGTTTCGTATATTTTTAAACCTATCAGTTTAGGTGTTCGTCTTTTTGCAAATTTAATGGCTGGTCATACTTTATTAAAAGTTATTATAGGATTTTCATGGAGCATGTTAATTTTAGAAAATTTTATGTCTTATTTTCATGTAATTCCTTTATTTTTAATTGTAATATTATTTGGGTTAGAATTAGGTGTTGCTTTAATTCAAGCTTATGTTTTTACAATTTTAACATGTATTTATTTAAATGATAGTATTAATTTACATTAAAAAATTAATATTATTAAATGTTTTTTTATGTTTCTTTTTTTAAGTTTAAAAACAAAAAATATTAAATTAATATTTTTTTATTTAAAAAATTTTTTTTTTCAGACGGACCGGTATTTTATTATTTTAAAACAATTTGTAAAAAAAAAAAAAAAAAAATTTACTGTATTAAAATCACCTCATATTAATAAAAAATCAAAAGAGTCTTTTGATTTTTCTGTCTTTCGTATAAATATTTTATTATATGTTTTCGATATAAACATGTTTATTTATTTATTAAATAAAATAAAGAATAATATTCTTATAGACACAAACATAAAAATATTACTATTTTATTGTAATAAATTACGTTTAAAGAAATTAAATATTCTTTTACTAAATAATTTTATAAATTGTAAATATTTAAAATTATTAGATATTGTAGGGGAAATAAATTTAAAAGAAAAATTCTATCTAAATAGCTCAGCGGTAGAGCATAGGACTGAAAATCCTTTGGTCGATAGTTCAAATCTATCTTTAGATGTATATGAATAGTGATATGCTATGTTTATTAACTCATATAAAAAATGGGCAAAAATCTAAAAAATCTTTTATTTTACATCCAAAAAAAAAAAATTGTAGTTCCATTTTAGTTATATTATGGGATGAAGGTTATATTTTAGGGTTTACTTCATCAAAAAAATTTCCAAAAATGTTCGAAATTTTTTTAAAATATCAATTTAATAATCAAGTAATTAAAAAGTTAACTCAAATAAAAAAACCTAGTTATAAAACATATTGTTCTTCAAAACAATTAAGTAAATTAAATTTTAACTTAGGATTAATTTTAATATCAACAAATAAAGGTATTTTAACGTTAAATTCTTGTAAAAAATTAAATATTGGAGGAGAATTAATTTGTCTAATTTTTTAATAATTATAACACTTTTATTGTATTATTTCTTTTTAGTATGTGTGAAATTACTTTAAAAAAATTTATTATAAAAATACCTAAAACAGTTTCAATTTTTTTTTGTAACAATAATATTTTAGTTATAAAAGGAAATTGTTGTACCAAAGCAATAAAATTAAAAACTAAAATAAAAATTTTTATCAAAAAAAAACTAATAATGATTACACCCTTATTATTAAAAAAATATAAAATAAAAAAATTAAAATTTTTTTATAATGCTTATTTAGTTCAAATAAAGCAAACACTAAAAGAAACTATTAAAAAGCAAAAAAAAAAATTAAATATAATTGGTACTGGGTATAAAGTGATTGTTTTAACTACAACATTATTACTACCTTTTACTATATTACAATTAAAATTAGGTTATAGTCATTTTATTTATATTAAAATACCAAAAGATTTAAAGGTTATTTGTCCGAAGCCTAATAAAATATTTTTATATGGTAATTATCAACAAAAAATTAACTTTATAGCTTTTTTAATTAAATCTTACAAAATACCAGAACCTTATAAAGCCAAAGGAATTTTTTGTTTTAATGAGCAAATAAAATTAAAAAAAGGAAAAAAATTATAAGAATGAAAATAAAAAAAATAAAAAATTATAATCTAATAAATTTTTATTTATTAGATTCTAGAAATTATTTAGGTTTACAAAAATTGTCATTTTATTATTTAAATTCTTCTTATGTTCTAGGTTTTCGAAATAAATTTAGTTTATTTAATTTAAAACATACTAAGAATTTTATAAAAAAAATTTTATTGGTAATTTATAAATTTCATTATAATAATAAAAAAATATTATTTATAGGATTTCCAAATGTATTAAATAATAAATTTAATTTATTATTTAATAAAACAAATCATTATTATATTAATCAAGAAAGTTGGATTTATAATTTTTTAGTGAATTATAATAAAATACTTTCTTTAAAAAAAATTTCAAGTAATAAAGAATTAAAAACTCTAATAAATATTAATGAAATTCCTGATTTAATTGTTTTTTATGACCAAATAAAAGAAACAAAAAGTATAAAAGAAATTATATCATTAAAAATACCATTTATTTCTTTTATGAATAGTTCAGCTAACTCAAATTTAATTGAATATAAAGTTTTAGGAGGTTTTCATCATTTGAAAACAAAAAAATTTATTTATTTATTATTAAGATCAATTTTGACTTTACCCAAAAAGTAAAAAAATTATTTAAATGAAAAAAAAAAATACGGTATATAAGCCTTTTTATAAGTATTTTATTAGATTAAATAAAAATGTTCAAGCTAATTCAAAATTTTTAGCTTTTAAAAAACAAAAATGGAAAAAGTTAATTTATCGCGAAAATAAAAAAAAAAAAAAAATTATTTTATTTGATCAGAATATTTATTTAAAACCAAAATACGGTTTTAATTTTACAAAAAAGTTTAAGTTTTATTTAAATTTAAAACAAAACTTAAAATTTTTTTATGGTAAATTGTTGGATAAAAAATTTAATACTATATATTTTAAATCTAAAAATATAATTAGAAATCAAAAAATTTTTAATAAAAATTCTGTTTTTATTTTATTTTTTTTAGAACAACGTTTAGATGTAATTTTATATAGAACTTTATGTTTTGATAGTATTAGAAGTTCTCAACAAGCAATTTGTCATGGAAAAATTTTTTTAAATGGTAAAAAAATTTATAATAACTCACATTTATTAAAAAAAGGAGATTTAATTACAATTCATTATTCTTTATATCTACACATATTAAAAAATATAAATTTTTATAATCGTCAATTAATTGTTCCTAAATATTTAGAATTAAATTATAGAACTTTTCAATTTTTGATAATTTCAGAAATAAGTTTGAATAAAATATCATATAACTTTCCTTTTTGGTTAAATTTAAATAAGTTATTTTTACTTAATCATTAAAAAATAAATTTTCTTTAATACTTTGCGATTACAAAGCGTGTGATTGATAACCACTTAGTTGTTAGTTTAAATTTAAAGATAAATATTTTATATGGAAACAATCGGATTTGAACCGATAACCTTATGTTTGCAAAACATACACTCTACCTTTGAGTTATGTTCCCAAATTTCTACTAAATATTTGTTTGTTGTAATTAATTTTTATGTTTAATTTATCATGTAAATTTATATTGATTGAATTAAGTTTTAATAACATTAAACTAAGAATATAATAAAAATTACTTTTTGTTTGATATTATTAAATAATGTTATTTTAACTAAAAAAAAATAAATTATATAATTTATTTTTAGCGTTTTACGTAATTTAAGTTAAATAAAAAGAAGATATAATTTAAAAAAAGTTTGTTAATTTGCATGAAAAATTAACACTTATATCAAACTAGTTAAAAAATTATAAAAAGTTAGATTTTTTATAATCATCCGAATTTCTTAAAATAAATCAGATTAATGTATATATAAGTTATGCTCAAAAATACTTTATGTCTTTATTATATTTCTTCAATATTTAAAGATTAAGTTATTTAATTATTTTTTTAAAATTTAATTATAAATTTTTATGTGCGTTGGTTTTTATGTTTTTAAATGAATACATAAAAAAATACATTAATATATTTTTTATATGCTGAAAATCTTTCTTAAAAAAAATAAGCATAGATTATATTTGCGTATAAAGTATATATTTGTAATAATATGTTTTTTTTTAATTAAAGTTTTATTTGTTTTAAAATACAAATATAAGGTTATTTAATGAAATAATTAATTAATTTGTATAATTTATTATACCACATGTTAATAAATAAAATTATCTGCAAATATTTCCATAGATTATATAGTTACAAAACGAACAAGAATTGGTATTATTAAAAAATTCTTTAAACGAACTGTCAATATAAATACATTAAAAAAGTCAAGTTAATTTTTTGTTATTTGCTTCTTATAATGAGTTGAATAATCCTTATTTATTGTTTATCTTGCTGTGTGGTACTTGGTAGTATTTTTAATGTTGTTTTGTTTATCTAATTATTTTTACTCAATGTTATTTCATCCAATTGAACGAATTTTTTTTCAAAAAAAAATGTACGCGGATTAAATTTATCGATAAAATGTTTTCACTAAAACAATCGTTATAATAAGTGTAAAATCGTTTAGTGATACAGATTATATTCTTTTACAATATTTTACAGATTTAGTAAATTTCCTCATTGAGCATCCTGACCTCCCTTTCCGTAATTCTTTCCGGAAAACGTCGGCACAACAATAATTTACTGTTTTTTAAATAATTTTGAAGCATTAGATGAATTAGAAAAAAAAACGTTTTTAGCACTGGTATGATAATTATTTTGAAAAGTCAAATTTAAAAATTAAGGTATTTTTTAAAAAAAATATGTATTATTTTTACATTTAATAGGACTTGAACCTATAACTTTCGGGACCGAAATCCGACGCTCTATCCAATTAAGCTATAAATGTTTTTATTTTTTTTTTTCTAACAACGTTATGATTGGTATTATAAGTTCTCAACAAGCAATTTGTTACGGAAAAATTTAAAAATAACTTACATTTTTATTAAAAAAAAAATATTTAATTAAGTATTTTTTATATAGAAAAATATATTAAAAAATATAAATTTTTATAATCGTTAATTAATCGTTTTTGAATATTTTTCAGGAATAACTTTAAATAAAATATTATATAACTTTTTTTTGGTTTAATAAATTAGTTTTACTTTATTATTAAAAAAGTAATTTTCTTCAATAGCTCAGCGGTTACGAGCGTGTGGCTGTTAACCACTTGGTCGTTGGTTCAAATCCAACTTGAAGAGAACTTTATTTATATAGAAACAATTGGATTAAAACCCATAATTTTAGGTTTGCAAAACATACATACATTTACTTTTAGATTATGCCTTAAAGTTTTGATAAACATTTTTTTGTTGTAATTAATTTTTATGTTTAATCTATTAGGTTAAGTTGTATTGATTATTATTAACATTAAATTAAATATGTAATAAAATTATAAATTAGTTTGATTTTATAATTTATTTTTAGTGTTTTACGTAATTTACTCTAGTTTTATGTGTGTTTAATTTGTCAAAAACAGATTGTTTATATTTAAAATAGTAGAAAAACCAATATCTAAAGGTTGTGTTGATAAAAAATTATATAATGTATCATTAGATGTCATATCAAAAAATAATTTTACTATTAAATAAAAAGATTCAGATATTTTAAATTTTTTTCTGCATGAATAATTTAAACAATTTATTAATTCTTTAGATATTACTACGCGTCTTTCACCTGATACAATAAGTTTAATTAAATTATTCACGTCAGATAGTTTAATAGTTTTGGGTTTTATTATGTTAGGAAATTTTAACGGTCTTGTAAATAAATCTGACTTTAATGATTTAGAAAGAATTAATTTTTTCTGTATGTAAGGTTTGTTTTTTAATGTATTATACTTTTTTTCTATTATTACGTCAGTAAATATATTACACGATTCAAATAGATCTAATATAATTGCCGCATTATTACAATGTATTCCCCCATTCCGAGTGTCCATGAGTTGCATAACTAGGTTTACATGTTATTAAATATGTTTGTATAGAGGTATATATAATTCTAATATATCTATATCAATTAATTTTTTTCTTTACAATAGTTTAATGTTGCGTTAATTAAATTCATAGCTAATGTAAATTGAAATGAATCTCTTAAATCATTACTAAACACAACTAAAGCATTATCGTAAGAATATTCAAGATGTGTGTTTTTTTTTAATAAATTATCATGCGCTAATTTTATACTTGCCTTTAATATATCGTTAAATATATCACTTATAAAGACATAATTTTTTATATTATGTTCGTAATTGTCAGTTGTTAGTTTTAACACGTGTAAAATTGAATCAAAATTATTTGTTTCAATTATTTTTTTAAAAATAAATCTTAAAAATAATTCAGTTTTAAAATTAAAATAATTTCTATAAGCACGTTGTGTGTTTAATTGTTCTTTTTTTGGATACATATATTTTTTACATTCTTTTTTAAATATATCAAATTGTTTATTAAAATAAAAAGGAACATTCGATGATGTTTCTCTTATTAATTTTTTATTTTAAGTCTTCCATTCGAATTCTTTAAAAGATAAATTTTCCACAAATTGTTCTTGAATATTCTTTTTTTCAGTAGATGACATTTTTTTAAAATCAGAATAAGAACATAAAATTTCTTTTAATTCTTCTTGAAAGTGTGAAGTAAAAAAAGTTTTAGAACTTTTATAATCTAGTGAGTTTATTGTTGTTTTATAAAATACATCAGAAGATTCTTTTGTATTATATTTATCAATTTTTGAATTTTTAACTGCTACGTTTAACTTATTATTATTTTTTTTTAATGTTTTAATTGCTATATTTTGTAATAATTTTATTAAATACTGGTTAAATGTCATAATAATATATTTTTATTAAAAAAAAGTTAATAAGTTACTTATTTTTATTTATAATATTTTGTATATCTTCGTGTAATGTTTTATAATCACTACTGTAAGGAAATAATGAATCATTAAGATAACGTGCAAACATTCGAGTCTTCATTTCTAGATATTCATTAAATTTTTTATTATTTAATTTTGAAATTTCTTCTTTTTTTTTTCAGATTTTATTATGTCGTATGCTTTTTCACACAAATTATTGTTAGGTATATTAAAATGATCGATTAATATTTTTAACTGTTTGTAACTCATTAAATCAGTTGAAGATAATTGTATAATATTTTTATAATTATTTAATATATTTTCGTTTAAATATGACCAATTTAGTTCTATAGTTTTTGATACAAATTTAAACGGAATTATTAATTTATTCACTTCGTTTATATATTCGTTAATGTTCGAATGCGCTATTTTATTTTTATAACGTGCATAATGCTCCATCAAAAAATGGTGTATCCTTCAGTAGAAATGGCAAAATGGTTACTGAATTATCCTATATATATTACAGACAAAATGTGTATACGTTTAAGGTTATACCCAGTAGAACATTGGATATCTAGAACATCAGGCGTGTTAAAACATTTATTGTGAGATTATAAATCTATTAAATTAATTTTTAAAGGTTTAATCAGTTTAATGCAAGCGTATTACGCTTGCGATCAAGACCGTAGTACATTATTTAATATATATATTACAAAGAACAATATATCAGACAAAAAGTTGTTGTTTGACTTTTTTCATAACAATTATTTAGATTTTACAAAAATAAAAAATACTTTGTATTTTTTGTATTTACGTGTGGAATTACTAAAAACAGAAAAAGTAAACAAAACAGATGTAAACATTGAAATAGATCAAACTATAAGTGGTATTGTGTTTTTATCTCTTTTATTAAGAGATAAAATAATGTCTAAAGCTGCTAACCTTATTTCTCCTGAAAAATCATGTCCATATATTTTTGTAATGTCGCATTTTGAAGAATTTGCTTATAATAATATGACTAATTTATCGAAAACAGCTATTGATTTTTTAAAAAATAATAGAAAATTACATAAATATGCTTTAATGTGTTACACACACTTATAACCAAACGCATATAGGTAGAATAGAAGATTTTAAAAATATTTGGATACAAGAGTACAATCGTTATACTACCTGCGAAGAAAATAAGACATTAAACAATTTGCAACAAAATACGATAATTTTATTGAGCTAATATTTCCTAACACACAAAAAAAATTAACATTATTAAATAAAGCTGTAGAATTAATTGCTACTGTAAGTGAACGAACTACTATAGCTACTTTAGAAGGAGAATATATATCGTGGTCTTTTTATAAAAGTAAAAATGTTGTAAGACATAAGCTTAATCCGTCAACAATGAAATCGTACAGTTATAAATTAAATACTAGAACATCAGATAAGAAATTAGACATACAAGCACACAAAAATAAATTTCTTTTTTATTTAATTCATAGCATCGATGCTGCAGTATTAAGAATTATTATTCGTAATTTTGCAGAAAAAATTAATTATAATATAAATCATTTACATGATTGTATTATATTACATCCAAATTATGTTGAAGATTTTTATAACATAATTAACGAATTGTATCATTCTGATGATATGTATTATTTAGCTGAAAAGGCTTGTGTTTCAGCCTATGAAAACATCAATATCCATAAAAAGTGACGAATTAGATAAAATAAAACAAGAATATTTATCGTTGTGCGATGATTTCAAAAATGAAATGAAATTTGATCCTAAAAATATTTATCGTTTTGAAGATTAATTGTTTCAGGGTTACTTATCTATAAGTGTAGAAAGAGTAAAAATGAAGTTTTTTTTTAAATATTTAACTTATTAAAAGTTATTAAAAAAACTCATTCTACACTTATAGATAAGTAACCCTAAAATATATTTATATGACATTACAAAAAAATATTTTTCCGTTAGTTCAAATTGAAGAGAAAATCGTTTGATTTTGCATCGGATAATTTATTGAGAGAAAATATCTGAAATTATTTAAACAAGGGGAATTTTTAGCACATGTTTATTATTGTATAGATTATATAAATAAAAATATTAATTTATTAGAAGATAAATATTTATTAAAAAATTTTAGGACTAAATCTTCTTTAAACAAATTGGATAGATTACAAAAGCTTGTATTTTTATCTTATCTTTTAGAATTATTATTAAATTTTATTTTAAATAACACTTGGAATTTACGACAAAAACAAAAAATAAATAGATTACTTAAAATATTTAACGTAAAATAAAATAAAATAAAAAAAATAGTTATGATATTGTCTACATTATATACTCAAAAATATTCAATTATTCAAATATTGTGGTCCGCTGTTTTAGTTGTTGTTTTATACGTAAATTATCTACAAAACAAACAAATTAAATTATTAAATAAAAAAATAGAGGAATTATCAACTACTTCTACTGAAATTATACAGAGATTAGCTGAAAAAGAAAAAGAGTTAGATATACTAATAAACAAAATATCTACTACACAAGTAGATACTTTATTAATAGCAGAAAATAATGAAAATATAAAATTATATTTATTAATTGCTGGGGGGGTTGTATTATGTGCTACAGGTTTTTATATCTTTACAAATAAATTTCAAATATTTTTTTTAAAAAAAATAATACCCGTTTCTTTTTATTCAATTATTCAAGATTTTACTCCATTTTTTCAAACTAAAAGTACTTATTTTTATACTGACAAAAAAAATAGATTAGATGTATTAGCAGAAGTAATTAATGAAAAAAAAATAAATATTAGTGTAAAAGAATTTGATTCTAACGATTTTATTAATTTAACGGATTATATATACAAACTTCAATTTAATTCTTATAATTACTCAGCAACAACTTTAACAAATTCTTCGGATTTATTACTATCAAGTGCTGATGCTATAGAAAAATTGAGCAATTTTATTTAAAAAAAATATACATATAAAAATGAAAAATTAGAAACAATTTTCTCTAAATTTCGTGCAGAGAATCATTCTATGTACGATACTTATTTTAAAAATAAATGTAATATAGATTCTCAGGAAATGTTTAAAAAACACTACAACAACTATAAACCAACTTTAGATCAAATTAAAAATTTTGATATTTCTAGCTTAAAATCGTCGTCTGAGGCAGCTAATTTAGCAGAGTTAAAACATAATGCTGCTAGGACATTTGCTAAAGCTGATTTTCATAATTTATTTTCAACACCATATAACAAAGAAGTAAGATATAAATATTTACAAAATGTATTACCTGATTTTCAACATATACAAAAAATAAAAGAATATAGGGATTTATTAGATTAGATAGATTGTAATCCTCAGCATTTACACGAATTATCTATATTTATGAAAGCTGCTAAAAATCAAGATTTTATAGCTACTACTTTTCAAAAAACAGTAAATTATGACAATTATATATTAAAACCTCCAGATATATATCTGCTGTTATAGATATAATGTCCAAAAAATTACATAATTGTATTACACAACAACTTGAACTTTTAAATTATGTTTGTACTAATTATGAATCTTTTGCACTGTAACATTTGAACCTTATTTAGTTGTTTGTGTAGGAAATGTTTTATTTTTTAAAGTCTGTATTCTTTTACATAAAGCAGCAAAAGCTTTTAGTGTATTTATGAATAAAGTAATAAGTACACAATTAAATATAAGAGCTCATATTCTAGAACGAGTAGTCTTAGCTTCTAGTTGGGTTACTAATTTTTCTACAGCTATAAAACCAGGTGTTAATTCGTTATTAAATATTTGTAATAATACACCTATAATAAAAAATCCTTTGATTAAAACAATTACATTATTTTTAGGAAATTATCTTTTTTATACTAATTGGAATAACAATAATTTATTATTAAAAAATGAACCGCATAATAATAATACTGCTATAGTAAGTAAAGCTGCCAATAAATTAATAGAAGAAAGTAATAGTTTAGAGAATTTTGTATCTAATTTTGTTGAGCAAACAGGTAAACAAATAGGTTTTTTAATAGGTAAAGCCGGTAGATCAGTAGTTAAAGGAAATAGTATTAGGTGCTACTTGTAAATAATGAAGACACTATAAAAGAAACAGCAAAAAAAATAGACGACTATTTAGAAAACAAAAAAAATTAATCATGGAATTTAAAGATATATTTTCAAAAAATATAATGAATACAGAATTACATTATATAACACAACAAAGTACATACACAAGTAATATACACATGAACGTAAATGATTTTAAAATTATGTTTAGTTCATGTGTATATTATAAAATGTCAGATTGTCAGATATTATTACAATTTATAATTGTTTATCAGATTTTAATTTAAAATATTTTGAAAATAAAACAATAACTCGTGATTATGAAATTATTAAAAAAATTGTAAATTTCGATAGATCATTATTGTTTAAAATAGAAGAAGATTATATTAAAATATTAAGACATTACAAATATCCTTCAAATAATGTAATAAGTAGAATATATCCTGTATGTTCTTACAATGATTCTTCTATTCTATTGTATATTTGATTTTTATTAAAATTTGCAAGATATAAAGTTTTAAATTTAACTAAAAAGAAGATATAATTAAAAAAAAGTTTGTTCGTTTTCATAAACAATTTGATACTTATATCAAATTATTTAAAAATTATACTAAATTGTTATATTTTTATATATCAGTATAATTTTTTAAAATAAATTACACGAATTAATAAAAAATTAATGCTTAAATAGATATACTTTTTATTTTATTCTTTCAATATTTTAAGATGATAAATCATTTAATTTTTATTATAAACTTTAATTCTTATTTAGAAATGTTTATTTTAAAATTTGATTTATAAATTTTTATGTGTATTGGTTTTTGTGCTTTTAAATGAATATATAAAAAAATACATTAGTCTACTTTAAATTGTGTTGAAAATCTTTCTTAAAAAAAAATGAGTGAATTAACTTATAAAAGAGATATTTGTAATAGTATGTTTTTTATTACAATTAAAATTAATAAAAATACATTTTTATATTTTTATAAATTATTCCGGCTATAATATTTAAAGTTCTTTTAAATATTATTTATTTATATTTATAAAATAAACAAATGAAAATATTTAATGAAAAAATAGACTCTATATTGTTTACTCAAAAATAACAAGAATCAGTTTTATTAAAAATTTTTTTAGACGAACTGTCAAAACATTATTACAGCAGAAAAGTCAAGTTAATTATTTTTATATAATAATGAATTGTGATAAATCTTTATTAGTATCATGCGGTGTTGTTATGTTAGCTATTATCTTGTGTTGCTTTAAAATAATTCTATATTTTTTTAAAGAAATGATGTATACGAATTAGATTTTATGGTGTAATGTTGTAAATCAAAATTCCGTTACGATGAATGTAAAACCGTTTAAGTGGTACATAAGATTATTTTCTTCATTCTCTTAAATAATATTTATTAAACTTAGTAATTTCTCTCGGTACCAGCTGTATTTATAATTAGGCTTGATATATCACAAGGAGGTTGTAGTATTCTTCCAAAGGATGAAATGTTAATCTATTATTTTTTAGACGCGATGCAAGGACTGGGTGCCTGACATTTATTTTGAGATGTCGAGTTTAAAAATAAATTTTTATAAAGTTTATTTTAATATACATAAAAAAATACATATTTTTTATATTTAATTGTAATTTAATATAAAACTTTTTGTATTTAACCCCGACGTTTTATTTTAATTATCTTATATATATTTTTTTTATGATACAACAACAGACTTTATTAAAAGTAGCAGATAATTCTGGAGCAAAATATGTAAAATGTATTAAAGTTTTAGGTGGTTTTAAAAGAAAAACTGCTTTTTTAGGTGATTTAATTGTAGTTTCGGTACAAAAGTTAAGAAATAAATCTAAAAAGACTTCTAAAGTTTTTAAAGGGGATGTCTATAAAGCTATTATATTAAAAACTAGACAAAAAGTAAAAAAAAAAGATGGATCTTTTTTTTTTTTTTCTGAAAATTCTGTAAGTTTGTTAAATAAACAAAATAAAATTTTAGCTAGCAGATTAATAGGTCCTTTACCTAAAAAGTTAAAAAAAAATAAAATTTTAAAATTAGCTAGTATTTCTTCTTTAGGTTTTTTTTAATTATTTATATAATGCAAATTTTTAAATATTATTATAATAATGTAATAAAATATGATGTTATAAACAAATTTTATTATAAAAAGTATAAACAAATACCAAAAATAATTAAAATAGTTTTGAGTTTTAATTGTAAAAATTTAAATATTAAACAGTTACTAAATTCTTTAATTGCTTTAGAATTAATTTCAGCTAAAAAAGGTTTTATTTTAGTATCAAAAAAATCAAATATTTTATTAAAAATCAAAAAAGGTAATCCTGTAGGTTGTTCAGTTACTTTAAAAAAAATTGATATGAATCTTTTTTTTTTTCGATTAATATCAGAAATTTTACCTAATATAAATCTATTTGAAGGTTTTTATATTAAGTTTTTAAATAATTCTAATTCTTTTTTATTTGTATTAAATAAAGCATTATTTATATTTGAATTGCAAAAATATTATTTTTTTTTTAGAGACCTACCTACTTTAAACATAAATATTGTGACAAATTCAACTTTTATTTATGAATTAATTTTTATATTAAAGTCTTATAAATTTCCTTTGATTTTTTATAAAGACAATAATTATAACTTGCAAATATAGCTCAATAGGTAGAGTATAATCTTGCCAAGATTAAAGCTGAGGGTTCGAATCCCTTTTTTTGCTCAAAAAGTAGGATAAGTGGTTGAGTGGTTTAAAGCGATAGTTTTGAAAATTATAGTATTATTAAATACCGTGGGTTCGAATCCCACCTTATCTTTAAGAAAACGATTTTTAATTCAGCTAAATAACATAATTTGGTAATGTATTAGATTGCAAATCTATTAATGAAGGTTCAAATCCTTTTTTAGCTTTTGAAACAATATGATTTTAATTTTTTATTTAATAAATATTATTCTTAAAATCTTAATTATAATAATTCCTTTGTTAATTTCAGTCGCTTATTTTACATTAGCTGAAAGAAAATTAATGGGTTCTGTACAAAGAAGAAAAGGACCTAATGTTGTTGGATTTTTAGGTCTATTACAGGCATTAGCCGATGGATTAAAATTGTTTTCTAAAGAAACTATTTTGCCTAGCAGTTCCAATATTATTATTTTTATATCAGCACCTTTTTTAAGTTTTTTTTTAAGTTTAATTAGTTGGTCTGTTATACCTTTTTCTGAAACTGCTGTATTAGTAGATTTAAATTTTGGTGTAATTTATTTGTTTGCTATATCTTCATTAAGTGTTTTTGGTATTATTATGGCTGGTTGGTCTAGTAACAATAAATATTCTTTTTTAGGTGCTTTAAGATCATCCGCACAAATTATTTCTTATGAAGTTTCAATAGGATTTGTGATTGTTAATGTAATTTTGTGTGCAGGGACGTTTAATTTAAGTGAAATTGTAATTTCTCAAACTAAAATATGGTATTTTGTACCTTTATTTCCAATGTTTGTTGTTTTTTTGATATCTATGTTAGCAGAAACTAATCGACATCCGTTTGATTTACCTGAAGCTGAAGCAGAGTTGGTTTCAGGGTACAATGTAGAATATTCAGCAATGACTTTTGCTTTGTTTTTTTTAGCCGAATATGCGAATATGCTTTTGATGAGTGCTTTTGTTTCTTTATTATTTTTAGGGGGTTGGTTACCTTTATTTAATTTTCCTCTTTTTTTTTTTATACCAAATTCTATATGGTTTGGGTTAAAAATTTCTTTTAGTGTATTTTTTTTTATACTTATGAGAGCAATTTTACCTAGATTCCGTTATGATCAATTAATGACTTTAGGTTGGAAGTGTTTTTTACCTTTATCTTTAAGTTATTTAATTTTTACTGTATCTATATTAATAAGTTTTAATGGTTTGCCTTATTAATATAATTTAAGTACAATAAAATTAAGAAAAAAATTTCATATATAATTAATAAAATACCTCCCAGTAATATTTGACTAAACATATCAGGGGGTGTTATTAAAGTTGCTATTAAGAATAAAAAGAAAAATAGAAATTTTTTATATTTTTTAACTATTTTTAAGTAATTTTTAATATGACTTATAAAAATAAATATACATGTAAATATTTGGCATAATAAATTTGAAATTTTAAGTAAATTTTTATAAAAGGTTAAATATTCTGATAGTTTGGATTCAAAATAAACATTTAATTGGTCATTAAAAACTATTTCTTGAAAATTAAAAAAAAAATTCCAGCTTAAAGGTACTATTACATGATAAAGTAATATTATTGAAAAAAAAGATAAAATTGTATAAGTTATAAAAATTTTTTTAATTATATTTATTTCATTTTGATACAATCCTTTTTTTATAAAAATTATAAAATGCATTAAAAAAAACAATAAACATATTTTATTGCTAAAAATATTAGCTATGTTTATATAGGTGTTGAATATTTCTGTAATGTTGGTTGTTATAAAATAAATATTATTTACGTTAGATAAAATATTATTGCTAAAACTTGGTTTAATTATAATATACAGCATTATTTCTTTGTATCTATAGCATATTAAAAAAACTGTGCTCCAAGTAAAAAGTAATAAAATTATTCTATTTTTTATTTCTAAAATATAGTTAAGTAATATCATTAAAAAAATTTAAGAAGGAATGTAGTTTAATTGGTAGAGCATTGGTTTCCAAAACCAAAAGTTAAGGGTTCAAGTCCCTTTTTTCCTGTTTTTAATTTTATCATTATTATTTACTATATTTTTTATTTTTTTTAATAAAAAATTAAAATTATTTTTAATATAAGATACATCTCCAAATAATAAAAATCCTAACAAAATTAGGATTATAAGTTGTTTAAAACTAAGATTCATAAAATTATTTTTTTTTTAAGCTTATAGTTCAGTAGGTAGAACGTGCTGCTCATAACGGCTTTGTCGTAGGTTCAAATCCTTCTAAGCTTAAAAATTATCACAGAATAATATCTATTTATATATGAAATTAACGTTAAAAAACTATAAATTAAAAAAAATAAAATTACAAATAAAAAAAAATAAATTATTAATTTTTTGTAATTTTTTCAATGCTAAAACAAAATTTTTTTTGAAATTAAAACAAAAAATGTTAAGAAAAAAATTAAAGTTTTTTAATATAAATTCATCATTAATTTGCTATTTATTAAAAAATTCAATATATTTAAATTTAAAAAATTTAAATTTTGGCCCTGTTGCACTTTTGTATATTCATAAGTTAAAGTTTTTTTTTGAGTTGATATCTAATGTAACGGCGACTAATAAAACCAAATTATATTTTTTTTGTTGCATTTTTAATAAAAAACTTTACAATTTTAAATTTTTTTTAAGTTTAAAAACATTAAAATTTATATCAAATATAAAAGTATTTTATTTTTATTTAAAAAAATATATATCTATTGTTTTTTTATCTTCTTTTTTTTTTAATAAATTTCGAAATAATGTGATTTGAACACATGACTTTCTGTTCCCAAAACAGACACGCTACCAATCTGCGTTATATTTCGTTATGTAGAAGTAGATAGGATTCGAACCTATGATAGGGTGTCCTAATAGATTTACAATCTATCACTATAAACCGCTCAGTCACTACTTCTTTTTTTTTAGTCTACAGCCATTATGTGTAATTAAATTAAAGTGTTTTATATTTTTAATAGAAAAATATTTTTTAAAACTTTTTAATATTTTTTTTTTTTTGTAATTATTTCCAATAAAATGAATTGCAAAAATTTTATTTGTGAATTTTCTTATTTTAAATTTAGTAAATTTTAAAATTCTATTATATGCGAATCGTTTAGTTTTTTGCGAACCTTTTAATTTCATAAGTCCTGAAGAACATGCGATTAATATCGATCCATTAGTATTTGTTATGTTTATATGTATATTTGATTTTAATAAAGTTATTTTTATAATATAAGATATTAAATTATTTATTTTAAAATAATTTTTAATGTTTATAGAAAAGCAATTAAAAAAAGAAAGAAAATTGTTATTAGTTTTCAGTAAAAATATATTTAATGTATAATATATTATTTTTTTTAAATTAATGTTTTTTATTAAAAAGTTATTTTTTTTTATAAGTTTTAACCATAAACATAAAATTAAATAGATATATTTTTTTTTTAAATAAAGTTTATATTTAACTTTATTTATTGCTATTTGAAAAGGGTTTTTTATTATAAAAGTTTTTAAATACATAGTTAAAATTTAGTTTAGTATATTTAATATTTAAATTTTTGTATTTTTTTAACAAATCTTTTTATTTATTTTTAAATATATATTTAATTATTCTATTCAAATAAAATATAAGTAAATTTTAGTTTTTTCTTTAATAAAATCCTTATTAAAATGACGTTTAAAAAATATAAACCCGTAAATTCATCATTACGACATTTAATTTTGTTAAATAAATCTTTTTTAAAAAAAGTTCCATTAATTAAATCTAAAATTGTTGGAATGTTAAATTCATCTGGAAGAAATAATCAAGGAAAAATAACTGTGAGGCATAAAGGTGGTGGTGCACAACATAAATATAGATTTATTAATTTTAAAATAAATTTAATTACGACTGGAATAATTACTAGTTTAGAATACGATCCTAATAGAACTGCATTTATAGCTTCAGTTTATGATATATTAAAAAAAAATTATAGTTATATTTTATCTTTATGTAATTTAAATATAGGTGATATAATTAAATCTAAACATAATACTATGGTTAAATTAGGGCATACATTATATTTTAAAGATATTCCTGTAGGTAGTTTTATTTGTTGTGTTTCAGAAAAAGCTAATAATATAGCTAAATTTAGTAGAGCTGCAGGAACTTATTCTACTTTAATAAAAAAAACAAGAAATTATTGTCAAATAAAGCTAAGTTCAGGAAAGTATAAAATAGTTTCTAATGACGCATTTGCTACAATAGGTATTGTTTCAAATGAAAATAATTTCTTAAAAGTTTTAGCAAAAGCTGGTAGATCTCGTTGGCTTAATAAAAGACCTTCAGTTAGAGGTGTAGCAATGAATCCTATAGACCATCCTCATGGAGGTGGAGAAGGTAAAACTTCAGGCGGTAAAAGTTCTGTAACTCCTTGGGGCAAGCCTACTAAAAATAGAAAAACAAGTACAACTAAATTAAATAATAAATTAAATTAATATAAAAATTATGAGTAGAATTGTTTGGAAAGGTCCTTTTATTGATGAAAAAATTTATTCTAATATTAAAAAAAATACAGTTATTTGTTCTAGAAATTTAATAATTACTCCTAATTTAATAGGATTAAACTTTTTAGTTCACAATGGTAAAAATTTGTTAAGCGTAAAAATTCTAGAAGATATGATAGGTCATAAATTTGGAGAATTTTCTTTTACAAGAAAAAAATTTTCATTTAAAAAAAAAAAAACATGGGTCAAAAAATAAATCCTTATATTTTTCGTTTAGGTTTTAAAGATAATTTATGGAATTCTAATCATATAAATTCTAATTTTGAAGAATTTTCTTTATTTGTATATCAAGATATACAAATTAAAAACTATATTTCTAAATTTTTTAAACAAAATAAAATACATTTACATTTTTGTAAAATTTTTAGGTCTCAAACAGAACTGTTTATATTTATATCATTTTATGTTTCTAGCAAATCTATAAATTTAATAACTCAAATTAATTTAATTCAAAAAATTTATTTGAATATTTTAAAGAAAAAAACAATAAAAAAAAAAAAGCTTTTAAAACGTTTGTGGACTATTTTTTTATTAAAAAAAAAAATAAATACTACAGAAAATTGTTATAAAAATTTTGATTTTATTGAACAGTTGTTAGAATGTTTAAATATATTTACGAAAAAAACCCTAGATATAAATATTGTATTACAACAATTAAATAATAAAAATTTATTTTTATTATTTAATTATAAAACTGAATTTTTAAAAAATAGTCTTATAAAATTACGAAAATATTCCAATTCCTTATTTTTTAAAGAAAGTTTAAATATTTTAAGTATAGCTATCACAAAAAAAAATTCAGCTAAATTAATTGCAGAATTTTTAGCTTTTCAATTTAGTGTTATAAAAAAACATAATTTTTTTTTAAATTTTTTAAAACGAGCTTTAATTTTATTTGTTACATCTAACTTTTCTTTTATACAAGGTTTGAAAATACTTATAAAAGGTAGATTAAACGGTAAACTTAGAGCTAAAAGTAGACTTTTATTAATAGGTAAAATTCCTCTACAAACTATTAATTCAAAAATAAGTTATTCGACAAGTGTAAGTTATTCTTTATACGGTACTTTTGGTTTTAAAATTTGGATTTGTGAAAAATAATTTATATATATTATGTTAATGCAACCTAAAAAAATAAAATATAAAAAAATAAGAAAAGGCGTTTTAAAAAAATTAGAATATAAAATGAATAGTTTAAGTTTTGGGACTATAGGATTAAAAGCTGTTGAATCAGGTATAATATCTTATAAACAAATTGAATCTGCAAGACAAGTTATAAAGAGAAGATTAAATAGAAAAGGAAAAATTTGGATTAGAATTTTTCCTAATTATCCTATAACAAGAAAACCTATTGAAGTCAGAATGGGTAAAGGTAAAGGTCAAGTTAGTTATTGGGCATCAAAAGTTATAGGGGGAAATATATTATTTGAAATTTGTGGAATTTCTAAAGATAAAGCTGTTTATGCATTTGCTGCAGGAAGTTCTAAATTACCTATTAAAACAAAAATTATATTTTATTAAATTTTTTATAGGTATATAGCTCAAAGGTAGAGCATTGGACTTTTAATCCACAGGTTTTGGGTTCAAATCCCAATATGCCTATTTTATTTTAAAAATTAGATTTTTTTAAGCTTGTAACTCAGCTGGTTAGAGTATACGCCTGATAAGCGTAAAGTCATTAGTTCAAATCTAATTAAGCTTATATTTTTATTTTATTGTTAATTAACATTTTTAGCTCAGTTGGATAGAGCAGTAGTTTTCTAAACTGACGGGCATAGGTTCAAATCCTATAAAATGTTAACACATTTAAACATAATTTTATGTCTTTTCAGTTACACAATATTTTAATTTTTTTATTAGTATTACCTTTAGTTGGTATATTAAGTATATTTTTTTTGCCTACTTGGAATGATGTGCTTATTAAAAAAATAGCATTATTTTTTTCTGGATTATCTGTAATTTTATCATTATTTCTTTTAAGTTTTTTTAATTTTTCACAAAGTCAATTTCAATTTTATTTAAAATTTAATTGGATTTCTAATTTAAATTTTAATTTTATTTTAGGAATAGATGGAATTTCATTATTTTTTATTTTATTAACAAATTTATTAATTTTTTTATGTATTTTATTAAGTTGGAATTTTATAAAATATAATTTAAAATTATATTTTAGTCTGTTTTTTTTTTTAAATTTTCTTTTAATTGGGGTTTTTTGTGTTTTAGATTTATTATTATTTTATATTTTTTTTGAAAGTGTTTTAATTCCTATGTATTTACTTATAGGTTTTTGGGGTTCTAGAGTAAGAAAAATAAGAGCAGCATATTTCTTTTTTTTATATACACTTTTAGGGTCAGTTTTATTTTTGTTAACTATTATATATATTTATTATCAAATAGGGACTACAAGTTTTGAAATTTTAACTACAGTTTCTTTTACTTTAAAAGAGCAAAAAATTTTATGGTTATCTTTTTTTGTTTCTTTTGCAACTAAGATACCTATGGTACCTGTTCATCTTTGGTTGCCAGAAGCTCATGTTGAAGCACCAACTTCAGGTTCTGTAATTTTAGCAGGAATTTTATTAAAATTAGGAACTTATGGTTTTATTCGATTTTTATTTCCTTTCTTTCCACAAAGTTGTTATTATTTTTCTCCTTTAGTTTATTCAATTGCTGCTATTAGTATAGTATATACTTCATTAACAGCTATTCGACAAACTGATTTTAAAAGAATAATTGCTTATACTTCTATAGCACATATGAATTTAGTCATTTTAGGTTTATTTAGCTTTAATGTTATAGGTATAGAAGGTGCTCTTTTACAAAGTTTAAGTCATGGTTTTGTTGCAAGTGCTTTATTTGCAATTATAGGTGTTATTTATGATAGATATCATACAAGAACTGTAAAATATTATGGAGGTTTAGTCCATATTATGCCTATATATATATTTATTTTTTTATTTTTTACTTTGTCAAATATAGGTTTACCCGGTACAGGAAGTTTTGTTGGTGAACTTTTAATATTAATAGGGTCTTTTCAAACTAATATAGCTATTACTGTAATAGGTGCTTCTAGTATGATTTTGGGAGGGTGTTATTCTTTATGGTTGTTTAATCGTATAGCTTATGGTAATTTAAAAACTCAGTATATAAAAAAATTTGTTGATTTAAATCAAAGAGAATTTTATATTTTTTTACCTTTTTTTTTAGGTACTATAATAATGGGTTTGTACCCGAATATATTTTTAAATCCTATACATTTAAGCGTAAATTTATTAATTCAATTAATGCAATTTTAGTTCTCATCGTCTAAAGGTTTAGGACATTACTCTTTCAAGGTAAGAATACGAGTTCAAGTCTCGTTGAGAATAATAATAAATAAAAAAGCAGTTATGACTTTGAAAAAAAAAGAAATTAAAAATAAAATACAAAATTTTACAATAAATTTTGGACCGCAGCATCCAGCTGCTCATGGTGTTTTAAGATTAGTTTTAGAGTTAAAAGGAGAAATTATAGAACGTGCAGATCCTCATATTGGTTTGTTACACAGAGGAACTGAAAAATTAATAGAATATAAAACTTATTTACAAGCCTTACCTTATTTTGATAGATTAGATTATGTGTCAATGATGTCTCAAGAATACAGTTATTGTTTAGCTATAGAAAAATTAACTAATTGTAGTGTTCCTTTAAGAGCACAATATATTAGAGTATTGTTTGCAGAATTAACTCGAATTTTAAATCATTTATTAGCTGTAGGTTGCCATGCTATGGATGTTGGTGCTATGACTCCAATGCTTTGGTCGTTTGAAGAACGTGAAAAATTAATGGAATTTTATGAACGTGTTAGTGGTGCTAGAATGCATGCAGCATATTTTAGACCTGGTGGTGTTCATTTAGATTTACCTTTAGGGCTTTTAGATGATATTTATTTATTTATAGAGCAATTTCATTTACGATTAAATGAAATTGAAGATATGCTATCAGAAAATAGTATTTGGAAACAAAGATTAGTTGATATAGGAATTATTTCTTTTTTAGATTCTTTAAATTGGGGTTTTAGTGGTGTAATGCTACGTGGTTCAGGTATAAATTGGGATCTTAGAAAAAGTCAACCTTATGATATTTATAATCATGTATTTTTTAGAATTCCTATAGGTTCAAATGGTGATTGTTATGATAGATATATTCTTCGTATGTTTGAAATGAAAGAATCTTTAAATATAATAAAACAGTGTATTGATAATCTACCAGAAGGAAATATTATTAATGATAATAGAAAATTAACAATTCCTTTTAGAAAAAATATTAAAAATTCAATGGAATCTTTAATTCACCATTTTAAATTGTCTACACAAGGAATACAACCTTTACCCGGAGAAACTTATATTGGAAGTGAAGCACCTAAAGGTGAATTTGGTGTTTATTTAATATCAAATGGAACAAATAAACCTTTTAGATGTAAAATAAAATCACCAGCGTTTAATCATTTACAAGCTTTAAATTTTATGTCTAAAAACCATTTTATTGCTGATATAGTAACAATTATAGGTACACAAGATATAGTTTTTGGTGAAGTTGATCGTTAAAATTAATTTTTTATTATGAGTTTGAATAATTTAAAAAAAAAAAAATTAATTATTATAGCTTCTGATGGAAGTTTTTTAATAACTAAAAATACTTTAAAAAAAAAAATAGTGTTTTTTGAAAAAGATGATCGTAATTCTATTATTTGGTTAAAGTTATTTACATCATCTGATCAATTAAATAATGTAAATTATAGAGATAAATTTTTAAAATAAAATGGAAAATTTAAATTTGTTATTAACCCATATAAAAAAAATAATTAAAATATTTCCTATAAAAAAAGTTCAACTTTTTAAAGATGAAATTGTTATATTTATTAAAACTTCGTTGTTATTAGATTTATTAGTTTTTTTTAAATATAATTTACTTTGCCAGTATAAAATACTAGTTTCTATATCTGGTGTTGATTATATAAAAAAAAAAAAAAGATTTGAATTAGCTTACGATTTATTAAGTATAAAATATAATAATAGGATAAGAATAAAAATTTCTATAGATCAGTTACAAATAGTAGAATCTTGTGAAAAATTATATATTTCGGCAGGTTGGTATGAAAATGAAATTTTTGATATGTTTGGTATTTTTTTTTTTAATCATAGTAATTTAAGAAGAATTTTAACAGATTATGGTTTTGAAGGGTATCCTTTAAGAAAAGATTTTCCTTTAAGTGGTTTTATTGAATTAAGGTATGATGATTCTCAAAAGAGAATCGTAACTGATTTTATACAATTTTCTCAAGAATATAGAAAATTTGAATTTTTAAATCCTTGGAAATGAAAAGTATAATTCAAAAAGATAAAATTAAAAGAAAAAAATATTTAATTTTTGAAATTAATAGATTTTTATTAAAATCTATTATAAAAAATAAAAATTTATGGCTTTCTATAAGATCTAATGTGATTTTTAAATTACATACTTTATGCAAACAATATACAAAAACTAAAATTAATAATTATTGTATATATACTTTTAGAAAAAAAAGTGTATTAAATAAGTTTAAAATGTCTAGAATAATATTTTTAAATTTGAGTAGATTTGGACAAATTTCTGGAGTAAAAAAATCTGTTTGGTAAAATAAACTGGGGTATAGCCAAGTAGGTAAGGCGTTTGTTTTTGGTACAAAAATTCAAAGGTTCGATTCCTTTTACCCCAAATATATTAATTTAATGTATTTAATTTTAATTTTTTTACCTTTAATTAGTTCAATTACTGTCGGTATGTTCGGTAGATATCTAGGTATTAAAGGTTCTTCTTTAATATCAATATTTTGTTTATTTTTTACTTGTATATTTTCTTTTTTTTGTTTTTATGAAGTTGGTTTATCTAACAGTGTTGTTTATATCAAATTAACAAAATGGATTGATTCTGAGTTATTAAATGTAGATTGGGGATTTTTATTTGATTCGTTAACAGTAGTTATGTGTTGTGTTGTAACATTTATTTCTTTTTTAGTTCATTTATATTCAACTGAATATATGTCATATGATCCACATTTACCTAGATTTATGTCTTATTTATCTTTATTTACATTTTTTATGCTTATTTTAGTAACAGCTGATAATTATATTCAAATGTTTGTTGGCTGGGAAGGAGTTGGGTTATGTTCATATTTATTAATAAATTTTTGGTTTACTCGAATACAAGCAAATAAAGCTGCTATTAAAGCTATGATAGTTAATAGAATTGGAGATTTTGGGTTAATTTTAGCTATCTTATTAACTTTTACATATTTTAAAGCAGTTGATTACGCTACTATTTTTTCAATAATTCCTTTTTTTATAGATGAAACCTTAAATTTATTTTACATTGAATTTAATATATTAAGTTTAATAAGTTTTTTTTTATTAATAGGTGCCATAGGAAAATCAGCTCAAATAGGATTACATACATGGTTACCTGATGCTATGGAAGGTCCTACTCCAGTATCCGCATTAATACATGCTGCTACAATGGTTACGGCTGGTATATTTTTAATAGTAAGAAGTTCTTTTATATTTGAATATTCTAGCAATATTTCTCAAATAGTAACTATTTTAGGTGCATGTACTGCTTTTTTTGCGGCTTCTACAGGATTAGTACAAAATGATTTAAAAAAAGTTATAGCTTATTCGACATGTAGTCAATTAGGTTATATGATGTTTGCTTGTGGATTATCTAATTATTCCGTTGGAATTTTTCATTTAGTGAATCATGCTTTTTTTAAAGCATTACTTTTTTTAGGTGCAGGATCAATTATTCACGCTGTGATTGATGAACAAGACATGAGAAAAATGGGAGGTTTAAAAAATAAAATACCTTTCACTTATTCTATCATGATAGTAGGTTCTTTAGCTTTAATGGGTTTTCCTTTTTTAACTGGATTTTATTCAAAAGATATTATACTTGAAACTGCTTTTGGTAAATTTTGCAATTCAGGTTTTTTTAGTTATATTTTAGGTATTATAGGTGCTTTTTTCACTTCGTTTTATTCTATAAGACTTTTATATATAACTTTTTTATTTAAGCCTAATGCTTATAAATCTGTTATATTTTTAGTGAAAGAATCTAAAGAATATCAAATAAATTTAGTTTTATTTTTATTAGTTTTACCTAGTATTTTTGCTGGATTTTATTTTAAAGATTTATTTATTGGATTAGGTTCTGACTTTTGGGGAAATTCTATTTATATTTTACCTGAAAATATGAATAGAATTGATGCAGAATTTATTGATCAATTTATTAAATTGTTACCTTTATTTTTTAGTTGCTTAGGTTTTATATTTGCTTTTATACTGTATTCTTTTTTTAATTTTTTTTTATTTAAAATAAAAATTTCAAATCTTGGTAAAAAAACTTATAATTTTTTAAATAAAAAATGGTTTTTTGATAAAATATATAATGAATATTTAGTTCAATCTATATTAAATATAAGTTATAGAGTAAGTTATAAAATTATAGATAGAGGTATAATAGAAGTTTTTGGTCCTTTAGGATTAACTATAATAATTTCTAAAAAAGCTAACAATTTGTATAAATTACAAAGTGGATTATTATATCATTACACTTTAATAATATTAATATCAATTACATTTATTTTAATATTTAGGATAATAAGTTTAAATTATTTTTTTTTTTTAGATTTTAGAATATGTCTTTTATTTATTTTATTTATTTTCTATTTCTTATCACAAAAAAAATAAATTTAATATAAATTAGTCATTATATTTATTAAAAAAATATTTTTATGTTACATTTTATAAATAGTGTTTTAATTTTTTATTGTATAAGTTTAACTGATTTAAAATTTTCTTTAGTTAAAGAAGAATACTTTTCTTTACTAGTTATTTTATTAATGGCAATTTTATTAAGTTTTATTATTTTAATTTTATCTTATTTTTTAGTAATTCAAAAACCTGAATCAGAAAAATTATCAACGTATGAGTGTGGCTTTGAACCTTATGAAGATGCTCGTTTACAATTTGATGTAAAATTTTATTTAATTGCAATATTATTTTTAGTTTTTGATTTAGAAACTATATTTATATATCCTTGGTGTATTTCTGTAAGTCAATTAAATATTGTAGGGTTTTGGTCTATGATTGATTTTATTTTTGAGTTAAGTATAGGTTTGTTTTATGTTTGGAAATTAGGTGCATTAAGTTGGGATTAAAAAAATTATAAATTTTTTTATGGTTAAATTTAATATTAAATTGAATTATTTTTACGTAAACGGCATTAAAATTAATTATATAGAAAAAGATAAAAATATTATAGATTATATAGAAAATTTAAATATAAAAATACCTCATTTTTGTTATCATAAAAATTTATCTATTGCTGGAAATTGTCGTTTATGTTTAGTAGAGTTAAAAAATTCTCCTAAACCTTTAATCTCTTGTGCTATGCCTATAAGTAATAAAATGGAAATTTATACAAATAGCTTTTTGGTTAAAAAAGCTAGAGAAAATATATTAGAATTTTTATTATTAAATCATCCATTAGATTGTCCTATATGTGATCAAGGAGGTGAATGTGATTTACAAGATCAGTCTTTAACTTTTGGGTTAAATAAAAAAAGATTTTATTTCTATAAAAGAAGTGTCATCAACAAAAATTTAGGACCTATAATAAAAACAGTGATGACTAGATGTATTCATTGTACTAGATGTATTCGATTTGCTAAAGAAATAGCCCATAGCGAAGATTTAGGAGTTTTTGGTCGTGGTTATTCTATGGAAATAGGATCTTATATCGAAAAAATATTTAATTCAGAGATTTCTGGTAATGTTATTGATATTTGTCCTGTCGGTGCTTTAACGTCTAAAACATATTCTTTTTTTGATAGAACTTGGGAATTAAAAAACGTTTTTTCTATTGATTATTCTGATAGTTTAAATTTAGATATTAAAGTTTCAATAAAAAATGATTTTTTGATAACAAAAATAACCCCTTATTATTATAATCAGAATAATAACTTTGAAAATTGGATATCAGACAAAACCCGATTTTCTTTTGATGGTATGTTTTCTTTAGAAAGATTATCTACATTAATTGTAACAAATGATGTTAATTATTTTGATAATTCTATTCTTTGGAAACAGATGTTTAAAGAAATTACTTTGATTATATATTTTCAAAACCATTTTAATAAACATTTATTAAAATTACCTTTTATTACTATTATAATTGATAATTCAATTAGTGTTGAATTATTAAATTTATTATTATTATTTGAAAAAAAATATGAATTTATTAAAATTAAAAAAGTAAATAATTTTTTTAATTTTATAGATTTAGATACTAATTTATTAATTAATTCTGCTAATAACATCACTAAGTTAAATTTATCTGAGATTATTTTATTAATAGGTTTAAATACTAGATTAGAAAGTTCTACTTTAAATATAAAATTAAAACAACGATTTTTAAAAGGTAATGTAAAAATTTTTACAATAAATTCTTTGCTTGATTTTACTTTTCCAATTATTAATTTAGGTGCTAATATAACTATTTTAAAAAATATAGTAGAAGGAACTAATATAGTATGCCAAGAATTAAAATCAAAAAAAAATCCTTTGTTATTATTTAATACAATTTTATTAGAAAGAAATGATTCTAATGTTATTAATTTTTTTTTTAATATTTTTAATGATAAATTAAAATTAAATAATTGGATAGGAATTAATTGTGTTAGTTCTTCATTAAATGAAACTTATATTAGTTTAATTGGATTAATAAAATCTATTAATATAAAAGATTTTATTAATTCTTCAGGATTATATTTTATTAATTCTAACATTTATAGCATAAATATTTTAAAATTACTTGAATTAAAATTATTAAATTATTTTAAAAAAGAATCTTATAATTATAAATATATTATAGAACAAAATAATATACTAACGAAGCATAATCAAAAAAATAATATTAAAATAAAAAATAATTTATATATAGGTTTACCTAATTTTAACTTATTTGAAGATTCAGGTTTATATCAAAATTCAGAAGGATTTTTTAAAAAAACTATTAAAATAATCCCTAACAGGATTAAATCTACAAAAAGTAATTGGTATATTTTAAGAAGATTAATAAGCCATTTAGATAAAAATTTATTAATAAAAAAAAATTTTTCTTTAAATTTTAAAAATTATTTAACTTTTATAAAATATATAAATTTTCAGGTTTTACCTAATCTTTTGTTTAATAAAATGATACATATACAAAGTTTAAATATAAAATCAAATAAACTAGTTTATTTTAAATATTATTCAAAATATAATTTTAATAAAAAATTTTTTAAAACAAAACCAATTTTATTTATTGACGATTTTTATATTGGAGGAAATGATTTATATAGTAAATTTTCAAAAATTATGATATTATGTTCTAAATATTTAAGATTAATATCTACAAATTTTGTTTATAAAATTTAATTATATTAAAAAGAATAAAATTTTAACCTTTTACTGAAATTTTTATATAAAATTGTTAATATATTTATATAAAAAAATATATCTTGCCAAATTAAAATATTTTATGTAGACAAAACTTTTTATTTAATTATTAACTTAACCTAAAATTATACTTTTAGTTAATTACTTCTTTTAAACTTGTTTTATAAACATACAATAAACCTTTTATAATTAATTAAAGGTACAAATTACAGTTATAATATATAACTTAAAATAAATTATATATATTTTAAGTTATTCTAGAAAAAAGTTTAGAAAATGTAGTTTAAATGGTAAAAATATCGGCCTGTCACGCTGAAGAGTGCGGGTTCAAATCCCGTCTTTTTCGTAATATGTGTACCATATTTACAAAAAAATTATTAAAAATCCCACAATTTGATTTATTATGTTTTGGGGTTTTAGTATGGTCTTTAATTATTATTTTAAGTTTATTTTATTTCTATTTAATAACATATATGATACCTTTTTTTGTAGAAATAAAAAAATTTAGAATTAAAAAAAATAAAGATGATAATATGATGAAACAAACAGTTATAATAAATAAAAACTTGTTATTTAATTCAAAAATTAAACAAATAATATTATAAATTTATTAAAATAAAAATTAACCTTTTAAACTTTAATTTTTATTTAATTAACAACCCCACCAATAAACCATTACAAATAAAAATAACCAAACAACATCAACAAAATGCCAATACCATATACCTGCTTCAAAACCAAAATGATGGGTCATTGTAAAATGATTTAATATAACTCTTAAAAAAGAAACAAACAAACAACATGTACCTATAAAAACATGAAATCCATGAAATCCAGTAGTCATATAAAAACAAGATCCGAATACACTATCATTAATATTAAAAGGAGCATTTAAATATTCATAACCTTGTAATACAGTAAATAAAGTAGCTAAAATTAAAGTAAAAATTAAACCGTATATTGTATGTTTTTTTGACTTACTTCTAATTCCATGATGTGCATATGTTACAGTAGCTCCAGAACTTAATAAAAATATAGTATTTGTTAATGGAATTCCTGATGCTCCTATAGTTATTAATTCTTTAGGAGGCCAAACACCCCCTATATTAAATACTGGAGCTAAACTTGAATGAAAAAACGCCCAAAAAAAGGCAAAAAAAAACATTATTTCTGAAATAATAAATAACAACATCCCTAAACGTAAACCTCGTTGAACCGCAAAATTATGCTGTTCTTCAAAAGTAGCTTCTCTTATAACATCACGCCACCATACATACATTACAAAAATTAAACTAAATATACCAAATTTTAACAGTGCAAAACCTTCTAAATAATTGTGCATAAATAAAACTCCTCCTGAAGTAATACATAAAGAACTTAAAGAGCCCATTAAAGGCCAAGGACTAGGATCAACTAAATGCCAATGATGTTTAGTTTTTATTTGATTTAAATTAAATAAATAATAAAAATTTAAAAAGTTTTTATTGCTGAAATTAAAAAAAAATCTATTTTTATATAGATTTTGTGTTGGATTATTTTTTAATAAAATCATATAAATAATTTTTTTAATTTAAATATTTAATCATCTGTTCAAAAACAAAGATACTATATATTTTTTGTTCTACACAAGCAATAGCTATAGGCATAAATGCATGATTTACACCGCAAATTTCGCTACATTGACCAAAAAATAAACCAGTACGTTTTATAAATAAATTTAATTGATTTAATCGACCAGGGCAAGCGTCTACTTTTACACCAAAAGAGGGTACAGTCCAACTATGTAAAACATCAGCTGAGCTTACTAATAATCTTATATGAGTTTTAATAGGTAATAAAATTCTTTTATTTGTTTCCAATAATCTAAAATAACCTTGTTTTTCAGGAAGTGTTTCTAAATTAGTCATATAACAATCATATTTTATTTTAGTACCATCTGAATTTGTGCCACATAAAAAATAATTATAATCAGAAAATTCGTAACTCCAATACCACTGATGTCCTATAATTTTAAAAGATAATGTAGGATCTGATATTTCATCCATAGAATATAATAAACTAAAAGAAGGAGTTGCTAAAAGCAATAATATAATAGCAGGAATAGTTGTCCAAACTATTTCTAATTCATTAGAATGAGTAAACTTCGAAGAATTTATATTTTTATAATCTAAATAATAAAATATACAATTTAATAATAACCATGAAACAAAAACTAAAATAAAACAAATAACAAAGGTTAAGTTATAATTAAAACTAATAATACCTTCCATTGAAGGTGTTGCAGCTTCTTGAAAATCAAATTGTAAATTTTCAGCAGCATCACAAAAAGAATTTTTATAAAACTGTATTAGTATAAAATTTTGGGATAAAAAAAAAAATAGATTAAAACTTATAATACTTTGAAAACTTTTATATTTTAAAACATTAAATAACATTAAATTATACAATTTAAAAATATTTTAATTATTACATTGTTATAAATAGTAATAAAATATTTTTAATATACATTTTTATAGTAAAGCTAAAAATACATAATTTTGATTTTTCTAAATAATGTCAGAAACTAATTTTACATATGCCATTAATTTAATCAAATTAAATTTATTATCATTATAAACTTTATAATTCAGCTAAATTAAAAAAGATAGAAATAGATTAAAAAAAATTAATATAAACCATAAAAAGTAACAAATTATAATTTAAAACAGCACCTGCAGGTTTTATATTTTAATAATATATAATTTACTTTTATCATTTTTTTTATAAACGAAATTTAAACTATTTTACTAACTAAACCTAGTAAATAAAAAAAGTTTTTAGATAAAATTATAAAGTAATTATATAAACATTACTAAATATAAATTAAACAATATTAAAATAATTTTAATAAAAAACTAAATAATAGCAAATCGTCACTTTACAAAGCAAATATAAAAAGTAATAATAGCTTAAATACTTTTATAATTAGTTTATTTTATAAAATAATTATAAAAAAATTTAATAATTGTATGTAATTTTAGTTTAAAATTTATTTTTTCTTTAAACCTAAAAGAATATTAATATTTTGATGATTTAAAAAACATTTTTATTTACTTGTTATCGGAGTTGAACCGATACTCTATAAAGAATCAAATTTTAAGTCTGACGTGTCTACCAATTACACCAAACAAGCATCAATTTTTTAATTTATTTTGATGTTTGAGGCGAATAGTAGGATTTGAACCTACGGCTATTAAAACCACAATCTAATACTCTTACCCCTGAGTTATATTCGCCGGTTTTAATAAGATTAAAAAATTGACATATTAAAAGTCAATAAATAAATAAAATCAGGATCAACAAATAAAAAAATAAAAAGAAAAAAACAAATTGATAATATAATAGAAAAAAGATATGAAATAGAATAATACAAATTGCCTACAATACCATTTTCAAAATATAAAATTTTAATTATACGAATATAATAAAATGTAGAAATTACACTACACAATATACTTATTATAGAAACAAAGTACATTGATGATTCAATTACAGATAAAAAAATATTTAATTTCACATAAAACCCAATAAAAGGTGGAAATCCTGCTAACGATAAAAGTACAGTTGAAAAAACTAAACTAATTAAAGCATTTGTTTTATTAAATAAAACAAAATCAGAAATATCTTTATTATTTTTTGTATTATAATTATTTTTAAATTTTATCATCAAAAATATAGACCATAAACAAATACCTGATAAAATATAAATAATTAAATAAGAAAATAATGACTGAACACCTCCATTTGTACCAGAACTATATGCTAAAAGTGTATACCCCATATGACTGATTGAACTATAAGCAATTAAACTTTTTAACTTTCTTTGCTCTAATCCAACAAAAGATCCTATTACAATAGATAATACAGAAATAAAAACAAAAAAATATCTCCAATAATTAACAAAATCAAAAGAATTACTTTGAAAAATTCTTACAAATAAACAAAAAAGACTTAATTTTGGTATAACAGCAAAAAAAATTGTTGAACTAGTTAAAGCACCTTCATAAATATCAGGGGACCATATATGAAAAGGAGCTAAAGCTAATTTAAAAAATACACTCGAAATTATTAATAAAAAACCAAAATTTGATAAATTTAAAAAATTATTTTTTTCAAAAAATGAAATTTTACTAAAAGAATAAAAAAATATATCTTTAAAATCTTCAAAATTAGTAGTTCCAATAACTCCATAGATTATAGAAGCTCCAAATAAAAATAAACTTGAAGATAAAGAACCTAAAATAAAATACTTTAAACCAGATTCAGTAGAAAAAATTGAATTTCTATTAAAAACTGTTAATAAATAAAAAGATAAACTTTGAAGTTCAATAGATAAATAAGCAGTTAATAAATCATTGGCGCTACATAATAAATTTAACCCAAAAATTGCAAATAGTATTAATATAATATATTCTATATTATTAATTTTTAAATGCTCTGTATATTTAATAATACATAATAAACAAATAATAGAAGCTATTAAAATAAATAATTTTACATAAAAAGCTAACAAATCTAAAATAATTGTATTATTAAAAAAAGAAACATCAAATAATAATGTAGTATTATATATTAAAATACATACTAATAATAATAAGAATATACTTAAATAAATTGATGATAATTGAATTAAAGGATACATTTTATTACTTGATAATAAAACTCCGTGAATTATCATAGCTAATAGAGACATTCCAAAAAATATTTCAGGAAAAATCAAACAAATATCTTCAAAATCAAAAAGGTTAAATGGTTTTTCATATAATAAATAATCGTCATAGTTAACATAAACATAATACATAAATTTAAATTTTAACGAGATACTTGACGAAATATACATTGATATAAAATAAAATTTTTTTTATTTCTATTAAAAGTTAATGCTACCGAACCTATTACAGCTAACAGTAAAATCATTCCTAAAATTAAAAATTGTACTAAATAATGGGTATATAAAATTTGTCCTAAAGCATTCAAATCTGTCATACATTCTATTTTATTGAACCAGTTTATATTCAAATTAAACAAAAAATTGTTTATATAATCATTTTTTGTAAAATTATCCATAATTAAAAATAAAAAACTAAATAAAAAAATTACAATTATTAAATTTATAAAAAAAAACTCAGAATAAAATTTTTTAATGTTAGTTTTTAAATCTAACATTAAAATAACAAATAAAAATAAAACTGAAATTGCACCAATATAAATTATTACAAAAATTAAAGCCATAAATTCACATTCAATTAAAAGTAATAGTCCTGTAGATAGTGAGAACAAAAACACTAATAAAAATATAGAATAAATTGAATTTATGCCTAAAACAATAAATAGTGCGTTTAATAATATACTAATAGAAAACAAAAATAACAAAATTAAATCAAAATTCATTTTTAATTTTTGAAAGAAAGAATGGGATTCGAACCCACGGTATAAATATTTATACTTGGGTTTAGCAAACCCATACTTTAAGCCACTCAGTCATCTTTCTTAAAAATTAAATAATATATATAAAATAATAATAATGAAAGCGAGAATTGAACTCACGACAAGCGGATTATGATTCCACTGTTCTACCAACTGAACTATTTCATTTGTTTTTATAAAATCAATATAAATAAAAAAAATCATAAATATTTTAAAAATTTCCAGCTACACGTTCCCGTACAGCTACCTTGTTACGACTTCATCCAAGTTGCCAATTTTATAATCATAAATTTTTTAAAATAAATAAAAAAAATAAATTTTTTAAAAAATGAACATTCAAAAAAAACTAACTTCCTGCATGTGACGGGCGGTGTGTGCAAAACCAATTTACGATTCACCGCAACATTCTGATTTGCGATTACTAGTGATTCCTACTTCATGTAAATGAGTTACAATTTACAATCCGAACTAAGAAAATTTTTAAAGATTAACTAATAATTTAAAAAGTTACTTTTTGTAATTTTCATTGTAGCACATGTGTAGCCCAGCTCATTAAGGCCACATTGACTTGACGTGATTCTCACCTTCCTCCGACTTATAGTCGGCAGTATTTTTAATTATATTAAAAATTATTTATTAAATAACATTAAAAACAAGAGTTACGTTCGTTAAAGGAATAAACCAAACATCTCACGACACGAACTGACGACAGTCGTGCAACACCTGTATAAAAAAAATAAAAAAAAATATATTACAAAATCTTTTTTTATTTTTTTTTTATGTCAAGAGCTGGTAAGGTTTCGCGCGTATTATCGCATTAAACCACATGCTCCACCACTTGTAATAGGCTCCCGTCAATTCCTTTGAGTTCCAATCTTGCGATCATACTCCTCAGGCGGAGTGCTTATTGCGTTAGCTTATAAAATCTAAATTAATTAAATTTTAGCACTCAGCGTTTACAGTATAGACTACCAGGGTATCTAATCCTGTTTGCTACCTACACTTTCGTCCCTCAACGTCAGTTGTTTATAAAAAGTTGCCTTCGCTAATTGATATTCCTATATGTATTTACAGATTTTATCCCTACTCATAAAATTCTACTTTTTTATATACAACTCTAGTAAAACAGTATTAAATATAAATTTAAAGTTAAGCTCTAAAATTTTTTATTTAACTTAAATTACAGTCTACGAACCCTTTACGCCCAATTATTCCGAATAACGCTTGCCCCTCCCGTATTACCGCGGCTGCTGGCACGAGATTAGCCGGGACTTTTTATCTAAATAAAGTCATTATCTTTATCTATTAAAGAAATTTACAACCAAATTAGCCGTCATCAATCACGTAGTATTGCTGGGTCAAACTTGCGTTCATTGCCCAATATTCCTCACTGCTGGCTTAAAAGCTTGGACCTTGTTTCAGTTCCAATGTGGCTGATCATCCTCTCAGACCAACTAAAGATCGTCGGCTTGGTAGGCTGACACCGCTACCAACAACCTAATCTTATACAGTATTATCTATTAGCAAAAATATTCTTTATGTTATGTTTTTAACATTATCTGATATTAATATAAAATTTATATTTTTTATCATAATATTTTTTATGATATAATTTTATGTCAGACTAATAGGTAAAATTATGTAAATTTACTCACCCGTTCGCTACAATAATACAATTGTTAAACTTGCATGTGTAAAGCATACTACTAGCGTTCATTCTGAGCCAGGATCAAACTCATAAAATATGTGTAAATTTAACTAAAATATAATTAAATTCATTTTAAATTTAAATCTATTTATAATTAAAAAATTTTATACCTTAAATTAAAAAAAAATAAAAGTCTTTTTTAAAGTTTTTTAGTACTTAAAAGCTAAAAAATTCACATTTCTTACACATAAAGTCTATTAAAGTAATGTTCTATTACATAAAATTAAAAATTTATCTAAAGGCTAGTTTCTTGCTTAAATGCTTTCAGCAATTATCTATTATAAATTTAGCTACTCGACAATGCTATTGGTATAACAATCGATACACCATAGATTTATTATCCTCGGTCCTCTCGTACTAGAGTTTAATCCTTTCAATTTTTTACGCTTACGGTAGATAGGGACCAAACTGTCTCACGACGTTCTGAACTCAGATCATGTACCGCGTTACTTGGCGAACAGCCAAACCCTTGGAATCTTCTTCAATTCCAGGATGCGATAATCCAACATCGAGGTGCCAAACCATTCCGTCGATAAGGTCTCTAGAGAATGATTAGCCTGTTATCCCCGGCGTACCTTTTATTCGTTGAGCGATGACCTTTTCCACACAGAATCATCGGATCACTATAACCGACTTACGTCCCTGTTTGATTTGTAAATCTTACAGTCAAGCAAGCATATACTATTATGCTTTAAAAATATTTTAAAATATTTTAAGCTTACTTTAGTACGCCTTCGTTACTTTTTAGAAGGCGACCGCCCCAGTCAAACTACCCATTATATACTATCTTTTTCTTTTGTATAAAAATAAGTAATAAAAAATCTTAAGAATGGTATCTCATTTACGTTAAAACAATTTATTTTCATAAAAGTTTTTATTTAAAACTTTTCCATTTATTCTGAACGAAAAATTTCTTATTACAATATATAATTATAGTAAAGGTGCACGGGGTCTTTCCGTCTAGCCGTAAGTACTCTGCATCTTCACAGAGATTTCAATTTCACTGAACTTGTATTGGAGACAGTAGGACAGTCGTTACGCCATTCATGCAGGACACCAATTAAATGCCAAGGAATTTCGCTACCTTAGGACCGTCAGAGTTACAGCCGCCGTTTACTGGGATTTCGATTTAAAACCATAATTTTAAAAGTTTAACCTTGCAGCACCGGGCAGGCGTCAGTCTCTATACATCTTTTTACAAATTAGCAGAGACCTGTGCTTTTGTTAAGCAGTCGCTGTCCTCGATTTTGTGACAGTTAATAAAGGTTACCCTAATTAACTACTCCTTATCCCTAAGTTACGGAGTTAATTTGCCGAGTTCCTTCAATACAATTCTTTCAAACACTTTAATTTACTAAATTTGTTTACCTGAGTCGGTTTTCAGTACGGTTTTAGTTTTTTTAAAACTAATATCTAAAAGCTGTTTCCTGGAAATACTATTAAACTTATATTGTTACCTTAAAATATAAATAGAATGTATATTTCGTCACTTTAGTTAAATTTACCCATCAACTCAAAAAATTTTCATTTTTTTTTTAGGGACCGACTTATAATATACTAAGAAAGATTATCTTTATCTTAAACACCTTAAACTTAAAGCGACAATGTTTTTCACATTGTTTATCGTTACTCATATCAACATTATCAATTCTGATATTTCTAATTTATGTTTTCATAAATTTTTTATAACCTACAGAACGTTCTGCTACCATTTAAAAAATATCTTTTAAATTTATTGTTTCGGTAAATAGTTTAAGTCCTTGTACATTTTTGATAAAAAAAAAATAAACTAGTGAGCTGTTACGCTTTCTTTAAAGAATGGCTGCTTCCAAGCCTACCTTCTAATCGTAATATTTTTTTTAACTTCTTTTTCACTTAACTATTTTTTAAGGACCTTAACAGATAATCTGGGCTGTTTCCCTTTTAACTAAAGATCTTAGCACCTTTAGTTTAACTGCTTTAATTTATTTAAATTTTAGTATTCGAAGTTTTATTAAAATCAGTAAAACTTTACATCCCCATCATTTATTAAGAGCTCTACCCCTTAAAAAATATATTAAAACGCTCTACTCAAATAGATTTCGCAGAAAACCAGCTATCTCCAAGTTTGATTGGCCTTTCACCCCTAATCACAAATCATCTCAGTCTTTTTCCACAGACACGAGTTCGGTCCTCTTTTAAGCGTTACCGCTATAAATTCAACCTGTTCATAATTAGCTCACTTGGTTTCGGGTTTTATTTTAGAGACTTAAAACACACTTTAAAATTTAATTTCTTTAAGCCTACAATTTAAAATAATTTAAGCTTGCCACTAAAATAAACTTGTTGATCCATTATACAAAAGGTACGCTGTTACTTTTTATAAAAGCTACAACAGATTGCTAGCATTAAGTTTCAAGTTTTTTCAACTTCTTAAATTCTATTTCACCTTTCCTTTACAGTACTTGTTCACTATCAAACATCAATATTTGTTTTAGACTTTGAGAGTGGTCTCCCAATATTCTTACAATACACGACTTGTATTATTGTACTTAAAAAAAATTATTAAAAAATAATTTTTACAGGACTTAGTTTATAAAAATATACATTTTTAAAATTAAACCTTCTTTGGTTAAATAATTTTATTAAATATTATATTTTTTTAATAATTTATAGTCTAATATTATCATTTTCGTTCGCCACTACTAACAATATCTCGTTTGATTTTTTTTTATAGTTACTAAGATGATTCAGTTCACTTAATATTAAAATATAATTCATTTAAAAATTATATTCATCTAAATTAAAAATAGATTAGTTTTCTATAAGGATTTTTATAGCTCTACAGTGTTAAACACTCGTTATAAAATTACGTTAATTAACGTCCTATTATTGATGTTAAGGTATTCTCTTAATGCTTTAATGACTTTTATAATAAAAAATTAACTTTTAATAGTTAAAATATCTTCAATCAATATAGTTTTTTTAATTCGAAAAAAAACAACTAAAATAGCTAATCCTATAGATGATTCTGTAGCAGCTACTGTTAAAATATATAAAACAAACATTTGCCCTAATAAATCATCTAAATAAATTGAAAAAGTTATAAAATTTAAATTTATTGCTAATAACATTATTTCTAAAGACATTATAATAATTAGTATATTTTTTCGATTTAAAATTAATCCAATAATTCCAATTAAATATAATAAAGTTGTTACAATAATTAAATACAAAATATTTGAAAAAATCATTTAACTCAATTTGATACTTTTAAATAATCCAAAACTTTCTAAAACAACTAATACAAAAAATAAAGTTGATAAGACAGATATATAAGATCCAAAAGAAGCTATTTGATTGAATACAAAATAAGCATCTGGATAATCAGGAATTCTTCTAGGCATTCCAGCTACACCTAAAAAATGCATTGGAAAAAAAGTTAAATTAACACCTAAAAAAAAAAGCCAAAAATGAATTTTTCCTAAAATTTCAGAATATTGTAATTTAAATAATTTTTCAAACCAATAATAAAATCCTGCAATCATACCAAAAACGGCACCCATACTTAAAACATAATGAAAATGTGCTACCACATAGTAAGTATCATGTAATGCTATATCTAAACCTGAATTAGCTAAAACTACACCTGTTACTCCTCCCACTGTAAATAAAAAAATAAAACCCAGCGCAAAAAGTGTAGGTACTTTTAAATCTATAGATCCACCCCATAAGGTTGCAATCCAACTAAATACTTTAATACCTGTAGGAACTGCTATAATCATAGTAGCTGCTGTAAAATAGGCTTTTGTATCGATATCTAAGCCAACAGTAAACATATGATGAGCCCAAACTATAAAACCAAGAACTCCAATCGAAACCATAGCGTAAACCATACCTAAATATCCAAAAATAGGTTTTTTAGAAGCACTTATAATTATATGACTTATTATACCAAACGCAGGCAAAATTAAAATATAAACTTCTGGATGACCAAAAAACCAAAATAAATGTTGATATAAAACAGGATCTCCTCCACCAGCAGGATCAAAAAAAGTTGTATTAAAATTTCTATCTGTTAAAAGCATAGTTATAGCACCTGCTAGCACAGGCAATGATAATAATAATAAAACTGCTGTAATTAATATTGACCAAACAAATAAAGGAAGCTTATGCATAAAAAGTCCTTTAGTTCTCATATTTAAAATAGTACAAATAAAATTTATAGCACCTAAAATAGAAGCTGCACCTGATAGATGTAAACTAAATATTGCTAAATCTACCGCAGGACCTGAATGAGAATTAACACTTGACAAAGGTGGATAAACGGTCCAACCAGTACCTACACCAGCTTCAGCTAAAACAGAAGAGACTAGCATTAAAAGAGAAGGTGGTAATAACCAAAAACTTATATTATTCATTCTAGGAAAAGCCATATCAGGAGCTCCTATCATAATAGGAACAAACCAATTACCAAAACCACCAATTAAAGTTGGCATTACCATAAAAAAAATCATAATAAAAGCATGACCTGTTACAATAACATTATATAAATGATAATTACCACTTAAAAAATTATTAAAAGGTGTTTCTAAAGATAAACGTATAAATAAAGATAACATTGTTCCAGCAATTCCTGAAAAAACTCCAAAAATAAGATATAAAGTTCCTATATCTTTATGATTAGTCGAAAAAAGCCAACGAAATGACCAATTAGTAACATTAAGTAACATTTTGAAATAAAAATTTATTCTATTAAAAAAAACAAAATTATACAGTTACATTTTATTAAATAATAATACAAATTTTTAGTCTTATTATTTTACTATATATATTGTTAATACTAAAAAATCTAACTTATTTATAATCAAATTAAATTTTAAACAAAATACTTTTTTAACTATACAACAATAAAAAGTTAAATTAAATACATAAATAATATCAAACTAAACAAATAATTTTTTAAATTATAAAAACGTATTGCAATAACTACAAATTAAAAACATAATTAAAATTTCAATACTTATTTTATAAATAAAACTTGATTTGAACCTATAACATTTTTGTTGTAAGCAAAACACTCTACCTGATTGAGTTAATTATTTAATTACAAATTTAGACTAAATTAAAATATTTTTTAATTTAGTCTAGTAAAAGTACAATTTAATATTAAAATTGTATTTAAAAAAAAATATAAAAAGTTATTATTAAATCACTATTTTTAATAAAATAACTAAATAATATTACCACAAGAATAATTTGTATATAAAGTGGTATTTTAAAACCATCTAAAATGAGCATATGCCTTATTTTTTAAAACAGATAAAAATATTTGTTCTTTTTTTAACAAAAGATCACTATTTTTTTTTAAAATTTTTATAATTTCATTTTTAAAATTTATTAAAAAACTACTTTTTAATTTAAATTTTATAAAATTTAATATAACTTTTATAATGCTAAAAGTTCTTTTTTGCAAAGATAATATAAAAGGAATTTCACGAACAACACCTTTTTTTTTTTTTTTTATTTTAAATGTGCAAAGAACTATAGAACTATTTATTACAGAAAATTTAATTACATAAATAATATTTTTTACAGTTGTTTTCTGTAAAATTTTAAAAATATTAAAAATAATTTTTTCCGAAATACTTTTTTTTCCTTTTGACATCAAATTATTAACAAATTTTTCACTTAATACAAAATTTGTACTATTTTTTCTAAAAATAAAATTATATTTTTTTAACAACATATTAATTTTTTTTATCCTGAAATTTTTAAAAATAAAACATATAAATATTTTTTAAGAAATCTAGAACAAAGACTTTTTTTATTAAAGAGTCTTTAAATTTCTAACAAATTAAAAAATCCTAAAATTTAACATTATATAAATATAAACTAAAAAATAATAAATATTATATTATTTGACAGTTATAGATTTAATCTAAACTACAAAAAACGAAACAAAATACTTTTATTTTTTAAAATTAAATATATACCTTTTGACATTTTTTTTTATTTTATCTTTTTTGAACTACAAAAATTTTTTACTTTGTCTGCTTTTTGTGATTTTTAAAAAAGTTAAGTTGTCTTATTAAAAACAACTAAAAATAAATAAAAATTTGTATGTCGGTATTTTTATTAACCCGCTTAACTGCGAAAACAAAATCTATTATAAATAAAAAAATTTATACTTTTTAGAATAAGTCTTCAAATAAAAATAATAATTAGACTTTTATAATTAAATAATGAAAATATTTTTTTAATATAAAAAAATATTTTCATTATTCGTTTATTTTTTAAACAATACAAAACCTTTTTTAAAATTACTACAACAAAAATTAAGGTAAACATGTACAATAAAAAATTAAAAAAAAACTAACAAAATATTAAATACTTAAATGATATTGAAAATATTTATTTAATAATTATTTTCTTAATTTTTTAGCCCCATATTTCGATCTTGATGTTTTTCGTGTTTTTAATCCTAAAAAATCTAACTTGCCTCGAATTAAATGATATTTTATTCCAGGTAAATCTTTAACTCTTCCACCTCGAATTAGCACAGAGGAATACTCAAGTAATTTATGTCCTTCTCCAGGTATATAAGCCATAATTTTTAAATTATTAGTTAACCTTAATCTAACAAGTTTCCTAATAGCAGAGTTAGGCTTTTTAGGTGTTCGTGTAAAAACTTTAATACAGATTCCTTTTTTTTGAGGTGACCCTTGTAATGCAGGTGTTTTTTTTCTAAATACTTTTTTTTTTCTTACATTATTAATTAATTGATTAATCGTAGGCATATAATAATATATACTTTACCAAAAAAGGGATTTGAACCCTTACTCTTAAAGAACTAGAACCTAAACCTAGCATGTCTGCCAGTTCCATCATCTTGGTAAAAAACTGTACTTATAGTAAACTCATTTAAAAAAATAAATTGTTTATACTATACACCCTCATAAACTGTATTTTTAAATAACTAGCTTTTTAATACGCATAAAAATAAATATAATCTCTATATAATTTATTATAATCTGTATAAAGAACTTTAAAAATTGATTACTTGTAAACAATTATTTTCATACACAAAAATAGGGTAAAGACTTAAGAATTTTTTGGTAAAATAATAAATCTATTTATAGATTACTAAAATTGTTTTATGAATAAAACAATAAGTATTTTATAATAAAAGTAGCAGAGGTTACTTTACTAATCGTTTTAGAAAATTATCTCATATTTTTACTTATTATTTCGTCTTCTCCACATATTTATTCGTTCTCTCTAAATTTACTTATTACATTATTCATAAATGTAGTAAAAGCTCCTGCGTAATGTTAAGGACGAAAGGCTTTAAAAAATAAAAAAAGCCCTAAACATTTATATAAACAAGGTTGTAAAACGTTACTAGTAAAAAAAATTCATAATTATTGCAAACAAACCCCCAATAGTTTTATATTAACCGTAGTACAATTAAAATCGATAAGTTGTTTGGACACTAAATTTATACTTTCCTGGATGTTTTAATATGTAATTGCCATAATTTTTCGTTGTTTCAAACGTTGTAACCAAAAAAGCTTTATTTTCTACATCTCTGTAAAAGTTAAAGGCTTTGATTAAATCAGAATAACTGCCGGGAAAATATCGTAAATTATTAAAAAAGCTTTTTGCAATTGGTATATGTTCATAATCTAATAACTCTTGCAAAAATCCTAATCTATTTTGAAAGTTAGCTTGAATATTAAAAGCGTTGTTTTAAATCAGCTTCAAAAAATATTCCAGCTTGTTCTTGTTGTAACATTAATCTTTCCGTTGACTCTAATGTAGAATTTAACTTGAATTTATGAACATCTTGGATATGCTCTAAAAAAAAATATGAAATTTTCGTGATGTCCCAATTTGTTCAAAAAATTCTTTCTCAGTACCTAGCTTACGTTTTGTTAGATACAAAGGATCGAACACACCAGCAGCAGGGTCTGTTGATAATTCTGATCTCAAAAAATTTCTCGACGTTCCATATCAATATTAGTGTTAACTTCAGTACCACTGTCCTTTGAAAAATTTTCTAAACCTTCTTCAACTTGATTAAATAACATTTTTTCCAAGTTGTCTTTAGTTAATTTTTTAACCAACATCCTTTTTACATTGCTATAGTGTTCTTCAAGTTCTTCTACTTTTTTATGAGTAATATCAAAGTTTTCAGAGTAAAAAAATACTTTAGTCCAGCTTAAGGGTCGTTTGAAGGTTTTGGAATATTTTTATTGCATCAAAAAAATATTTTAAATTATTCGAGTGTTCTTGAAAAAATTCTTGACTACCCATCTCAAAATAAGATTTATTAGAATACGTTTCTAATCTAGTCTCTTCTATATTTTCTATAGTATTAATTGTATTATTCGGCGTTATAAAAAAATCTTTTTTTTCCAGTTTTATTTTAAAGACTTAAAACACACTTTAAAATTTAATTTCTTTAAGTTTGCCACTTAAAATAAACTTGTTGATTCATTATACAAAAGGTACGCCGTTACTTTTTATAAAAGCTACAACAGATTGCTAGCATCAAGTTTCAAGTTTTTTTCAACTTTCCTTTACCAGTACTTATTCACTATCAAACATCAATATTTGTTTTAGACTTTGTGAGTGGTCTCTCAATATTTTTACAATACACGACTTGTATTATTTTACTTAAAAAAAATTATTAAAAAATAATTTTTACAGGATTTAGTTTATACAATATACATTTTTAAAATTAAACTTTCTTTGGTTAAATAAATTTATTAAATATTATATTTTTTTAATAATTTATAATCTAATATTATCATTTTTGTTCGCCACTACTAACAATATCTCGTTTGATTTTTTTATAGTTACTTAGATGATTCAGTTCACTTAATATTAAAATATAATTCATCTAAATTAAAAATAGATTAGTTTTCTATAAGGATTTTTATAGCTCAACAGTGTTAAACACTCGTTATAAAATTACGTTAATTAACGTCCTATTATTGATGTTAAGGTATTCTCTTAATGCTTTTAATGACTTTTATAATAAAAAATTAACTTTTAATAGTTAAAATATCTTTAATCAATCTAGTTTTTTTAATTCGAAAAAAAAAACAACTAAAATAGCTAATTCTATAAACGAGTCTGTAGCAGCTACTGTTAAAATATATAAAACAAACATTTACCCTAATAAAGCATCTAAATAAATTGAAAAAGTTATAAAATTTAAATTTATTGCTAATAACATTATTTCTAAAGACATTATAATATAATTAGTATATTTTTCGATTTTAAATTAATCCAATAATTCCAGTTAAAGATAATAAAGTTGGTACAATAATTAAATACAAAATATTTGAAAAAATCATTTTACTCAATTTGATACTTTTAAATAATCCAAAACTTTCTAAAACAACTAACACAAAAAATAAAGTTGATAAAACAGATATATAAGATACAAAAGAAGCTATTTGATTGAATACAAAATAATCATCTGGATAATCAGGAATTCTTTTAGGCATACCAGCTACACCTAAAAAAAAGCCAAAAATGAATTTTTCCTAAAATTTCAGAATATTGTAATTTAAATAATTTTTCAAACCAATAATAAAATTTTGCAATCATACCAAAAACGGCACTCATACTTAAAACATAATGAAAGTGTGCTACCACATAGTAAGTATATTATGTAATGTTATATCTAAACCTGAATTAACTAAAACTACACCTGTTACTACTCCCACTCTAAATAAAAAAATATAGGGTTGAGTAAAAATTTAATAAAATTAAAGTGCAATAAATTGATTGATTGTAAACGATTCTTTTCATTCACAAAAATAGGATAAAAACTTAAGAATTTTTGAGTATAATAATAACAAATATATTTTTATAATATTAAAACTATTTAATCCATAAAACAATAAGTATTTTATAATAAAGTAGCAGAGTTACTTTACTAATCGTTTTAGAACATTATCTCAAATTTTTACGTATTACTCCGTCTTCTCCACAGATTTATTCTTTCTTTAATCTTTCTAAATTTACTTATTACATTATTTATAAATGTAGTAAAAGCTCCTGCTTTAGGAGCTGTTTTTAAATTATTAGAATATTTTTGAATAAATTCTTGACGAGTCATGCCATAATGTAATTTAAACCACAAATCATCATCGTACAGATCCAAATTATTTTTTTTTTGAGAAAATAGTAATTTTTCCAATATAGTCTCTTTTACATTTTCTAGATTATTAATATTAGACGACGACTTTTCAAAAAAATATTTTTTTATCATTTTTATTTTATAGATAATCCTGGATTCGAACCAATAACATTTTGTTGAAAACAAACAAACACTCTTCCTGATTGAGTTAATTATCTAATTGCAAATTTCGAATTAATTAAAAAAAATTTTAATTAATTTTACATAAAATTCTCTAAAATCTTTCAAAGTATTTAAAAAAAATTATTTTAAATAACACTTAAATTTCTGATGGTTTCATGTTAGAACTAATGTTTAAGTTAGCAATAGAGTAAAAATTTTAAATTTTTTAGCAAAGATAGGATTTGAACCTATAATTTTAGAACATGAACCTAACGAGTTTACCTTTTACTCTACTTTGCAATACATTTATCATTATATTTATAAAACAAACTGAAATAATTAAAAAAACTATAAAAAAATTTTATATTTACAAAGATAAAATTTTAACCTGTAATTGTCAATCATTAATTTAACACTTTTTTTGATAATTTTAATAAAATTAAAAAAGCCATCATTAAAGAAAAAAGCGCAATTGCCTCAGTTAAAGCAAAACCTAAAATAGCCATTTAAAATAATTCATCTTTTAATGAAGGATTTCTAAAAATACCTGTAACTAACGCACCGAAAACAATTCCTACACCCTGCTCAGGCTAAACCTTTAATAGCTAATCCAGCACCAAGAAATTTATCTAATTGTAATAATAACATAATAAAAAAAAATTAAAAGTTTTGTCACTAAAAAAAAATATTTAATTAATAAACATTCAAACTAAAATTTAAATAAAATCTCTAAAAAACCTATTAAAAGAATTAAAAAAATAAAATAAAGTTGATATTTGTCCAATCAAAACATAACTATCCTTAACAGGTTTTTGTCCTACCCAACCTAACAAAATAAAATCAACTACAGTTATCCTACTAATTGTTTTAAAACATTATTTCATATTTCTAATTTTAATTATTACTCCATTTTTTCCATAGATCTAATTGTTCATCCATCTTTCTATATTCACTTATTACATTATTCATAAATAAAGTAAAAGCTCCTGTGTGATGTAAAGGACGAAAGATTTTAAAAAATAATAAAGGCCCTAAACACTTAAATAAACAAGGCTCTAACGTTACAAATGAAAAAGATTCATAACTATTGCAGACAAGCTGCAACAGGTCTATATTAGCCGTAGTACAATTCAGATCATTGATAAGTTTATTGGACACTAAATCTATACTTTCCTTTATGTTTGGATGTTTTAATATGTAATTACCATAAACTTTTGTTGTTTCAAACGTTGTAGCAAAAAAAGCTTTATTTTCTACATCTCTGTAAAAGTTAGAGGCTTTGATTAAATCAGAATAACTGCCGGGGAAATTACGTAAATTATTAAAAAAGCTTTCTGCTGCAATTGGCATATGCTCATAATTTAATGACTCTTGAAAAAATCTTAATCTATCTTGAAAGTTACTTTGACTATTATACGCATTGTTTAAATCAGCTTCAAAAAATCTATCCGATTGTTCATGTTGTAACCTTGATCTTTCCGCCAACGACTCTGATGTTGAATTTAACTTAAACTTATGAACATCTTGAATATGCTCTAAGGGAAACCTTAAGTATTCGTGATGATCCATTTGCTGAAAAAATTCTTTTTCAGTGCCTAGTTTATGTTTAGTTAAATACGAAGGATCGAACACACCAGCAGTAGGGTCTGCTGACGACGGTTCTGACATATTCTTTATTTTATAAATGGTAGTTTTAAATTTGTTATGAAAATCCCAAAAAATTTCTCGACGTTCTTCCATATCAATAGTAGTGTTAACTTCAGTACTACCGACCTCTGAAGAATTATCTAAATTTTCTTCATTAAACAACACCTTTTGTAAGTTGTCTTTAGTTAATTTTTTATCCAACATCCTTTTTACATTGCTATAGTGTTTTTCAAGTTCTTCAACCTTTTTATGAGGAAGATCTTCAAATTTTTCATCATAATAGGAATATAAAGGCCCCGCTTGGGGATCAATTGAAGGCTCTTTAACTTTTTTTTTTAGTTCCTCTAGAATAGATTTTAAATTATTGGAGTGTTCTTGAAAAACTTCTCGGCGACTCTTGTTAAAATGAAATTCATACCCAGAATCACTAGAAAAAGGATCAAAATAATCTTTTTGTAGATTTTTTTGAGAAAATAATAATTTTTCCAATAAAGTATCTTTTACATTTTCTATAAAAGAATTATTAGTTATTGTATTAATAATAAATTTTTTGTTTTCCATTTTTTTTTTAAAGATAATACTGGATTCGAACCAATAACATTTTGTTGAAAACAAACAAACACTCTTCCTGATTGAGTTAATTATCTAATTGCAAATTTCGAATTAATTAAAAAAAATTTTAATTAATTTTACATAAAATTCTCTAA
>Ga0315902_10000814_pt1 | contig 52037 bp, 42 predicted proteins | sample LakEriMetagenome_9_FD_203523 | JGI IMG/M metagenome (GOLD analysis project Ga0315902, IMG submission 203523) | Freshwater fungal communities from buoy surface, Lake Erie, Ohio, United States - Buoy 12 MA117 | ecosystem: Environmental > Aquatic > Freshwater > Lake > Lake biofilm | place: USA... | reverse complement strand
GCCCAGCCGCCCCCCCCTGGGCCCCCTCGCCGTTTCCGCTGCCCGCCCCCTGATCCCCCCGCTCCCTGTCTCCGCTGTTCCCCAACCCACGCCAACTCCTCCACCCCTCGGCGCACCGCGCTGATGGTGTAGCCCACCCCCTGCGCGATCTCGCGCACCGGGTGCGGCGCTCGGCGCCCGAGCAAAAAGGCGACGATGTCCGCCTTGGCGTTCACCCCCAGCCCCAAGCGGAGCGCCAGCATCAGGCAGGGTGGCGTGGCTACCGGCGCGCGGACCGCGCGCGTGCCCCCCGAGCGGAGCGGGATGGGGTCGAGGGCCGACGCGGGCCACAGGTTCCGGATCCGTTGCACGCTGAGCAGGTCCACCTTGCGCGTGAACCAATCGGCAATCAGATCCCCCAGGAGCGGCTCCCGGTTGACGTAGAGCAGCGACGCCACCACGAGCGCCTCCGGGTCGACCATGGCCGGTGTGAACGTCGCAGCGGAGCGGGTGGCGGCGCCGGCCCCGGTTGGACCGCATCCCCGGGGCCGACGACCCGACGGCCCAAGTTGGCCACAGCCTGCGCTATCTTACGTGTCGTGTGCGGCTCCCGTGGAGAAAGGCCACGATGTCCGACCTTGGCACTCACGCCAAGACGAGGCGGCCGGCTCCCTGCGCAGAGCATATTGCTCAGCCCAAAACACTCCCGGTCCGTCACGCGCTGTGACTGACCGTGCACTGCTTCACCCACTATTCGAAAAAGCCGATAATTCAGCCCCGAACGGGCCAGAACATCGCAAAAAATTGCCACCAGCGGCCCCCTCCGTGACCGGCGCCCGGGCGCCAACGCCGATCTCGAATAACCCGACTTCAGCGTGGAGGGCGCGGCACCAAATCCCCCGGTAGTGCCTCGAGCCACATCATCCCGCCATCGCCCCCCTCAATTGTGGCCCCTTCTCGGGCGAAGACCGCATGGCTCGTGGTCACCGGAATCGCATCCACGTAGCCGCTCCCCTCGAGCCGGACAAAAATCGTTCCAGGCGGCACTGCCACGGATTCGCCGGGGCCAGTTCGGCCGATAATCATGCGGTACGCCTCCGTGTCCGCCACTACCACCCGGTACTCGTCCAGCCGAGAAAGCGGGGCCTGTTCCGACGATACCGATGGCCGAAGGGCGACATCCATGGCCAGCCGGGCCTCCTCAAGGTGCAGCGCCCGGTCGGAACGCGCGTACTCCCGCGTCCAATCGTACAACCGGTAGGTGGTATCCCTTGCCATCTGCACCTCGGCCACCACGATGCCGGCGCCAAGTGCATGGACAATCCCGGAGGGGAGGGTGATGCACTCACCAACGGTTGCCGGGCGAGCGACAAGCGCCTCCCGGGCGCGCCCCTCAATGCACAGCTGGACCACATCATCCGCAGTGAGCCCCTCCCGAACCCCAGCGAAGATCTCCGCGCCTGGTTCCGCTCGCAGGACAACCCATGACTCATGTTTCACAAGGGCTCCATAAGTCTGGGCCGCGTACCGAGGCGACGGGTGGACCTGTACACTCAGGTGCTCCCGAGCGTCAAGCAACTTGACCAGTAACGGATGCTCTCGGTGGGATCCATCTCCGAGGAGCCCGCCCGCCCACTGACGGGCCGCTTGCCTCAAATCAGTTGGACCGGCCGATGCACCGCGAAACCGGGAATGGAAAGAGCCGCCACCGGCCCCGCTACCGGAGGTCGTAGGTAAATCCGTGAAAAGCCACGCCTCGCCAATGTTTGCTCGATCCGGTACCGGGATTCCCAAGTGAGACAAGGCAAGCCCGCCCCACACTTTGCTCACCAGAATCGGCTCGAGATGGACAGATGAACCAACGGACGGCTTGGTTGGACTGGGGTTCACTTGGTAGTACCTTTACTCGGACAAAAAACGAAGCGCCCTTGACCGCGCAGAGGTAATTCCTCGCTCAATACCACTAGGCAACTCTCGGATCAAGGTAATTAGTGGAGCGATCAATAAAGACCCTAGTCGTCACCGGTGGCGCTGGTTTTATAGGCTCGGCGTTGGTCCGACTTTTAATACACGAAAGCAATTGCCGCATTGTGAACTTGGACAAGCTCACGTATGCGGGGAACCTCGAATCGCTTGGCGAGAGCATACGGACGGATCCGCGGCACATTCATGTACACGGCGACATAACCGACGCCGCGTTGGTGCGCCGAATGTTGGACGAATATCAGCCTGAAGGTATCATCCATCTTGCGGCCGAGTCGCACGTCGATCGTTCAATCGATACGCCCAGTGCTTTCGTCCACACCAATGTGTTAGGCACCTTCACGCTACTGCACGAGGCTCGGCGTTACTACGAATTACGTGAACGCGACGGACTGCCGTTCCGCTTTCTGCATGTTTCAACGGACGAAGTATTCGGCAGTCTGGAATCCAGCACCGATAAATTCACGCCGGAGACGCCGTACGATCCACGGTCCCCATATTCAGCCACAAAGGCGGCGTCCGATCATCTCGTGCGCGCATGGGGGCATACGTATGGACTGCCGGTGGTGCTCACCAACTGCTCGAACAATTACGGGCCGTATCAATTTCCTGAGAAGCTAATCCCCCTCGTAATTCAGCAGGCGCTGGCTGGAAAGCCACTGCCGGTGTACGGCACCGGTACCAACGTGCGCGACTGGTTGTATGTGGAGGATCATGCGCGCGCGATAAGGACGGCGTTCGAACGGGGGGTGAACGGCTCTACGTATCTGGTGGGGGGCAACGCCGAGCGCACGAACCTGGAAGTGGTGCGCACGCTGTGTGATCTGTTGGACGATCGGTTGGGGCGCGCGGGCGCGTCGTCCACGCACGAGCTCATCACCTACGTGAAGGACCGTCCCGGGCACGATTTTCGGTATGCAATTGATGCCAGTGGCACGCGAGACGCGCTAGAGTGGACCCCGCGCGAAACGTTTGAGACGGGAATCGCGCGTACCGTGGATTGGTATTTGTCCAACCGGGCGTGGACTGAGCGCGTGACATCGGGGGCGTATCGCATGGAGCGGCTGGGGCTCGGAGGCGCGGCATGAGCAGTAGAGGGAATCGCAAAGGGATCATACTGGCCGGCGGGTCGGGAACGCGGCTTTATCCCATTACGCGTGCGGTGAGCAAGCAGCTGCTCCCTGTGTACGACAAGCCAATGATCTACTACCCGCTCTCCGTGCTGATGCTGACCGGGATTCGGGAAGTGCTGGTGATTTCCACCCCGCAGGATTTGCCGCGCTTCCGTGAATTACTGGGCGACGGCAGCCAGTGGGGGATGACCTTCTGCTACGCGGAACAGCCAGAGCCCAATGGATTGGCGCAGGCGTTCGTGATTGGCCGCGAATTTGTGGGGCGTGATCCCGTTACGCTGGTGCTGGGTGACAACATTTTCTACGGTCATGGCCTCACGGGGATGCTAGAGGCGGCATCGCTGCGGGCAGAGGGAGCCACGGTTTTCGGCTACCACGTTCTGGACCCGGAGCGGTACGGCGTGGCTGAGGTGGATGCCGCGGGGCGGGTGCTGAGCATCGAGGAGAAGCCGGCGCGCCCCAAATCGTCCTATGCTGTGACTGGGCTCTATTTCTACGACAACGCGGTACTGGAAATTGCCGCTGCGCTGCGGCAGTCGCCGCGCGGCGAATACGAAATCACCGATGTGAACGCCGAATATTTACGGTGCGGCGCACTGCACATCACGATGATGAGCCGTGGGATGGCGTGGCTGGATACCGGCACACATGACTCGCTGTATGACGCGGCGACTTTTGTGGCAACCATCGAGCGGCGTCAGGGGCTCAAGATCGCATGTCCAGAGGAAATCGCACTGCGAAACGGGTGGATTTCGGCAGCCGAAGTGGAGGCGCTGATGCAGCCGCTGCTCAAGAGCGAGTATGGGCGCTATTTACAGCGGCTGGTACAGCTTGGAGGGCGTGACTGATGGAAATAGAGCGTCTGGCGATCCCCGACGTGCTGTTACTGCGGCCGCGAGTGTTTACCGACGAGCGCGGGCGTTTCTTCGAGAGCTGGAGCCGGGACCGGTACCGGGAAGCGGGAATCCTGGAGGACTTTGTTCAAGACAACATCTCCATCTCAAAGAAGGGGGTGCTCCGTGGGCTCCATGCGCAGCGCCCGCCGCACGCTCAGGGGAAGCTGGTGAGTGTCCTGCAGGGGCGAGTGTTTGACGTGGCGGTGGACACTCGGCCGGGATCCACGACCTATGGCCAGTGGGTCGGGGTGGAGCTGACCGCCGCGGAGGCTAATCAGATGTACATCCCCCCGGGATTCCTCCACGGCTTTGTGGCACTAGAGGATACGATTTTTTCATATAAATGCTCAGTGAATTACACCCAAAGCGCGGAATTCAGCGTCTTGTGGAGCGATCCCCAAATCGGAGTCACGTGGCCGATCCTCGATCCAATTCTTAGTGAAAAGGATCGAAATGCCCCAGTCCTTAAGCATAGCCTTCTCGAGCATCGTCGCTGAGTCACTGTATTCCATTTCGAGACACGACGGGCATCTTCAGATCATGGATATTCAACAAGAAAAGATTGCGGTCATTGGCTTGGGATATGTCGGCCTTCCGCTGGCCGTTGAATTTGGAAAAATTCGCCCCGTTGTTGGTTTTGACATCAGCGCCAAGCGAATCACCGATCTTCGCCACGGTGTAGACGCTACGTTGGAGGTCAGCGCCGAGCAGCTGTCCGCTGCACACCACCTGATATTCACCAACGACATTGAAAGTCTGAAGTCGTGCGGCGTCTTTATTGTGACCGTCCCAACGCCGATTGATGGAGCCAAACGTCCAGATCTGACGCCGCTAATAAAGGCCAGCCAAGCTGTGGGTGCCGCCATGAAGCCTGGCAGCGTGGTCATCTACGAATCTACGGTCTACCCCGGCTGCACCGAGGAGGTCTGCGTACCCATTCTCGAGAAAGCATCAGGACTACGGTTCAATCAGGACTTCTTCTGCGGTTACAGCCCTGAGCGAATCAACCCTGGCGATAAGGTGCATACCCTCACCAAGATCAAAAAGGTGACGAGCGGCAGCACCCCGGAAGTCGCCGACAAAGTGGATGGTTTGTATGCCAGCATCATCACGGCGGGCACATGGAAGGCGAGCAGCATAAAGGTGGCCGAAGCGGCCAAAGTCATCGAAAACAGCCAGCGCGACCTGAATATTGCATTCGTCAACGAGCTGTCTGTCATATTCGATCGGCTTGGCATCGATACTACAGCAGTTCTCGAGGCGGCGGGGACCAAGTGGAACTTTCTGCCGTTTAGACCAGGGATGGTCGGCGGGCACTGCATCGGGGTTGATCCATATTATCTCACGCACAAAGCGGAAGAAGTCGGATACCATCCGCAAGTCATACTTGCCGGCCGACGCATTAACGACAATATGGCCCGCTATGCGGCGCGGAATGTTATTCGCCTGATGCTAAAGAACGGCATTGACGTCGCGCGGAGCACTGTGGGGGTACTCGGGGTCACCTTCAAAGAGGACTGCCCTGATGTCCGCAACAGCAAGATCGCCGATCTGGTTCGGGAGCTGCAGCAATGGGGAGCAAAGGTCGTTGTCATGGACCCTTGGGCCGATGCCAACGAAGTCAGAAATGAATATGGCTTCCAGCTGGGTTGCATCGATGACTCACATCAAGTGGATTCCCTTGTTGTAGCAGTCGGCCACACCGAATACCGGCAGCTCAAACCCAATTTGCTCCGGACTTGGTGCCGTCCAGAAAGGCCGGTTCTCGCGGATTTGAAAGCACTGTACGATCGCGAGGAAGCTGCAGTTCAAGGTTTCACTGTCTTTCGATTCTAATCGCTCGCGGACACTGCGTGGCAAATCTCGTATGCTCTTGATCCGCATGGCTGCCCGTCAGGTCGAGAAGAGTAACCCATCAAACCCAATAATCCATGTCTGTGGATCGCATTCATCTCTCTGTCCTGCACATGGGCGTGCACGAACTCGAATTCGTTCAAGAGGCATTCTCCACAAACTGGCTGTCAAGCGTCGGACCGAATCTGGATGCGTTTGAGGAAGATGTCAGTGCACTTTTAGGTGGCCAACATGGAGCGCTTGCTGTCGCAAGCGGAACGGCCGCACTCCATCTGATCCTGCGTGCAATTGGAGTTGAGAGCGGCGATCGTGTCGCAGTCTCCTCGCTGACCTTTGCCGGATCCGTATTCCCAATTCTTTATCAGGGCGCTCAGCCCGTCTTTATCGATAGTGAAGAGACATCGGGTAATATCGACCCTTCTTTGGTTGAGGAGTATCTTCATGCCGCAGCGGCTAAGGGTGCACTGCCGCGCGCGCTCGTCGCAGTCCACCTATACGGGCAGCACGCAGACATCGACCGTATCGCAGCAGCGTGCCGTGAACACGGCGTTGTGCTGATTGAAGATGCAGCCGAGTCGCTCGGCGCTACCTACAAGGGCAGGCCGACCGCTTCAACGGCCGATTACGCGATACTTAGTTTTAATGGCAATAAGATCATTACCACCACCGGTGGCGGAATGGTTTTAGCCCGCGATCGAGCGCAATTGGCGCGAATGAAAAAGTGGGCCAATCAGTCCCGCGAGCCAGCTATCGAATATCTACATCAGGAGTATGGTTACAACTACAGAATGAGCAATGTGCTCGCGGGAATTGGCAGAGGCCAACTCCGTGTTCTCAGCGAGCGCGTCGCACAGCGCCGCGCGGTGTTTGAGCGCTACAGGGAAGCGCTTCAAGGTGTACCAGGGGTGACGCTACAGCCAGAGGCACCGTGGGGCACTCATACCCGATGGCTTTCAGTCGCCTACATTGACGATGTCATTACCGGCATCGGTGCACATGCATTGGTTCAGCAACTTGCGGCTCAGGACATTGAAGCGCGTCCCGTATGGCGTCCAATGCATACACAGCCGCTGTTTACGAGTGCAGAAAAAGTTGGAGGGGCCGTGGCGGAGCGACTCTACTCGAGCGGGATTTGCTTGCCTTCTTCATCGAGTCTCGCACTTGAGGCGCAGGAACGCGTTATAGCCGCCCTACGTTCGGCATTGTCCGTTAGCGAGTAGAGCCTTCAAATTCCGGCATCGTAGCCGCCCCTTCAGCAGTTATCCCTCTGCGTAGGAATACGGTGCCGACCGTGCGCAGAAGTATTTTGAAATCCAGAATGGGCGAGGCGGAATCAACATACTCAACATCGAGGTCGAGCCGGTCGTCCCAAGAAAGTGCGTTACGGCCGGAAATCTGCGCGAGCCCGGTGATTCCAGGGCGCACTTCGTGACGCCTTCCGTGATTCGGACTGAATTTCGGGAGATACTTCATGAGTAGCGGCCGAGGGCCAACCAGACTCATGTCTCCACGTAGAACATTGATAAGCTCTGGCAGTTCATCTAACGAAGAGGCCCGTAGCCACTTCCCGAATGGCGTGAGTCGCTCCGCATCAGCCAACAGCTGTCCTGACGGACCTCGCGCGTCGGTCATTGTCCGAAATTTGATCAGCTCAAATCCGCGACCTCTGAGTCCCGGACGTTCTTGCCTGAACAAAACGGGCCGACCCAGCCTCGTCCAAACCAGAGCCGCGGTGAGAAGCATCGCGGGAAGCCAGAGCGGTGCAGTTACAAGAGTTAGGATCAGATCGATCGCGCGCTTTCCAGAATAGCTCACAAGTTTGTTTTTAAAAAAGTCGATCTAGCGAATCTCTGTTTGCGCGTCGTTGATCAGGCGAGCCACCCGAGCCGGTACTCCGATTGCGACGCAGCTCGCAGGTAAGTCGCTCACGACTACCGCCCCGGCGCCAATCACACTTCTCGCACCGACTCGTACCCCCGGTATTATACGGGCTCCTAAACCAACGTCGGTGTCGTGATCAATCTGAACGTTCCCAGCTAGAGACACACTCGGTGCGAGAGTGCAGTAATCGCCAAGTACAACATCATGGCTTATGTCGCAGTGTCGATTGATCGTTACCGCCGAGCCAATCACTACGTCGCACGTGATTATTGTCCCCGCGTGAATCTGGGTACCACAATCGATTCTTACGCGATCACCGATAAGTACTGAGGGATGGACTAATGAAGCCAGCCGGGAGGTATGTGGGAGACGGGATAAGATTGATCGCTTGGCGGCAGGACTTCCCATACCGAGTGCGACGCTCGTTTCCTGAGTAAGTTCTTGGAGTAGCTCAAGTCCCCCAAGCACTGGAAGGCCTGCGATGATGTTTCCGTGAAGCGATTTGTTGTCGTCAAGAAAACCTATGACGCGCCACGACCCGCCATGGGCGGCAATCTGGGAGATTAGAAGGACCGTTTCGCGGCCGTGGCCCCCGGCGCCGATGACCACAACGGGAACGGTACCATCACTCACCCGAGAGCCCTCTTAAGAGCGACCTCAAGTCGCGCTGCAAGCTGTGGTCGACCATGTTCACTAGTCACCCATTTACGCCCGCTGGCGCTCATCCTCTTACGCTCAGCCGGTGTTCGGTTGGCCATTCGCATTATTGCACGCGCGAGCGCTTCTGCCGATCCGTCGTCCGCCTGTTCTCCTGCCTGTGCATCACGCAGCATATCGGCCGTGTCACCGGCGACGTTGCACACCACGGGCAAGCCCGCCGCTAGATAGTCGAACAGCTTGTTCGGGCTAACGCCATAGCGGAATAGCGGCGTGTCGCGGAGCACCATGAGACCGGCGTCCACTTTCGAGAGTTCCAATGGCACCTGTGCCTTGGGGATTGGTTCAACAAACTCCACGTTGCAGAGCCCGCGCTCCCGCGCTTCATCAATCAGCGCCAACTTCGTGGGGCCATCGCCGACTAGACGAATGCGGATGCGCGAATCATCACCAATCAATTCTGCAGCCTGTAGCACAGTGTCGAGACCGTTGGCGGGACCATGCGCGCCGAGATAGACGAGAGTAAGCGGAGCATTCTCAGAGACTGACAGCCGTTCTGGGAATGCCTCTACGTCAGCACCGTTCGGAACGTAGGCAATACGTTCTGGCGGTACACCAAGCAATTCAATATGTCTTGCACTTCCGCGCGCTAACACGATGATTTGCGTCGCGCGGCGATAAAGATAGTGGGCTATCAAATCGAGTATTCGATACGCTATCCCCTTACGTCCCCCAACGGCAAGAAGACTCTCCGGCCAAAGATCACGCACTTCAAGTACGAACGGAACGCGTAAACGAGCCGCGAGGCGTTCAGCCGCGAGCGCAGCGAACAGGTGTGGTGATGAGCCAATAACGATGTCGGGGCGACCGACCGTACTTAGCCGCAGCACCTCGCGGCCAAAGGAGAGCCAGTTCCACGCCCGCCGCCAATCGTTGGTGCGGTATGGAGCCGCCCATAGCCAGCGAAAACTGACGCCTTCGATTCTCTCTGCGATAGCTTGCCGATCAGCTTCGTCTGCACGACGTGTGTAGGCGCGCCGGTGCAAGTTGAAGTCGGACGCGGCAATGGTAACCTCCCACCCCCGGCGCACGAGCTCTCTTCCTAATTCAAAATGCCGCGTTCCGCCCCCCTCAGTGGGTGGGGTCGCGAAATGATTCACCCAGAGTACGCGTCCTTTAGTACGATTGACCGTCATGGCTGAAGACTGCTGCGTCCGGTAATCCGCGTGACAATTCGAGCAGTCGTGCTGGCTCGTGCTTGGAATCGGCCTTCGATGCAAAGAGTCACCAATCGTTCTCCGTAATGCGGTGCGTACCATCCCCAGGGCACTGAGTCGGTACCACGATGCATGGTAGTTGGAACGCTCATGGTCAATTGATCGGCCGAAGCTGATGGATGCAAGAGCCAGCGGATGCCCATGCCAGCTCCTGCTACGAGTGATTCATCCTCAACCTCAACGAAGTTAGCTCGCACTCTCACCAGCCGCTGCACGACTCCGGGGATTTCTGCACGGAGTGTGACCGTATCGTCCCCGCTCTTCACTTCACTGATGGTGGCCTCCGGCCACTTCCACCAGAGAAACCGCGGCCCGCGAATCGCGAGGCGAACCCCGTCGACCATCGGTCCATTATGGATTTCCTCACCATCGAGGGCGAAGGGCCATGATTGCTCCGGGACGTACGAGTACGTACCGGCATCAACAACTACGGATTCGTTTTCAACTCGTATGTCGAGATGCAGAGGATCAATATGGCTGGGACGACTTCGGTACCGACCAGCCCGAAGAAACACCACGGTTCCAGGGAGGCGCACCACCGCCCATCCCGAGCGCCCATTCCACACACCATCTCGCCGAGGAGCTCCCGTCGATGGGGCTGAGGTGCGATTCCAGCAGAGGACCTCAGGGCATGGAGTAAGGTCGATGGGATATGGTACACCAAATAATGCACATGCGCTGAAGAGCGTCGGCCTGAAATCACGGTACCCCGCCATAGAGACTGGATGCGGCAAGGCACCGTCTACGCTGCCGTGGTTCGGAACGTCGCCGTTGTCGTCGAGGAGCAGCAGCAGGAGGCGAATCGCAGCAGCAATCCGCTCACGCAATGGCTCCGGTAGCGACGTTCCGTAGGCCCGTAGTCCACGTTCCGCCAGAATCGCCTGCTCAAGGGCTACGCGAAGGTACGTAAAGGAGTGCTGTGCATACCAGCCGTCCTGCTCGAAAAGGTCGGTGGCAACACGCACGAACGTTCGTTGCCCGCATTCGCGCCACTTTTCGGCTTCTGGATGGTGGTCGCGAAAGTGTTGTCCGAGCAGAATAAGGGCCGACGATTCAGACAGCGCGTGGTTATTCCGCTGTGACTCCGCATAGCCGATTGCGTTGAAAATACGTTCCCCCGATGCGGAAAGCACCAGGCGAATCTGATCGGCTGTCGACGAGTCGAGTTCGAAATTCGCTAACGCATATAGTAGCGCAACCGCACGCACCGCGGTCTCCTGGCCGCATGACCACTGCACACCTCTAAACGGGGGATTGGCCTCCAACCACCCCTGGAACACACGAACGAAGCAATCCGAGTAACTGCTGTCGCCGGTCATGGCATGGGCACGAATCAAGTCGTATACCCAAGCGAAACGCGCCGGCTCCCATACCCGCTTTACATCACCGTGATCCAACGCGGAGTGTATCAGATCCCACCACGCCTCTTGCTGAGGCGCTAGCTGGCGCCAATTCTCGGCTGTGACAGGCAGAGGCAGCCACTGCGAACGGAATGCATGATACTCTCCACGAACCACGCGATCCCCGCGTGACTTTGCCTCTACAGGATCCGCAAGCGCACGCAGTTGAAGCCGGTCGACCGTAAAAGTGTTGAGTGTGCTCGAGTTGGCAGTGGGCAAGTAATGTGGGCTAAGGCGGAACGCACCACGAGCTCGCCGCCATTCGTGATAGCTCCGAAGCAGCAACCCTCTTATACCGAACGTCCTCCAGACCGTCCATGCCGATGTTATGTAGCGCATCTCGCGCTACTCACCAGCTACCAGCTGCGGGCGGCTCTCGCCCGTCTAAGACGTATTGTGCCCACGTTTCTATGCAAAGCAGCTTCCAAGTAACTTCGAACCATTCGGGCGACGAATGGGCATCAAGATGTGCCTCGACCGCCTTCGAATTCCACCAGCCACGTCCGCGGGCATCCTGTGACAGAAGCGTCTCGCGAACGAAGCCCGCATGGTCCGTTCGCATCCAACGATCGGCAGGCGTATCGAACCCTACCTTACGTCTGGTGAGGACCCAGTCAGGGATAACGCCCTTAAGCGACTGGCGTAGAAGCCATTTGGTGGAACCCTCCCGAATCTTCAAGGCGCTGGGCGTCCGGAAGCCGAAAGAGACCATCCGTGGGTCAGCCATGGGAACCCGCGATTCCAAGCTCCATGCCATAGACATTCGATCGTCCTGATGGAACAGGCCGGTCAGATAAGTCTGCATCTCCCAGTGAAGCGCTTTCTTGAGCGGCGTCCGTGCACCAGAGCGTGCAACGGTTTGCTCAAAGATATCTCGAGCTGATTGACGGGAGATGAAATCGCGCGCAGCGAAGAGCGACAGCCACTTCTGCTCGGGAATGCGCGCGAATTGCCGAAAATAACGGGCGCGCCAGTTGAGCAGGTCAGGGCCAATGGCGCTGAGGCGCTTCAGTGTGCGGGGATCCGCCAGCTGCTTCCAGATGTTTCCGCTGCGTGAGGGATGCATGGAGGTTGGCGCGCTGGCCACGCTCGGCGTCGAGCGGGCGCGCTGCAGTAACGACATTGTACCACGCCAAGGTTCGACAAGCACATGGCGCCCATATCCGGCGAAAATTTCGTCGGCGCCTTGACCACCGAGACACACTCTTACGGAGCGCGCGGCGAGCCGGCTGACCCGATCCATGGGGAACATTGCTGCACCCAGTACCGGCTGGTCCTGCTGATATAGCAGTCGAGCCATATCCTCCGGAAATGTCCTTCCATCAAGAGTAATCAGCTGAAGCTCGAGTCCGAGCGCTTTAGCAGCCGCTTCCTGAAAGGGGCGCTCATCGATCACGCCTTGCCCTGAAAAGTGTACACCGAAGCAGAGCGGGCGTTGACCAGCCTCGGTGGCAAAAGCGGCAACGGCGGTTGAATCGATCCCGCCGCTGAAAAAAGTTCCCACAGGTACGTCGCTCATAAGCTGCTGGCCGACGACACTGCCAAGCAGGCGACGGAGATCCGCTGTCTGCTGTTCGGCCGGCTCCGAGCGATCGGAGAAATCGTCCACGGTCCAATACTGGGTCGAGCGCACGCCCGCAGCGTCGATTGTCAAGTACTCGCCAGCTCTTACCTGTCTGATATGACGGAAGAAGGTCCGGTCGAAAAGCGCCGTATGAAAGTGCAAGTATTCATTGACGGCCGCCGGATCCACTTCACGTTGTAGATGCGGTACGGCCAACAACGCCTTGATCTCGCTGGCAAAATAGACCGTCGAACCATCATCATACACATACATCTGCTTGACGCCTAGCGGATCGCGCGCGAGCGTTAGGCGGCGATGCGCTCCATCCCAAAAAGCGAAACCGAAAATACCGATGAGTTTATTGATTGCGCCGGCACCCCTGTGGCGAAGGAGCTCCAGGAGTGTTTCGGTGTCAGACGCGCCGCGGAAGGTAATGTGGTGGTCACGCAATGAATCGCGTAGCTCGGCGTGATTGTAGATCTCGCCGTTGTAGCATACGCAGGCGCGTCTGTCTGCCGTTTCCATCGGCTGGTGGCCGGCTGCTGAAAGCTCCAGAATCGATAGCCGACGGTGTGCTAAGCCGATCGGGCCGTCGACAAAGATGCCTTCACTGTCGGGACCGCGATGCACGAGTCGCCGAGACATGCGCTCAAGGAGCGCCGTGTCAGCAACGCGTCCGTGTTCGCGATAATGAAAAATTCCGCTGACTCCACACATTCTATGAACTTAATGACGTTGCCAAGACTTGAGGTATAGCCGAAATGAGGGTCATTGGGTTACGATGCACGCACCGGCAAGTGAGACTGCTAGGGAGCGACCCTTGAGGTCAATGGTCGAGAGGTTCTCGCGAGATGCCGAATCCCAGCTCGTGTCACTGCTGGACCTTAGGGGTAATGGTGGTGCATTCTCGATATCCCACCGCAATTCGCGGAGATCTCGGCCGCGAAGCATTGCCATCGATTCAATGCCGGCACTTGCAATACCCAGCTCAGGATCGAACGCCGTGGCAAATACAACCCACTCGTCTCGATCGCGCAGGATGGACGAGGGATATACTTTGGAGAAGGCGAATGAGCGGACCACTGTGCCGTCATCGACTTCAAAGCTCAACGGGAGGCTCTCAGCGAGCACGACCCCGTTGGCAGATGCGTCACGAATGCGAGCAGTCGACCAACGTCCGCGTTTGTCGATAACGTATACGGTCATCCCTGGACGAAAACGACGTGCGTCGGTTGTCCTCAACGCGGTATCTCCGATGACCGCGCGCTTCGTCAGAAACGCCTCAACCCTATCCGGCTCTAGTACAGGTGCTGTTCCCACTTTCTCTAACGGCACATTCCAGGAACGCGAAAAGGCGAGGCCACCGGAAAAACGTAAGTTTCTGTCGACGGCTTCGTAGAGCAGCGAATACCCTGAATCAACCGGAATCACGGCGCCAGGCGCTACGGCGAGATCATCAAAAGCGCCGGTATTTCCCTTACTCAACACCACTCCATGCTTGCGCCAAGATCGCCCGTCTCTCGATGAGGCCATCTCCACGTCATCCGTTGTATTTCTAAACCAGAGACGGAAGCGGTCGTCCTGCGACAGCGCGTCGAAGTAGACGACGGGGCGCCAAACATCCGTAAGACGTGTCGCCGTATCTTGGTGCCAAGCCACCCCATCGAGGCTCGTGAATAAAAGCAGATCAGCTTTGGGCTCGGGCGAATAACGGACTGCCTGAACATACAGAAATATCGTATCGCCGACAATTGCCAGCGTCGGTTTGGCAAGATGAAGATAAGGCGAAGGTGCTGACAGCAGTCGCCCGCACTCGTTGCAGCGAGTCCAAGGGCCCCGTGGAGTGGGGGAAACCGCTACACCAATTCCGTACGCCTCCCCAGCACGTCGACCATTGTAGACACCGAAGAACCTACATGAAGGCCGCTGAATGACCGCCTCCAATCCACGGTCAGCGCATGCGCTAGTGAGGATCACTGTTACGTACACCGAAACTCTTGCGAGCCGCTGTAGGATACGAGGGAAATCGACCCACATGATCGGGAGACGTTGGCTGTAATTTAGCTGTCCCGAGAAGCGCGGGTTGAGGCGGCTTCCCATTCATCGCGCAGAAACTGTCTTATAGACGCTAACGAAAATCCAAGGAACACTCCAATTACCATACCAGAAATCATCCACTGCAAGCGACGGCGCGGCATTGGCTCGGATGGGCGCTCCGGCGCCTCCAAAACTGTGATCAAAGGAGTCGACCTGTACTCGTCAACCCGCGCCTGTTCATACGCTTGAGCGAGCGATGTGAAAACCTGGTGCCGCATATCGACTTCCCGGGCGATTCGATCCTTCTCAAGTGCTAAGGCCGGTGCCGTGCTCATCGAGCCTCGATTCTGTTCAAGGAACTGCAGCTGTCGCTGTTCCGCCGAACGGAGATCACGCTCTGCAGCAGAAAGTTGCTGAGCACTGAAACGTCGCTCCGCGCTGGCTCGACCTTGACGCATTTCGATGATGAAGGCGTTGAGCTGCTCCATCAACTCAGACAGGATCATTTGCGCAACAACTGGATCGCGCAAAACGGCTTCGACCTTCACAATGCCCGTCTCTCGTCGAAGTTCGACGGACAAGGATTGCGTCAAGCGCTCTGCGATCTCTGTGTCGCGAACCGACTCGGGGCTAGTAGGCGCTCCAAGAAGGTGCGCTAGTGAATCCACCGCCAATCCACCCTTCTTACTTGACAGTGAACCAATTGCGCGTTGCACTACGTTTCGCGATCGCACCATTTCGGCGTAGAATCCAGGAGTTGGTGCCCCATCCGAACTACCGACTGAGATTCCGAACTGGGCGGCGAGGCCAGCAATGCGGCCGCGCCCTGCGTCCTGCGACGATGGCATGAAGGAGGCCGCCGACAGATATCGAGGTGGTCCCAAGGTAAGGGAGAACCCTACCCCTGCTCCGACGATTGCCAGGACGACAATGAGGCGCCGCATCTTCCAAGCAGCAGTCAAATAAGACGACAGAGGGGATTCAAAAGTGCTTAGGCTCTGGGAATTTCTCACGCTTTTCTGCACCTCACGCCGTGGTCGTGCTCATATTCAGCCCTTCTCCTTTGGCGACTCCGTTGAGCGCACGACGAGTACGAAAGACCAGAGGAACCCAAAAAATCGCAGTACCCAATGATGCTGCACACTCGATCGACAGCGCACAAAATCGATTGGTGGCGGTCCGTTCGGCAAGATAAGAACCGAGTTCAAGTCCGAACGCAGTCATGCCTATAACAGCAAAGGTGGTCAAAATGAAGGGGCGTTGGTTGATCGACACCGTTCTGTGTGTCATTACGGAAAGAAGGGCGAGAAGCAAGGAAAAGCTCGCAGCCTCAGAAATCACATACCAATAGAGATCCAGACGAAGTACGTACACTCCACAAAGGAAGCCGCCGAGGATAAGGAAGGCTGCAAAGGTAGATACTGCGAGCAAACGAAAGCGCTGCTGCGCCCTAAACAAGGTCATGTACAAGAAGCTCATCGTCAACAACATGGCGCCGTACAACGCCGGGCGCAGGAGGGGAAGCGCGCCTGCCTGGGCGGGCGCCCAAAGTGGAAGCAGTACCTGACTAGCGAGATAAATGGTGATGGTAGCACCGGCAACAATCGAGAGCACGCCGAGCGCTGGCGCCATGAAGAAGTGTCGAATCTGTTCTTCATGAGTTATGCGCTCTCCCTCAGCACGAGCCATGAATTGCACCATCACTCGCGACGCGGACGTGCCCATCAAGTACACTACGCCAGAGACCATGTACGCGACACCGAGGAACCCCAAACCCTCAGTGCCAAACTGCTGTCCCACGACCCATCGTGTGAGGAGGCGCACTGAGTCAAATGCGAAGCCGATTAGCAGCAGCGGTCCGCCTAGTTGAAGCAAAAACCAGCCTTCTCGTTGAAACACTGATCGCATCGGCATCTCCAGATCGACCCTACGAGACCATAGGGCTACCGCTACTAGCATGCTTAGAGCGTAAGCGATGATTGCGGCCGTGACCCGCAGACGCGATATCATTAGCACCAGGACGAACAGAGCTATCGCATTGCCGACAAGCAATGCACTGTTCACAGCGGTAAATTTCAGCTGGTTCCGCAGATGTGAGACGAGAAAGACATAGACGCCTTGCGTCGCGACTGCCACGAGAATGAAGCCGTACTGCTCGCGGCTGGCCCCTGGGGACAAGGCCTCTCTCAAGACGGGTGAGCCTAGTCCAACGCCGAGAGCAAGCAACTGTGCGGCGGTCGCTAACAGAACCAGAAGCCACGCCGTTCCAGCAACTTGCCGAGCGCTTATTGCGTCACCGGCTCCGATGAGGCCCGAGTAACGAAGGTCGAGCCCGGACGTAGCAATACTCGGCAGGTACGGAGTAAGCTGGAGGAGCATTCGAAAGCCCGTCAACACGCCAAATTCACTCGGAATAAGCAGCCTGGCAGCCAAACCGTCAAACACTAGCTGTGGCAGTCGTAGCGCGACTTCTCCAACCATATTGCTGCGGAGCGCACCTGTCAGGTTTGGCGCTCGCATTACGATGTTGTTCTTGACAGACTGTGAACAGCACTTCGCTGGAGAACCAGAAAGGCGGCGAGATGTGTAACCGGATTCGGCGTCAACGAGAAGGACGTGGTGGAGGCGATGACGGCAAGAACAAAAAACGTCATGTACGGCGCGCACCAAGACACGTGTTGCACTCCCGCACTTCGAACGGCACGCCAGCCTGCAGACAGCAAAGCACCGTAGAAAAGCAGATTAACCCCAACACCTACTAAACCGCCACGCAAGAGCCATGCTGTTGGAGTGAAGTGGGAGTCATGGGCTTTCTCCTCGACAGCTCCGGTGGTACTGGCCTGGGAGTAGGTATATGTAGCACCCATACCCCAGCCGAACAGGGCCGATAGCGGCGTCCCGCGAGCCACGGTATGGCGCCAGATTGAACGCGCTTCGTCTTCACGCGCCTGACCGCTAGTGAAGCCGGCGGTCTCTGTCTGGATGCTTTCCAGGCGTGCGGAGAGCACCTCAAGGTCGACTGCAGCTGGCAGCTGGTCTCGAAACATGAAAGCCACGCCTACCAGGAAAACCAGTGCCACTGCGAGCCGGAAGATCCGCCTCGCGCTTACACCTGCAACCATCAGATAAACAAGTGGCAGCAAGGCGAGAATACCCCACACGGCGCGCTTCAGCGAGAAGATCACAGTGAGGCTCCCCACTAACATTGAAGCCAGTCCGGCCATCCAGGAACCGCTCCCGGTAAGTACAAGTCCAGCCGTTACCGGAAACACATGGATAATGCCGCCTGCGCCGACAAATCCTTGAGAGAGAGCGTATAGCACAGCGAGCAGCGAGCCAGGCGCTGCGAGCGCTCCCAGCCACGCCGCACGACGAGCAAGTATGTCCAGTAGCTCAGGTGTGCGGAGTTGTCGTACAGCGACATAGCACAGTACTGGCACAAGATAATTAAATGAGGTACTGACCCAGTATCCGAGCGTATTCCCAAGAAGAAGACCGAGTACGCTCTCACCTGTCCAATAAATCCCTGCAGCTATCGCGGTTAAATCACATAAACGGCTGCCGCGAAATCCCAATCGCTGCTTGTGCATCGTTGACGTGAGCAGCACCGCAAGCAGAAGCACGATCCCGTAACTTGCGGCATAAAGACGCAGGTATACGCCGGCCCCATCAATAAAGGTTCGTACGGTAACAAAGGTAAGCAAAGGTTCAGCGAGTAAATACGCCGCGAAGACCACGGTGAGCAGGCCAGTAATTTGCCTTTCTCGGCGTGTTCCTTCGATAGAAACTGACCTTCCATCGCTAGACCGCAGCTGCATCATGGAGGAACGATCTTCTGCGTCACGTTGGCATTGACGCAAGTCCAATCTCGGTTAGCAGTGAGCGCAAGCACGTCTGACCACATAAACCGGTTGTCTGGAAAGCAGTCGAAAATCCGCGACACTTGCTCATAATCTTCCCGGGTATCCACGGTCCAGCGAAGGGCGGAAAGATCCATAGCGTGGTTGACCGAGCGCAGGCTAAAGAGATCGGGATTGCGGTAGAGGTACGGGGTGACATGTTCGCGCCACTCTGGCCTTTTGTCTTCCGACCAAGCTCTGTGCAGAGACACCGCGCTCACCACCTCCACATCTAAACCGCGCGGGAAGGTGCGAGGTTCGATGGTGTTGGACGCATAGTCGGCAGGTGGATCAGCCATTCGCGCCTCGATCACGTCGTCAATCACGGCACCGTCGATCAGCGGGCAGTCCGACGTGATTCGCACTACTTGGTCAGCTTTGAAAGCAATCGCTGCGTCCCGGTATCGAGATAGCACGTCAGTCTCACTACCCCGCACAGTACGCCAGCCGTTTGCGACACAAAATTCCCAGAGCTCATCGTCTGCTTCTAGGTTGGTCGTCGCGACCACTACCTCGTCGACACGGTGGGCACGCGCAACCCGTTCGACGACGTGCACGAGCATTGCGCGGCCCTGCAGCGGTAGCAGAACCTTGCGCGGCAGTCTGGTGCTCCCGAGGCGTGCTTGGATGATAGCGGTGGTCTTCATTGGGAGCTTGCCGAAGTTGCGAGATGATCTAGGTGGGCAAGAATGCGCCCGCAGGCTCCACCATCAGCCCCGGTACTAAACTCGTCGATAAACTCGCGCCGAGATTGTTCCCACGTTGCTCTGTACTCCGTATCATCTAGATGACGCTCAACGGCAGCTATCACACGGTGGGCGTCTGGACTGCCAAAGGTGACGGATGAATGCATGTAATCCACAGCCTCGGCGAACATTGCAAAGTTCGGAATCAGCCAGGAGAACGGACGTGTGCCACGCAGGATTGCCCAATGGATTGTGGTCGATACCACGGATACAAGTGCAGCCAGCGGTCCTAGAAACGCTTCGAAAGGGACGTGTTGCACGATGCCGCCAGCGCGCCGAGACCGCAATCGCTCACCAAAGGAGGCATAAGCCGATTCCTCCTCGCGAGGATGCAGTTTGATTACCACGGCTACGTCGTGCCTTCGCTCCGTCAGCGATACGAGTTCCTCGAGAATCTCCGAGAAATCGATCATGTCAGTTTGCGTGGTGACGCCAATCAGTCGCTTTCCGGGGGCAATGTCCAGCTCCTTGAATAATTCGGTTGCGGATTGCTGAACACCGGCGAGCCGATCGTAGTACGGAAGCCCCACGGCGTGCACGTCACCAAGAGCATTAGCGTCGCGCATAAAGTTCGCGAATCGACGGGATTCGGCGAAGTACGCGTCGCAGTCGGCGAAGACCGGCAGCCGAACCGCTTCAAACGCTGCATTTTGGATGCAGGCGTGTCGAATGCCTGCCCGACGGCATGCTTCCGTGGCGGCGCCGAGATAGCTGTCGACGCAATTGGCCGTGACCAGCACGTCCAAGTTGCGGCGCCGGATTGCACACTCAAGCGCATCGACGAAGAAGTCGAGCTCGGGCAGCGCCGCCAAGTCTACTTCAATGAGACGGTGTCTGCGCTGCCGGTCGGAGCGCAGCCTCAGCGTGTCAAGCTCACTCAGGATCGTCCGTCGATGCCGAGTCGTGCGTAATAGACTGCGGATCGCACCTACGCGTCCAAGTTCTCCTTCAACCGGTGAGAACGGCACCCGAGCGTCGTGCAGCGTCCGGCGTGCCGTGGGATTGCGAAAGATATCGTGGGACAAGATGAACTGCCGGTGCGTGGGCGCGGCATGCTCAAGGAGCGGGCGTAGCATGTTCCACTGGGAAGCGCCGCCGACAAGGTAGCCGATTGTGCACCGCGATCGGCTGCCCTCACTGAAGGGGACCGGTTGGCGCGAGGCGGGCGCGTCCCGCATCGCACGAGCTGCGATTAGCGTATTACGTGCTGCGCTCATCGCAATGGCAGAGCGGCGGATCATCCGACGTTCGACGCCGCCCATGTCCGAGAGCAACGGGTGGATGGTTGCCCCGTTGTCGCGGCGCAGGCGACCCAAGACCTCCACCAGCTCGTGAGCGGGAGCATCCATTCCAAACATTCCATGCCGTTCGACAAGGTCGTAGCGGTTCTCGAGCCACGGCACGACGATTCCACTTAGCTCCCCCCGCGCCAACGCGTCGCCAAGTATCGTCTCGAGTAGCGCAGGCGGTACCATACGATAGAGCACTCGATCATTGGCACGCAGCCGGCTCCACGGCAGTCCGGCGGGGTGCGGCGGTGCGATGCGATCCATGTCGTTCGATTCGTCGGACATGGCCGCCCATACTGCAGCATAGCGGTCGGGATCTAGCGCGTGCTCCCATCTGGTGACGGCCACGCCGAAGTGGTCCGAGAGCTCCTGAACGGTCTGTTCGGAAGGGATTAGCGTGGGAAAGCCAACGCATCGCAGTTCAGACGCACCGATCTGGCGCATTTGACGCTGCACGTCAGCGCCGCGAAGGCGGACCGTAGCAGCGTCGAAGTGGATGTAGGCATACACTTTGCCCGGTGACCCGCCTGCCGCATCCGAAACGGATGTGCGATTGGTCACGGCTTGCGGGCGACCAGCCACATGTGCGAAGAGAGTTTGTTGGTCGCGAGAAACTGCTGAAAGGCGGCGCCGACATCGTCCCATCGGTCGATGAGCACGCGCTGAAGGAACTCCTGGCCCGTGAGATCCATCGCACCGACCAGCACTTTCTTACGGACAAGTTCAGCATCGAGCTGACCGGGCGTCAGCACTTCCAGGACCTCGAGCCCACACGCCGTCGTCAGCTCAGCGAGGGAGTCCGGATTGAAGTAATTGAGGTGTTCGACATCCACAGTGTCCGAAACAACACCCATAACCGAAACGTCGAACCCATGTCCATTCGGGCACGTGATGAGTAGAAGCCCGCCAGGATTCAGCATTCGGGAACACTGCCTTATGTAGTCGCGCGGCGAGAAAAGATGCTCCAGCACCTCGAAGCAGGCGACGACGTCTGCTCGAATGGCGTCCGAACTGACTTGCTCGATCGGTGCCTCCACTACTTCGATGCCGCGCGAGCGGCAGCGTGCGGCAAGATCCGGCGTCGGCTCGACGGCGACGATTCGCTCGAAGAATTGCGTCTTCGCGAGTTCCTCGCAGAATGTGCCGAACCCCGCACCAACTTCTAGGAGGACGCCGGGGTGCACTCCGAAACGCCGACAGATCGTGAGCAATTGCTCGACCCGCGGACGGAAGATGCGTTCCCTCCGCACCTCTTCGGACGCGGGAAAGATGTGGGCCGCCCAGTATGCATAGTTCTCGGACGTGGCGTAATACTCCTCGAGAACCGCCGGTGAGGGCCGCGGATTCACAAAGGTCGTGTCACAGGTCGGGCAGCGCCGGTAAGAGAGTTCGTATTTGGTAAACGCAACCGGCGCGTCCGGGTGGTCGCACGAGGGGCATGGCACCTCGACGAACTCGCTTCGGCGGGCGAGCAGACGCTTAATGTCAGCGAGGAAGCGTTCACTTTGCCCCTCCATGAGGTGATCGGGACGTATGTCAGTTTCCCGGAGGATTTCGGAAGTTTTGGTCATCATAAAAGTAGGAGAAGTAAGCGTATGGCTTTATCGCGAATGTCGGACGCGCTGGGTTTACGCGCGCATTGACGAGGGGACGGCGTACACAGGGCCGTAGCTAGAACGCTCACCCCAGATGTTGTCTTTCCACCATTGTCCGTCGACTATGCTCCAAACGCGCGGATCCCGGAACGTATCGCACGTCCGGTCGAACTCTTCCTCCGACAAATCGACATAGGCGAGCCAGCGTTCAAGGTCGCGACGGGGCTTCACATGATCATACCGGCGCACCATCTCTATTCCCTGCTCGCGTGACATCACACCGGCTCGGATATCCTTGCAGGTGTGGTCCGTCGCGCGCCCATAGCCGAATTTGATGAATTTCAGGTAGTCATGAATGCCGTTCTCATGCATGTCGTCAAGGTTTGATACTCGGCGGTATGTCCGCTCAAAATCCTGCTCCGCGGCCCGCCATCCGTACTGCTCCGTCACCACTCGAGCATTCTCGGTTCCATCCCATTTCACGTAATTGGACAGGTAGATGCCGCGGGCGCCGGTGTCCGCGATCTCACGATCAGACGGATATTTCGCCCACAACAGATCCTGCTCCCGCAGCCCCTCTTTGAGCCCGGGGCGGCCAAGCCGATCCAAGCCCTCGTCCGTGAAGTCATGCCAATCGAAGCCTCGGAGGGCGTGTTCGAGGCGGTGTTTTGCGGTGAACTCGACAAAATCATTGTGCGAGTACATTCCACCCAAGTCCATAAACCCGTGTTCACCCCACAGAATGAGGGGAACTTGATACCGTACGGCGACCTGGATCGGCGTCGAAAAAATTCCACAGTGCGCATGCCAATTCATGTCACCCTGGAGCCGGAATCCGATGCGGTTCATTTTTACGAGGGTGCTGACACTGGGCCGCACAATAATGTGATCGCAATCGAACACCTCCCGCATACGGAGCAGGTTATACTCTCCCTCAGGCAGGTAATTGTTTCCATGATACGTCACGAGTAACGGCTTCAACCCGAGTTCTTTCGCGATATGTGTTTGGAAGTAGCTGTCTTTCCCACCACTAACAGGTATGACGATGTCATAGTTGCTTGATGAGCGATATTCAGCGACGAGCTCGCGCAGCAACTCTCCTCGCTCTAACCAGTCGACCTCAGGCTTTTGAGCCGCCACCCGGCAACCGGAACAAACCCCCTTCTCATCAAACGTGATTGGCGTCGCGGCGCTGCTCGGATAGGTACACTGGGTGCAGTATCGAATAGACATGTGAATTGCTCGGGTCAGTGGCGAACGTTGATGTTCGCCTTTCGAAGTGCGCGTTTGCCCGCCAGATCGGCGAGTTCTTTAAAATGCCAGATATTGGCCGCAGCGACAGCGGAGGCCCCCGCACGAATACCATCTGCGTAATGCTCGAATCGTCCGACGCCACTACACGCGATGACTGGTATTTTGGTCGCAGACACCACGTCGTTGATCAGCTGCAGGTCGTACCCTCGTCCTGCCCCGTCTCGATCAATGCTCTGCACCAGAATTTCGCCGGCTCCGAGATCTTCTGCGCGCCGAGCAAGTGCTGTCGGAGTCAGGCCAGTAGGGATAGCACCGTTTCCAACAAAGCATTCGTAACGACCGTCCGGGTGACGCAATGCGTCTATGCTAACGACTACAGCTTGACTGCCAAAGCGGCGTGCCGCCAGCGTAATCACCTCCGGAGCATCGATAAGCGAGGAATTGAGGGTGACCTTGTCCGCCCCGCGTGCAATCCGAGATCGCACATCATCCAGTGTGCGAATGCGGCCTCCCCAAGTGAGCGGCATGAAGCAGCTCTCGCTCACGATATCGAGTGTCGCCAAGGGGTCAGAAAAACCAACTGACTTGTGGTCTGACCTCCTAGCATCGTACTCACCCGTACGGGTGATGTCGATGTAAATCAGCTCATCCACACTCCACTCGTTGAATCGCCGGACCTCGTGGATTGGATCGCCAATTATCTGGTGCGTCTTGAAGCCTTCACTGCGAACGAGCTGCCCATTCTTAAGCAGAAGAATGGGAATGAGTCGGTGCTTGAGCATTAGTCGCTTCCGATCAGCTTCGCGAAATTCGACAGCAACTGAAGACCTGCGCGCTGGCTCTTCTCGGGATGGAACTGAGTGGCAAGGATATTGTCTACCTCGACAGCTGCGGCGAACTCAGTGCCGTACTCGCACCACCCGCTCACAATCTCTGACCTCACCGGGCGCAGCGCATAACTGTGGACAAAGTAAAAAGTCGGCTCCATTCCCGTGTTGGCAAAGAGCCGATTGCTGTCGGCGACACGCACCGAATTCCATCCAATGTGTGGAACCCGCAGCGCATCGCCGCTCGGCGATGCCTCGGCAAGACGCTCCACGGTTCCTTGCACCCAGCCAAGCCCGCGGTGTTCCCCGTGTTCGTAGCCGGTGGTGGCAATCATGTGCATCCCAAGGCACAAGCCAAGGAACGGCTTTCCACGCTCTCTCACCTCGCGCTCGAGCATCTCATCGAAGCCGAGGTCTCGTACCTGTTTGATGCCGTTGCCGAATGCGCCGACGCCAGGTAATACGATCCCAGAGGCATCCACCAACCCAGCTGGGTGATCAACAATGCGGGCGTCGAGACTGAGCGAACGGAAGGCATTTAATACCGAACGTAGGTTTCCCATCCCGTAGTTTATGATCGCGATCATGGGCTGATCAGCTCCCAAGCGAGCGGAGTTCCGCGCGTTATGTCGCGAGTGGCCACTCGTCCGAGAACATCTTCAAGATAACGAGTGTGAATACCGTGGCCTGGGCGGATTGAACGTACGTTTTCGGTGGTGAACACTTCGCCTGCAACAACATCACGAACAACAAACAAGGACCGGCGAAATGCACGGCTTGGCGCCTCCCGATCCGTGTACCCGTAGCGAATGTATCCTAGTGCTTGCTCAGCATTACGAATCGCTTCAACCATATCACGAAATTCCGCAGGCTCCATTGAGAAAGCACTGTCCGGTCCCGGCGTATTTCGTGAGCGCGCAAGGTGCTTTTCAACGATCCTAGCACCCAGGGTAATGGCGACTAGGGGGATAGTAGCGCCGAGCGTATGATCGGAGAGACCGGTTGGGACCGCAAAAGCCTGTGCTAGGTGCGGAATGGTACGGAGATTCATTTCGGTTGCCGGTGCTGGATAGGCGCTGGTGCATTTGAGCAGCGCGAGCTGTTGACCTCCAGCGTCGCGGAACGTGCGCACCGCTTCTTCAATCTCAGCGAGTGACGCCATTCCCGTGGACATGATCATGGGTTTGCCGGTTCGAGCAACGCGCCTAATAAGCGGTAGATCGACCGTTTCAAACGAAGCAATCTTGTACGCGGGCACCTCAAGACTCTCGAGAAAGTCGACAGCCGATGCATCGAATGGTGACGAGAAGCAGTGGAGTCCACGATCCGCGGCAGCCTTCATGATCGAGGGATGCCATTCCCAAGGTGTGAAGGCCTCGCTGTATAGCTGGTGGAGATTCCTACCTTCCCACATGGTACCTTTTATACGGAAATACTCATTGTCACAATCCAATGTTATCGTGTCCGGCGTATACGTTTGCAGCTTGATGGCGTCGACCCCCGCCTCAGCAGCAGCGTTCACCAAATCGAGTGCTTCGCCCAGATCCTGATTGTGATTCGCCGACATCTCGGCAATTACGTAAGTAGGGTGGCCGTCGCCGATAGGTCGGCCGGCGATGGAGAAATCGCACTCTTTGAGGCTGCTCATGTTTGCGTCAACTCTCGTTCGAAGACGAAGCATCGTTGGTCACGTTGTGTTGCTTCCCCAACCAAGGTGTAGCCCGCATTCTGAAATGACTGGGCTGACGCACGGTTGGGGGTGAGCACTAAGCCGCGGACGCGTCGTGCCCTCAGGATCTGAGGGTGACCAAAAGTTTGTGATAATACCCGTGTTCCGAGACCACGCCCTCGGAAACCCGGCGTAACCGCAAAGTGCACTGTAGTGTCCCCGACGTCATTGTGATCATAGCGTACCTGCGCAGCGACGACGCCACCGATTTCGAAGACAAGCAACGTGGTGGACGGGTTGCCTAAGAGCGCATCGAACCAGAGGCGATGCTCATCAAGCCCGATTATTGGACGACCGAACGATTGTCGACGGACCTCAGGATCGTTGGCAATGCGCCACAAAGCTATCAGGTCGCGATGGTCAGCAGGTCGAACGGTTACCAGCCCATCTGGTATCCGTGTCGCATCCAAGGCCGTGAGTACGGTACTGATTCGCTCAGCGCCTCGCCCGTCGACTAGCGACTTCGCCGCTTGCCCCAACGCTTCCCGGCGTTCATCGTCGGCAAAAAGCGTGGAGAGTGACTCGGCCAGACGCGATTGCATCCCTTGGTCCACGACGCCCACATCGAAGGCGGCATCGACAGCGGTGAGCCCTCGTCGCACCACCTCCTGATTGGGTGCGAGCGTTAGCACTACCATTGGCGTGCCGCAATGCGCCAACTCCCAGCAGGTGCTACTTGCGGCGCAGATCGCCAGAGAAGCTCGCCGCATTCTTTCCGGAAGGTCCTGAACGTCCCATCGCACGTCGACGTCGATGTCAGGGCGCACAGATTGGAGCGCTTCCACTTCGGTCTCGATCCCCCACTCTGGAGGGGCAAGCAATAGCACCCTTAGTGGAGGTCCAGCGAAACCGCCAAGTGCAGCGAGGGCGGCCTGTGCCGCAGTTCGACCAAGTGTGCTGCCCCCAAATGTCAGAAGCAGGTTCCTTTCTCGCTCTTCGTTCCTCGGAGGCCGAATGTCTCGCACGAAATCTTGGCGCAACGTGGCGAAGCGCGTGCCGAGCAAGTATGCGGTGTTTGGCGCTGGGGGATAGGGAAGGTGTTCGGCCCCAGCATTCTGGTTCACGACCACGTTAACAGGACCAATGGGTCGGTCCGCGAGATCGTCGTAACGAAGTTGGCGAAATCCTGCCTGCGCTACCGCCTCGTGGAAGTTGGCTGTAAAGCTATAGCCGTCCGCGACGAGCCAAGGCGACCGACCATGCTGCGCCGACAGCGACGAGAGCAAATTGATCGTCGTTGTGCAGTCGTCTGCGCTTCCCGGGGCCACGCCGCGCAGCTCGTGTACTGCGATACCAGCTTGGCGAAAGCGTTCATTCAAAACTGATGGTAGATCACCCAAAATGGTGACATGCCCACCGCGGGCAATGAGTTCCTGCCCTAATGACAGCAGACGCATCGCGTGACCAAGGCCCATTTGAGGGCCAGCATCCGCCCGAAGCAATACTGCCGGTAGGCTATCCATATGCCTTACTTAGCGTAGGCGGCGGTGACCTTCACGATGGCAGCCACGACGTCCTCGACATCCCCATCCGTCATGTCCGGGAACATTGGCAGGGACAGAATCCGCTCGTACGCTGACTCTGCATTGGGGCAGAGCCCGAAGTCAGTACCGAAGCGCGCTTTGTAGTAGGGATGCAGGTGTACAGGTATATAGTGCACGTTGACCCCGATTCCCTCTGCCCGAAGCGCTTCGTAAACCTTGGCACGTCCGACGCGCAAGACGTTGTCGTTCAATGCAATCACGTACAAATGGTATGCATGTGATGCGTCCGTATGGACGGTAAGCGGTTTAACCGCGGGCAGATCTGCGAGACGCCGATTATACAACTTGGCAATCTCCCGTCGACGGGCAACCCAGTTGGGAAGCTTGCTCAGCTGAACTCGTCCGAGGGCCGCCTGGATATCGGTCATTCGGTAGTTGTACCCCAGGTCGGTCATCTCGTAAAACCATGACCCAGTCAGCTCGCGCTGGCGATGATCGCTCGTGATGCCGTGATTGCGAAACACTCGCATGCGCCGTGCGAGGTCGGGTTTCGCCGTGCAGATGGCCCCACCTTCGCCTGTGGTAATGTGTTTCACCGGGTGGAAACTGAAGCACGAGAGGTCGGCGAGAGTTCCCACTGAATCTCCACGCCAGGCGCCTCCAATCGCATGACACGCATCGGCAATGAGTGCTACGCTGTGGCGCGATGCCAGTACGCGAAGAGCGGAGTAGTCACAAGGCTGACCTGCGTAGTCTACTGCTACGATGGCACGCGTTCGAGGAGTAAGTCGAGCCTCAACGGAAGCAGGATCGACTAGCAGTGTATCCGAGTTCACATCGGCAAATACTGGCACACCGCCCTGATACAGCACCGCATTCGCGCTTGCAGCGAAGGTCATGGTCGGCACGATAACTTCGTCGCCTGGCCCTACTCCAATTGCATGCATTGCTGCATGCAGCGCGGCCGTTCCATTGCTAACGGCGACGGCCTCAGGAGCTCCAACCGTTTTTGCAAGCGAGGCTTCGAACTCTCCGATTTGCGGCCCCGTCGTCAGCCAGTGGGACTGCAACACCTCGACCACTGCCTGTATGTCGTCGGCGCCGATGCTTTGCCGTCCGTACGGCAGGAGAGACGCACGGATGGGGGTGCCCCCATCCACGGCCAATGACGGCCGGGATTCAGTTGGCATGGGCGAGCCCTTGGCTGCTAAGGAGCGCGTGCAAGTCGTCTGAAGAGAGCCACCACGTGTTGCTTTCACTGCTATATCGGAAGCCCTCTTGGCACGCCCGGCCTCCTGCTGACAAGAGTTCTCGAGTTTCCTTTGGAAGTGCGCTTGGCAGAATTCGCAAATGGTCGTCGAATTCCACCGTGTTGGGTGCATCATCTTCACCAACCATCACTTCGTGCAGCTTCTCACCAGGGCGTATACCGATGACATCAATTTCGCAGGATGGACCGATAGCTCTTGCCATCTCCACCATGTTCATGCTGGGAATCTTCGGCACAAAGATCTCGCCACCATGCATTCGCTCCAAGCTGGAGAGCACGAACTCGACGCCCTGATCGAGGGTGATCCAGAATCGCGTCATGCGCGGATCGGTAACCGGCAAACGACCGGTGCTCTTCAGTTTTAAGAACAATGGCACGACACTGCCACGGCTACCCACGACATTGCCGTAACGAACCACTGCGAAGCGGGTTCCATGTTGACCCGAGTAATTATTGGCTGCGGTGAATAGCTTATCTGAGCAAAGCTTGGTCGCCCCATATAGGTTCGCTGGGTTCGCCGCCTTGTCCGTGCTCAGCGCGACAACGCGCTCGACATTTCGGTCAATTGCTGCGTCGATAATATTCGCCGCTCCTAGCACATTCGTCTTGATGGCTTCCAGCGGATTGTACTCGCATGCTGGAACCTGCTTGAGAGCTGCCGCATGGATGACTATGTCGACGCCGTCGAGCGCGCGGTACAGGCGCTCTCGGTCGCGCACGTCACCGATGAAGTAGCGGAGGGCAGGAAAATATGTTTCGGAAAACTGTTCCCGCATGTGAAACTGCTTCAGTTCATCTCGGCTAAAAACGATGAGGCGCTTGGGCGAATACCGAGTTAATACCGTCTGAATAAATCGCTGACCGAATGAACCCGTGCCGCCGGTGACGAGAATCGTTTTGTTGTCAAGCATATGTGGTCAACGGCTCAAGTGGAAATATGAAAACGATGAGAACAAGTGAAACGCCAAGTGAGAGCTAAAGCGGTAGCGTTCCGTCCAGTGATTCATGCAGATACTCTAGGTCGGAGCGCTCATGCGAAACGAAATGCTGGCGGCGTGCTTCGGCAACTGACGTTCTGGGTCCAGCAGCCGCTCGATTTCCGTTACGATTCTTTCGCCGGTTTTTCCATCCCAAAGCGGTGGAATTGTACCCTTTTTCCAGTGACCGGCAAAAAGACGCTTCATTGCAGGACGAATTGCAGCCGGATCGATACCCAGCAGCTCATTGGTCCCCAGGTCAACCGTTTCGGGACGTTCGGTAGTGGTTCGTAGTGTCATGCAGGGTACGCCCATTACGGTCGTCTCCTCCGTGACGCCACCGGAATCCGTGATTACCGCCAATGCCCGTTCTACCAGATAGTTGAATTCGAGATACGGTTGCGGTTCGAGCAGAATAAGATTGGGCGGCAGCGATTCCAACGACGCGAGAGTCCGCCGGGTGCGTGGATGAACAGGAAAGATGATCGGCATCTCAGCGCGCGCTCCACAAATTGCGTCGACCAGTGCTCCCAGCGCGCCCTGATCATCCACGTTCGACGGACGATGCAACGTGACCACCAAATACTCTCGTTCTTGAAGGCCAGCTTCGCGCCAGATTGATGGCTGCCGGAATCTTTGACGATTAGCAAGCAGCGTGTCGACCATGGTGTTGCCAACAAAATAGATACGATCGTCTGTGACACCCGCGCGACGCAGGTGGGTGTTGGCCACCTCACTCGTTGTGAAAAACCAGTTGGTAATCGAATCGGTTACCAAGCGATTGATCTCTTCTGGCATGGCCCAATCACCAGAGCGAATTCCACCTTCAACGTGTGCGACTGGTACACCGAGCTTCTGTGCCGCAATCGCACAGGCCATCGTGGAGGTGACGTCACCGACAACAACGCAAAGGTCGCTGCGTTGGTTCAGGAGCAGGGCTTCGTAACGAACCATAATCGCAGCTGCTTGCTCGGACTGAGTCCCCGACCCCACTTCAAGGTTCACATCGGGATGGGGAATGCTAAGCTGCTCAAAAAACGTGCTCGACATCGCCGTATCGTAATGCTGTCCTGTATGAACCAAACGGAACGCAAGCGTACTCCCCTCACGCTGTCGCTCACGAACCGCTGCAACAAGCGGCGCGATCTTCATGAAATTGGGTCGTGCACCGACAATGAGGTCGACCAGCGGCATATGCGAAGTGAGTTGATCGGATTGGAAATCTTGGCTGCAGGCTACTGATACCACGTCATTTGAGAGTCACAATGGCGGCAAACGTACCGTTTAGTCAAAAGGTATTGGCGACACGGCTTACGAGATGGCGAAGTTCATCCTTGTTCAACAATTTCGACCCGATAATCCTCGACCAGTGTATCAATAAGACGTTTAAGCTGCTTGTCTGTCGGTAATCCATCAAGGATTGATAGGTAAGAATCCAAATTGGACGTGACATAGCCATTGTTCTGTATTCCGGTGGACCGAAGCACCTTGGGGTGAGAGGTCGGCTGGGCATGTTCCGCATCAAAGAACATTTCCTCGTATAGTTTTTCGCCAGGTCTCGTACCTGCGAACCGGACTTCGATTTTCGGAGCACCGGGATCCGTCATGAGCGATATCAAATCATTTGCAAGGTCAACGATTTTCACCGGTTCTCCCATGTCGAGACAGAAAACCTCCTCGCCGGCTCCCATGGCAAATGCCTGAAGGACCAACTGAACGGCCTCTGGAATCGTCATGAAGTAGCGACGCATCTCCGGGTGTGTGACACGAACTGGACCACCCGCTTGGATTTGCTTGATAAAGGTCGGAACGACGGATCCACGACTTCCAAGCACGTTGCCGAAACGTACCGAAACGTATGCCCTGCCGCTTTCCCGTGCGGCCATTTGCACAACCTGTTCGGCAATCCGTTTGGATGCGCCCATTACACTGGTGGGACGCACCGCCTTGTCTGTGGAAATCAGCACGAGTCGCGGCACACCTGCCGCCAACGCTCCATCAACCACGCTTTTGGTTCCCAACACATTATTCCGGAGCGCCTCAAGCACGTTTGCTTCCATAAGCGGCACATGTTTGTGAGCCGCGGCATGAAAAACGGCAACCGGTCGGTACTGCATCATTATCTGCTGTATCCGCTCACGGTCGCGAACATCCAGAATTACGGGCGAGAGTTTTACGAAGGGAAAGGCACGGAGTAATTCGCCCTGAATTTCGAAAATCGAATTCTCGCCTCGGCCGACAAGCACGAGCTCTGCCGGGTGCATGGCAGCGAGTTGCCGACACAGCTCCGAGCCGATGGAGCCGCCTGCGCCGGTTATGAGGACAACCTTCCCTTCGACTTGGCTTCGCACGGCTGCTACGTCGGTCGCGATTGGCTCGCGCTGGAGCAAATCTTCGATACGTATTACGCGGGCCGGAGCAGAGCCAGTCTCCCGTGCGATATGCTCATGCAACGAGGGCACAATCCGTGTTTCCAGCCCCGCTGCGCGAGCGCGCTGCATCAGGCCGCGAATGACTTCACCGGAGGCTGAGGGGGCGGCGATGACGGCAAAACGGGCGCTGGTGCTCAGCGCCACTTTGGCTATGTCCTGAGATGTCCCCAGGACGGGAAGGTCTCCCACTGACATCCCACGCTTCTTTGGGTCGTCATCCAGAAATCCGACCGGACGAAATCCGACGCTTGGACGTACCATCAACTCCCGAGCGGCAATCTGGCCGGCCGAACCGGCGCCGATGATCAGCGCACCCGGCAGCTGCTGATATCCTTTGCCTTTTGATGCCCAGCGCGACGTCCGACGCTGGTACAGCCGCAATGCAAACCGCGGCAATGCCACTGCCGCGCCCATAACCAGCGCGTCGATTGTCAGAACACCCAAAGGAACAGGCTGAACAAGCAAATCCCAGCGGGGGAGCAGCAACGCGCCGAATAGCACTGTCGCTGAACTATTGGCGACGATGGCCGCCAGTACCCGCTCCATTTCGGGAATGCTCGCAAGGCTCCAGATGCGCTGGTACAGCCCGAGTAAACGGTTAATGACAAAACGGATTAGGACAGCCGCCAACAGGTAGCGAAAAGCCAGCGTGCCGTATTCCGACCCCCAGGCTGTTCCCTCGAAGCGAATGGAAAATGCCAATCCCACTGACAGGGCCGACATCACAACATCACTCACTACCAGATATCGATTGCGAATATTCATTTTATTTCGTCCAGCAAAGCACGGCTTGACGCATCCAATGGCGCGCCATCGTTTGGTCCAGCGCGTGGTCGATGGAATCCGCGACCCGCCCCCGCGCCCGCGCGCCGCGCCGCTCGAAAATCCGCACGGCAATGCGCGGCGCCGCCATCCCCCCCGCCGCCAACAGGGCGTCGAGCAGGAGCACGCCGTACGACAGGCGGCTCTCTGCCAACCCGAGAGCCGGGAGTGCCACCACCCCCACCAGCAGCGTACCCACGCCGGCCAGCACGCCGGCGGCGGCAATCCGCTCCATTTCGGCAATGCTGGCCAGGCTCCAGACCCGCTGGTAGAGGCCCAGGGCCCAGGCAATGACCACCCGCAGCGGAATGGACAGCGCCAGGAAGGCCAGCAGCACACGCCCCTCGGTGGCCATCCACCCCAGCCCTTCGTACCGGGCGGTGTAGGCGAGGAACCCCGACAGGGCGCAGGCCGCGACGTCGGTGAGGAGCAGATGGCGGTTGCGGAAGGTCATTGAGTGGTCAAGTTACGTCGTGCGTGCGCTCTATTGGAACCACATGGCCGGCCTGGCCGCCGGCCTCGTCACCATCCCCTATCTTGCCCGCGTGCTCCGCCCCGAAGCGTGGGGGCAGGTGCTGCTGGCGCAAGGGCTGGCCACGTGGCTGCTGCTGCTCATGGAATATGCCTTCGATCTCAGTGTAACGAGACGGCTAGCCGAGGCGCGAGGGCGGGGCGGCGACAGCCACACGGCAGCGTCAGCAACGGTGCCGGATACCGTGGTGGAGTCGGTGGTGGAGTCGGTGGTGGAAACGGTGGCCAACGCCATCACGGCCCGGCGGCTGCTGGCCACGGCCGCACTGCTGTTCTGGGGGGGGGCCCTGCTGGCGCTGCCGGCACTTCGCAGCAACTGGAAGCTCGCCGCCAGCGCCCTGCTCTTTGCACTGGCCCGTGGCCTCACCCCACTCTGGTACTTTCTTGGGGTGGAACGGGTGCAGCGGGCCATGGCCATTGACACCGCCGCCCGCGTAATCGGCGCCCTGTCGGTCTTTTTTCTGGTGTCTGCCCCCACCCACGGCTGGCGCGTGATGGCGGCCCAAGGGGCCACGGCCACGGCCGCCATGCTGCTCGTTTCCCGCGATCTCCACCGCGCCCTCCCCACGCTACGGCATGCCCCGCGCCCGCTGGCGGGCGGCCTGGCGGTACTCCGTGAAGGCTTTGCCCTATTCGCGGCCCGCGCCTCGGGGTCGTTGTACATGCAGCTCAATACGCTGCTCATTGGCGCAGTGGCCTCGCCGGTGGCGGTGGCCATGTACGGCGGAGCCGAACGGCTGGTACGCGCCGGCGTGAGCCTGCTGGAGCCCGCCACCCGCGCCCTCGTGGCCCGCTTGAGCTTTCTCCACGCCGCCAACGCCGCCGAAGCCCACCGCCTGGCGGCCCGCCTGATCGTGGGGCTCACCGCCGCCGCCGCGGCCGCGGCGGCAACCGGCGCCGTGGCTGCCCCGTGGATCATTCGGCTCATTCTGGGGCCGGAGTACGACGCCGCGGTCCCGGTGTTCCGGTGGCTGGTGCTGCTGCTCCCCATCATTGCGCTGGCCACCAGCATCGGGATCTTCTCCGCCGTCCCCCGCGGACACGACCGGATCGTGCTCCTGGCCACCCTCTCGGCCGGCGTGGCCAACCTGCTCTTGGCGCTCCCCATGACGCGCCGCTTTGGCGCACAGGGCATGGCCGGCAGCGTGGTGATCGCCGAAGCGCTGGTGGCCGCCATTCTGGTGGTCTGGTACCGGCGCCAACGCGCCACCAAGGCCGCCGCATGACCCCCACCATCCACCTGCTGTGCGCGGTGCACAATGGCGCGCGCTTTCTGCCCGCCTTGCTGGAGAGCCTGGCCGAGCAGACGCACCGGGAGTGGATCCTCTGGATGCTCGACGATCACTCCCGCGACGACAGCGCGGCGGTGATGGCCGTGGCGGCCAGTCGGGACCCCCGTGTACGGGTGGTGTCCCCGGCGCCGGCGCCGCTGGGCGCGGTGGGAGCCTTTGCCCGGCTCTGGGAGCTGGCCCCCCCGGAGGCCCGCTATCTGGCCTTCGCCGATCAGGACGATGTCTGGCTGCCGCACAAGCTGGCCACCTCCTTGGCCGCGCTGCAGCGCGCGGAGGGCACGGAGTCCACTGCGCCACCGCGGCCCGCGCTGGTCCACACGGATCTGGAAGTGGTGGGCCCGGCGCTCGAGCCCATGGCGCCCTCCTACTGGCGCTACGCCGGCGTGGTGCCGGAGCCGGCCACCTTTCGCCGCGTTGCCGCCCAGAATGTGGTGACCGGGTGCACGGTGCTGGTGAATGGCGCGCTTCGGCAGGTGGTGGGCTCCATTCCGCCGGGCGCCACCATGCACGATGCGTGGGTGGCCTCCGTGGCCGCGGCGCTGGGACAGGTGGTCACCCTGTACGAGCCCACGGTGCGCTACCGGCAGCATGGCGGGAATACGCTGGGCGCTCGGCAAGCAGGGAGCCAATCCCCATGGCACCAGCGCTTTGCCCGCATCTGGCGGGCGCTCACCCACCAGGCCCCCATTCGCCGCCAGCTGGCGGCAGCCGCGGCGCAGGCAAAGCTGCTGGCTGCGCAATACGGCGACCGGTTGGGGGCGGAGGACCGCGATTTTCTGCACGCGCTTGCCCAGATTCCCCGCATGCCTTGGTGGGATCGCAAGCGTGCGGTGGCCCGGTACTACCTCCACCCGGAACATGAGCGCATTCGCCGGCTTGGGGTGCTGTGGCGCGCCTGACGCCGTCCGCCGCCGGTGCGCTGCTGCTGGCTGCTGCGCTGCTGTCGGGGTGCGAGCGCCTCATCACCCGCCCCTCGCTGTACGCGACGGTGTCGGCGCAGGTGATGGACCGGACGGGGGCCCCGGTTCCAGGCGCGCGCCTGGTGCTCTACACCGGGCAGCGCCCCATGGGCTACGGCACCACGGATGCTATGGGGCAGTACACCTTCCAGGAGGTGCCCGAGGGGGTGTACGGCGTGCTGGCGGTACCGCCCGCCGGCTACGAACGGTTCGAAGCGCTGGTGCGAACCCCCAAGCCCAGTGACGTGGTGGACCAGCTGCAGGTACTGGGGGGGGCCCAGGTGCCTGCCCGTCTCACCTTCCTCAAGCGCGGGGCCGGGAGCGTGGAGGTAGTGGTCCGTGAACCGGGGAGCGTCCCGCTCCCCGGCCTGACCACGGTGCTCTACGGCCCTTCCGGCGAAGTGCAGCGTGGCACCACCGATGCTTCGGGGCGGCTGCGCTTCCGCGACATCCCTTTCGGACTCTATGGCGTGGTGGTGGAGCGGCCGGCGCTCTATCGGGACAGTGGCGAGGTGGCGCTCCCCTACACGGATGGCTTGATCATCGATGACGGGTCGATCGCCGAGGTGCCCTTCCTCTTCGAGAAGTGCCTGGGGAGCGTTGCCGCGCAGGTGGCCGATCAGGATGGGCGCGCGGTCCCCGGGGCCCAGCTGGTGTTTTACCGGGGAGGCACCGTGCTGAACCGGGATACGCTGACCACCACCATGGCCGTCCGTCGCTATGGCCCGCTCCTCTGCGGCGACTACGGCGTGAGCACCGTGGTGCCGCGCGGCTACACCGCTGCCAACGTGCGCGGGAGCGGTTATCTGGACGGCCTCCGCGTCCGCCGCAACGGCCAGCTGGAGGCCACGCTTCGGGTGCACCGCATGGCCCGCGGCACCCTCGTGGTGACCATTCGGGATCAGGGGAACCGCCCGGTGCCTGAGGCGCGCGTGGTACTCTACAACAGCACCGGGGTGATCCGTGACCAGCGGACGGACGCCAACGGGCGCCTGGTGATGGATACGGTGCTCATGAGCGAAAGCCACGGGGTGCGCGTGGTGAACCCGCGCGGCTACCTGCTGGGGGAAGGACGCGGCATCTCTTTCGCCGATCAGCTGCTCCTGGCCGACGGCGAGGTGCGCGAGCTCCCCTTCCGCATGGAGCGCACCGGACGGGCCACGGTGGAGGTGCGCGTAGCGGATCAGGAGGGGCGTCCGGTGCCGGCCACCCGCGTGGAGATCTACACGGGGGCGGGGTTGGATCGGGACGCCCGAACGGGGAGTGATGGGGCGGTCACGATTCCCAACCTCGTGGTGGCCACGGCGCAGGGGGTGGAGGAGTACGGGGTACGCGTACTGGCGCCCCCGGGGTACATCGCGGAGGAGGGGCGGGGGTTCACCTTCCAGGACGGGGTGCGCTTTGCTGACGGGGAGCTCCGGCGCTTCACCTTCCGCTTCCGGCGGACAACGCCATGATAAAGCCACGACAAATACACTATAAAGCCATTACAAATTCATGAATACTCTGGTGGGGCTCTGGTTCGCCCTGCTGGCCGCCGATCGGCTGGATCTCATGGCCGGCGAGGGGCCCTTTGTGCTCACGCCGTTCCTGGTGCTCACCCCGGTGCTGGCCGTGGCGGCGCTCCGCCACCGGCTGCTGCACCGGCAGCCAGTCACGCTCGACGGGCGCACCCGCCTGCTCCTGTTGCTGCTCCTCACGCTGCTGTCGCTGGTCACGGTCTCCGTTTTTGCCAGCATGGAGGTGGCCCGCTCGGCCATGCGGGCCATGCAGCTGGTGGCCGTGGCCTTCGGTGCCCTCGCGGTGCGGGTGCTGGTGCCCGGGGACACGTTGGCCGACGGGCTGGTGCGTGGGGCCCGGTGGGGGGTACGCGTCTACGCCGTGATGGTTCTCCTGCAGCTGCTTGCGCTTCCCGGGATCCTGCCGGAGGCGCTCCCCACCGAGTCGTTCCCCATGCTGCAGCTCATGCCCAGCCTGCATGGCGGACTGGTTCCTCGGCTCAGTGGCCCCGTGGTGGACTCCAACCGCTCCGGGCTCCTGCTGGTGACCTATCTGGCGGTGCTCCTCTGGCACGATTGGCGGCGCCATGTGGGGACCATGGCCGCCGCATGCGTCTTTCTTCTGCTCACGCTGTCGCGGTCTTCGCTTCTGGCGGCCGCGGGCGCCGCGGCGTGGCAGCTGATCCAGCGGCAGCGCAAGCAGCAACGTGAGCAGCAGCGTAAGCGGCAGATCGGGGCAGCTGTCGTGTCCGGAGCGGCTCACCGCAGCACCCGCGGGCTGCTTGCGGTGGGGCTGGCCGCCTCAGCGTTGGTGGCCAGTCTCACGGCGCCACTCCTGCTCTCCCCCCGCGTGCGTGCCGAATCGGCGCTGGTGCTGGAGCCGCTGGCCGAGCGCTTCTCGATTGAGCAGGGGTCGGGGGAGGATCACCTGCGTCTGCTGGCGCGCGGGGTGGCCACGGGGGCGCGCTCCATTCCCACTTCGCTACAGGGAATCGGCTACGGGAGCGGCTACTTGGTGCTGCAGGATTTCTTTCCCGGCGACAAATACGGCAACTTCCACTCGGTGTACGTGGGGATCTTTGCCGAATCCGGGGTGCTGGCGCTGCTGGTCACCGTGTTGCTGCTGGCGCTCCCCCTCGCCCTCGCCACCCCGCAGGCGCCGCTGGCGGTGGCGGTGGCGGTGTTCGGCGTGTTCTACGCCGCGCTGGCGGAGCCCACCTTCTGGCTGGCCGTGGTGCTCGCCTGGCTACCGGTGGCGCTGGCGGAGGCCAGCAGGGCGCGCCCGAAGGCCACGAGCAGCGCACTGGCAATGGACAGCACGGCCCCCAGCGCCAGCTGAACGGTAACGCGCGGGAACGCCGGGTTGTCGGCATCGGCCACCCGGGGCGGGTCCACCACATGGATCCGGTCGGCCTTCATGGCGGCCTGCAGCTCCATCTGCTTGAGCTGCTTCTGGAGCATGGCGTAGCCTTCGGAGAGTAGCGTGCGGTCGCGATAGAGCCGCACGAATTCCATCTCCTGCCGAGGGAAGGCGTCGAGGTCGGCGGTCATGGCCTTGAGTGACTGGGTGGCCACGCCCAGCTGCTGATCGAGCGCCTCCAGATACTGGCTCCCGGTGCGCTGCAGCTGGGTTTCCAGCTCGCCAATCCGCCGCGTCATTTCGGCCACCTCGTCGTTGCCCGGCGTGCGGCGCACCTGCAGCTCCGACCGCTTGGTCTCGAGCTCGATCATGGAGGCGAGCATGTCCTGGATGGCGCGGTTGGTAATGAGCGACGGGAAGGTGGCCAGCTGGCGGAAGGCCGCCGGTTCGAGCCCGCCGCGCGCGCGCCGATTCACGAGCTCCAGCAGCTTGGTGAGTGCGGCGCGTTCGACCTCCAGTTCGTCGATGGCCACCTGCGCTTCGCCGATCCGCTTGAGCTGGGCGGTGGCCTGTTCGTCGGGGACCACGAGGCGCCGCTGCTCCTTGAAGCGGCGGAGCGCTTCCTCGGCGGTGGCCAGGCGTCCGGCATAGGCGGCCACCTCGCGGCGCAGCTCCGTCACTCGGCGGCTGTCGTCGGTGGCCGCCGTACCCAGCGTGTAGTCGATGTACGTGTCCAGCATGCGCTGGACCACGGCGGCGGCCAGCTCGCGATCGGGGTCCTCGTAGGTCACTTCCACGAGCTTCGACCCCCCTTCCTGGGTGCGGATCTCGAGGCGGTCTTCGAGGAGCTGCTGCGCCTTGTACCGGGGGAGGAGGCGGGCCGTGAACTCCTCCGGCAGGGAGTCGCCAGTGGCAACCAACCGGAGCCGGACGGCCCCCACCCGCAGGGTATCCCCCGGCTGGAGGGTGGCGGTGAGCGGGGTGTCGTTTTCCCCCAGCGTCCCGCGCACGACATAGCCGCGCGCTGCCCGGGCAAAGGTGAGCTCCCCGTAGGCGGCGGCCGCCTCCCGGCTTGAGTCCACCACGGCCACCTCCAGCAGGGTGCGCCGCGGACGGTCCGTGGGGCGCAGCTGAACCATGAGCGCGAGCGAGTCCAGCGCGGCGTCAGCCACCCGCCGGCTCTTCAGGACGCCGATCTCGGTCTCCACCTCGTCGGAACCGAGCCCCATGAGGTTGGCCCCGGGGATGGACTTGAGATCGTCGAGGAAGGGGGCGCTGGTGCTGCTGCTTTCGATGCGCAGCAGCGCCGTGCTCCGGTAGCGGGGCGTGGCCGTGAAGGTCCAGAGGGCCACGATGCCGAAGACGAGGGTGCCGGCGCCAAGGGGGGCGAGCAGCGGGCGCCGTGGGCGGGGGGCCTCAGGCAAAGCGGAATCCATGGCGCTATCGGAAGGCAATGGTGGACCAGGTAATGGCCAAGGTGCGATTGGGGAGGTCCACGCCGCCATTTTCGCCGGTGGACCAGTTGAGCAGTTTGCTCTGGTACAGATAGCTGAGGCGCACGGCGGAAGTGTATTCCACCCCCACGCGCGACGCGAGGCGCGCCGGCCCCACGCGGAGGCTCCCGCGAAGGCCGGCCAGCAGGGTGATGTCCTCGAGCTTGACCTGCGGGATGATGGGCTCCCAGAGGGTGGCGTTGTCCCAGCGAATCCGGCCGGCAAAGGCCCCCAGGCGCAGGCGGGAGGCAAAGAGGTCGGCGGCGAACCACTGCCCCGAGGCGCCGGGCCCCAGCGGGTTGGCCAGCATCCGTCCCCGGTGGGTGAACCCTTGAGGCACTGTGCGGCTGGTGTAGCTGGTGGCCACGGGGCGCACGCGTATCGACGCATCAGGCTCCGTGTTGGTCGCCTCGGCGGCCAGCCGCAGCGTGCCGGCGCGCGTGGCGCGCGAGTACTGCAGCCCCATGGTGTACCCCTGGCTGTAGCCGGGGTATTCGAGCAGGTCGGCGAGCGACACCGGTTCCGCGAAACGGGCCCACTCGAGGTACCCCTCGAAGCCGGCCGCGGGGAAGACGTAGCGGGCAAAGAGCGCGGTGATCTGATCGCGCTGTACGCCCCCCACCGGCACGGGAAGGCGCGCCTGCACCGGCTGCCCCACGGAGCGGAAGAGGTCGAGGCTGCGCGAAAACGGGAGCCCCCGCGGGGCGCTGCTGCTCATCACGAGGCGCATGATGCCGAGGGTGAGGGCGCTGTCCCCCCGGGGGGTGAGGGCCACCACGGCGCCGTTCAGCGCGCGCCGGTTGTTGGCGGCGGCGTTGTCGAACACGGGGGATTCGCGAAGGGTCCCCAGGAGCCACTGCGCGGAGAGCTGACCCAGCGGGGTGGAGAGGCCGCGTGCCGTTTCCACGAAGAGATGGGGGAACCCCTCGCTCGACGCGCCCAAGAGGAGGGGGTGCCGCATGGCGGGGCCCCACCACTGATGCTCCGTGGAAAGCCCCAGGCGGACCCTGGGGAGGGAGAGGGTGAGATGACTCTGCCCGATCACGGTGCGCGCCAAGGGCTGGTCCCCCGGGCGGTAGGGGAGATCGATGGAGGAGGCGGGGGGGTGGAAGGGGTTGGCCCAGACGGAGCGCGATGGGGTGGTGGTTCCCTGGGGAAAGGGGATGACCTGAAAGCGGCGGTTCTCGCTGGTGGTGTGCTGCGGGGCCAGCTGCAGGTCGAAGGGGCCGGCGGTGATGGCGAAGCCTCCGGTGACCAGGCGGTTGGTTCCCCGCCCCGCCCAGAGCGTCCCTTCGTTGATGGAAAAGGGGAGCCCGGAGTTGGAAACCAGGCGCAGCTCGGGGGCCAGCAGCACCAGCTGCAGGCGCCGCGATGTGGTGTCGAAAGTGAGGCGCGCGGGGCGGCGGAAGGCGCCGACTGCACCGAATGTGCCGGCTGTGGCGGAGGCGCCGTTGGTCGCGGGGGCTGCGAGCCGGAGGCGCTCGTCGGCTTCACTGCCCGGCAGGGCGACAGCACCCACAGTGGGCTGGGCTTGGACCACCGCGCCCCACGGGAGGAGCTGCAGCGCGGCGTATATTGCGGCCCATGAACGCATGGCGGCAATCTATCGCCCGCGTGGCGCGCACGGTCGCCGCGGTTGGCTTGGCGGCGCCGCTTGGGGCTCCGCTAGGGGCTCAGGCGGTTGGCCATCGGGCGGTTGGCCCTCACGTGATGGGTCTTGGCCCCGCAACGCTGGATGCGGGGGGGGCCATGGAGGTGGGCGGCGAGGGAGAGCGCTATTGGCGCGCGCTGCAGCTGGCCGGCCGGCTCCCCTTTGCGCCCATGGGGGTGCGCCCGTACGACGGCATCCAACTGACGGCCGATTCAACGCACCCCTGGCGCGCGCGATGGCCGGTGGCTGGTCAGGCTGATACGCGGGGTGGCCGGTGGGCGTCGTGGCAGCTGTTGCGCCCCGGTGCCCGGTTGACCTGGAACAGCGGGGTCCCCGCCGGGAACGAGGTGGGGCCGGCGTGGACCGGACGTGGGGTGTCCGGAGAGCTGCGGGCCGGCGTGCGCGCGCAGCTCTGGCGCGTGCAGCTGCAACTCGAGCCAGTGGCGTGGCTGGCACAGAATCAGCGCTTCGCTCTCGTGAATGAGCAGGCGGTGGGGAATCGGGATCCGCGGTTTGCCGGGAGCATCGACCTGCCGCAACGCCCGGGGAGCGGCGCCTACGGACGCCTCGACTGGGGGAACAGTGCGGCGTGGGTGGCGCTGCCGCTGGTGAATGTGGGATTGAGCACCCGGGCGCAGCTGTGGGGGCCGGCGCGGGAATTTCCACTCATGCTGAGTGCCAATGCCGGCGGCTTTCCACACCTGTTTGCCGGCACGCGGGCCGGGCTTCCACTGGGGGTTGGGCGCCTCCATGCGCGGGTCATGGGTGGCGCGCCGCCGCAGTCCCGCTGGTCGCCGCTTCCCGACAGCACCAGGCGCTGGGCGTTGGGGGTGGTGACCAGCTTCACGCCGCGAGGGATCCCCGGGCTGGAGGTGGGAGCCACCCGCTTCATTCACGCCCTGACCGACCGCGCCTGGCCCAGCGCGAGTGATTACCGCCGGCTGGTAACCGGTGGCCTGAGCGGAACCGGCGAGCTCAATCTGGCGGCGGAGAATCAGTTGGCTTCCGCCTTTTTCCGCTGGCAGGTGCCCGGCGCGCGCTTTGCCGCCTACGGGGAGCTGTTGCGCGACGACTATTCACTCGATCTGCGCCGGAGCCTGCAGTACCCGGACGATCTCCGCTCCTACCTGCTGGGCGTGGAGCGGGTGCTGCGTGCCGACCCCGCGAGTCTTCGCGTGCTGCATGCGGAGCTGGTGAATGGCGAGCTCCCCTCCTCCAACCGCGCGGAGCGCGGCGGCCAGGGAGAGGTGAGGCAACTCGGCGCCCCCTTTCCGCCCTATCTTCATGCTGGCGTCCTGCAGGGGCACACGGCGCGCGGCCAACTGCTGGGATCCCCCACGGCATACGGCGGGGCCGGGTGGCGGGTGGGGTACACGGCCTTTTCCGCCGCCGGGCGCCGCACGGTGCGGGTGGAGCGGCAGATGCGGCTGGATTGGCTGGCGGGGCTCCCGGGCAATGCCTTCGTTTCCCGCGAGGTGCGCTACGGCGTGCTGCTGGAGCAGCTCCGCTTCCGTGGCGCGCAGGAGCTGCTGCTCACGGTGGCCCCCAGTGTGGATCTCAACCGCGGGCTGGAGCGGGGGCGCCACACGGTGAATCTGCGGGTGGCCGCGACGGTGCGCGGCCTCCGGTGAAGCAGGAGCGCTACCGGAGCAGTGCGGCCATCACGCCGGTAAAGGAGATGAACGACGACAGTAGCAGGGCGCTGTTCCGGTCGACCCAACTCCGGCGGTCCACGAACACCTGATCGCCGGAGACCAGCGTGAAGCGGCTCGCCGATTTGGTGATGGACAGATCCTTGGCCAGCGTTTCGCTGTTCCGGATGATGCGGAGCTTCTCCAGTGTGCCGTCTTCGTTGGCACCACCTGCCAGTGCCACCGCCCCCTCCACCCCCACGGACGGCTCGAGCATGTAGATCCCCGGCTTGAGCACGGCCCCCAGCACGTAGATGCGCCGCAGCGGCACGAAATTCACGCCGTCGGTACTGAGGCTCCCGCGAAATTCGGCAATGAGCGAATCCCGGAGCAGCCCCCAGCGGGTCTCCGTGACCAGGCGTCGCCCCACCAAGGGGAGGGTAGCCACGCCCCCTTCGTCTACCGGAAAATCTCCGGTGTAGAGCGGCTCCCGCCAGGCCTGCACCCGGATCACATCCCCCGGACGGAGGCGCAGGGTATCGCTGGGGATCCCCCGGCCGGGGGCCCCGCTCACAGGGAGAGCCTGCCCCAACGCCACGCTGGGGGCCACAAGGGCGACAGCCGCCATGGCGGGAGCCAGCGCGGCAGCAAGAAACGTCCGGACGGCACGCATGCCGGTAACTTAGGGGATGCTCGAGACGGCCGCAGCCGCAGTGCCCCCACTCCCGCGCCCGGTGGTCTTCGACTGCCGGGACCGGCGGCTGACCGGCATTGGGCGGGTGGCAGCGGAGACGGTGGCCGCCTGGCAGCGCTCCTTCCCCGGCGATCCCGTCACCTGCCTCACGGTGGGCGGCGGGCGCTACTCGCTGCGCGCCCAGATGGAGTGGCCAGCGCTCCGCCGGGCCCACCGGAATGCCACCTGGATCTGGTTCCACTGGGACGTGCCACTCGTGGCAATGCCTCAACGGAGCGTGGTGTATGTGCACGACCGGATCCATGCCCACCACGCTCGATGGGGGGTGCGAATGCTCTCCGGCTGGTGGATTGCCCACGCGCTCCGCATGGCCGGTGCGGTGGTTACCGTGAGCGAGGCCTCGGCGCGGGAGCTGCCATGCCCAGCCACGGTGATCCCCAATGGGGTGGCGCCGTTGGCCGCCACCTGGCAGCCGGAAGGCTATCTGCTCACCGTGGGGGAGCCGCGCCCCTACAAGAACCTCGGCATGGCCGAGCGGGTGGCGACAGCGCTCGGGCTGCCGCATCGCCATGCGTGGGGAGTCTCGGAATCGGAGCTCGCGGCGCTCTACGCCGGCGCCCAGGTGGTGCTGCTCCCCTCGCGCGCCGAGGGGTTTGGCCTCCCGCTGCTGGAGGCCTTTGCCGTGGGGGCGCCGGTGGTGGCCAGCGATATCCCGGCGCTACGGGAAACCGGTGGCGGGCTGGCGGCGCATGTGGCGCCAGACGATTTCGACGGGTGGTGCCGCGCCGTCTCCGCCGCCTGGGAGGCTCCTGGCGATCCGGCGCCTCGCCGCCACTGGGCGCGACAGTTCACCTGGGAGCGGGCGGCCGCTCAGCTGCGCGCGTTGGTCTGCTCGCTGGGGTGAGTCCTCGAGTCACACGGGGTGGGTGCGCCCGGTGGCATGCTGGATCCACTGGTCGGCCACATACGAGGAGATGGCGGCGTGAAAGTGGCCCACCGAAAAACGCTCCGTGTTGGCGCGGCAGGCATCGGCACGGGGTGGAGGCTCGCTGAGAAAATCGCGCACGGCCGCCGCAATGGCGTCCGGCGTGGCCTCGCCGAAGAAGCGCCCGGTGGCCGAGGTCACCGTTTCCAGCGCGCCGCCACGGCCCAGCGCAATGACCGGGGTGCCACAGGCCTGCGCCTCCACCGGGAGAATCCCGAAGTCCTCCTCGGCGGCAAAGAGAAAGGCACGTGCGCGCCGCAGTTCGTGGCGGAGGCGGTCGTTGTCCACGCGCCCCAGCATGGTCACGTTGGGGCCGGCGGCGGCCATCACGCGCCCCCGGTCGGGGCCATCGCCAATGACCACCAACTGCTGCTCCGGGAGCTGCCGGAAGGCCTCGACAATGGCGTGCACCCGCTTGTATCCCACGAGGCGCGAGGCCGTCACGAAGTGCGGGCCGCGGGGCGTGGTGGCGCAGGGGGTGTAGAAGGTGGTGTCCACCGGAGGATGGATCACCGTGCTGGGGCGGCCGTAGACGCGGGCGATGCGCTGCGCCACGAAGGCCGAGTTGGCCATGAAGGCCGATACCCGCCCACTGCTCTCGGCATCCCACTGGCGCACCCGTCGCAGGAGTTGGCGGGTGAGCCACCCCGTGACGCCCCCCGCCATTCCGTGCTCCTCGAGGTAGGTGCTCTCGAGGTCCCAGGCGTAGCGCATGGGGGAGTGGCAGTAGCAGAGATGCAGAGCCCCCGGACGCGGACGCACCCCCTTGGCCACCGCATGAGAGCTGGAGAGCACCAAGTCGTACGCTGAAAGGTCCAGCTGTTCAATGGCGTGCGGCATGAACGGCAGGAGGGCGCGGTAATAGCGCCGGACCCCCGGGAGCCACTGCAGCCACGTCGTGCGCGGATGTCCAACCCCGAGGCGTGTGCGATTGGCCGGCGAGAGGGCGTCAATCAGGCAGAAGCAATCGGCCGCCGGGAAGAGCCGCACCAGCTCCTGTAGCACCGCCTCCGATCCGGCGGGTTGAACCAGCCAGTCATGCACGAGGGCCACCCGTGTCGGCCCCGGCACGCGAGTGCTGGCGTGGTCGAGATCGATCGTCCGGGTGCTGGGGGGGGCCACCATCCGGCCACCGTACCCGGAGGAGCCACCATCGTCAAGCGGGGATGTTATCTTGAGTTGCCATGTCCAATGCCGACGCCCCGAATGCCGTAGCGGTCAGCAGACCCACGCCGGTCCGTTCTTTCCTCACCCCGTGGTCCACACGGGCCGTGGCTGCCTCGGCCGGTCCGATGCGCGTGGTCCTGATTGGCGAGCCGTACGAGATTGCCCACGCCATGCAGCATCCGTCACTGGCAGATGCCGCGCGCTTCGATGTCGTGGGGGCCGTGTCCTTCGATCAGGGGCGGCGCGGCTTTCCGGAGTCGCAGATCCGCACCCTGGTGCGCGAGCATCAGGCGAATGCCCTGCTCGTGGCGGGTCCCGTGGGGCGGGCAGCGCTCACCCGCTGCGGCGAGCTGGCGGTGGTGCTGGGATGCCGCCTCCTCTCGCTCGTGCCGCACACCAGGGACACGGCCATGGAGCCGCTGCTGGTGTGGGAGGGAGGGCACGCTTTCGTGGAGGTGGCGATGGCCTCGCCGTTCCGCCGCTTCGATCGCCTCAAACGGGCCTTCGATGTGGCGGGCGCGCTGACCGGCCTCCTGCTCACGGCGCCTCTGGTGGCGCTGCTGGCCCTGCTGGTGCGGGGTGAATCGACGGGGAACCCGTTCTTTGGCCACGAGCGCATCGGGCAGGGCGGCCGGCGATTCCGCTGCTGGAAGGTCCGGACGATGTATGTGGATGCCGAGCGTCGGCTCCACGACGATCTGGAGCTGCTGGAAGCCTATCAGGCCAACGACTTCAAGCTCCCCGATCACGAGGATCCCCGCATCACGCGGCTCGGGCAGTGGCTGCGCAAGAGCAGCCTCGACGAGCTGCCGCAGCTGTGGAATGTGCTGGTGGGGGAGATGTCGCTCGTGGGGCCGCGCCCCATCGTGGCGGAGGAGCTCCGGCACTATCCCGGCGAGGTGCTCTCGCTCCTCTCCGTCCGTCCCGGGGTGACCGGCGCGTGGGCCGTGAACGGGCGCCATCATCTGGCGTATCCGCGTCGCGCCGAGGTGGAGCTGGCGTATGTGCGGAACCGGTCGCTCCGTGGTGATGTGGCCATTTTGGTGCGCACCGTGGGTGCCATTCTGAATCCCGGCTTCGGCCTTTTCCGGTGACTGAAGCGCGGAACGACTCCGCGACTGACCCGCTGCTGGATCCGCGCGGAAGCGGATCGGGAGAGGGCGGCATCAGGGGGTGCTACGACGCGTCACCGTATCTGTCGATCAAGCATGCCACCTACTTCGGCGTGTACGACGACCTGCTGGCGTCGTACCGCGGGCGGCCGATCACCTTCGTGGAGATCGGGGTACTGAACGGTGGGTCGCTGCACATGTGGCGCCGGTTTCTGGGCGCCGAGGCGCGGATCATCGGTGTGGATCTGAATCCGGCGGCGGCGCGATGGGAGGCGGACGGCTTCGAGATCGTGATTGGCGATCAGGGTGAGCCGGCCTTCTGGGAGCAGTTCTTTGCCGCCGTGGGTCCGATCGACGTGCTGCTCGACGATGGCGGGCACACCAATCGTCAGCAGGTGGTCACGGCGGTATCCGCGCTGCCGCATGTGCGGGACGGTGGCCTCCTGATCGTGGAGGATGTGCACGCCAGCTATCAGCCGGAGTTCGGAAATCCGGCGCGCCATTCCTTCATGCGGTTTGCGCTGCAGGTGGCCGAATGGCTGCAGAGCCGCTTTCCCGGGGTGCCTTCGCCGCAGTCGGCCACCGGCCGCCTGGTACGGGACACGGTGCACCGCGTGCTCTTCCACGAGTCCATCGTGAGCTTCCATGTGGACCGGTCGCGGTGCGTGATCAATAGCCCCACGACCAACCACGGCACCACGCTGGATGCCGCCGATTTCCGGTTGCGCGATGCGCGGAGCGCCTGGTTGCGCCGCGTGGCGGGGGAGCACGGACCGCTGCGCCGCATTCCGCTGGTTGGCGCCTTCATTCGGCGGCTTTCCCCTCACGTGCACCGGTGGCGCCAGCGCCGAGAGACGGCGGCGCTGGCGCGGTACTTCGCGTAGTTCGGTCGAGCGTTTGGCGCCTGGCTACTGCAGCAGGGCGCGCGCCGTAGCGAGGGCGGCGAGCGACTGGACGATCACGGTGAAGGTCTGCAGGAAGGAGCCGCCGCCGGTCTTGTCCGCCTTGGCGGGGACCACCACCGTAGCACCGGGGCGGGGTTCCGGGTCGAGCGTGATGACCCAGAGCAGGTGGCGCCGCGTTTCGATCTTGCCGTTGGGCTGGATCACGTAGGCGCCACGCGCATTGCCGGTGGCCGTCTTGCCGCCCGCGGCCGCGATGTACGCCCCGATTCCCTTCCCTAAGGCCACGAGCGCGGTGGGGGCATTCACTTCGCCGCGCACGGTCACGGTCTGCTGCCGCGCCGGCACGTGGATGGAGTCGCCGTCCGTGAGGAAGAGGTTGTCACGCGCGGTGCCATCGCGCAGCGCCTTCTCCACGTCGACGCCGAGGCGGATGCGCGCCCCCCCCTTTTCCAGCTTGGTGGAGTCGGAGCGTGCGGCGCGCGTCACTTCCCCCGTGGTCTCCTTCCGGACTTCGGAGGCCGCCTGCACCAACCGCTCCACCTGACGGGATTCCCCGATGCGGCGGCTTACGTACGCGGCCGAGGCGTCGCCATAGGAGGTGATGCCACCGGCGCGGTTCAGCAGTTCAGCGAGCCGCTCGTTCCGACTCCGCAGCGTGTAGCTGCCGGGATACTGCACCTCGCCGGTGAGGCGCACCGTGGAGGGCGCGCGCCGGTCGGGGTCGGGGAAGATGACCACGTTGTCGAACGGCTTGAGCGGCTCATCGCGCGCACCGGCGGGGATGGCGCGCCCCTCGGCAAAGAGATACCCCGAGTCGAGCGCCACGCGGCGCGTTTCGGCCAGCATCCCGGCACTGGTGGTATCGGGGCGCCGAGCAATTTCGGCCACCCGAAGGTCGGCCAGCTCAGTGAGGCCGCCCGCCTCGAGCACGAGGTCGCGGAGGGTCATCCCGTCGCGGTAGGGGAAGCGCCCGCCCTTCTGTACGGCGCCGGCGATGGCCACGTAGCGCTCGGGGCGGAAGCCGGTGCGGCTGAAAGCGGTGATTTCGTCGTCGGGGTGCAGCACCAGCGGCTCCATGGTGGCGCCGGTGGTGTCGCGCAGCATGGCGCGGAGCTGGGTGCGCGTGGAGTCGGCGTTGAGGCGGCTCACGAGCACGCGCCCCAGATAGGCGTCGGCCTTGAGGCCGCCGGCGCGCTTGAGCGCCTGCTCGAGGGTGAGCCCTGCCGTGAAGCCCTGCGTACCCGGCGTGAACACATGGCCGGCCACGGTGATGCGGTTCCGCATCCGGTCGTCAATGCGCGCCACGCGGATCACGTCGCCGTCGGCGAGTTGGAATGCGGGGGGCTCGCCGCTGCCGGTGAGCGAGACGTCAATGGCGGTGCGGTTGGCGCCGAGACCGGTGCGTGCCGAGCCGGGGACGACGCGCTCCACGAGGAGTCGCTGCGTGGCGGCGGTGGGACGGAGCCCGCCGGCGGCCTTGAGGAGCTCGGCCAGCTGCTCGGTGCCCTTGGCTTCGTAGGTGGCGGGGCGGATCACCTCGCCGTCAATGCGCACGCGTGCGCCGCGCACGGGAACGAAGAGCACGTCGCCCTGCTGCAGCCGGACGTCCTGCGAGGCGTCGCCGCGGAGGAGGTAGTCGTACACGTCGAGCGTGGCGGCCACCTTGCCCCCGCGCCGCACCTCGATGCGCCGCAGGGAGCCGCGCTCGGTGGGGCCGCCGGCAGCGTAGAGCGCCGACATGGCGGTCCCGGCGCTGGAGATGCGGTAGGCCCCCGGGGTGACCACGTCGCCCACCACGAACACCTGATTGGAGCGGAGCCGGGACACGGTCACGGAGAACTTCGTGGTGGCGTCTTGCCCCTTGCGCACGCCGCTGTAGACGCGGCCCAGGCGGGTGTAGAGGAGCTCCTCGAGCTGGCCCAAGGTGAGGTTGGCGACACCGACCTGCCCGACCTGGGGGATGACCACGAAGCCGCTGCGGGTGACCTCGAGGGTGTGCGCCAGCTCCACGTCACCGGTGAGAATGAGCACGAGCTCGTCGCCGGGCCCGACGCGGTAGCCCGCGTCGACGGGGCCGTCGACGTTGGGGTTGAAGCGGGAGGTGGCCTCGCGGAACATGGAGAGGCCGAAGATGACGGCGCTGGTGTCGGAGAGGGTGGAGTCCTTCCGGCTCGCTTCGGGGTCGATGGCGGGGCGGGGGCGCGCGGCGCCCATGCGGCCGCGGGCGAGGGCCTCGAGATCGTTCACGTCGGCGGAATCCACGATCCCCAGCGCGCGCATGGCGGAGATGGCATCGGTGGCGTTGGTGGCGCCACCCCCCGCGCCACCGGCATTCAGCCCACCCATGTACGCGTCCAGCAGGTTCTCGGGGTACCCCTCGGCCTTGAGTCGGGCGCGCACCTGCTCGGGGGACATGCCGCTGGTCATGAGCCGCTGGCGGAGCTGCTGCACGAGCTCGGGGCGGGCCTGCAGGAGGGCGGCAGCCTGCTCAGGGGAGGGGCGCGCCTGGCCACCAGCCTGGGCGGCGGACTGGCTGGCCGCCACGGCGAGCAGGGTGGCGAGGACCAGCGGGGAGGGGCGAAGAAATGAACGACGTGGCATTGGCGAGCGGAGGAGGGAAAGAGCGACCCCGAAAGATAGCCGGTTGGGGGACGACGGGGGACTACGGCACCCCGCTGTCGTGGTCCCGCTTTCCCCCCGCCTTTCCCTCAGGTGGTCATCCCCTGCCAGTAGGCCTTTGCTCGTTCCCGGTCGCCCGTGAGCAGCGCCTGCGCCATGCGCAGGATCCGCGTGGGGGAGTTGCGCGCCACGAAGGCGAGGTAGGCGAGCCCGCGAAGGTGCTGCGCCGCGAGGCGCCGCCGATTGCGCCCGAGCTGGGTGATGGCCCACGGCGAGGGGGGCGGCTCCGGGAAGGGGAGATGGTGCACGGCGACGGCGCCCGGCACCCACGCGGTGGCCCATCCGCCGGCGCGGAGGCGCAGGGTGAGTTCGGTGTCCTCGTTGTAGCAGAAGTAGGTGGGGTCCAGTCCGCCCACGGCGCGGAGGGCCGCACTCCGCAGCAGCATGACGCAACCGTTCACAGCGGTCACGGGAACGACCGGCTGGGGGTGCCGCTGCTGGACCGCCGCCAGCCGGTCCCCGGCATGCCAATGCACGCCACAGCCGGCGCGCGCGGAGAAGGTGCCTCCCGCCCACCAGACGCGGTCGTCATGGGGCGGCCCATGCACCACGGTGGGGGCACAGGCGCCGAGCGTGGGGTCGGTGTCCATGGCGTTTCGGAGGGCGGCCAGACAACCGGGCCGAAGCTCGGCATCGTCGTTCACGAGGAGCACGGCGTCGGCGCCACGGGCGAGCGCCCACTCGATGGCCTGCTGGTTCCCGCCGGCATAGCCCAGGTTGGCGCCGGTCTGGAGGTAGGGGAGCTCAGGGAACTGCTGGTGGAGCCGTTCGCCGCTGCCGTCAGGAGAGGCGTTGTCGACGATCAGGACGGTGAGGCCGGGAGAGGACTCGGCCAGCAGCGAGGTGACGGCGCGGACGGCGTCGTCCTCGGCGCACCAATTCAGGACGACGGCGACGAGGTGGTCAAGCGGGGCAGAAGGCACCCCGGAAGGTACTGCGGTGGGGAACGGCGGTTGAACCACGGCACGGCGACAGCGGGGACTACGATAGCGGAACCACGGGAGCGAGTACGGCGATAGCTGAACGGCGGGGCCTGCTGAACGGCGGGGGCTGCTGAACGGCGGGGGACTACGGGGGACTACGGGGGACTACGG
>Ga0315902_10000813_pt1 | contig 52048 bp, 51 predicted proteins | sample LakEriMetagenome_9_FD_203523 | JGI IMG/M metagenome (GOLD analysis project Ga0315902, IMG submission 203523) | Freshwater fungal communities from buoy surface, Lake Erie, Ohio, United States - Buoy 12 MA117 | ecosystem: Environmental > Aquatic > Freshwater > Lake > Lake biofilm | place: USA... | reverse complement strand
ATATTGTTGTTATTACAATCACATGAGAAGGCATCAAGGTATTGGAAACATTACCCCCTATGAGAAACTTAATTCTGTAACCGAATAATTTGACATATACAAGGATGACAGTGTGGTGTTGATTTAAGCATAACTTCTAATATTTCTTGACAAACTGGGTCAATTACTGTTTTCTTAAATTATTGCACCGCGGGATGGAGTAATGGCAGCTCGTCTGGCTCATAACCAGATAGTCCAGGTTCGAATCCTGGTCCCGCCACCAAAAAAGCTTTTAGCTTTAAACAAAAATAACTTTTATTACATTTTGGGATTGTAGCTCAGCTGGTTAGAGCGCCGCCCTGTCACGGCGGAGGTCACGGGTTCGAGTCCCGCCAGTCCCGCCATTAAGGCTTTTAAACAGAAATTTCATTAAAATTAAAAACATTAAACTCAAAATTTATTCCCCCGAAAGGGGTTTTAATAATTGTATTTAATCTTTTGCGGCTCTAATATTCCCCTCTTGAGGGGTGGCAACTCGAAGAGTTGACGGGGTGTTTTAATAAATCTGCTTTCTTAATAACTTTAATATATCAAACTTTATGCTTCAAAATAACAAGAAATTGAAACTAGCTAAATTAAAAAAAGCAGTCCAGATTGGCCTAGATCAAGCTAAAAATAATCAATTTAGTAATGTAAGTTTAAAATCAATTTTGAAGAAAGTTATTAAAAAACTTAAAGCGTAGATTCTGCAATTACCACACTCTTAACATTAACAAATTCTTTAATTCCGTGGCTGCCTAATTCTCTGCCGAAACCTGAATTTTTTACTCCTCCAAAGGGCATTTTTATGTTGCTTCTAACCATGGAATTTACGCAAACCATGCCACACTCCAATAATGGGATTAATCGCTTTGCCTTCTCTAAATCCTTAGTCCACAAGCTTGCTCCCAAACCTAAGTTAGAATCGTTAGCAATTTCAATTGCCTCTGCTTCATCTTCCACAATAATTATTGGAACAACTGGGCCGAAAACTTCTTCTTTGTAAACAGCCATTTCCTTGGTGATATTGGTTAAAATGGTTGGTGGATAAAAATAGCCTGTTGGATTGGACTCGATAAAATCTTTCCACTGCTTGGTTAAAACCGCATCTTTTCCATGTCCACCGGTAATAATTTTTGCTCCTAAACTTAGGCTTTGTTCAACCTGAGCTTGAATCTCGTCCAAACTGCTTGAACTTGCCAGTGGCCCAAAGGTGGTGGCTGGGTTAATTGGGTCACCGAAAACTTGGTTTTCAAAATGAACAACAACCTGTTTGGTGAAATCCTCGACAACACTTTTTTGTACAATAAACCTTTTGGCGGCGTTGCAGCTTTGACCCTGGTTTCTTAGCCTAGCTAAACTTGCTTGTTTGGCAGCTTCCTGAATATTGGCATCTTCTAAAACAATAAACGGGTCGTTTCCGCCAAGTTCCATAACAGTTTTCTTTATGGCGTTTCCTGCCACAGCCCCAACTTTTCTGCCAGCATTTTCGCTTCCAATTAGGGTTACCATGTTTACTCTTTTGTCCTCAATAATTGGTTGAACTTGTTTTGAAGAAATCAATAGGCTTGTCATTACACCTTTTTCAAAACCTGCCATGTTAAAAATTTCCTGAATAGCCATTGCAACTTGGGGCATGTTGGAAGCGTGTTTTAGTAAAACGGTGTTTCCAGCCATAATGGCTGGAATAATAGGGCGAAGAGCAAGGTAGAACGGGTAATTCCACGGGGCGATGTGTAATAATACACCCATTGGTTCATATTGAATAAACTGATTTGGGTTTTCATCGATAAATTCATTTTTTAAAAAGTCTTCGGTATTATCGGCGTAATATTCAGCAATTTGGGCACACTTTTCTATATCGCCAACCGCTTGCGAGATTGGCATTCCCATTTCTAAAGCAATTAATTCGGCAAAGCTAGACCTTTTTTCCCTTAAAATTAAAGATAGATTGTACATTAATTTAGCTCTGTGTTCAAAGTTGGTTTTGCTCCATTCTTTAAATTGTTGAAATGCCTTATCAACGGAATCTTCAACCCGATCAGTTGTCCATTCAGGAACTTCAAGTAAAATATTAGTGTTAAAAGGATTCTTTGAGATTAAAGCCATATTTTTAAATTTTGAATTGTATTATCTTGAATTTTTCTTTTGTTCGGTTGAAATTAAAGATTTATTTAATTCAGAAACTATTGCGGATAATATTGAAAAGAAAATAATTGCCAGCAAAGTTGGGGTTTCGAAATAAAAACCGAAAAAGTTAAAGGCGGGTATGAAATTTCCAAAGGGTAGAATAAGAGGTTCGGTGAAACTATATAACCAACCAGTTACTGGAAACAAGGATATTCTAAAGAAAATAAGAATAAATCTGGCGGCTAGAAGTGAGTCTAAAATTCCAAGGAAAATTACGAAAAATTGAAAGATGAAGAGCATATAAGATTAATCAATGAAGTTCTTTATATTATATCAAGTCAAATCGGGCAGGCAGGGCCATCGGTCAGGCCATCGGGCAGGCAAGCCATGATGTTGATGAATTTTTTTTTGGAGGCTGAGTGTGGTAAATATCGTAGGGGAATGCCTTTGGCTTCCCATCTTGGGCAAAACCTCATATTTATACAAATCAAATCGGGCAGGCAAGCCATGCCCCTACGGGGTTATTGACATTCATTGCACAATATCCAAATTTAAGGTTATGACCATTAACCCTTACATTCGGTTAATCTTGCTTGCTTCATTATTTTTCCTGCTGTTTTTGGGTGTAATTAGCTATACAACCTTGCTGGCAAGCAGTAATGTAGATTTAGAACAAACCATGGTTTTGGTTAATAAAACCGCGGCTGAGCGAAACAATTATTACAACGAGGCTAGAAATTCTTTGAATGGGCAAATTCAAATTAGTAAAAACAATGATTCACTGCAAAATGTTAACCCAGATGCTATGATTAAAATTAGAGATATTCAAGCCAGTTCAACTATTTCGCAGAATACGGCAGGTGGAATTACATCCAGATAACCTTGACATCGACTAAAGCATTTAAGAATAGATTTATATGAATTCAGATTTAGAAAATTTACCAAACTTAGAAGTTGGAAGCCTGGCACCAAATTTTTCTTTGTCCAACCAGAATGGGGAAGTTGTTGAATTAGAACAGGTTCTAAAATCTGGAAAAAAAGTTTTACTAGTTTTCTATCCTAACGACATGACCCCAGGTTGTACAATCCAACTATGTGGAATTAGGGATATCTATAAAGATTATGAAAAAGCTGGTATAAAAGTTTTCGGAGTTAATCACAACGATGCTAAATCTCACCAAAAATTCATTGATATGCACGGTTACCAGTTCGACATTTTAATTGATACTGATAGGAAAGTTCAAAAAGAATATGGGGCAGTAAAGAAATTTTTTACTAACACAACAACCAAAAGAGGAGTGTTTCTAATTGACACCGATGGTAAAATTCTGTACCGATTCTGGGGGCAGCAGGACAATCAACTAATATTAAATTTAATTGATTCAATAAAATAACAACTTCATTTAAAATTATAAAGCTATATGGCACAAATTAACGTAAACGATCCAAAAAATAATTCTTCAAAACCAAGCGACTGGAAACCAGAAGAAGTACCTCAATTAACTGTAGATGTATATAGATCTGGAGACAGTATTTTTGTAGTTTCAACCGTTGCAGGCGTAAATCCTAAAGATTTAGACATTTCCGTGGAAGGTAATACATTGTCTGTAAAAGGTATTAGAAGAAGACCATATTCAGATGAGGATAATGTTTTGTTGTTGGAAGAATGTTTTTGGGGCGAATTTTACCGCGAACTAACCATAAACGAAAATTTAGATGTGGATAGGATCAAAGCAACTTTGAATCAAGGGGTTCTTATTGTTGAAGTTCCAATTCTAAAATTGTCTTCTCATAGACGAATTGAAGTAGATATGCAATAGTTATTTAACATGCGAATCAATCAATATTTAGCCCATCAATTAGGGGTTTCCAGAAGACAAGGTGATGAATTAGTTAAGAAAGGAAGTGTAAAAGTAGACGGTAGAATTGCCGATTTATTCGATAAAGTTGAAGCCAACACCAAAGTAGAACACTACGATGAGAAAGATGGTTGGCAGTCTATTAGTGAAAATGGAAATTTTAAAACAATTTTATTTTACAAACCAATTTTTACGGTTACAACCCGTTCTGACGAGTTTAAAAGAAAAACTATTTATTCATTTTTGAAATCTAGTTATTTCAGTTATAAACCGGCAGGTAGACTAGATTATTTAAGCGAAGGTTTACTAATTTTAAGCCAAGACGGAGAACTAATTAACACCTTAACCCATCCATCTTTTGAAACTGAAAAGCGGTATTTAATTTCGCTTAAAGAGGCTTTAAAACCAAACCAAATTTTAGAAATGGAAAAAGGGATGGCCCTAGGTGAAGTAAAGCTAAAGCCAATTACTGTTGTTAAGAAAACATCACTTAAGGAATGGGAATTTTTAAAACCAGAACCAAAGCATATTTGGTACGAATTTGTTCTAAAAGAAGGAAAAAACAATCAAATTAGACAGATGTGCGAATATTTCGGCCAGAAAGTTTTAAGATTAATCCGTATTCAGCACGGCCAGTATAAGCTTACAGAAGAACTTTATAAAGATAAGATAATTAGGTTGGAAGATAAAGTGGTTGAAGGAGTAAAACCCCTTAAATAAAATAAAGCCCCACAAAGGGGCAGGGTTTCTTAAAGACTAAAAATGTTTAATTAGTTTCTGGCCTGAACTTAAATTAATAAATCTTAACCAAAAATCCGCTTGGTAGTGGCACTTTTGATTCGCAGATTTGTATAATTTCTTCGGCTTCTACAGTTTTGTCTGGGAAAAGTTTTTGAATCATTACTCTTAGAATGGTTGGGGTAAACCTTGGGGAATGCAAAGTTAAAACAATTTTTCCGCGGTTGGTTATTAGTTTTTTAGCGTGATTTAGTAATTTAATTAAATTATCTTCAATTTTAAAAACTTCGCCTTTGGTGCCTCGGCCATAACTTGGGGCGTCAATCATTATTCCTCCGTATAAGGCTTCTCTTCTTTCTTCTTTTTGAAGGAATTTTACGGCATCTTCTAAAATTAGTCTTTGCCCAACTCGGCTGAATTTATTTAAACCCATATTCATGGTGTAAGAATCCATGGCGGCACTGGAAGAATCAACAGCAGTAACTTGAAATCCTTCAGCAATTAAGCCCATGGCGTTAGAACCTGTGTAGGAAAACAAGTTCAAAATTTTCTCGTTTTTATCAAAGAAAGTAACTAGGCTAGGGGCGTAAATCCAGTGTTCGGTAAAAATACCAATATTACCGTAATCGTTAGGTTCAACTTGCCATTGAAGCCCGTCTTTGGAAGTTGTAATCCAGGTTTCAGGAACGCCTTGACCAGCTTGTTTTCGCTTTACATCTTGGTTTGGTTTTAAGTTTTTCCAATATCCTTTTTCACCTTCGCCGCGTACAAATACGCTATCGGCTTTTTCCCATTCAGCATCTAAAGTTTTAGGCCACATGGCTTGAGGGCAGGGGCGAATTATTCTATATTCTCCAATTTGTTCCAATTTTTTCTGATCACCGCAGTCGATCAGCCTATATTCAGTCATAAATATAGCTAAATTGCTGAATTGGTTTTTGACAAGCCTACAAGGTTGAAACTTGTTTCACAATAACAGTGCAGGCGTAGCGGAGACTCCCAGTCTCCAAAGGCACGATGAATTACGGAGATAATGTAGGGGTGTAGTTTACTAGCCCGAAAGTTCTCAGCCACTACTCCACTTTGGATCCTGAAATAAATTCAGGATGACTCTCTCTCCGCTCCACCCCTCCGCCAATCTCCCTCCCGCCACACCCCCTGCTAACTAACTAACCGAACAAGTTAAAGTACCAACATAACTCTGAGCTCTAATATATGGTGGAATAGTAAGATTCAAAAGAAGGTTCTTATTAAACTTACCAACACCAAAACCAGAAGCAAAGGCAGCTAGATTGAAATCATTACTTTCACCATTAGAACCAGTACTTGTTAAACTAGTAGTATTCTGTTGAGATGTATAATCGGTTAAACCATTTTGGGTACTTCCATAAACTCCCACAGCTTGTAAGGCAGAAGGGGTAAGATTAAACTTAGAAGCAGAACCACTAAACAATGGAATAACAGTATCTGCAAAAGTAACACCAGTTAAGTTAGAAGACTTACATACTAAACTCCAACCTGCCTCACTTCCTCTTAAATCTTCTACAGTAACACCAGTTAAAGTAGCAGCACTATTCTGTTCAACATCACTTACAGTTAATGAAGTAAAGTCAGCAGATACAGGACTTGTTAAGATCAAGTTACCAGCAGTTACACATAAAAGAATATCTGTAATAGCAGTATTACCATTAGAACCTGTTCCAGAAGCACCGCTTCCACATAAAGGAGCAGCTCCAACAGTAATGTTATTTCCATTAGCATAAGTTACACCACTTCCAGAAGCATTATACTGACTAGCAAAAGTACCTTCAGTGTTTCCTACGGGAATAAAATTACAATTTAAAGTAAATCCAGAACCTGTTACAGAACAATTCACCACACTTCCACCAGCTCCTATTCTTACATTCACAGAACCAGATAGAGTGTTTAGGTTTACTGTTGTGGTTATTGCGCAGTTTACTGTTGTGTTTATTGCTGTGGTAGATGGTGAACAGACTAGGGAGGCTATGTTGGAGTTTTGAATGGGTGGGTTTGGAGTATTACCGTTAATAACTGTTAAAGAATTGGTTTTATCTGAGGTGTAGGTTTGAACTCCGCTAGTTGTTCCTACCATTTGTCCATCTTCTCCAAACTGTTGGCCATTAGTTAGACCACTAGATGGAGTTTGCATGGTGTAGGAGATATAGCCGTAGCCTCGGGTGGTGTCACTCATATCAATATCAGTCCCAAAAGTAGATATAGCCCCGCTTGAGTCATAAGGGTCATTGTCACAATTTGGAGTTAGGGTTGGGTTATTATCAGCTGTATTGGTTGTTGAGGTTCTATTGAACGCACGATTTAAGCCTAAACTACTATTGGCATACTCACATTCTCCCAAGTGAAAATATCTATTTCCTAATAAGTCAAAATCCACAATATTAGTGTTAACTAGAATAGGATTGGATGGATAAGGATATAGATAGGTTGAAAAGCAATCTACTGTTGCAGTCGAACTATTATCTGGGAATAATGAAAATGCTAAAGTATTATTACCAACTACATACCCGCCTAGATATGAATAGTCACATTCTGGTAAATGAAAATATCTATGACCTTGGATATAATTGTTACCTCCAGAACTACTACCAGCAAATATGTTTGGATTAGGTAAAAAAGCATCTAAATCACAACCAATACCTAGAGGTATGGTATTTTGAGCAGTCACAGGGCTGTACTTGTTATAAAAAGTTTGAAAAGAAGTTAGATTGTTTGTATAACCGCAATCATCATTGATGATGTATTTTGTTCTACCCAATTCTAAATTGCTAGTGGTGGCGTCGTATGCATAGCCAAAAAAACCAGCACCTGGCGAAGTTGTTAAATTTTGACCTGAAAAAGTTAAGCCAGTTAACGTAACTTCATTACTTGGCTGCCAATTATAATCCGGTGGGGTTACATAAGTATTATTTATATCTCCCACATTTATAAATCCAACTGGCATACCATCCGTAATACTAGCAGCTGTTACTGAGCTTGTTGTGTTGTTGTTGTAATATAGCCTTACATTTACTAATTCTCCAGGGGAAATATCTAATTGTCTGTAGAGTGTTCCACTCTTTTCATATAGTTTTACAAAACATACTCCATCTGTATTTGTTCCTCCATTAGTTGCGTAAGTTGTACAATCATTTTGATTGAAATTTGTTACCGGTACAGTAGAAGCCAGTGCTATGTCCGGTTGTTGCTGTAATAAATTGTAAATTCCAAAACCCGCTATAACAAGCATTACGGGAATGACCAGAAAGCCAATAATTTTTTTAAGATTTTTAGTAAATATACTAAATTTACCAGGTCCAGTACCTAAAGACATAGTTTTTGTTTTTGTTAATATTGTTTAACCACAAAGAGTATGAACCAACAACACAAAATTGGAAAGTTAAAAAGTTACAAGACCTGAATCAAAATTCTATCAATTTAAAAATATAACCAGATTTCAACTCAAAGCCTCCCACTTTGCCATCAATTTATCCAATTGTCTTTTTAGGTCTGATAAATGGCTAATCCGTTTTCCATAACCATTTGGGTTTTTGGTATAAAAATCTGGTTGAGTAAATTCATCTTCAACTAATTTGATTTTATTTTCTAAAACTGCGATTTCTTTTTCAATTTTTTTAAGTTCAGCTTCTTTCAATTTTTTCTCTTTTTTAGCTATTTTAAGAGGATTTTGAATTTTTATGTCGATATCTAATTTGCTAAGTTGCGGTTTTACCTTGGCTAAATATTGATTGTAATTTCCAAGCACAGGCGTATAGGCACCATCTCCATCTAGTGCTAAAATATTATTGCAAACTTGGATTAAATTTTAAAGAATACTTCCGCTTTATTTCTGCCAAAAAGTGAATATATAGTTAATTTTTATTTTTATTTTTTGCAGCGCTTCATCTAGAAGTTTACATTCCCATTCTATTCTAATTTCCATGAATTAACAAGAGCTATTGCTTGACATTCCACCTGATTAATCACATTTTTATACTTATATGTATCAAAAGTTTGCTACCCTTTTATTAATCACAATATTAGTCATTTCTAACCATTCTATTAATGTAGAAGCAAACAATGTTTCAACAACTTTAAAAAATAGTTCCAGCTCGGTAAATGCTTTGGCAGAAAAAATGACAGAATCGCCAGAGAGTTTATCAGGCTATGGTTTAATAATTAAAAATAAGGAGGGGTTAAGTAATGCATCAACCAAGACAAAACTTGCTAGCAATTTAGCTAAATTCCAAGCTGTTTCAGATTATAGGTCTGGGAATAAACAAACTACCATGTATAGTTATGGCAGCTTAAAAGATCTTCAAGAAGGATTAAAAACTGCCCTGCTAGATCCAACTGTAGAGATAGCACAACCTAATTTTAAGTATAATTTTTTATATAATCCAACATCCAACCCAAGGTTTAACAACACAGACCAATGGTATTTACAAAACGGAATTGGAACTATGAATGCCCCTGCCGCTTGGGATGCCATGCAATCAAGGCTTGGTTTAAGTGGTTGCAGTGATAATGGGGTTAACAAACAATGCGGAGGCCTTTCATCTGTTAAGATAGCGGTAATTGATAGCGGGGTAAACATTAACACAGCCGAGGTACCTGAATTTACAAATTCAAATATCGATGTTGCAAACAGTGTTCGCTTCTATACAAGAAATGATAACAATTGCGATTCAAACGGAGAATTTGATACAACTTTGCAAGATAGTTTGGGTAACTGGGTTGTCTTTTGCAAAAAAATTGGCAGTCAGTTTGATGAAGTAGGACATGGCAGCATTGTAGCTCAGCAAATTATTGCTGGGAATAACTCTATAGGTGGTATCGGGCTTGGCTATAATTTGACCTTGTTGCCAATTGCCCTTCATGGTGGAAGTTTAAATACTTACTATATTTCCAAAGCTATAGAATACGCCACTGACCAACAAGTTGCAGCAATTAACTTATCTCTTGGAAGCTCTGAAGACAGTTTTGGATTAGTTTCTTCTTCCTTAAACAGGGCTATTAGTAGAGGTGTTATTCCTGTTGCAGCCAGTGGAAATTGCGGAGATGTTTCAGAACGCAACTGTTTTAGTGATCCTGCCTTAAGCCCTGCTGTGAATCCAACAATCTATCCAGCTGCATATAATAACACAATTGCTGTAGGCGCTAGTAATTATGGAACAGTGGCTGCTAACATAACAAAAACTAGTTATTCAAGTTTTGGAAATTTTCTTGATTTTGTGGCTCCTGTAGGAGGTGGATCTGGTACAACTACTCCAAATGGAATTTATGGTCAGTGTGGAAAAACCTATAATACCTCCAGCCCTGTAGATCCTAATTTTTCTGACCCTTGTAATAATAAGTATCTGGCAAATAGCCCTTCTTGTTTGAATGCCAATTGTGGAGATTCTAAATGGTATGGAACTTCCTTTGCCGCACCTCAAATTGTGGCTGTAATTGGTTTAATTAAAAGTATTGACCCAGCTGCAAGTTTTAACAATGTATATCAGCTGCTAAAGGAAAACTCTACCGATCTTGGTATAGCGGGATTCGATGTTAACACGGGATGGGGTATTCCAAAATTAGATCAAATTATTATTAATATGTGGAATTCCTGGAACGGTCAGAGTGGTGGAAAAATTGTAAACAAAGCAACAGATCAGCTGGTTTTTAGTGTTGATGGTAAAGTTTATCAATCTATTATGGCTACTGACACAAAACTATATACCAGATCTACAAACGATATTTTTAACTGGAGTTCTTGGGCAGAAGGTGCTGGAATAACCCTAAAAGATTCCCCTAGAATAATAGAATTTAACAATAAACTTTATCAAGCTGGTTTTGGAACAGATAATAGGCTTTATACCAGAAGTTCAACTGATGGGCTTGTTTGGAGCAACTGGGTTGAAGGGGCCGGTATAACTTTAAAAGAATCTCCAGAGATGGCAGTATTTTCTGGTAAAATTTATCAAGCTGGTTTTGGAACAGATAATAGACTTTATACCAGAAGTTCAACTGATGGTCTTGTTTGGAGCAACTGGGTTGAGGGGGCCGGTATAACTTTAAATAATGCGCCGGCTATTTCAGTTTTCAGCAGCAAAATTTATCAATCAGCCAGGGGAACCGATAATAAACTTTATACCAGAAGTTCAACCGATGGTCTTGTGTGGAGCAACTGGGTTGAGGGAAATAGTATTACAATATTAAACAAACCAAACAGTATTGTTTTCAGCAGCAAAATTTATCAATCAGCCAGGGGAACCGATAATAAACTTTATACCAGAAGTTCAACCGATGGTCTTGTGTGGAGCAACTGGGTTGAGGGAAATAGTATTACAATAATTAGCTCGCCTGATGTTATTGTGTTTAACAGTAAAATAAATCAGATAGCTAGAGGAACCGATAATAGGCTTTATACCAGAAGTTCAACCGACGGAATTGTTTGGAGTAACTGGGCAGAGTCAAGCGGTATTACTAGTGCAGTAAGGCCATCAAGCTTAGTTTTTAATGGCAAACTATTCCAAATTACTGTTGGAACCGATAATGGTATTTGGTTTAGAAGTAAAAATACTTAGACTTATAAGTGAAATTATTAAATTAATTCTTTGTGTAAATTGCAATGTAGCCAGGGTAATAGCCAATGTTTTCTAATAGATCAAAAAGCCATCCAAATTTTGCCCTAGGATAATATTTCAGTATTTCAACAGTCCAATTGGTATCAGCAAGGTCAGCCAGTTCTTTTTCTTCAAAATAGCGCTTATGGGTAATATCTTCGTAACCTTTCCAAGTTATATTTAGATACTTAAACCAAAACGGAGTTTCTCTTCTAGGAACAGATACCAATATTTTAGAGCTGGTTACTTTTTTAACATGCGCCCAAAAAGCATTAAGGTCTTGCACATGCTCTATCACATCGCCAAGAATAATCGTATCAAACTGATTTTCTTTAAATGGCAATTCATCAAACTCAATTTTAAATTTATTTGCTGAATCCACCTTAATTGTATCTAGAAACTTACTATCTACATCAGCAAAAAATACTTCAAAGCCGACTTTTACTAAATCTAGCCCATAACTACCATAAGCGCAGCCATAGTCCAAAACCTTACCAACTGCATGTTTACGGTGAATTGCAAGCCTTTTAACACATGGCTTAAAACCCCAAGCGGCTTCAAGTATATTTTGATTGTCCATAAAATTTTATTTTTGCAAAGTTAACAACCAAACGTTCCATTCTGTTGGCTTTTTGGCCTTAGCGAAAAATTCAAAAGTTTTACTTCCCTTAATTTTTCTTTGTTTGCTTACTAATTGCTTATCTAAAACTTTGAAAGGTTTGGTGATTAAATCAATTCTTTCTTCTGTAAATTTTGTAATTTTATCGTCCCAATAATTTCCATTTTCAAAAAGTGGAATTGTAATTACAGCAACACCACCTGGTTTTAACATTCTGTAAACTTCTTCAAAAGCAATTTTGTCTGCGTCTTCCATTTGTTTATCACCGTAATGACCAAAACCCATGTGTTCAATTACAGAAACAGAAACAATTCCATCAAAAGTGTTATCTTTAAATTTATTGTCGAATAAATCTTGGCAAATAAATTCCATGTTCGGATGGTAAATATTTTCTGTATTAATTTGATCCATAGCCGTAACCTCGTATCCCACTGTTGCTAATTGCAAAGGTAAAATTGAATCGTTACTACCAATATCCATAACCTTTTTAATTTTATCTCCAAAGCTTCCTAATTGCTTAAAAACATAAGGGTATTCTGCAATTCTTTCATTATAGATTAATTCTTTTTGGATGCTAGACTGCATTCCTGCATAATACAAAAAACGCCTGAAATAATAAAAAGGAATGCTTGAAGTTAAAGCTTGAAGTGTTGAATTTTTGAACTTGTAATCAATTAGAGATGGAGAAAGTTCAATTTTTTCACGAATTTGAATCATAAATTAGGTTTAGAAAGATGTTGTATTGTTTAATGAATACTTGGGTAATGCTGTGCTGATTATAATAGCTCTGCATTTCCAAAATATTTTTTTGGTAACTCGGTTCACCCGATGAAACCAAGAGTAGCTTAACTAGCTGTAATGTCAAGTCTTCTGAATTACCTTCTTTGAATTTAGGCAAAAAACTATAATCTTCAAAAAACTTTATATCGCTAACTAAAATAGGTATATTCCTAGCAAAAATTGTGCTTATCGACCCTGACGAAGAGCTCCTTTCATAATACGGATAAACAAAGCATGTAGAATATTTAAAAATTGCCTGCAAAGCTGAATCTTCATCTTCTAAAAAACCCGTAAAAATTATATTTTCTTGAATATTTAAACTTTTTGTTAGGCTTATTAATTCCTCCATATAATCCTGGCCTCCATCTTTTGGTGCAGAACCTGCTATAATTAACTTAGCATTTGGAACTTTTTTTAGTACATCAGGAAGAGCCTGGATTGCAAGATGAAAACCCTTATTTGGATAAGCGAAACCAAACATAGTAATAAGTTTATCAGACTCTTTTAAACCGTATCTTTCATTTAGTAAATCAAAATCGACTTTAATGTTTTCTACTTTAAATAAACCAAGTTCTAGGTATTCAACTATATTTTTTTGGCTTGCAAGATTTTGTAATAAATTTGCTCCATTTTGGCTTAAAACAATAACTTTGTGACTAAAATTCAAAATTATTAAATAAGACAACCATAAATAAAATTTAATTATTATTCTAAGGTAAGGTGAATAATGTGAAAAATTAATTTCAACCTTGGCTAAATCCCATACTGTGTGCATGGTAACCACTACTTTTTTTTGGGTAAAGATATTAAAAAATCTAAAAATCAAAAGATATATTACAAAAAATAATCCCATTACTGGCCAAATACCAAATTCGTGCTGAAAATGAACAATATCAATTGGTTTAAATATAAGGGAAAGTAAATCTTTGAACTTAGTATCAAAGGGAGTTAGCTTTACATCATCCCTACCCTCGGCTTCGGCATATAAGTTGTTTGCATATGTTGTAATTCCACATCTTTGCCTATTTGGCATATGGTTGGCTATTTTTATTAATTTCATATTATTTATAGTACTTTAATTGTTGGTTAAAAATCTCTTCCAAACTATTACGGCGAACATAATTTTCAATTTCAGAGATTAGTGGTTTAGCTATTTCCTTTATTGATAAAATTTTCTTTTCAAGATCTTGGATATCTCCTTCTTTAAAACATGGCAAAAATGGATATTCTTTAAAATAATCAATATCACTAACTAGAACAGGCTTGGCATAACTTAATACACTCGCAAGGGCCCCAGAAGCGTTAGTTCTGCTAAAATATGGGAAAATAAAAGCAAAGGTTTTAGTAAATATTTCTGCTAGTAATTCTTTTTCTGCAGGTACATCATAATCCAAAAAACCTGTAAAATGAACTTTATCTTGTATGCCAAGTTCTTTAGTTAATCTTACTAAATATTCCAAATATGTCTCACCTTCTCTTCCAGAAATTGATATTCCAAAAGACTCTCCACTTACAACCATTAGGTGGATATTTGAATTAGGATTTTTTGATAAAATTGAATGTAAAGCCTGAATTACTAAATGATAGCCTTTGTTTTCAAAAGCAAAACCAAACAAACTAAAAATTTCAGCGTTATTAGGGATGTTAAATTTAGTTTTAAGCAAATTTGTTGTCGATCCTTCAAGCAATCTCGGGAAAACTCCGTGCGGCAAAACCTGAATTTTGTAGGATAATTTTCCAGCAATTTCAGACAAAACATCAGCTGAAGATTTACTTAGAACTATAGTATTTTTGCTTACTAATACAATCAGCCAATAATAAAATTTTAAATAAATCGATAAAAGCGGAAAAGCAAATCCAAATTTAGCGAAATGTGGTAAAGCCTTAGTTAAATTATATGGATTGTGAACGGAATGAACTGTGGTGGTAAGTCTGGATTTAGTCAATAAGCCTACGATACTAAAATATATTAGAAAGAAAATTCCAGTAATTCCGATAAAAGAATCGAACAAGAAAAATTCATGCTGTAAATGAACATTCTTAGCCTTGGAAAACGGAGATTTTAAACAATTTAAAAAGCCAATTGGTTTTATCTCAACTGAGACTTTATTTTTATAATATTTTGGATTAAATATACGATTTGTATATTCCTTTATTCCACACTTTACCTTTCTATTTGAACTTAAAACAAGAACTTGAATCACCTTTTTAAACTGATTTCTTGGAAGTGAATTGTCAAAATGTATCTAGAAATTACAAATTGGCGTGATTATAAACTTATAGGGTAATTACAATTTTACAGTGATTGTATTATTGCGATCAACCTGGATATAAATTATTAAATAACAAAACTATTGCATCAGCTAAGGAATTAATAAAGTTTTACCAATTGCAATACTAGCAGGATTATTTATATATTTTATTTCAGGGAAATCCAGGAAATTAATACCATTTCCCAAAGCTAGGCTGGTTGAAACAAGGCCTGGCTGTGAATTAAAATTCATTATATCAACCGAATTTGGCAGAAAAAAAGATACTTTTACATTACTAATTTGTTCGTCTCTAATATAGGCCCCTACTACCCTGCTTCCATCAGGCTGTGTATAAATGTAACCGTTTTCAATATCAATGATTGAGTTTACAACAGTTTTTGCTTCATCAATATATTTCGGTTCAATTCCATAAAATTTTGTAACATCAGAAAAATAGTTTTTCCTTAATGGAGAAAAGCTTAAAGCTTGAGGGCTTTCTATTTTAATTTCCGTTGCTTCATCGGGAATTTGTAGACCTACAAAAGTTAACGGAGCTAGATTATTGTAGCCTCTAAGTAAATTAACTTTATCAGGAATGACCTGTGTATAATTGAATGTAATGTTGTTCCCACCCAGCTTTTTTTCCGAAGAAAAACTAAATTGATTTTGGGTAATTAAATTTCGCTTATCAGCAGAAAGATTAGCCAATATAAAACTTGCGTTTGGCGTTTTATTTTTTTCTTTACAGCTGTTTGTACCGGCAAGTCCGGTGTTTTCCCAGTATGTTTGAATAGTTGGGTTATTAAACCAAATTTGCAAATCTCTTTTCAATAAATTAAGACCAATTTCATAAGCAATATCAGCGCCTCCTTTGTCATTTAAAATTTTGCTGAAATTAGAAATAAAGGTTTCTGCCACATTCGATATTTCAGCCTTAGGATTTTTTAAATCCACTGCATTTAAAGAAGGGCTGGTTAACTTTTCAATCTGTTCTAGAAAGTTTATTTTATTTATTTCGCCAACAATTTCATCTTTAATTATTAAATCGTTTGGCCAAAGCGATTCCAAAAACTGAGGATTAATAAAAATTACCGCATCTGATGAAAAACCATTGCTACTTTTTGCAAATTCCCTTTGTACTGCTGCTGCCGTTGTTGGAAAGCATGGAAAAAAGTTAATATTTCTAATTCCCCCTTCCCCTACCAAGTCGTATTCGTTTGAATAATACCAGCTAGCAGGATGAGTTAATAATTCAAATGGCTTGGATCCATCAACATTATAAATTGTTTGACTTTGTTCAATGGTAATTCTTGCTTTGAAAATTTCAACCGGAATATAAGAACCAATAAAACCTCCAGTGGGCCTTGCTTCTCCAATATTTTGATTAAAAATTAAGAATCTCTGACGGGTTTGATGACCCAAAAGTTTTAATAACTCTTCTCTTTTTGGATAAGCATTGTCTATCCAGTTAAATATATCATCCACCGCTCTTATTAAGGTTTTAACTCTAGTAGTGCCAAAATTTGCCAATATCCATTTTATGGCTCCCAGGCTATTCCACTTATCTTTGGTTTTTAATAAAAGAGGCTGTATATTATTTAAAACTTTTTCCAAATCGTTAGTGAAATAATCAGAGTTGGATTTAGCAGAAATTAAGCCGTCTAAACTAAACCTATAAACCAAAAGTGGATCTAGTTCCTTTAGCCATTCCTGCCCAAGTTCACTTACAGAATCAATTTCTGAACTCACTATTCCTTCAGTTAGGGTAAACTTAGTAACGGGCAACAAAGTATCTTTAATTTCAGACTTAAGGGTTTCTATGGCCTTTTCTTTCCCAGCTTTATTTAATTCTAAAAAGGTTTTACCAATGCTAAGCCATTCCGGGCTTAATTCAGAAGCCTTGACCGTAGTTTGATTGATTCTAACCCCAAGAGAAAATAACAATACTGCTAAAACCATGAAAATATTGATATACAAAAAAAACCTATATTTCAAAGCCTTCTTTGTGTATTGCAACAAGCTAAGTTGTTTAGGCTTGTTATGCATTCTATTTTTCAAAAGGTTTAAATCTGCAGACAATTAATCTAGTTTAACCCATGAAATAAAGATTGTAAACAAAAAAACTTGATGATTAAACTTCTAAACTTAAAATATAATTCAACACCAAATGAAAGCCATCTTGAATGTTATATTCACCGGTATCTAAAATTGCTGAATCAGAACTTATTAGTTGCCACTGCCCACTTTTCGATATTTCAAGATCTTTATTATCTCTTTCCTTCATTACTTTCCATAATTGTTTATATAATTTTTCTCTTTCATCCACTCTTAAAGTTCTACCCATTTCTCTTTCCCTGGCATACTTATTTTCTTCATAATATCTGGAAAGTTTAGTATCAAAATCTACATCTACTAAAATTCTAATTATTTTATAACCCATAGCTTCAACTTTATCTATGTATTCTTCACTAGCTCCCCTGGCGTCTACTAAGCAAGCCGTATTAATTTTATTCACTATCAAATTTAAGATTAGATCATAGGTTTGTTGCCTTAAGTTTGGATGTTTAGAGTAATTAGTAATATTTGCGTCGATAATTGTTGATTTTAAGTTAGTGGGAGTAAGTTCTTTGTTTTTATACAAAATTTGCAATTGATTGTAAGCTATTTTAAAACTTAAGGAACTAAAAACCTTCGAGGTATTTTCTGGATTTATGTCTGAAAAATTTTGATCTAAATAGACGAAACAAACTGCTCTAAAAACTTTTCCAGTATCTAAATTAGGTATATTTAAAGCTGAAGAAAGGTTGGCAGACAGTCTTCCTTTACCAACACCTGAAAGTCCATATATTCTTATAATCGTGTTCTTAGGTAAATTATTCTTTTTAAAACTTGGGCTAATGCTGAAGTCTTTCCTGGTTAGTTTAAAACCAATATTCGTGGGATAAATGGAATTCATATTCTTAAATTGCTATAAAAAAACCTCCCGAAGGAGGAAAAATTAGGTTGTTGGGTTTTCTTTTATGGTGATGTTTTCTAAACTCATTCTGCCATTTTCTTCTGAAATTGATCCTGAAACTAAGTATATTTTATCTACTGTAGCTTTTACACCTGATAAATTAAATTTATTTGGTGATTTGCAAATTGTAGCATCTTTCAAACCGCATTCTTGAATTTGAAATACTGTTTCGCCATTGCTCTTAATTTCCAATACTTTAGCAATAATTTGATTTGGGGTTAAAACTTGCTTTTCAACTGTAGGTGTGGTTGTAGGGGTTGTAGTTGGAGTAGTTGCTGGAGTAGTTGTTGTTGTGGCAGGAGTGGTGGTTGTTGTAGTCTCTGTTGTATTTGTAACAGGCTTTTCTTCAACAACTGGCTTAGTTTCTTCTTTCTTAGCTGTTTCAGTTTTGGTTGGGGTTGTGCTAGCAGTATTAGTTTCAGCTGGTTTATTGGAACTGAAGCTTTGATTTAATAAATATACACCTCCTAGAATCAAACAAATTGCTATTACTGCGACAATTATACTTGCTTTGTTAGACTTATTTTCTGGCATAAATATTTCGTTATTGTTAGACATTTGGCTTTTTTAGTTAATACACTTCTTTCTTGAATATTAAAAATTGTCAAATTAAAATATATGTTTAAGATGTATAAATTAACTTAGATCCTTCTAAAAATGAGCATTGTTGTTACTCAAAAAGTAATTTTTAAACAAGATAATATTCTTGATCTATTTAATTTATGGTTAATTGTATTTTGAACTATCTCACCCCTATTTCTGACATATCCTTTTTCAGATATACAATTCTCTGCCTTGCGATATATACTATAATTCCTGAAACAAACAAAATTAAGGCCGAAACAGAGCTTACATAAAGATATTCAATATTTACTGAATTATTAAATAAACTGATTGCTTGTGGAAATTGCCACTTTAATGGATCCAAACGGAAAAATTCGGTGGTAAATCTAATTAAACCATAAAATATTGCCCACAGTGCAAAAACAATTCCAGCCCTTCTCTTGGTTAATTTTTCGTAGTTTATTAATAAGTAACACAACAAAATAAAGTTTGGTATTATTTCGTATAAAAATGTTGGATGAAAAGTTTTATTATTTAAATCGGTATATAAGTTTGCCGATTCTGGAATTCGCATTGCCCAGAAAACCTTGGTGGCAGGACCATAGGCTTCATAGTTAAAAAAATTACCAAACCTTCCAATTACCTGGCCAATTAAAACGCTTGGCGCTAAAAAATCTAAAAATTCCCAAGTATTAAATTTAAACCAGTTTGTATAAAAAAATAGATAGATAAGACCGGCAATAACCATGCCAAAGAAAGCCAACCCTCCTCTGTTAATATATAATACATCAATGGGTTCGGTGCTAAATTCATTAATGTTAAAAATTACATAAAAAAATCTAGCTCCTAATAATCCAAATATTACCAGCCCGATTAATAGCCTATCAACCACTGTTCCTGCAATATAATGATGTCTAGAAAGATGTAAGGCAAGAAAATATCCAGCCAAAATTCCTAAAAATACACACACTGCATAAAAACGCAGGGTAACAACTCCAATTGGCAATGCTAAACCAAACAAGTTTAAAGTACCGGCGTCAAATAAATCAACTTGTTGATCAACCACCCAATTTAAAGCAAAAAACTGTGAAAATGGATAATATAAAATTGCAAACAATGTAAAACCAAATAAGGCAATAAGCCAACCTAGTTTTGTTGTTGAATTATTAGTCAAAGTTGGAAATTTCATACTAAAAATTTATAAATCTTGCTGGATTATAACACTTTGAATTTCCGTATCTACATCCTATATTTCCTGTAGATTCATAAGTATCTGAAATTAACATGAAATGAAGATGAATTCCAGTTACATAGCCAGTAGCCCCCATACTTCCCACGGCAGCTCCCCTAGCTACACTTTCGCCAACAACTAAATTAGTAGCACTTCGCATATGGGCATAAAGTGGATACACCCTACTTCCTGAAGGTAGAACACATCTTAATAACACATAATGGCCAAAACCACCTGATTCAAATCCTTTCTTTTGAACAGTACAATTGGCAATTGCTACTAAAGCAGTTCCTAAAGCATTTCCAACATCTACCCCATCGTGACCAGGGTTGCAATTATAGTCTTGGGTAACAACACCGGCCGATGGTGAAACAAAATATCCACTCGGTACAGATAAGGCTCTTTTATCTTCAAAATAACAACCAACCACATTTGGAGGTGTAGGTATTCCTGAACCTCCTCCACCAGAACCCCCACCTGATGAATTACCCCCTGAATTATTGCCACCATTATTATTAGCAGCTTCAGCTTGTTGTTGTTTAAGCAACTCTTCTTCATACTTCCTTTGGGCTTCAACTGCCTGAGCATCTAACTGGGTTTTTTGTTGCATTAACCCACTTAACAATTGCTGATATTTTGACTCCTCACCTTGGGTTTCATCTAGTAGTTGTTGCAATGAATCTTTTCTAGAGGCAATTAGGAACCTGGCATCCTGCAAATTCTTTTTAGAAGCTGCTAAATCTTGTTGATTTTGTTCCAAAGCTTTTCTTGATTCTACTAACTTTCTGGCCAAACTATCTGATTGTGACTGTAGTTCAGATAAATTTCTGATCTGATTATAGGCATCTCCTAAGTTCTTACTAGTTAAGATTATTTGAATATCACTCATCTGATCCATCTTTTGAATCTCTCTAATCATGTTTTTTAAATCTAGCTGGATTGCTTCAATTTTCTCGTTTAGAGTGGCTATTTGGCCTTCTAATTTAGCGCTTGTAATATTAATCTCGGTTATAAGTTTATCAATATTATCAATCTCTGTTTTTACATTTTTCACTTCTTCTTGAAGAGAGTTCTTTCTTTTGGAAATATCGTTAAAAGCATTCTTAGCTTGGCCAATTTCACTTTTAATGTTATTTAGACTTGCATTAATTGCTGATTGTTGTTTATCAAAATTACTTTGCAAAGTATTAGCTTGAACGGGCAAAGCAAGACTACAATTCGCTAAAAGTAGCAAAAATGAAAGAATATTAATGAAAAATTGCCTGCTCGGCATATATGGCAATAATAGTTCCTAGCTAATCTTTTGTCAAAGCATAATCTTTAAAAACCGAAATTACATTTTTTAAAAAGGATTAAATTCTGAACATTTCTGATACGAAATAAATTTGTTTAAAACCCTTGACTAAACCATGCCAGGTTAATACTTATTTAAGTTAACAAGAGTATGCCAAGTAGAATTTCGAAACAACATTCCCATAAAGATAATGAACAAACATCAAACAGCGATGTAAAGTTATCCGATTCTAATAATCAGTTAATTGTAATACCATCGTATGAAGATGATTTAGAAAATCTTGTTTCATCAAGTGATTCTCATATTGTTCAAAAACATGCAACTCCTTTAAAACCAGGCTCTAAAAATTTTCATGAATTAAGTAGTGTTAAATCAACCGACACCTCGCCTAGTTTAATCGGAAAGAAAGGCAAGGCAAATTGGGGTTTAGATATAAACTTATTAAAGAACAAATTCGGTTTTTCTTGGAAGAAAATGGGAAGAAACGCCGGGCTATTCCTAATTATCATTCTAGTTTTTGGGGTAATTATTTCCTCTGCCGTGGCAGCCTGGGCTATAGATATATATAATAACAGTAAGCCGTTAAATACTCAGCAGCTTGAAAGTAGTATAGTTTATGCCAAGGATGGAAAAACTGAGTTGTTTAAATTTTTCGATCAAGGTAAAAGAGAGGTTGTTTCCCTTTGCCCAATTAAGGACGGTGTGGAAGACATAAGTCAGAGTTGCATTCCAAAAGTCATGCAATTAGCAATTATTGCTCTGGAAGATGAAAGATTTAATTACAACCCAGATGGAATACCTTGGTCGAACATTGGCGGAGCTTTGGTTGATTGCGCCAAAATTATTCTTACCCAATCCAAAGAGGATTGCCGTGGAGGAAGTGGACTTTATCAGCAGACAGTTAAGAACTTTACAGGAAATGATGCCAAAACTCCTCAAAGGAAAGTAGAAGAGTTAATTTCTGCGGTAAAATTAAACCAGGTTGTGAACAAAAGCCAAGTCCTAGAGCTGTACCTAAACCAAGTAGCTTTTAGTAGAAATGCTTTTGGTGTTCAAGAAGCTTCTCTTAGCTATTTTGGGAAAGGTGTAAATACTGTAAGCCCTGTGGAAGCATGCTTTTTAGCTGCTTTAGTTCAACAACCTTCTGTCTATAATTCCAGCATTAACAAGCCAGAATCTGATGCCTGGAATACTTATGAAAACAGAAAAGATACATGTTTACAGAAACTTAGACAAAATAAATTGGAAGGAGACAATATCGAACCATTTATTAAGACTGACGAAGAATACAATGCCTTACTCAAAGTAGAATCTGTTGTGGCAACTTCAAAAGATCAAGTTGCCGAGCTTAGTAAAGGAGGTAAAGTTGTGTTTATTCCTAATAGAATAGATGTTCTTTATCCACACTTTAAAGATTATATTACCCAAGAACTTAGAAAGTTTAATATTTCGGAACAAGCTTTATACACAAGGGGATACAAAATTGTTACAACCTTAGATCCTGAAATACAAAATAAAGCACAACAAATTGTGAGTGAAAATTACCAAGCCTATGTAGTAGATAGCGGAGCAAACAATATTTCTACAGTAGTTTTAGATGGTCCAACAGGGGGAATTTTAGCTATGATAGGTTCTATTGATTACAACAACGAAGCTATAGACGGCCAAGTTAATATTGCCACTTCACCGCAGCAACCAGGTAGTAGCTACAAACCATATGTTTACGCCACAGATTTTGAAAAAGACTTTAACCCAGGAACAATATTGCTGGATAGCCGAACTGATTTCGGTGGAGGTTATGTCCCAAGAAATTTCAGCGGTACTTTTAGCGGCCCTGTAACCATTAGATATGCTTTGCAGAACTCTTTAAATATTCCTGCAGTCAAAGGTGCCTATCTTGCTGCCGGTCAAGGCAATGTTCCAAATGGAACACAAGGAATAAACGAAGTTTTCACCCTAACCGACAAAATTGGAGTTAAATATCCATGTCAGCCCAATGCCGATGGTGCCAAATGTGATGATCTAGCTTTAGCCAGTCAGGCCTACCGTGACAGATGTGGACTTTCTTCAGCTTTAGGTGGATGTGAAGTTTCCTTACTTTCCCACACTGCAGGTATGAATACTTTCGCCCAAGACGGGAATTTAAGAACTGCAAGGCCGTTTATTAACATTATTGATACTAAAACAAATGTAGATTTATGCTTAAAGAAGTGTGATGATATTTATCCTAGAACCGACAAAGTAATTGACCCATTAATTGCCAGACAAGTTTGTGATGTAATGAGTGACTACGGCGCCAGAGACCCAGGAGTTTGGGGTTCATTCAGAAGGAACTTAGAAGTTGATGGCTGGAGAATTGCTGCCAAAACAGGAACTTCAAACGATGTAAGAGACACTTGGACAGTTGGATTTAGCCCTTATTATTCAATGTCAATGTGGGTAGGAAATACTGACAATACCCCAATGAAAAACACAGCTAGCGCTTCCAACTCTAACTCTTTCATCTGGAAAAAATTAATGACTGCAATTCATGAAGGGAAAGAAAAGAAGCAATGTTCTAGAGATGGCCTTCAAGCAGTTAAAATAGATCCTAAAACTGGTTTCTTAAGTGAAGGTGGAAATACAGAATATCTTACTCCAAATCAACTTAAAGCTTTACAAGATGCTTCTTCCAGGGTAAATAATCCTGAATATAATCCAAAGGCTCAGAATATTTTCCAGAACCGCTCAGCGGTTATTTTAAGAAAGGTGAAAATTGATAGAGTTAATGGAAAACTTGCAGTAGAAGGAAAAACTTTACCGGAAAATACTGAAGAAAAAACTTGTGCCCAGCCCATTTCAGAATTCCCTTTACAATCAAACTGGGCAGCCGCAGCTGAATCTATTTCTGGCAACGACAAATATTGCGCCCTCCCAACTGATGTTTCAGATTTAGACCAAGTAGCCGAACAAAATAGCAAACCGTTAATAACTACCAACCTTACAAGTAGTAGCAATGCCCCAAATACTATTACTGCAAGCACAGTGCCAACAGGTACTGCTGGAAAAGGTATATTAGCCCTTCGGCTAAGAATTGACGGTGTCCAGGTTGTAGATAGTGCGGTTAATTCCTTTAGCTTTGATGCAACTGCAGTAGCTGCAGGAGTTAAAAATGTAGAAGTTGAAGCCGTAGATAGTTTTGGAATTAAATCAATCAGTACATTTACTAATGTAACTTTTGGAGTAATAACCACAACGCCATTAACCGCTGCAGACCTTGCAAGCATAGCCCCAAATTGTGGAGGATTAGATTTGGCTGCTAATAGCACAGTTAGCTGTAGTTTCAGCCTGCCAATTACTAAATCTTTACCTGCTTCATTACGCTTTAAAATTGGCTCAGGAAGCTTTAGCGGATCATGTAGTTTATCAGGAACGCTAGTAACTTGCTCATCAGTAAACACTGGAAACTCTAACCCAAGCACCGTAATACAAGGCCAAATTGGTGGCTCAACAAGCCCAACTTTAACCACGGTAAAACTAACTTAGAATAACCAATTTTGGATGTCGTAGCGACCGTCTCGGACGGTCATTTGCTTTTATTAAAATTTGACGCCTTCAAAATAGTTGGAGTGTAAAAAGTTAGAAAAGAAGCTTTGCTCTGTCTCTGATTTCTTTTTCTACTTCTTCCTTTGGTTTGCCGTACTTCTGTTTAGTATTTTCAATTATCTGCTTACGAAGCTCAGAGTTACTTTGTTTGGCCCAAGCTCCGTCTGGAAGGAAGTTAAAAGGTGTAGTTTTTTGGCCATCTACAAGCAAGATGGCGTTGGCGGTTCTAGCTTCAGGGTTAATTAAATCTGGGGCAGTTAAAGTAGGGCCAAATTCCTTTTCCAAATATGTAGCATCGTCTGCCCCTACTCTGTAAATAAACTTGGTGGCACAGTTGGCCATAATCGAATCTTTTATTCTTTCGTTACCATCTACAACTAATTGCTTTACAAATTGGTGAGCAAGATAAAAACCAACTTTATATTTACGAATTTCCTCCAAAGCTTTAGGAATAGAATCGAATAAGAAATTCTGCATTTCATCGATATAAACAAAGAATGGTGTTCTATCCTTACTTTCAATTTCAGTTGTGGTTCCATCCAAATTATACTTCAAGCCATCATTTCTTCCCATACCTGCCATTAACAAACCACCAATCATAACCATACCAACCAAATAAGCCGAGTTTTCGCCAATTAAACCTTTAGCAAGGCTGACCAAAATAATTTTCTTGTTATCCATAGCCTCTCTAAAATTGATACAACTATTCTGCTGACCAATCATCGGCCTTAAGAAATCGTTGGTGGTAAACGGCGCTAGTTTAGAGGTAATGTAAGGCACCATATTTTCAAGACTAGCTTCTCCACCTGCTTTGGTGGCTTCCTTCTCCCAAAAATCCACAACTTCCTGATCATCACACATAGCTAATTTAAAAGTACGGAAATCTTCGTCGGAAAGTACTTTTGGAATTTCCATTAAAGTTGAACCACTTTCCACATGACTCATAACTAGGCGCATGGAATTTTTCATATAGCTTTCAAACATCGGGCCGCCAGTCTTTTTTAAATCGTATAACTTATCCCAAATATTAAACAAGGTTTCAATAACCAAAGTTTTTTGAGTAGGTTTCAAAGGGTCAACTTGCAACATATTCAAACCAAGTGGTCTATCTGTATAGGCAGGTGAAAACACAATAACATCATCCGCTCTTTCTGGTGGAACACGAAGCAAAAGCTCATCAATAAGCTCTCCGTGCGGATCTACAACACAAACCCCATTACCCATTTTCATGTCTTCCAAAATTACATTGGTCATTAAGAAAGTTTTTCCTGAACCCGAGCCTCCCAGGGCATAAACATGCCTAAATCTATCTTCAGTTTTAATATATACATCTTTAATTTGTCCTCTAGCATTTGCCGTACCAAGTTTTATATTTCCAGGGCCAGGACCAGGCACAATTAAAGGAATAGCAGGCTTTCTAGCCAGCAACCACCTAATTTCTGGGGTTTGAGTAAGATAGTTAGGAAGATGCCAAATACTATTCACCTCTTCAGTGTTGATAATACTTTTTTGCTCGAAATTTGGTGCCCTCATCAAAAAGTTTACCAATGACTCTTTCGGATCAGATTTTACTCTTTTGAAACCATTGAACGGATTAATTTCAAAAACCTGGAAAGCTGGAACAATTTGATCTACAATTTGCTTAGCCCTAATATCATTGGCAGCAGAAGCCACCACCCGAAGGCTAAAATTAAAACCAGGCCTTGATGCTTTTTCTTCCAACTTCTTAATCATCTCTTGCTGTTGAGGGGTTAATCTAAGTTCAATTTCTTTACCAGATAAATCTATTTTTCTTTCCTTTTTTTCGTTAACATTGTTATCTTTACTTTCACCTTTAAGACTATCAAAAACAAACTTAAATATTCCCTTAAGAACTTTAGTATAATCTTTTTTTGGATTCAGAACTTCATTCGGGTTTTGCCCTTGTTGAATACGCGAAGCCAAAACTCCAGGTTTTTTCTGCCAAGAATTTTTTATAGGTGTTAATATTAATTGAATGGCCGCAGATTCTTCTTTACCTAAATTACCCATTACATTAGTAAGAGAATTTAAAGCATCAGTTTCCATCATTTTATAGGTTCTAAAAGGAAGTTCGAACCTATTAACTAAACCCAATTCCTGACTAAAAGCTACGGTATTTTCTTTAAAGAAATCTACATCTTTTAATCTTTGAATTGAAGCTTTGGGATAAACCGAAATAATTTGCCTCTCTAATAAATCTACTGTTTTTTTGCTACAACCCATCCAAAACCGAATTTCAGAATCTATGTTTACAATTTCAAGGCTAAACCTTTCAGTTCCATAAAAATAATTTTTCCACTTAGCTTTTGAAAATTCATTCATTACCAAAAACATTTGCTCACCAATAGCAATACTTTCTTTGTCATCTTTTTTACTGCCCTGATCTTTCTGGGTTTGCTCGGCTGTTTCTTGTGGAACAGTAATTTCAAGAAAAACAGTTTCCTTCCAGTCCGTTAATTTCTTTTTATTATAGAAATTTTTCCTAAATATATTTACACCAAGTTTACCAAGAAAATATAATACTACGACCGAAATAAAAATTGCCGATGCAATAATTCCTATTCCATTAAAATCGAGCCCTACAAAAAGAGGTGTTGGCGAATTTTGGTTTTGCAAAGTTCCAGAGCTTGTAGTTGTATTTACTGGGCTAGATGGGGTTTGGTACAAATCATCCATGAATATTGCTATTTTATAACTTTATAGGTCTAATGTCAAAGTAGAATTAGAGTGGGTATATAAGTCTCTCTCCAAAATACATAAATTATAGATTTAAATTTTATCGATAAGAAATCATTTCCTTTGACATAAACCAAAAAAGGGAGAAAAATGATTATATGTTCTTTAAAAAATTTCACCAACAAAATCGTCAGAAGATGTTTAAAACAGCTTTCATAACTGGAATATTTTCTGCAATCGGAGGTTTCTTATTTTCGCATTTTCTTAATCCTAAAACTGGAGAGGAAAATAGAAAAAATCTTAATAAAGAAGCTGAAAAAGCAATTAAGTACGCCGATAAAACCAGGCTTGAGCTTATTGAAAAAGCTAAAAAATTAAGCTTAGACATGAAAAAGAATTCTGATAAAAAAACAACTGAGGAACAAGCTAAAGTTGAATCAGAAGAAGAAAAATAGAAATTACTACAGGTTAGCCAACTAATTTACTCCCCCTATTGGGGGTTTATTTATTGCAAAGTTAGCAGTTGTAAGGTATAATGATTCAAACAAAAATAAATATGAATAAAATCAAACCCGAAGCTAAATCTTCTAAATTCAATTTGCTAAAGTTAGATAAAAAAATAATCATGATTATCTCTATAGTAATATTTGTAGGAATAATTACTGTTGCTGCCTTATTGTTAAGACCAAGTGCTTCAACACAAAAAAACAATGTCACATCAAATACTACAACAAGTGTAGTTAATAACGACGAGATTAAAAAACCTGTTGCACAACCTTTAAAAGCAGATGAAAAGAAAGACCCGGAACAAGCCCTATTAGATTTTAATCAAAATCCATTTGACCCTGAAACTGAAAAGCCAAGTGATAGATTTATTACTTTCCAAATAAGACAAGGTCAAAAATATAGAATGACAGTAAACTATTCTAATATTGGCGATGCAAAAATGGAAAATGGTAGCTTAACCATTAAATTAGGCCCTGGTTTAACTTTGGTTAAAAATTCAATGAAGGAAGACATTTCCGGAAAGGAAACCCAAATAATTGATGACACCAACTTATATACTGCCGATACAAGCATAATTAAATATGGCCCTGGTAGTTTGAACAAAACTAAGAGCGTAGTAAATCCTGGTGAAGCAGGTAAAATTACTTTTGATGTGGAAATGAATTTAGATTCCAAGGTTGGCGACATTAGCAGAATATACTCATATTTGAGCGATGAAGGTGATTCAAAAGGAAAGGTAGATTTAGTTTTCTTCAACATTACTCCAAAGAAATAATTTACAAAACAAAAACAATAAAATATAATATAATATAACAAATTTGTTTAAAAAAACAAAAATCAAAAACAAAAACAAAATATGTCTTTCAAACAAGTCAGTAAATTTTTCAAAACAAAGCTAGGTAAAACCAGCATAATTTCATTAGCAGTTTTGCTTATAGCAGGATTAGGTTTTTCATATTCATTATTGAATAAGCCATCCAACATTGCAAAAGCAGCTTCAGTAGTATCTTTAGCTCCTGGTCAAACTGGTATTTTTACGATTCAATACATTAACGCAGGTGATAGTGACTCCATTGCAAACGCGGTAACAGCAATTGCTTTAAACAACAGATTAACTTATGTACCAGGATTCTTTACTGAACAATTTGGAGGACCAACAGCACCTTTATATTGTGTAAATGACACAGTAGGTGCAGGAATTGTAACATTAAACGGTGATCAAACCACTTCTATTAACTATAGACCAAGATCTGCCACTAGTTTATCCACCCCTTGTAATGGAAGCTCTACTGCAGGTGCTGCAACCTTAACAGCAGCTCCAGAAGCTTCTCCAAGCGATCCTAATACTTGGCCTGTTGCTAAAACCGGTGTTCTTACTTTCCGCGCTACTCTTAGATCTGACCAAGGTTTAGTTGCTGGAAACACTGTTAACTTCGCCATTATTGCTGAAACAACCTTAGATGGAGCAAGTGGAGGAGCAGCATCATTAAATATTTCAGTAGTAGCTGCCGCAGCCACCACAATCGCTAACGGTAACATTGGAACAGGAGTATGTACTCCTTCCAGCACAGCAGTAAACACTACTTACGCATGTAACTTCCCATTAACTGGAAATGCTGGAAATAATTACCAACTACCGGCAAATGGAATTACAGCTTCAACAAGTCAAACTGGAAACGGAGCTTCAGACTTAACCCCAGTTTCAGGTGGATTCAGCCCTGCATGTACAATAACAGGCAATGGAACAGCTAATGCAGCATTAAATTGTACAGCCATTCCAACTGCTGGAGGAACTGCTGGTGTTAGAAATGTTTTAGCTAAGGTTGAATCTGGCACACCAGTTGATAGAGGTGATGTTACTTTACTTGCCCCTGCAGGAACAGTAATTACAGCAACAAATGTTGGAACAGGAACCTGTACTCCAAGTTCAGTAGTAATTGGAACAAACGGAAACTGTACTTATCCTTTAACAGGAGATGCAGGTAATAATTACGAATTACCAGCTCAAGGTATTGCTGGAACAACCAGCCAAACAGGAAACGGAGCTTCAGACTTAACCCCAGTTTCTGGTGGATATGGAACCCCATGTACAATTACTGGCAATGGAACAGCTCAGGCTGCCCTAGTATGTTCAGTTCCAACCACAGGTGGAACCCCAGGTGCTAGAAATACATTATTACAATACAACGGAACTGGATCACCAGTAGATGAAGGAGATATAACCTTGCTAGACGCTTCAGCCGTAGTAAGATCAGGAAGATTATATTGTATCGGTTTAGATAACGCCCCAGTAAACTTTGATTTAGTTACCAGAGAAAATACTGCTTGTAACATCACTCAGAAATTTAAAGACGGTGTTATGACAATTGTTTATGACGATCTAAAAGATTCTAATGGAGCAATTTTAACCAGTGGAACATGTACTTTTGAATTCTTAAGATATCCAAGAGCTTACCTTCCTGGAAATGTATTAAGAACATACACTGGAACAATTAACTCTTCAGGTTCTTGTACAACAACACTTGCAGCGGTTGATCAAACAGTTAACTATTATGTAGTAGTTGCAACTGCAGTTTCAGGTAACACAGTTTTAAGAGAATCTTATAACTTAAACTTAAATGTTGGAGGATAATTATTTTGAATAATAATTAAAATTAAACAAAAAATATGACTAAAATACAAAAAACCCTAACTGGTATTTCACTTTTAATGATCACAGTAATTGCTTTTTCAAGTAACATTGTGGCCCAAGCAAGATTAGCTAGTGTAACCACTACAATCAATCCTATTCCAGCTGATAGCACAACACCTACTACACTTTACATTCCATATGGAAGTATTAATGCAGATTTAGATATTAGAAATGCAATTGCCACAGCAAACTTAGTTGGTTCTGGTTTTAGATTCGAAGCTGCCGGATTCCAAGATTTGTATTTTGGCTCCCCTCTAAGAACTGATGCTGAAAATCCACCTACTGAAGCAGTATGTAATGCAGCCTACGCCGGTCCTGTTTATAATATATCCCCAAGTTTAGCCACAACAACAAGTTTCACCTATGGTTTGCAGACTTCCAGAAGCAGCTCTTCTGCCGGAGGTACAAATACAGCCGGAATTCTTCCAAGCGGACAATCTGGATTAAGAGAAAAAGCAACTGGATGTATCAGACTACAAGTTTCTGTAGCCCCAGGTGCAACAGTAGGTCAAACCGCAGTTTTAACTTTTGATGAAGATTCAACCCTTTCTGTAGATTATCAGGAAAATAGAAGGCCAGGTCTTAGATTATTCAACTTTTCTGTAGCCGCTCCAACAAATACCACAACTGGAACCACAACCGGTGGAACTACTGGGACTACTACTGGAGGAACTACTTCAAACACTACAACTGGTACTACAACAGGAGGAACTACTGGTACAACAACCGGTGGAACAACTTCCACTACAACAGGCGGAACAACCACAGGAACTACTTCAACCACAACTGGAGGAACTACTGGAACAACAGGTACTACTACAACTGGAAATACTACAACCCCAAGAACTGGTGGAAATGCATATTTAACAGGAATTGTTATTGCCTTAGCAGCATCAGGAGCAGGCCTACTTTGGTACAATAGCAAGAAAACAATCAAGTCTATTAATCTTAGATAGAATACTTAGAAAGAACAGTTCAATCGCTTTCCAAAAAGAGAGCAAAAACAAGCCATTCTTGACATAAGCTTAATAATCTTTTATTAAATAAATATCGGTTTTTCAAGTGGTGTGGCACCAACTCTTCCCATTCCGAACAGAGTCTTGAAACGCATTTACGCTGATGATACTTGGCTGCAGAGCCAGGGGAAAATAGGCCAAAACCGGTACCATTTGTCTCTCCCTAAAGGGGAGATTTTTGTTATCCAAAAAGTTCATATATAATTGACATATATAAACACAAAGTAAAAAATAGATTGTGCATCCAGACCAATTTTCAACTCATCAAGAAGAATTGAATTTTCTATCAAACAATGGTTTTCCGATAAACCCTTACAATGCTGTTCAGAATAATTTGAAAGATGTATGGGAATTTGCTAATGAATTAGAGACTAGAAGGGAAACATTGCCCTACCCCATCGATGGCCTTGTTGTGAAATTAGATAATAATATTTTAGCTGAAAAGGTTGGCGTTGTGGGAAAAACACCCAGGGCTTGGTGTGCAATCAAATTTGCCCCAGAAGAAGTAAGTACAATTATCGAGGATATCATCTGGCAGGTTGGCAGAACAGGCAAAATAACACCTGTAGCAGTATTACAACCAATTTTGTTAATGGGCACAGAAGTAAAAAGGGCAAGCCTACACAATTACAAAGAAGTTTCCGAATCTGAACTGCATTTTTCAGACACAGTAATAATTCGCAAAGCCGGGGATATAATTCCAGAAGTAATTAATATATTAAAAAACTTAAGGCATTCAGAATCAAAAATAATTTCTACCCCTACTATTTGCCCTTCATGTGGTACAAAATTACAATTAACCAAAACAGAAGTTGATTTATATTGCCCTAATACAACCAACTGCAAAGATCAAATTGTTGGAAGATTAAGCTATTTCTGCCAAAGAAACCTTGGCAATATCGTTGGACTTTCAGAAAAAAATATTTTAAAATTTATAGAAGAATTTGATATTAAGGATATTCCAGATTTATATAGCCTGCCTTGGGATAAAATATCCCAGCTTGAAGGATTTGGGCAGAAGTCTATTCAAAATTTACAAGAATCTATAAAAAAATCTTTAGAAATGGAAGATTATAAGTTTTTAGCTGGGATTGGGATAGACGGAATTGGGATAGAAGTTTCAAAATTAATTATAGAACAATTATATGACAAACAAAATTAGATTACATAAATATGTAACAGATTACTTAAAAAGACAAAATTCAGATTTCACTAGCAGTGATATTCAAAAAAATATTCAAAAACTTGGCGTTTCAATTAATAACGAATTGTTTACAAACCGCTTAGAATGGATTTATATGGGAGAAAGAATAGATATTTCCCACTGGCCACTGCGTGATCATGGTCCTTTCGAAGAAATCAAAGTGCTATTATACAATTCTGATTTTTTATTAGTTTACAAACCAAAAGGCATAGTAACCGAGTCTGGAGCGGGACATGTCGAGCAAAATTTAGTCAGTTTTCTACAGGCAACTTACGGTAAAAAAACCGAAATTTTCTTGCCAGTACACAGATTAGATAAAGATACAATGGGCTTAATCTTAATTGCTAGAAATGAAGTTGCACATAAAAAGCTTCAAGATGAATTCAGAGAAAGAAATGTTGCAAAAAAATATTTAACAGTATTAGAAGGAAAGCTTGAATACCCTATTGAAATTAAAGCCTGGCAAAGCCGAAATACTAACAATCCGTTGAAACAAATATTTTTCTGGGCCGAAGATAAGGCAAAAAAATACTCCGAGCTTGCTAGAGAAACCGAATCAAAATTCACCCCTCTAAATTACTGTCCTGAATTAAACCAAACCTTAGTAGAAGTGGAATTAAAAACCGGTAGAATGCATCAAATTAGATTGCAGGCTGAATCAATTGGACTACCTATTCGAAACGAAAAGCTATATAACACCAAGGTAAGTATTAAGCAAATAGAACAAGCTAAAAAAATTGAAACGAAGATTGAATTAACCAATTTGAACGAGGTTGAATTCGAAAAAAAATTAGAAAGCATATTTAGCAATTCCGGAAGTTATCTACTTTGTAATTACCTTGAAATTGAAGATACGAACGATGGTATTTTAAGTTACCAACTGAAAAAATATTAATGGTGCCCAGAGAGGGACTTGAACCCTCACACCTTGCGGCACTAGCTCCTAAAACTAGAGTGTCTACCATTTCACCATCTGGGCGTATTCTTAGATTGTAGTTAGAAAACCAGTTTGTCAAGGTTTTTTGCTAAATTTACCACTATTTGAAAGGTATTTTCAGCTTAATTCCTGCAGTTAAAGTCTGACCAGGTAGTAAATTATTTAAACTGGTTATTTCTTCAACTGTTACTTTAAATTTAGTTGCCACAGATTGAATGGTTTCTTTATCTTTAACTGAATATTCCACAACATTTACTGGCTCAGTAATTGGCTTAGCTGTTTCTACAACTGGAACAAAATCAGCAACCTCTTTTAGTGAAGATTTATCTGAAATGCTGGAACTTTGCTGCTGAAAATTTGTTAAAATTCTAACATCATTACTTTCTTTTGCTGAAGCGTTTAGCTTAGTTCCATCCAAAAAGTTTTGCAAGGAAAGAACCATACCTACAGTTAAGATAAAAATACCAATTAATTGAAAATAGAAGTTATTATTACTTTCAACCCAATTAAAAAAGGAATTACTAAAACTTGAACTATGAACTTTAGAACTAAAGCTGGCAGCTACTGCCCTAGACTTTCCAGAGCTGTACTTCAAATTAGGGTTGGTATAATATATCTTCATCTGCAAATATTCGTTGGTTCAAAAAGTTGCTTATATAAAGTAAAAAATTAAGCTTCTTTGTCAACTACTTGCTCTTCTGTCTTCTTTTCTTCAGGATCAGGAACTATGTCAGCTAAAGATTGTTTGAATTTTCTTGCTTTTGAAGAATCTTTCTTTACGCTTGCAGTTGCCTTAGATAATCTTGCTTGGAATTTTTCAATTCTACCTGCTGTATCAACCAAAGTGTCTTGTTGTGTGTAAAATGGATGACAATTTCCGCAAACTTCTACAGTTAATGTTTCTTGTGTCATTCCCAAAGTATAGATACTGCCACAATTCAAGCATCTAGCTGTTGCAGTTGGAAAATAGGTAATTTCAGTGCTCTTGGCCATAATAATTTATAATTTCTTAATTATAAGCTTAGAAATGTATAAGTTGTCAATATTAAGCCCACTGAGCGTTTATATTTTAATAGTAAAGAAGACAAATATCTATTATTTAAAACTAAAAATAACTTGCAATTTTGCCAGCAATAAGCACCATGAAAACAAATAATAAAGCGTACCAAAATACAGGCTTTATGGAAAAAAATTTTAAAATTTTAGTTAACATAACTAATCTGGAGCCAAATGTCGGGTTCGAACCGACGACCTACGGTTTACAAAACCGTTGCTCTACCAACTGAGCTAATTTGGCAACGCTTAAAAAGAAGCCTCTTGATAGTTTATGCAAGCATTTTTTTTGTCAATTGGTGTGTCTTTGATTTGACACCTATTTAAGAAACTGGCTTATTTTAATTATGTTTCGAACCAGGCAAGCGCCTTCCCCTACCGGATATTTACACATAGGAACTGCTCGTACAGTTCTATTTACCAAACTTCTGGCCAAAATAAACAATGGAGTATATTATTTAAGGTTGGAAGATACAGATAGAAATAGATTGGTTCCAGAGGCAGCCAAAATTCTTTTATCGGCTTTAAATAAAATTGGTTTAGAACCTGACGAAGGCCTAACTTTAACAGAAACAAAAGTAAAAAGCAATTTCTACGATATTTATCAAAAGGGTAATTTTGGACCATACATTCAATCGGAAAGGTTGGAGATTTATCACGAACACGCTCAAAAATTAATTGATAAAGGACTTGCATACTGGAATTTTCTTTCGACAGAAGAAAGAGCTGAGCTTCAAGAAATTAAAACAATTAACAAAAGGCCAATTGATTACTACAAAATCTGCCTTGATAAATATGGCGAAATGGAGATTAAAATTAGTTTAAAGAACGCCATGGAAAGAGAGTTAAAACCTGTGTTAATGTACAAATTACAGCAGCAAGGCAAGTTAATTTGTAGCGATGTGCTACTTGGCCAAACCGAGTTTGATTTAAGTTTAGAAGAAGATTTTACTATTATTAAGTCTGATGGATATCCTACCTATCATTTAGCACATTTGGTTGATGATTATTTAATGGAAACTAGCCTAGTTGTTAGGTCTCAGGAATGGTACCCTAGCCTTCCCAAGCATACCAAAATGTTTCTAGATTACTGGAAAAAAGTACCAGATTATATTCACCTGCCTTTCATTTTAAGTGAAGTTGGCAACAAAAAAATGAGCAAGAGAGATGGTAATGTAAATTTACAAGATTACATAGATAAAGGATTTTTACCTGAAGCAATAATTAACTATATTAGTTTCTTGGGTTGGAACCCTGGAACTGAAAAGGAAATGTATTTGGAGGCAAGTGATTTTACAAGCTTGAACGAGACTGGAAGGCTGGAAAAATTAATTTCAAATTTGGCCAAAGATTTCAGCCTGGATAAGCTTTCTAAATCACCGGCTAGATTTAATTTGGAAAAATTAACCTGGATGAATAAGCATTATATTTCCATGTTAAGTTTGCCGGAGTTTGTAAAAACAAGTGCTGAACTTGGCTTTTTAGACAAAGGGAAATTGGAAGATAAAAGTAAATATTTAGGATGGCAATTAGATAAAAATAGGGCAACCTTATTAAGCCAAATTGGTTTAGAAAGCGATTGTTTAAATAATTGGACCAAACCGGATTTCGAGCTGTTAAAATGGAAAGATGACCAACCAGAAAATACAAAAGGCTATTTAAACTTAGTTTTAAAAGAAATTGAAACTTTGTGGCCAAAAACTATAACTTTGAGAGCGAAATTAGAAGATAACTTGCAAAATTATTTGCTTGATAAATCGACTAAAGAAAATTTTGATAACGATTTTAATAACCTTATTAAGTTTTGGGAGGAGAATTTAAAAAGCTTTATTTCTAATAATAATCTTCAGGCAGGTAATGTTTTCTGGCCTTTAAGAACTGCATTATCAGGTAAGGCTAAATCCCCTAGCCCTTTCGAGCTATTATCATGTTTAGAACTTGAAGAAGTTCAATTCAGACTTAATAGTCTAGTTTCAAAAAATTAAACCTTGATTATATCAGGACAAGATATCAAACGGAGTCATTGTGAAACAAGTTGCAGGATCTAAATCGACAATATTTCACAAAGAAAAAAGCCCCTTTCGGGGCAAAATCAATTTTTAGTTGTAACTAGGCGTTAATTTCTGGTTCTACTTCAGCAGCTGGTTGCTCTTCAGCTTCTTGTGAAACTTCAGCAGGGCCGTTTTGTAAGAATGAAAATACTTCATTTAAACCTGTAGTTAGTTTTGCGAAATCTTCCTGGTAAATGATGATTTGGTGCTTTTCAAAAGTTCCATCTTGCATTCTCTTAGATTCTTTAATTACTAAGTATTTGTTAGATTTTCTATCTTCTTTAAGATTCAAGAAATATGTTCTTGTTCCAGCTAAAATTTTTGTGCTGTACAATTCTACATGTGGTGTAGCACCATTGGATGAGTTACCACCCCTGTTTCCTCCGTATGATGAACCGCCATTTCCCCTGTTGCCATAGGAATTAGAGTTGTTATCATTGTTGTAGTTGTTGTTATACGAACCTGAGGAATTATTACTATTATTATACATACTATATGTTTATATAAACATTACCATTTAATTCTATTTAGTCAAATATGATTTGTTAAAGAATTTAATTTGGTCTTAATTATTTCACTTAGTATGAAATTGGTGGCTATTGTAGCAATTATTTAATTCCGTCTGGATTAGCTCTATTCTTTAAATCTTCCCCAGCTTGTTGATAAATTGTTTCAATTCTTAATTTACTTTCCTCCTTTTTGGTATTGTTGTTTTTAGTTACAACATTTAATTCATCAATTGAAGCTTTTAGATTATTTAAATTGTTCTTGAAACCTTCTTCTGAAGCAGTTGGTGTAAGCTGTGGCACTGTATTTATAAACTGAATTGAAGCTTGAACATTAGCTAAATAGGCACTAATTTTGTCTAGAACTACTGTTTGTCTGTTTACTAAAACATCATTTGCTGCAGCCTGTTCTTCCCAAATATATGAAATTGTATCTTTATCTTTTTTCTGATTTGCTATACTGTTTTGCAAAGCTGATCTTTCTTGATCGAAATTGTAGGCCTGCTGCCTGTATAAAAACAAAACATATAAAAGCCCAGATAAGCTTATAATCAAAGCTGCAATCAAAATTCCAATTACACCTTTTGAATTGTTCATATTAGTTAGTAACTTCAATTTCTATTGCTAGGGTTGTTTCTGGGTTTCCTCCAATTTTAATAAATGTATCTTTATCTACAACAAGTATTGTATCAGTAGATAGAATTCTACTGTCTTCTACAACCAGAGGAATGCTTTTACCATTGTTGTTTACAATAATTCCAGATCCTTTAGGAAATTTATCGGAAATAACTTTGCTTTTAATTTTATCCTCCCAGACCACACTTCCTTTTAAAGTTTTTGGTAATGAGGTAGAATCAGTAGTTATAACTTCTCTGGCACCGCTGCCAATTTCGCCTAACTTAGCCGGTTTTGCAACAGGTTTAGACTCGGTTGAGCTTGTTGATAAAGGATTAGGTATATTAATAGAAGGGAAAGAAGTTCCACTCTCTTTATTTTCCGAAGTTCCAAGCACCTGCCCTCCAGATCTTTGTGGACCAAGTATTACTGGTAATGCTAAAAGTGCTAAAACGATTAAGCTAAAAATTTTGGTTTTCGCGCCCATAGGGTATACAATAAGTTACCTAATTTATTTGCGTATGTCAAAAAATAGTTTATGGTTGACAATCTTTCAATTTATTCACCTAATTATACAAATGGGTGATTGGCGCAGCGGTAGCGCAGTGCCTTTACACGGCAAAGGTCAGAGGTTCGAATCCTCTATCACCCACCATTAAAATTTTTTATGTCTGAAACTCACCCTAGAATTGTTGATTTCACAAACAAAGACATCAATAGCCAAGACGGTTTATTCCTTCTAGACTTTTGGGCAGCCTGGTGTGGCCCATGCATACAAATGAACCCAGTACTTTTAAAACTGGTCAGCGAAGAAACAGATCCTAAACTAGCTGATTTAAAAATTGGTAAAATAAATGTAGATGCTGATACGGCAAGATCTGAAGAATTTAATGTAAGAAGCATTCCATCCTTCTTTTTAATTAAAGTTTCAGGAGGTAAGCACACAAATTTACTTCATATTGCTGGCTCTATGAGCTATGAAAAGCTAAAAGAAGAGATTTTAAAGCACATTTAATTTCATGTTAGACATACTAAAGTATTTTTTTTTCTTTTTAGGAATTTGCGGAGGTATTATTTTACTAATTGCCCTGATAAACATTTATACTAAAAGCTATCGACCAAAAAACAGTTTAATTGTAATTATTGGCTTAATTATAATTTTTGTATTGAACGGGGTATTTGCTATCGACGCTTTAAATAGAACACTCGGTAATTTGAATATTGATTTTATTAATCCAGGTAATAACAATACTCTTCCAGCCAATTATTCATTTTAAACATATATTGGCCAATACAAATTTCTTTCTTTGTTTAATTTAGTTGAATAAGTAATCCTCCATTCCTGGTTTTTACTAATTTCTAACCGAACATTTTTTTCAGCTTGATCGTAAATACAATACACAGTGGCCGATTCTAAGCCTTTGTTATACCACAATATTTTATAAAATTTTAAATTGGATTTTTCAGAAGAATCTAAACAAAGTTGTTCAATATTACTAATTTGGCTAGCGTATGCACTGGTTGTTATTTCAGTTTGAATATAAGACCAAACAAATAAAAGCAGAAAAAAAATAACTGCCATGGTATTCAAATAAGGCCACAAACTAGTGCTTTTTAAATGAGGCATACTATGTTTGACTATGTTTTTGATAAATTAATTGATAGCTCTGCTTACCCTTCCAGTAATTTTTGCCGATGTTGAATTCTAGAATTAAAGATTTATTCTTAGAGTTTAGAATATCATTTTTCTGCTCTTGTGATAGATTGAAAAAAATTAAATCAATGTTATTTAAGATTAATTTAAAATGCTTCCCTAAAGACATTTCCTGCATTTTCAGATTAACAATATCTTTCTGTTCAATACATATAATTGGAGTTGGAAAATCTATTCCAAATGGATCTAAATTCAATAATTCTTCTAATAAATCTGTGTTAATTTCAGAAATATATAAATTAATTTTTCTTACTTGGTTTGGATCTATAGTTAAGTTAAACGAATTTGAATTAGAAAAATATTGATCTAGCTTGCTTTTTAATTCATCAAGATTTGTTTCAAGAAAAGTAAAACCTGCCGCTTGAGGGTGTCCACCAAATTTTATTAGTAAATCTTTACATTCTTCTAAAGCGTTGGGCAAATTATACCCATTTGGAGCACGAAAGCTGCCGGAAAGATTTTCTTCGCCAATGGAAATAACTGCAACAGGTAAATTAACTTGATTCTGAATTCTGGAAGCAATTAGGCCGACCACCCCTTTATTCCAATCACCTACTAACCAAATCATTTTGTTCTGACTTTCCAATTGTTTTTTTACTTCAGCATCAAGTGATACTGTATATTCCTTCACAATATTTTTTCGATCTGTGTTAATTCGAATTAAATCTTTAGCTAAATTTATTTGTTGATTCGATGGATTTTGTATCAAAGTATTAATGGAAATATTAGCATGTGAAATTCTTCCAGAAGCGTTTAAAATTGGTGAGAATAAAAATGCCATATCTTGAGAATCAATTTGGTAGCCAGTACTCATTTTTTCTCTTAAACCCAGTTCTTGAATCAAACTTTCTAAGCCATAATAAGTTTTTGAATTGTTAATAACTTGAATACCTGCCTTTATAAGTAATCTATTACATGGCTCTAAAACACTTTGAGCATCAGCAATTGTACCGATTGATACAAAAGGCAATAGTTTGTTTAAAGCGGAAATTCTATTTTGCATTTGATTATTGTAGAAAGCCAATTATAATAACTAGAGCGGTTAAAAAACCATGGTAAAAAACAGAAACTGTAAGTTTTTCGCTAAATTTAGAATCGCTCATCCCGTGAAATATTTGCTTGAAGGGTCTGTACAAAAAATCCCAGACTATAAGAATAAGCAAGGTTTTGTACCAGTAAGTAAATGGTGTGGTTTCAATAACTAATATTGAGCTGAATATTGATAAACTAAATACTATGGTAGCTTGAATATTTGACTTAGTGTTATTGAGGACTAAATTTATGATTGAAGTAAAGCCAATTACAATACTAGCTGCAATGATAATAAACACTGGGTTAACTTCTGAAACTTTGGAAAGCCAATCTTGAGTAAAACCTCGTAAGGCAGTTCTATCTATGTTTATAAAATGAAGGATTGAAAATGTTTGAAGTAAATAAAGCCCAATTACAGCCAGTAATATTATTCTTGGAATTTTAGGCGAATTATATAAGAAAAAACAAACTATGAAAATTAAAAGTGTTATTGGAATAAACACCACATTGGTATTCAAATTCAGCCCTGCAATATTAACTTGGCTTTGATTAAGCCGCAAAAAGTAAATAAAACTGAAAATAAGTAAAGTAGAGCTTTGAAACCAAATTGTGAAAGAATGCCAACTACTCCACCTTTTCCATTTACTAGTAATCCAAAGGAAACTTAGTGAAATAGCCAGAATTGAAAGTCCGAACCATCGTTGGTTAAAGAAATCAATTTGGCTAAATAATTGAGGTGTACTTATTGTAAGGAAGAAGGAACCAGCAAGAAAAGTTACGAAAAGCGACACCCACCATTGTCTGTTTTCACTTAAAATGTTTAAAATTGATTTTATATCAGTAAAAATTTCTGTTTTGTTATTTTTTGGATTGGCGGAAAAGGAGGGATTCGAACCCTCGGTATTTTTTAAGGATACAACATTTTTCGAGAATGCCCCGTTCAACCACTCTGGCACTTTTCCAAACCATTTAAACATAATCACAAATATTCCACCCTATCCTATTTTTTGTAAAGCCTAAGGACAGTGATTGACAAAACAAACCTGTAAAAATACATGATTACTTATGAATACACATCAGGATTATGGAAAAAAAACCTCTAGCGAAAGCGTAGCTGGTCTAAAACATAATGTTAAGATAATTAAATTTTCAGATTTTTTTTGGAGTATTGTTTGGATCTTGGTAATAATTTTACTAATCTTAAGAATATTTGTTTTCCAGCAAGTTAGTGTTCAAGGCGCCAGCATGCAGCCAAACTATTACGAACGCGACATGTTATTGATTAATCAAATTGATAGAAATTTCAAAAGAGGCCAAGTTGTTGCAGTATATGAAGATAGTACAGTTGCTAAAAATGCAAATTACTTCACCAGATTTAATCCAAAAACAGTGTTCTTTTTGAAAAGAGTTATCGGACTTCCAGGAGAAGAAGTTGAAATGGTTGGGGGGAAGGTTATTATCTACAATCAAGAATTCCCTAACGGAGTATTGCTTAATGAAGACTATATCGCCCCAGAAATTAAAATTAGTGAAGAACTTACAAAATACTATTACAAAAAAACCAAAATTCAACCAAACACCTATTTCCTTTTAGGAGATAATAGAACAAATAGTACTGACTCTAGAAAAGTAGGAGCTTTTCCTGATTATTCAATCTTTGGTCAGGAAAACCTTAGATATTGGCCATTTTCTTCTGCTAGTTATTTTAGTTTACCAAATTATAATTACACCGCACTATCTTCTGCAATAATCGATCAAATTAAAGAGTACGAAAATACAAACAACTCTTTCATTGATTAATCTATTGGTTTACTTTAATTTTTCTTTTCTTAGCTGCTGAGAAAATAACACCTGCTGCTAAACCAGATACTGCTACCAATCCAATAATTATATAAGTTTCCCCTCCTGTTCTAGGTAAAGCTGCTACTGCTAAAATATTAGCTCTTTCACCAGTGTCAGTTCTTGCTTCAGTTCCAATTCTACCGAAAATAGGTTGCTGACCAGCTACAGAGCCTGTTGGTACACCTGTACATGTTACAGCACTTCCAACTGCAGTACAATTATTTCCGTTGGTTGTTGCGTTACCAATACTAAATGTCATGTTTGGTGGCAAAGTTTTTCCTGAAGGCAAAGTGAAAGTACAAGTAGTTGTGGAATTAACCTGGGCTGGATTACAGCTAACGGTTAAACCTGGAATATCAGCAGTTACTAATGGAGTTGTGTTATTAGGAATAGCTAAAACTGAGATTCTTAAAGAAGCAGCACCGCCTGATCCTCCGTCTAAAGTTGTTTCACCAATAATTGCAAAATTAACAAGATCCCCCACATTCAAACCTGCGTCTCCTCTTAAAATTGCTCTAAAAGTAATTACACCAGTCTTGCCAGTTGGCCAAGTTGTTTGATCACCAGGAGTAGCTTCTGGAGCAGCAGTTAAAGTTGCAGCACCAGCAGTTCCAGCACCATTACATGGAGCAGTGGTAGTGGTTGCAGATCTTGGACGATAACTAATTGAAGTTGTTCCAGCAGAAACTGAAACTATTCCACCTCCAATTGCATCACTTACACAGTAAGCAGGACCTCCTCCAAAAGATTCAGTTAGGAAACCTGGAACATAAGTTAGTTTATCATTTAAAGAAATACTTGTAATTGCGCTGGCGATTGCATCACTATCACCTGCGTTAATATATTTTAATGTAAATACTCCCGTTTGACCTGGGTAAAGTGCTACCTGAGACTGGGCAGAGGCAGTTGGAGTTGCTATCCAAAGGCTGGATATAAATACCCCCATCAAGGCAATTAACAACAATTTTGAAGAAAGTTTTGAAAACATAATTTGTATTTTTATTTCTGTATGAATTCATTATACACTATAGAATATTTTTAAGCAATAATTTATCCTAGTACAACATATTTTGCAAGATGTATCTAACCAGTTACCTACAAAATCCCCTGCAAACAGACTTGTTACCTAGCTTTGGAATACTTCAATTCTTGCTCCTAAAGAATTCAGCTTATCTACAATTGATTCATAACCACGATTTATAGAGTAAACATTTCTTAGCACCGAAACCCCTTCAGCTGCAAGCATGGCAATTAAAATTATCATAGCTGGTCTTAAAGCTGGTGGACAAACAACTTGAGCAGCTTTTAATTTAGTTGGCCCATCGATGAAAACCCTGTGAGGATCAGCTAAAACCATATCAGCCCCTAGCCTATTAAGCTCCATAAAATAGATTGCCCTGTTTTCCCAAGTCCAATCGTGGATAAGTGTTTTTCCTTTGGCCTGGGTTGCAATTGGAACAAAAAATGGTAAATTATCGATATTAATTCCTGGAAAAGGTCTTCCATAAATTTTATCATCCAAGGCTACAAGTTTTGAGGTTTTGATGCTTATATCAGCTAGTTTAGTTCTATTATTTTCAGCTAAATATGGTTTTGTTATACTAAATTTTAAACCCATTTTTTCAAGTTTTAGTAATTCTAACTCTAGAAAATCAATAGGGCATCTTTTCACAGTAATTTCAGAATTTGTGGTTGCAGCAGCAGAAATATACATCATACTTTCAATAGGATCTTCCGAATTTGTATATTCAATATCTGTATTAATTTCTTTTACACCATGGACAATAAGAGTTGATGTTCCGATTCCTTCGATCTTAACGCCTAATTTTTCTAAAAAGAAACACACTTCTTGAACCATGTAATTACTACTAACAAACTTGATTGTGGTTATACCAGGAATTAAACTGGCAGCCATAATTAAATTTTCTGCAGCTGTATCTCCAGATTCATACATAATAATTTCTGAAGTTTTTAACTTATTATGCGACACAATATAGTTTTTTTCTTCCACCTTAATTTTTACACCCATTTTTTCCAGGCCAAATATATGGGCAGAAATGGTTCTTTTCCCCATTTTACAACCCTGAGAATTAGGAAGTTTAAAGCTATCAAAATAATGAATTAACGGCCCCATGAACATTATTATTGTTCTAGTGCTAGAGGCAGAGGCCCGGTTGATTTCATCTAATTTAATATTTTTTGGTGGTAAAATTAATAATGAATTAGGACCAATCCAATTAATATCAAAACCAATGCTAGTTAAAACTTCTACTATTCTATTCACCTCTTCAATTCTTGGAATACCGTTTAAAGTAGTTTTTCCCTTGTTCAAAATTGCAGCACACAAAAGCCCCATTGCCCCATTTTTCGAATAATTTGTATCAACCTTTCCATGAAGTTTTATTCCTCCATGAATTTTGAAATCTAGGCTTCCATGTAATTTAGCCCCAAGTTGATTTTGGATTACTTCTTTGCTCATAATGTTATTATATTGCCTTCAAATATGCTTCATGTCAAAGGGGGTTTGTTATCTGCAAAATGAGGCTTAAGGATTGTTTGTGAATTGTTATTTTAGGCTTGGGTTTGTGTTATTTTAAAATTCAATATTAGTATTTCTGCCTTTTGCAATTGCTTTTATCCAAATATCTAGTTTATGAGATTTGATCTCTAGTTCTTTTGCTGAAAGGTTGATATTGGTCTTTATAGACTTATCCACTGTTTTTTTGATAGCCTCCGGTAAATTAATTTCTAAAATGCTTTCTTTTATTGAATCTCTGCCAAAACCCTTGTACCTATGATATAAATCTGGGTATACAGGGCCATGCTCCCATGCCTGAAGATTAAAATGGAAGTATCTAAAACCTAATTCTTCAAACAAATCTTTATCAATAAAAAACAACAATTTGTTAATTTTTAAGTTGGAAATATCGAAATTGTCATCTAAAAGTTTTTCGCCTTGGCCTAAAATATAATTAGCAATTTCAAAAATAGATAAACTGCCAGCTGGTTTTATAAAGTCTAGTTCAAGCCCTGTAGCTTTGCAGAACTTAGCAATTGTACCTGTTGTAATTCCGCCGTCTAGGCTTTCAATACGGGAAATTACAGTTTGGGTAACACCCATTTTTTCAGCAAGTTGAAGCTGAGTAAGGCCAAGTTCAAGCCTGTGTTTTTTAATTTTTAAGGCAACTTCAATTTCCTCAGTGCGTTTAGCAATAGCAGAAGCAAACTCTGGGGAAGAGATTATTTCTTGAAGTTTTTGTACATTAGACATAGGGGAAAAGTATTTTAAATTTTGTGTGTTGATAAATAATCAGATTGTTTTCACCTTGTTTTATTTCTTTAGTTTCAGTTTTTTGAGTCTTTTTAGTAAAACCATGCAATACAACAAAATTTGGTTTTTCTATAGTATAAAAAAATCTGCAAATATTGTTTCCACTCTTAACTCTTAGTTCAAAGCAACGAAAACTACTATGTGAAAAATGCTTTATATCTGTAAAACTATCATGTAAATTTGGTAAGGATTTTAAATGGGAAATTGCTTTAACAAAAAGTTCTTTGTTAATTTTTGAAAGATCAATAAGGTAGTCTGCAACTGGTGAATTTATGCCATCATTGCTTACCAAATAAACCTTATAATTTTCAAATACATTTGTTGCCATATACAATCCAATTATAAAATATAGCAAAATTATAATATTGTCAAAATAGGTATTATAAAAATATAATTAATTATAAAGTATATCCGCTATTTTTTAAAAAAGAAACTGGATTTAGAATTATTTCATCAATTTTAGAATAACTGACAAAAACAACATCTACAAAGTCAGGTTGGTATCTTTTTTTCCAGTATGCAAAACTTTTTAAATTACTTTGAGTATCAACAATACTTTTATTTATAATCTTATATGCAATACTTTCTATATCAAAAATATCAGGGACAACTGCAAAACTATATATAAAGTCATAATCTTCGAATCTAATTTTATGACTAAATTTATTTTGGATCAAATCTTTATATCTCTTAGTTCTTTGCTCATAAATTTCAAAGGGCTTGTCTTTAAAATCGGCATAGACAAACCTTCCCATTCCTTTATTTTTTGTGGAGGATTCAGTTATAGAAATTAATTTTACATCACCAATAAATAAGTATTTTTTTCCATCTTCACCGAATTCAAATACAATATCTCCTAGTTGAATTTTTCCACTTGTTAAATTTTCTAAAATTTTTAATTTTTAGTTTTTCTTAAATTTATTTCGTATCCATTTTTCAAATTGATTCTCTACCTCAAACCATTTTATGCCATCAATATAATTAAAAACTCTTTGGGAGTTTAGTACAAATTTAAAACTAAACATATTCAAAAGTAAATTATGGTATGGTATAAGTGAATATTCACCATTAATATTTATAACCCAAGCGCCCCAAATAATATCTTCAAGCTCTGAACCTAATTTAGACCAGACTATATCTTTATTTCTTATATTCTCAATTAAATTTTCAAGTTTTAACTCTGTTTTTTCAATATAATTTAATTCATCTTGATTCACTGTAATCTTTTTTTGAAGATATGCATTTGTGTTAATTTTTTGTGAATATATTGTGGCTATATCTAATTTGGTTTGCATCGATCCCATTTTTAACTCAATGGTACTCAGACTAGGTATTTGCTTGTAGTTTTGTTGTATAAATATTTCCAAAAAAGTGCTTTTACTAATTAATCTTAGACTTTCTTTTTCAATGAAATACTCCAAATCAAATCGCCAGATGTCACTGCTTTGTAGTCCTCGATTTTTTCTTTGTTTAGTACAGTTTAGAGAATATACAAACTCTGCTAACTCTGATATTTGAATAATTTCTATTTCGCTTATTCTATCTGTATATTCTAGTGATCCAAATCTTAGTATAACTTCAATAACGGCATTACAAGTAGCAGATTTTGCTAAAAGTACTAATCCTCCAAGCTTATCTATTTTAGAAAAATTTTCCTGCAATAGATCTACCAAATTACTATCACTATTTACATTCAATTCTTTGTTTAAATACAAAATGAATTTCAAAGCTGATTTTATTTCAATTTGACTTGCTAGTTTTTTAATTTCGGTTGTATATTTACTTAAAAAATTTATCCACTTACCTTTTTTTGAAAAGTGTTTTTGATTTCTAACTATAACTTTTCCGTTTTTATTTTTCATAGGCTGATAAACGTTAAGCTACCACCATTCCTAACCAACCGCTTGCCCTTTCACTTACTAGATCTAAAAAACCACACCCACCCCCTATTTCATTCAACGATAATACCATGGCTATATAGAATTCCCCCACTGGGCTTTTGTCAATTTAATAAGCTTACAACAAATACAATTGACAGAGAAACTTGAATAGATTAAAATAACAACATTATGGGAACCCTCGCCTCTCGAAGAAAACTAATTAAACAAATTATATTTTGGACAATTATTACCGTTGGCTTTTTAGCCTTGTTCATTCCTGTTTTCACCAAAGCCCAACCAGCTGATGTCTGCGAGGTTTTTGGCAACTGCGCTGGAGGGATTGAAAGATTTAGCCAAGGTGGAACTAATAGTTTTGTAGATTTACTTCTATCTATAGCCTATATTTTTGTGTACATTTTAGGGGCTGTTGCAGTTTTGTTCATGGTAATTGGAGGATACAACATGGTTTCAAGCAATGGAGACCCAAAGAAATACGGAGCTGGCTTAGATACATTAAAATATGCTGTATTAGGGCTTATTATTGCCATAGCCTCTTTTGCAATAGTTACAGTGGTTGGCGGTATATTTTCCACAATAGATATAACCTCTGCCCCTAATTAGAATTCACTCTAATTGGAAATACCTTGACAGACGAACAAAAAAGCGTTTCTTTCAGAAATACATGGAGGAGAGGTGACTGAGTGGTCGAAAGTACCTCACTGCTAACGAGGCGTCCCTTCAACAAGGACCCAGGGTTCGAATCCCTGCCTCTCCGCCACCAAAACAAAAAAAATAGATATAATGGATTCGTAGCTCAGTCGGTAGAGCAATGGCCTTTTAAGCCAGTGGTCGTGGGTTCGATCCCCACCGGATCCACCAGAACAAAAATAAAATTATAATTTTAAATAGCAAAACTAATTCCTCCTGCAAGGGTGGTTTTTCGATTAGTATAATCTATCTTTTTTCAGAGTTAAGATGCAATTCGACAATTAATCACGAGATAAATAATCTAGGGTCGCTCCTCCGCCTTGAGAAACAAAATTAAATTTTAAAAGCAACTCGGTTGGTATAGCAGCAGATGTATCACCCCCACCTAAAACCTTATAGATTTGATTTTGAGTTGCTAAAAAACTGGCAATCTCTAGCGTTCCTTTCGCAAATTCTGGTTTTTCATATTCACCAAGTGGCCCGTTCCAAAAAACTGAACCAGCCGAACTTAAAATTTTCTTAATGGACTTTATGGTTTTAGGCCCAATATCTCTTGCTTGATCTTGGTTAGGTAAAAAATCTTCAGCTAAAATTATTTTTTCCGGAAATTCTTGAAGCATCTGAGTTGCAAACAAAATATCAGAATCATCAGCTTTAATTTTTAAAGTTTTATTCAACGATTTCAGAAATGGAAAGCAGATAGTACCAGCTAAAATTACTTTATCAGCCTTGGGTAGCAGTTTTTTCAATAAAGGAAGCTTGGTGGATAATTTTGCCCCTCCCACAAGCAAAATAAAAGGTTTTTTTGGTTTTTCCTTAAAATAACCCAGAGCATCTAATTCGGCTTGATATTGAAGACCTAGTGAGGTTGAAAGAAAATTTCTTATCTCTGTGTTGGTTGCATCATGTCTGTGGGACGATATAAAACACTCATCCACAAAATAATCTGCAAACTTGGAATACTGCTTGGCAATAACTTCTCTTTCAGATTCATTGTTTGAAAATTCGCGAGAATCAAAATATAAATTTTCAAGAAGAAATATCTTATTACTTAAACCATTCTTAATTATTGATTCAGCTTTTTTCCAATCATTGAACTGGTTAAGAAATACCACCGAGTGTTTTCTCTTTGAAAACTTATTCAATCTTAATTCTAAAATTGATACTAACCGATTCAGACTAAATTCTTTATCAAAATTTTCAGGTCTTCCCCACTTTGATATTAATACTAATTTATTATTATTCTTTAACAAAAAATCCAAAGTTGCTAAACAGGAATCAATTCTGCTGATATTATTAAAATCTGGAACATCAAATCCAACTCTTACCAACACAGTTTTATTTTGTATTGAAGATAGTTGCATTAAATTATTATGACTTATTTTTTGTAAGTTCACTTAACACTTTGGTTTTGAAATATTTATATTCCATTCTCCAGTTAATAACGAAATATTTGATAATAAAGTATGCTAAAATCAAGAACCAAACCAATCCGATTAAAATCCAAACTCTAGAACCTAGGAATCCAACTTGAATATTTCTTAAAATAAACCAAAGTAATCCTAAAAGGCCCATCCAAAGAAAATTATCACTCCAGGTAGGAAATTTAGATTGCAATGGGTTTTGATCATGCAAAAAAGCCTGAACTACTTTCATTATAATTGCTAAAACAAAGAAACCAGAGAAAAGATACAAGAAGAAGGAAAAAAAGAAACCATCTCTTGTTAGGGCTGGAGTTTGAGAAATACCACCAGCAATACCTTCTAGCCAATATTTAGGATCGATGAAGCGAGACCAGTCAATGTTTAGCATATTTTATTATTATGAAATTGTTTTAATGTAATCTTGAATTTCCTTTAAGCCTTTTTCAGAAAGTCCGGACATTTCAGCAAGTTCATCTTTTTTGGCGATTAAATCTTCGTTAGATAAAATACCATTCTTCTCTAAAATTCCATTAACTTTTTTAGAGAAATTGAAAACTTGTTCGGTAGATAAATCAGCTACATCTTTAACGGGAGCTGGTAATACAGTTTCAACAGATTGAGCAGATACAAAACTGGAGTGGATGTTGCCAAACAAATCAACAGAAAGTTTTAATCCATAATCAATAATTTCTTTAATAGCTACAGTTCCGTCAGTTTCAATATTCATTTCGATTTTCTCGAAGTTTGTTTTGTCATTAACACGAACCTGAGTTACTTCTAAAGCAATGTTAGTCACAGGGCTAAATAAGGCATCAACTAAAATATCCTGAGGGCTGGAAGTATCAGATTGATCGATTTGATCCATAGAATAATATCCAAAACCTTGGGTAACTTCAATTTCAATTTCTAATTTACCATTTTTGTCTAAAGAACAAATATAAGTATCTGAATTGATAATTTTTACTTTAGCATTTTTCTGGAAATCTGAAGCGAAAACTTCACCTGCTCCATTCTTAGTAAGTAGTAATGTTCCTTTTTCTTCTCCAGCATCTAAACTAAATCTTAAGGATTTCAAGTTAAGAACAATGTCCATAACATCTTCTACAATACCAGGGATTGTTTGGTATTCATGAGTAACATCATTAATTCTAATTTTAGTAACCGCAAAACCAGGAATAGAAGACAAAAAAATTCTTCTTAAACTATTTCCAAGGGTGTGACCAAAACCTGGCAACAATGGATCAATGGTTAGTGTATGTCTAGTATCGGAGTGGGAAACTAAGTTAGTTTTAATTGTAGGATAACTTAAGTGGAAGTTGGATAACATAATATTCTTTATTTCTTGCATTTCGTTTTAATAATGTCAATTTTGTTTTAATTTGGTGGGTGTGGGAGGACTCGAACCTCCGACCTCTTCATTATCAGTGAAGTGCTCTAACCAACTGAGCTACACACCCATTCCTTAGCTGGGATGCTAAGAATTCAACATTTCTTTTACTCCTTTTGTCAAGTAAATAGAGCTGTCGAATGTCAATTTGTGGTCTAATTCTCCAGTTTTGATAACTCTAACTTCCTTAATAGAATCTGTGATGATTCCTTTTTCTACAAGAGAAGCTAGATTAATAATTTCATTTTCAGCAAAAACATTGAAAACAGAAATTGGTAAAGTAACTCTGAAGTAATTTTCTCTTGCTTTAAAGCCTTTAAACTTTGGAGATCTTCTGGAAAGGGATTTTTGGCCTCCTTCAAACCAAATTGGTACTTTACCACCATGCTTGGTTTGACCTTTGTGTCCTTTTCCACCATTTTTTCCTCTGTTAGAGCCTTCTCCCTTACCTATTCTTTTTCTCTTTTTCTGAACGATTCTTGGTATATTTGATAAATTAATCATAAACTTAAATATTAGTATTTGTATCTACAGCAGCAACTTCTTCAACTGGGGCTACTTCTTCCTCCTCTTTTTCTTCACTTTGATAAACTAAAGTAGCAATAACTTCTTCAGAGCTAGTCATAATAACATAGTCTGAGGCAGCTGGTAAATCTGAAACTCTGATTACATCATCTAATGTTACTAGATTTGCTAGATTGATTTCAATTTCTGAAGGTAGATTGTCTGGTAAAGCTTCTACT